>JAEEGL013438916.1_pt1 | contig 10907 bp, 12 predicted proteins | sample 9134231 | NCBI WGS metagenome assembly JAEEGL01 (sample SAMN16246548, study PRJNA631951) | gut metagenome | biome: gut microbiome; feature: rumen; material: fiber-attached | host: Bos | place: Iran: Karaj | collected 2018-10
AGCTCGTGATCGCCGCTTTTGTAGATCCTTGAAACGTTTTCAAATCTTACTATTGCCATATATACTCCTATATTGCATTGTATTCGGTTAGTTGTTGCTAACTCCTGCCGCAAAATAAAAGCCGGCGCTTATCGGCCGCCGCCGGCCGTTATGCCGCATCCCGCGCGGCCTTCGGCAGCTCACGCCTTCCCGACGGTCAGCCTGCCGAGGGAATAGCCCTCGTCGAGCTTCCTGCAGTAGACGTCGGTGCATTTTCTGAATCTCGCGAAGGTCTTTTCCGCTTCCGTTTCATTATTGTACGCGCGCCAGCAGCCCACGCATCTGCATCCGTTGTTCCTGTCGCACATGAAGCAGCGTACGTCCTCCGGCGGATAGCCGAGGAAGAGACCTATCTCATGGGGGAAATCCTCCGAGCCGCCGAGCCTCTTTATCAGCTCCTTGATGAGCAGCGGAGCCGATGCGCCGTAATACCCGCAGGAGCAGAGTATCGCTTCGGACAGGGGGCTCTTTAGATCGGCCTCGAGCTTTTCAGGACGGTAAACGTATATGAGCGCGCTGCCGTTCGATACGCGGAGCGGTATCATGCGAACGCCCTTATCCTTCAGCCTGAGGTTGACGGAGCGGATGCTTTCCTTTAGCTCCGCCTTGTCTTTATAAGTGTAGTTGAACATATTCGCCGTCTTGAGCCCCGCAAGCGTGGGCGAGCAGTGACGGACGATCAAAGCTTCCGACATCAGTCTTCTCCTTTGCCTCCTTTGGCGTTTTTTGCGATATATGTCCTGCATGCGCGCTTGACGCCTTCCGAAACGGCGATGAAGCCCGCGACGATACCCGAAACGATGACTATTTCCATACTGTGCCTCCGTTATTCTTCATTTCCTACCGGTTTGCTATGAGTTAGCATCTGCTAACTGAATGTATTATAACAAGGAGGACCGTGTTTGTCAACAGTCCTCCCGCGATATTTTTTGTTTTTTCAGGTCGGCGCGCGTTCTCGGCCCGCGGAGCGCGGCGCCGCGCGGGCGGCAGTACAGGCGCGGGGCGCAGTCCCCGCCTGCCGGCGTCATTTATTGAGCTTGCAGAGCCTGTTCCTTTCGGCAAGGATCTCCTCCGCCTTTTCGCACAGGGAGATCACGCCCTCGTTTTCGCCTCTTGAAAGCCTCTCGCCGATCTCGTCCACGACGGCGGCGAGCTCGGCCTCCTTTTCCTTCGTCGCGGCGTTGGTAACGGGGTCGCTGAACCTCAGCGCGTCCGCGAGCTTGACGAGCGCCTTTTTCGTTTCGGCGTCGACGCACTTTTCGGGGAGAGCCGCCGCAGCGGAGCGCAGACCCTCCATGGAGGCGACGTCCTCCTTGAACGAGAGCTCCTGCCGGTTTATCACGCTCCTCGTGAGCACCGCGATGATGGTCATTATCACGGCGGCGGCAAGCAGTATCATGGAAGCCGCCATGAACGGCCACGCGGGGATCTTCCCGACCGCGGCAAGACCCATCGCGGTAAAGCTCAGAACGAGCTGGGCCGCCGTGTAGATCACTCCGACCCTGCCGATGGGAAAGCTGTAGAGCTTCCCGACGGCGGTCTTTTTGCCTGCTGCCGCTATCGTGATTATCAGCATGCTCACTATCAGCGCGACCACCCCGAATGCGAATCCGGTCCAGAACAGTCCGCTGTGGACGAACGGGATAATGAACGCAAGCGCTCCGAACACCGCGGTAAGCACGGCGTAGACCATAAGTCCGGCTATCGTTTTACCGCCCTTCATATTCACTCATCCCTCTTCCTGCCGCATTCCGGACAAAACTTGCCGGAGATGTCTTTTTCTCCGCAGTCGGGGCAGATCCAGGTGCTCTTTTCCTCGGGCTTCTTCGCGCCGCATTCCGGGCAGAACCTGGAGGTGATATCCTTTTTGCCGCACTCGGGGCAGGTCCAGCCCTTCTTCTCCTCCGGCTTCTTCGCGCCGCACTCAGGGCAGAACCTGGAGGTGATATCCTTCTTGCCGCACACGGGACAGGTCCAGCCCTTCTTCTCCTCCGGCTTCTTCGCGCCGCATTCCGGGCAGAACCTGGAGGTGATGTCCTTCTTGCCGCACTCGGGACAGGTCCAGCCCTTCTTATCCTCGGGCTTCTTCGCTCCGCACTCCGGGCAGCACTTCGAGGTGATCCTCTCCCTGCCGCACTCGGGACAGGTCCAGCCCGACGGAGCGGCCTTTTCGCCGGGAGCTTCGGGATCCATGTCCCTCATGACCTTGCCAACCTGCGGCACGACCACGCCCATGGCGGCGAGACCCGCGCCGAGCCCGACCATTTCGCCCATAACGCCGCTTCCGCCGCTTCCGCCCATCTTGCCTATGCCTTCGGCGTAAGCCTTCTGCACGTCGGTCTGGAGGACGTCCCTCTGCGTGTAGCCCTTGGCCTGCATGACGTCCGCCTCGGCAACGCCGCTCATGCGGATCTTCTGCGCCTCGACCTCGGCCTTGAGCAGTTCACGCTCGGCCTCGTGCCTTGCGTGTTCGGTCTTGGTCAGCTCCTCCTGCGTCGCGATCTCGCGCTCGGCGGCAACTACGTCCGCGTCCATCTTCGCCTTCTTCTTCTTCAGCTCGACGGTATGCAGCTCGCGGATGACCTCGAAGTTTCTGTCATTCTCGGGCAGGAGCACGCCGGTGACGTAGAGCTGCGGCACCGTGAGGCCGTACTCCTCGAAGCCGGCGCTGATCTTAAGCCTCAGGGCTTCGGAGATGATATCGAGCTTGGAGTCCATCTCCAGGACGTCGATATCGTTGGCCTTTATCACTGCGGGCAGATCCGTCTTGACCGCGCTGGAGATCATGGGACGGAACGACTCCTCAAGGCTCCTGGTGAAGCCCGCTTCGCCGCGTTCCTCCCATGCAATGCCTCTCATGGTGCCCACGAGCTTCACGACGAGCTTCCTCGAGTCGCTGACCGAGAGGTTCATCTTTCCGCATACGCCGAGTTCGAGCGGCGTGCCGGTAAGCGGATCGATCAAGCGCACCTTGTCGGGAGTGCCCCATTTTATTGCCATCTGAACCGTCTTGTTGATAAAGTAGACCTCGGAATGGAAGAGCCCCTCGTTGTCAAGAGGCAGCTTCGCGAGGTTGTCGAGAAGCGGGAGCTTCTGCGTTTTCAGCGTGTAGCGGCCGGGACCGAAGAGGTCGAGCGCCTTGCCGTCGCGGGAGAACAGCGCCTCCTGAGACTCGTGGACTATGAGCTGGGAGCCGAGATAGAAGTCCTCCATGGGATGCTTCCAGACGAAAGTGGAGTTGTCGCCCTCGTACTTGATCACGGAGAGCTTGCCGTCGTTCTTGATCTTCTCGAGCCTGGCAAGCTTCGCCACGTCGTTCACGTGATCGCAGACCGGGCAGGTAAAGGTCTCCGCCGCCTTGTCGGCCTGGAGCATGACTCCGCACTGCTCGCACGCGAATTCGTACAGCCTGGACTGGTCGGTCACGGTGTTGATGGGCTCGTGACAGACCGGGCATTTCGCCGCCGCGCCCTTCGACTGATCGAACACGACCGTGTTGCCGCAGTGCGGGCAGACGCGGCTCGAAAGCTTGCTCGCCTGAACGTTGATCACGTTGCCGCACGAGCATTTGACGTTCCTCTTCGCGAAGAGGCCCGTCCCGAAAAGCCCGCTCGAAGCCTCGGCGAATTTCCCGCATTTGGGACACTCGATTACAAATTTGGCCATTTTATATTTCCTCCCGGTGTTTATTCTCTTTGATATCCATTATAACGCATATCCGCCTTATTTGCCAAGCGAGGCAAGCCGGCTCTCAATTATAGAAAGTTGCTGGTTCAAGCGATTCAGCTCGGAATTTAGCTCTGTGATCTTCTGCGGGGTAAGCCTGCCTCGCTTTCCGAGTTGTTTCTCGACTTTGTTCTTATTTTTCTGCGCCTCCGCGCGGTTTTTAAGGAGTATCTTTCGGAGCTGTGAGTCGTTAAGAGATGGAACGGGCTGCTCTTCGCTCGAATCGAATATCTCGAACCAAAGCTCCTCAACGCGTGAATCGTTGATCCAGCCCTCGAGACGATACTTGCCCGTTTCAAGTCGAGAACCGTCGCCGCCCTTGATTATCAGCACTTTTGCAAACCTGTCGTACTGCGGGAGGACGTTTATCTCTTCGGTCAGGTTGGTTATCCATTCCTCACGGCTGTTAAATACTGAGAAATTGAACGCCGCCGTTCCGGAATACCCTATCCTGCGCCAGAGCATCATCTGCATAGAAATGTGGGAATAACGGGAGATGTCGACCCTCGTGGTCGGACTGCCCGCCGGAAAGGCTATGTTTGGGCTGTTGGACGGCACAAGCTGCAGCTTGCTGATCATCACGCTTCCGTTTCTGCGCTTTTCCTTTTCGCTTGCTGCCTTTTTATATGTCACCTCGGCGGTCTGGTACTCCTGAACATTGACCTTCAGCGCGCCATCCTTGGGAAGCAGTTTCTTTATCGCCCTTATCAGATCCTGATCCGCGCCGACCTTTCCCATATCCTGCGCTTGAAGCTTTGCGAACTCCTTGGGCATATCGTATGCATCGATATCCCTGTAACAGGGGATGAGGCGCTTCTCCTTATCCTTCTCCATCAGCTTTAGGAAGCGGCTCCATTCGTTTTTGACCCAGACGGCGTTGAAATTATCGTAGTCGGTGCCGAACACGAGCATTATCTTCGCGCTGTTGAGCGCGGCGAAGATGTATGGCTCGTACTCCGTGCCGAGCTTGTCCTCAAGCGTGATACGGGAGAAGAACACCCGGTAGCCGGCGTCGGTCAGCTTATCGTAGATATCCTGTGCCAAAACGGAGTCCATCGTCCGCTGTCCGTCCTCGGCGGTCTCCTTGTAGCATATGAATACGTCGTAAGGCTCTTCTTTCCTGGAGACCTCGATAATGCTTTCCCGGAGCTCCTCTATCTTCTTGGCTTCCTCGCGGTAGAGCTTCCTCTCCTCGGGGCCGGAGTTCTCGTACGTCTGCTCGTAATCGGGATCGTCGAATACGGACTCGCTCCCCGAGCGGTGACAGGTGGGTACCTTCTTCCCCGTCGCGGGATCGTCCACGTATTCTATGCCGAAGCGGCAGAGTATGAGCCCCCAGTAGGCCTCGGCCTCTTCCGGGAACTCCGCGACTATGCTCTCGAATATCCCCGCCGCCTTGTCGAACTCGCAGGCGCGCAGGAGCCTCCCCGCGCGGGCGAAGAGCGTGATCTTCTTCTCGCTGTCCGCAAACGGCACCGTCTGCTTCGTGCCGCAGTAAAGACATTCGGCGACGCGCGATCCCGCCGTCAGAGCGAGATCTCCGCCGCACATCTTACACTTCAAAACCGCCATGTTTTTTCCCTCCGTGCGTCGTTATGCATTCGGCTCGTCCTGACCGCTCACGGTCAGATGACTGAGCGAGAACTCCAGACAAGTCATAAGGATATCGTTACGGGTCCTGCCGCTCGTGCTTGCGACCTCGTCGATATCCTTAAGCATGTCCTTCGGGAGCCTGAGTGAAATGACCGTGGAGTCTCCCGTGTATTTTTTCTGCTGTATCGTCAGTATCGGAGTTTCCATGAAATAACGCTCCTGATGTTTTCTTTATCCGACATTATACTACATTTGTATTCGCCGTTCAACCGATTTTATATTATTTTTTGCGGAGTAAAAAAGGAGCGGCAGCATCTTTTGCAGCCGCTCCTCGGAGCTGTTCCAAATCATTTAACGGTCGTGCCCGCTGCGCCCTTGAGCGCGTCGACGGCAGTGTCGAGGGAGGTGAAGAATGTTTATACGCCCGTTGCCAGCTCGCTTCTGCCGACCCAGCATCCGTCCTCCCGCTGCGTGAGAACGGCAAAGCCGGCGATAAAGGTTTTTCCGTAGAACTCGGAGGTTTCGTCGATCACAAAGCCGTATTCGAAATCAGTATGCAGACAAAACCGCGCAAGATCGTTCGGAACTGCCGCGATCTTTATGAGCCCATCGCCCAAAGAGTCATCCTCGACGGACATCACCTGCGCGGATCTGCATGCCCCGGGGGCTTCGGCGTCGAGCGCAAGATATCTTTCTGCAAGCTTCTCGGCGAAAATGCGATAGACCGTGTTCATGTATTCACTTCCGGAGGTCTCGGTGCAGCCCGCGTTTATCACGTCCTCGGGCGTGACGGTTATAAGCTCGCTTCTGAATGCTTCTCCCCATTCGCGCACCTCCTCCGTCAGCCTTTCCAACTCCTCCTCGCCGTAAAAGAACCGGACGAAAGGCCCGGAAAGGTCCGCCTCGAATACTCCGTCGGAGCTTCTCGAGGCTCCGATATTTAGAGCAAAGCTCCCGTCGCTCGCCGGGAAGGAGACGGACGCGTGATCTCCCGTTTTATCCGTCGAGCATTCCGCCGCGGCCTTGTCGAACTCGATCCCGTGCTCGCGGCCGATGCGCTCCGCAAGCGGATACGCGTTGTCAATGTACCATGCGATAAGATCGGGATCGGGCTCCGCTGAGGAGGCAGGATCGGACGGGACCTCTGTGGCGCGAGCTTCCGCGGACGCGGAGGGCAACGCCGTTTCTTCGGCGGGCGCAGTCCGAGGGACGCACGCACAGCACGGGGCGAGCAGCATCAGACACGCAAGAGCAATGCAGACAAAACCGTTTTTCACAAAGCCTTCCTCCTTATATATTTTTTTAATATTATAGCACTAAACGATACTGTGTCAATAAATAAGCAGGCAGAGAGGTCTTCTCTGCCTGCGATCATATCATTGTAAACTGTTTACTTCACCGTCGTTCCGGCTTCGCCCTTCAGCGCGTCGACGGCCTTGTCGAGGGAGGTGATGATGGCCCTGCGGCCGGGCTTGGACTCGACGAACTTGATCGCGGCCTCGACCTTCGGCAGCATGGAGCCGGGAGCGAACTGACCCTCGGCGATATAGCGCTTCGCATCCTCGACGGTGAGCACGTCGAGATCCTTCTGGTCGGGCTTCTTGTAGTTGATCGAGACCTTTTCGACGGCGGTGAGTATCACGAGCGCGTCGGCGTCGATGTCCTCGGCGAGCCTCTCGGAGGCGAGGTCCTTGTCGATGACCGCGGCGGTGCCGATATAGTCGCCGTTATCGTCCTTGTAGACGGGGATGCCGCCGCCGCCCACGGTCACGGGCACGAAGCCGCCGGCCATGAGGCACTTGACGGCGTCGAGCTCGACTATCTCGACGGGCATGGGAGAAGCGACCACGCGCCTGAAGCCGCGGCCGGCGTCCTCCTTCATGACGTAGCCGCGCTCCGCCTCGAGAGCCTTCGCCTCCTCCTCGGTGTAGAAGGGGCCTATGGGCTTGGAGGGATTCTTGAACTTGGGATCCTCGCGGTCGACGACGACCTGGGTGACGATCGTCGCGACACGGGTGTGATTGCCCCTGCGCCTCAGGACCTTCTCGAGGCCCTGCTGCATATGATAACCGATATAGCCCTGGCTCATGGCTCCGCAGACGTCGAAGGGCATTGCGGGAGTGACGCTGTTCGCGGTCTCGTTCTGGAGCACTATGCGGCCGACCTGCGGGCCGTTGCCGTGCGCGAGCGCGACGGTATAGCCCTGCTCGATGATATCGGCGATGTACTCGGAAGTCTTCTCGACGACCTCGAGCTGATTAGCGGCGGTCGCGGGCTTGCCCGCCTCGGCGAGAGCGTTGCCGCCCAAAGCGATGACGATCTTTTCCATGATAAAGCTGTATCTCTCTTTCAAAAAATATTTGCCCATCGGGAAACAGACAGGCACTATACCCGGATTATGCCACCTATTTGAAGAAAAGTCAATGAATTTGGGAAATATATGTTTTTAAGAACGAGCTCCGCGTTTCGCTGTGTCAATTCCGTCGGTTTTGCTGTATAATCAAAACAGGCTGTGACCCGTCGGGAAGGTTTTCCGTTAATTGAAGTGAAAGGCCTTTATAAAAAGAGAAAGGAGGCAGGGATGAGCGACCGCGTTCTGATAGATCTCTTCAACGCCCGGGACGAGGCGGCGATAGAAGAGACCTCCCGCATATACGGAGCGAGACTGAGAGCCATCGCGCTCGCCGTCACGGGCGACGAGAGCGCCGCCGACGAGTGCGTCAACGACGCTCTGCTCCGGGCATGGGAGCATATTCCTCCCGCCGACCCCGAGGGGCGTCTTTTCGCATATCTCGCGCGGATAGTGCGCGGTATCGCGATAGACCGTCTCCGCCGCGGCAGGAGCCTTAAACGCGGCGCGGTCGTCGTCGAGCTCACCGACGAGCTGAGGGAATGCCTGCCTTCCGGCGAGAGCGTCGAGGACGCCGCCCTCGCGAACGAGCTCTCGGATATAATAAACGGATTCGTCCGGGAGCTGCCTCGTGAAAAACAGCTGATATTCATACGGCGGTATTGGTACTTCGACAGCATCGCCGCCGTAGCCGGGAGCCTCGGCCTTACCGAGAGCAAGGTCAAGACCGAGCTTTACCGGATGAGGATCAAGCTGAAGAGCCGACTTGAAGGAAAGGGTTACACAGTATGAACGAATACGATCTTTTGGATGCGGTCGGAGGCATAGACGACGAGCTCGTCGAAGCGGCCTCCGCGCCGAAACGCAGAAAAAGGCCCCGCTGGGCAATACCGGCCGCGGCCGCGGCAGCCGCGCTCGTCGTCGGGCTCGGCGTGATCGTCGGCACGTCCCTTGACGGCAAGGGAGTCAAAGAGGCGGAGGCGCCGTCGGCGCCCTCCGTGACGGCGGAAGTACGGGAAACGCCCGGGCGGACCGCGAAGGCCGAAGTCCGTGAAACGCCGGTACCGACCGGAAAGCAGGGAGGCGCCATGTCTTACGTAGGATTTATCAGATACGATAACCGCAATTATTTTTACTATGAGTATGCAAAAACAACCGCGGCCGAACTCGTCGGCGAGCGCCTCGGCACGGTCGAGCACGTCGTTTCGCCCGGCACTCCCATGGAGGAATGGCCGGATATGTCGGGCTATGAAAAACGCGATTTCTACGCAGTAAAGGGCTTCGATCCCGCGCTCATGATCTGCACGGCCTCTCCGGGCCGCGTCGGAATATTCATAAACCACGACTGTACCGATTACGCGACGTGCCGCGACTTGATCGAAAACGGGTACCATATCTCCGAATACCTGACCTCGGTCGAGTACGAGGGCGCGGAGTCCCTGTCCCACGGGTATGAAGAGGTGTTCGCGCTCGATACCGAATGCAATGGGTTCGTTCTCGATCTGATCGCCGCCGTTGACGAGGGAGAATGGATGGAGCGCCCCGAGGATACCGACGAATACCTCGCGATCGTGAACGCCGGAAGATGGAAGCTCACGCTCTCGCTCGGCGGATTAAAGATCGGGCTCGAGGTCTATGAGGGCGGCTATGCCTCGCTGTCCGTCCCGACGTGCGCGGAGTTCATACGCTTCGATAAGGAAAAGCTCGCGCCGCTCTGGGAGCTCCTTTCCTCCGGCGAGCACGGGACTCCCGTTGAAAATATCGACTCCATGAGGAGCCTGCGTCCCGAGGCTTTGAATACCGAGCCCAATTACGGCAAATACTTCCCGCTTGATGCGCCCGAGGGATTCAGGATAGAGCACGTCTATATCTTCTACTTTACGGATGAAAAAACCGGCGAGGTCTTCCGCGACAGGCCGCGCGGCATCGCGGTCGAGTACAGGGGTATCGACGATCCCGACAGCATGATAAGTATATCGGTGAACTGCATACCCGATATGGCGGAGTTCCTCAGCGATCTCCGCGCGCTCGACGGCTGGCGCTGCCACGCGCCTTTGGACAGCGTGAGCGCGGATACCGTGAAATGCTTAGCTCCCGAATACCCCGACGACTACGAGGTGATGGCCTACGACGACGTCGTGAGCATCCGCATTTTCGCGATGAACTCCCTCGTTCCCGAGGAGATCATAGCGCTCCTGCACCTGTGCTTCGGGAAATGATCCGACTTGACCCGCACGGCCGGAAAGAGCTCCGGCCGTGTTTTTATACGCCCGTTTTTGCATTTCACCGGCCGATTTGCGCCTCTTGGCCGAAAACCGATGACAGCGCGGCGGAAATGTGTTATGCTTTCAGCGTCGAAAGAAAGGAGTGATCGGATGAAGGTCGAAATAAAGCAGTCGCCCGAAGTTTCCGAACCCCGCGCGGTGATTTTCTGCCGGGAGATAGACGAGGGCGTACTGAACGCCGCGGAGCTGTTGAGAGGCGGCGGAGGAGTCATAACGGCGTACGACAGCGGGCGCATAGTCGTTATCGGCAAGAAGGATCTCTGCATGATCCGCGCCGAGGAGGGCAGAACGAGGCTCTATACGGAGAAGGCGTCCTTCGAGTCGCCGAAGCCCCTGCGCGAGTTTGAAAATCTCTCCGGGTTCATGCGGATATCGAAGTTCTGCATAATCAACCTGTCGGAGATAAAATGCTTCGATCCGCTGTTCTCCGGGACCCTGCAGGTGACGCTGAAGAACGGATTGAAGGACAGTATCTCAAGAAAGTATCTGCCGGATATGAAAAGGTATCTCGGTCTTTGAAAGGAGGATCATCCATGAAAAAAGTATTTAAGGCAGCCCTCGACGGCGTTTACCTCGCCGCGCTCGTATTCCTCGTAATGTGCATGATATTCGGATTCAGGGGCGGATCGAAAAGCTTCGGAACGGGGACCGGAGTAGCCCTCTCCTGCGTAGCCACGCTGGTGATAGGCCTCGGCTTCGGGATACCGTCCCTGATCTATCAGACCGAGCTCCCCACCGCGCTCAAGGTGCTCATCCACATGGGCACCGGCACCGTAGTAATGCTCGCCGTCTCGATAGCCGTCGGCTTTATCGATTTTTCCCGCGGCTGGCTTCCCTGCCTGCTGATCGCCGCCGGTCAGATCGCCACGGCGTTCCTGCTCTGGGCGCTGACCTGCGTCCGTATCAAAAGGGAC
>JAEEGL013597977.1_pt1 | contig 10907 bp, 8 predicted proteins | sample 9134231 | NCBI WGS metagenome assembly JAEEGL01 (sample SAMN16246548, study PRJNA631951) | gut metagenome | biome: gut microbiome; feature: rumen; material: fiber-attached | host: Bos | place: Iran: Karaj | collected 2018-10
AGCTTATGGACTAACGAAACTGCATGGAGAACAGAAGATAGAGGCTTTAGGATGCAATTATGTAATCCTGCGTACTGCATGGTTATATTCTGAGTTTGGCAAGAATTTCTTAAAGACTATGCTCAATCTTACAGCAACCAAACCGCAGTTAAAAGTGGTCTTTGATCAGGTAGGAACACCTACGTATGCTCTTGATTTGGCCAATGCCATTTCAACTATCATTGAGGACTACAAAAAAGAATCATTAACCGTGAACCATGAACCCTACACCAAAAATGGTATATACCATTTCAGTAATGAGGGCGTTTGTTCATGGTATGACTTTACAAAGATGATAGCAGAGATGGCAGGGAGCACAACTTGTGATATCCAACCTTGCCATAGCGATGAGTTTCCATCAAAAGTAAAAAGACCTGCTTTTTCTGTTTTGGATAAATCGAAAATAAAGGCGACATATGGTATATCTATATCATACTGGACAGCATCCCTTCGAAAGTGTTTGAAGAACATGATGTAAGCATGCTTTTCAAATGAAATAGTTGAAAGGGAAATACCACACAAGACAAAAAATATGCGTAATAGCTATTATTTAAGTAGCTTTTTTTGGAGTACAGCGTCACGAATGCTTAGTGCTGTATTAGGCTTTGTTACCGTACCGATATTATTGGGATATTTTGGTAAGGCCGATTATGGTTTGTTATCAATAGCAACAGCATGTAATGGATACATGCATTTGATGGATTTAGGCATGAATACTGGGGCTGTTAAATTCTTCTCTCAGTGGGCTGCCGAAGGGAAAAAGGATAAGATTTTTCGTGTTGCACGTACAAATATAACATTCTATATAATTATTTCCATTATAAATATTCTTGGATTACTGGTATTAGCACTATGGGGTGAAGGCTTCTTTGCGATTTCACACGAACAGTTTTTGCAATTGAGGATCTGTTTTATAATATTGGCACTATTTTCCGTTATCAGTTGGGTGTCAACAGCATTTAATCAACTTCTTATTGCTGATAAAAAGATTTCATTTACAATGATAGTTCATTGTATACAATCGTTTTTGAAATTAGGTCTGATAGTTATAACACTATGGGGCAAATTGTCATTATCGTTATATTTCTTAGGACTTACTATTATTGTTTCATCTACGATTATACCATACATATACAAATGTAAGAAAGACAAACTGATAGATTCCATAAAACCAGCAAGATATTGGTCTGACTTTAAAGAGGTCTTAACTTTCAGCTTAGCTCTTTTCGCATTATCTCTCTTTCAGGTGACAGCATCACAATCCAGACCAATTTTGCTTAGTATTTTTTCTGAAAGTGGAGCAGATGCCGTAGCTGAGTTCAGAATAGTTGAGGTAATACCTTCTTTTATTATTATGCTATGTGGCTCTTTCATGAGTATATTTCTCCCGAAGACATCAGAGATGTTAATTCGTAATGACCACAATGAGATAACTGCCTTCGTTAGAAAATGGACTACATTTATTACAATTATTGTATGTGTACTCTGTTTTCCATTTATCGTTTCTAATGATACTATTATTAGTGCTTATGTTGGAAGCTCTTATGCTCATTTGGGGAAATGGATGGCTCTGTGGTGCGTTTTTTTAATAATACAATTACATTCAACCCCTGCATTTAGTTTGGTAGTATCAAACGGTAAAACAAAGGTGTTGGTATGGTCAACAGGTTTTGCATGTATCCTTTCAATGATTATTAATGCAGCACTTTGCAAGATTGTACCGGTTGGCTCTGCAGTTATAGGCTATTCTACTTATATGATTGTACTTATATTTGTTTATTATCTATATTTTTATAAGAAATATTTGAATTTGAATCGCTGGTTGTTAATAAAAGCATTCCTTGTACCAGTTATACCAGCTGCCATATCGTGCTTTCTACCTATATTGGTAAATCTTGATATAAAACAATTCGGTGTCACGACCAATGAACGTATTAACTATATATTGCTTTTTACAATAAACTCATTAATGTGGTTTTTTGTTTATATGATTCTATTGAAGGCCTTTAGAATACTACCATCGATAAAAGCTATTAAGAAATAAGTATGGGGAAAAAATTGAATAAAATACGTAAAGCTATCAAATGCGCAAGAGATGTTTACCGTGATGGTGGCATTTCTTCAGTCGACATATCTTACATTTTACCGAGCAACCAATTGGAAGGTAAAAACATATTGGTAACAGGAGGAGGTTCTGGAATAGGTTTTTCAATAGCCAAGAAATGTGCAGATTGTGGTGCTGTTGTGTTAATAACAGGTAGAAATGAAAATAAACTCCAAAAGGCAGTTGCGGAAATAGGAAAGGAGCGATGCAGATATCTGGTATGGGATATCTCAAATATTGATAATATTGCTCAAAAGATTGATGAATGTCAATCTATGTTTGGTGGTGAAATATCGGTATTAGTTAATAATGCAGGTGTGGCACCTATGAAATTTTGGGGAAATGTTGATGAAGAAGAGTGGGACATGATTTATAGTACAAATCTTAAAGGTCTCTTTTTTTTGACACAGGAGTTGGTAAAACAATGGAAGCTTCACCAGCAAAAGTCTTATCGTAAAATAATTAATATTTCCTCTCAGGGAGGTTTTGTTGGCGCTACTTATCCATATCGTATGGTAAAATGGGACATTCGCGGGCTTACAGAAGGTTTAGGTAAAATTCTGGTAAAGGACCGAATAATAGTCAATGGGATAGCACCTGGAGTGGTGAAAACTTCCATGCAGAGCTTTTCTCTTCGACAAGGTGATAATTTATATACGAGTCAAAACCCAATCCAGCGCGTTATTCTTCCTGAAGAGATAGCAGAGCTGGCGCTTTTTCTTATTAGTGACACAAGCAATGCTATTGTAGGGCAAACGATAGTTTGTGATGGGGGTTACACACTAAGTGATTAACCAGATTTGTTAATTTTTATAACATACAAAATATAGTATATGTATACAATTGCTGAAAATGTTAGAATTGTTGTGGCTTTGTTGAAGGCTCATGGCATATCTCAATTAGTTTTAAGTCCGGGAGGAACGAATGCACCTTTTGTACGTGCCGTTCAAGACGATGATTTTTTTACTTGTTATTCAATTGTAGATGAAAGAAGTGCACTTTACTTCGCTATAGGGCTATATTTGTCTACCGGTAAAATAGTTGCAACATGCTGTACAAGTGCTCAAGCAACCCGAAATTATATACCAGGTTTAACCGAGGCGTTTTATAAGCATGTTCCAATTCTGGCAATAACTTTTTCAAAACACCCTCAATATACGTATCAGGAATATATGCAAGCACCTGATCAGACATCATTACCAAAAGATGCAGTAAGGAAAACTTTTGCTTTACCATATATTTCAAACGAACATGATAGATTGCATTGTGTACGTCTTGTAAATGAGGCTATTTTGGAACTAACTCATTTTGTACCAGCACCAGTACAGTTGAACGTCCCGATGTTGGATAATGAGCTTGGCGTTTTTACAGAAGAGAATCTTCCTTCTGTAAAAGTGATAAGACGCTATAATCCAGAAGATGTATCTTTAGTTTCCTTATTAGACAAAAAGGTTCTTGTTATTGTAGGGGAGAATTGTAAAGTTGACAGTGAAACACTTGAAGTTTTTGCAAAAAAACACAACGCTGCTATTTATGTGAATCATTTGTCAAATATTAGAAATGATTATACTTTTGGGGGCAATTTGTTCTTATCACGTATTACTCAGGCTATGTTTGATGAAACCTTTTGCCCTGACATTCTGATCTCTATTGGAGGACAAACGGGTGACTATCCACTATATCATAAATTGGCTGAAAGCAAAAATAAGTATGAACATTGGAGAATCTCACCTTTAGGCGATGTTGTGGATACATATGATCACCTTACGCGTGTTTTCCAATGTTCAGAATGTTACTTTTTCAATAATATTAAAGGGAGTTCGGAGAATAATTATTTAAGTTTATGGAAAGATAGTTTAAAAAGCTTGAATTTTAATGTAGACATTCCTTTGTCAAATACCTATGTTGCTCAATATTATTGTGACAAATTACCAGAAGGCTCATATGTAAATTTCTCAATAGCGAATTCTTTAAGAATCTGGAATTTTTTCCCGATTAAAAATGATGTTAAATGTTTTTGTAATGTTGCTGCATTTGGCATAGACGGTTGCATGTCAACTTTTATTGGGCAGAGTGTTAACACTGAAAACTTATGCTTCTTAATCGTCGGTGATTTGTCGTTCTATTATGATATGAACGCCTTAGGTATAAGATATATCAAAAATAATGTTAGGATTATACTTATTAACAATCAAGGTGGATTCGAGTTTAAAATGGGTGACGGGAAAGAAGAGAACAAGAAAACGGATAGATATATAGCCGCAGCCGGTCATTTTAAAGATGCTAGAGGATGGACACTTACTAACAATTTTGAGTATATACCTGTAGATAGTAAAGAGTTGTTTAATGAACATGCTCCAAAACTTCTCCAGAAATCTAACAATCCGATACTAATGGAAGTCTTCACTAGTGACATAAAAGAGACAGAAGCATATAGAACACTGATGCAGGAAAATGATTTGCGTTCTAATAGTGTAAAATTAAAAGTGGCTGTAAAATCAACATTAAAAAATATTTTCCATCGTTAGTGCCATTTTGGGACACTTATGATATGTAATAATGAGGGCTGCAATATAATCCTGCAAATGGAAATTTGGCTTAGACGCGTCAGGCGCATAAGCAAACTTAAAGGCTGCGAATAAATGAGAAAAGTGTATAGCAAGCTTAGTCACTTTCGAGCTTGATCAGTCTCGACAAACAGTATCAAGCTTGGACGTCAAAATTAACAGTTTACAAAATTGTTTAAAGATGGGAGCTTCTATAAGAAGGTTATGACATCACCAGTTCTGCTGTTAAAAATCCATAACAGTTTTATAGGAATCCTAAAAACAACTAATAGTTAAATGAAATTATGAATATCAAGGAATTGGTTAAAAAAAGCAAATATATATTAAGATTTATTTTTTTGGGCGGCGGTTTGGAGGAACCAAAGGTTTTGTAAAACTGGGGAAAAATCTAGATATTAATAATCCTCAGTGTATATATTTTGGTAAGTCGACTGGGGTTGGTGACTATTCTTTTTTTGGACCAGTAGTTGACTTTCTTGGAGAAAAGTATAGCCCCAGAATTGAAATAGGAGATAGAACCTGGCTAGGAAAGCATTGTAGTATCGCTGCTATTCATGGCGTATATATCGGAAAAGAAGTACTGTTTGCAGGGTATGTGCATATTACAGACCATTCACATGGATATGAACTACCAGACGTACAAATCTCGCGACAACATCTTATTTCAAAAGGACCAGTAGTGATTGAAGATCAATGTTGGCTTGGCTTCAATTGTGAAATCTTATCAGGAGTTCATATCGGACGACACTCTGTTGTTGCAGCTAGAGCTGTAGTTACAAAAGATGTACCAGCTTATAGTATAGTAGCAGGTAATCCCGCAAAGGTCATTAAGCACTATAACCAGCAAACCAAAAAGTGGGAGAGAGTAAAAGAATGAATATTTCTTTATAGAATGATAATCTGTTAAAATGAAAGAATATATAATTATTTCCGGCTTAGACCTTCATGATACTAATCGTGGGACAGCTGCATTAGGATATGGTACATTCTCCTTCTTAAGAGAGAAGGGCTTGTTGAATGAAGGAGTAAAAGTGCTAAGTTTTAAGTATTATATGAACTGTTTCAGGAAAAGACCATTAATAAGAACTGTTCAGGAAATACAAGGCCATAAAGTGGAATTTGTAAAGGCAAGTATTCCTTTGTATGAAAGGAGACTATTGGAAAAATACAATATATTGCTGCCATTTGGAAAATTGAAAAAGATTTTTAAACAGGTAGAATATGTTGCAGCGATAAATGGTGGTGATGGCTTTTCCGATATATACAATACGCATACTTTCATGTATCGTTTAACGGAAACGCTTTATGCGATGAAGGTAAAAATACCAGTTATTCTATTACCCCAAACCATAGGGCCTTTCACAGCCCCTAAAAATATGGCTATCGCAGAAAAGATACTCCGCTATTCGTCAAAGGTGTATGTTCGTGATGACAAGTATACTGCTGAATTAGATAGAATGGGAATCCGCTATGAACAAACCAAGGATCTTTCCTGGTATATGAAGCCGGAGGCAGTGGATTTTGAATTGCAGCCCAATGCAATAGGTTTAAATATTAGCGGATTGGCCTATAGTAATCAGTTTAGAGGACTTGCTGGTCAATTCGATAATTATAAATACTTGATAAATCGATTGATAGAGTGCCTCCAGACGATTGGTGAACCAATATATATTATCCCCCATTCATATGACTACCAAAATGCAGAACAAGATAATGACGATATGGAGGCTAGTAGAGAAATCTATACAAATCTTGCAAATAAGGCAAATGTGTATTTGATTGATAGGGATCTCATTTCGCCACAAGTAAAGTATTGTATTTCTAAGATGTCCTATTTTATAGGAACCAGAATGCATGCAAACTTTGCGGCAATCTATACGAATGTTCCATTATATGGCTTAGCCTACAGTTATAAGTTTGAGGGAGCATTTAGAGCAAACGGGGCTTATGATAACAACATCTCTGAGATTAACAATATTACGAAAGAAGAGGCAGATGCAATTGTCGAGAAGATATTAGAAGATTATAAAAAAAAGCATAAATAGGATATGGAAAATAATGTAAGGGTTATATCATTATACTTACCGCAGTATCATCCAACACCAAATAATGATAAATGGTGGGGCAAGGGCTTTACTGAATGGACAAACGTGGGAAAGGCGAAGCCATTATTCAAGGGGCATTATCAGCCAAGAGTACCTGCCGATTTAGGCTATTATGATTTGAGACTTCCAGAGGTTAGAGAGGCTCAGGCGGATATGGCTCGAGAAGCAGGAGTAGAAGGTTTTTGCTATTACCATTACTGGTTTGGTGATGGATGGGAAGAACTGGACTATCCTTTTAAGGAGGTTGTTAGAACAGGGAAACCAGATTTCCCGTTCTGTCTATGTTGGGCTAATGAATCGTGGCACTCTAAGTTTTGGAATATTGATGGCACGGTCCAAAAGAAGATGCTAGTGGAACAAAGGTACCCTGGTGATGAAGATATAAAAAATCATTTCATGTCCTTGCTTCCCGCTTTCAAAGATAAACGTTATATACGAGTTGACGGGCGCCTCCTTTTTATGGTTTATATGCCGTTAGAATTACCCGATGCCAGCCATTTCATGTCAATGTGGAACAAATTGGCTGCTGATAATGGATTGGGAGGGTTTTATTTTATTGGGCATTTGGTTCACGGCTATGAAGTTAATGAAGAGAACGTTGACAAAATCAAATCACTCGGATTTGACGCAGTCAATGTCGTCGAACTATTTAGAGCAAAGAATAAAATAGATTCTGGATTAACTCATTGTAAAAATTTTTGGTCTTCAAGGTTGTTTGGAAGGCCTCTCGTGATAGAACATGAAAAGATATTGCCTCTGCTTATCACAGATTTAGAAAAAAGAAAGGATGTAATTCTTACTATAACTCCTAATTGGGATCATACACCACGCTCAGGTAAAGGTGGCTATGTTTTAAACAATTCAACCCCTGAAATATTTAAGAAGCATGTTCATTCTGTAGTGGAAATGACAAAAGAAAAGAATAGCAACGACAATCTTGTCATTTTGAAAGCATGGAATGAGTGGGGTGAAGGAAACTATGTCGAACCCGACTTGAGATATGGAAAAAAATATCTGGACGTTTTACGAGACGAGTTAAAGGGCTAATAGTATATGAGAATTCTTTTTCACGGCTATAACACTTGTTGCCAGAATGAATCGGGTGGTGTCCAGAATCGAATGAGAACCATCCAGAGTTTGCTTGGCAGTAGAGAGGGAATTGAAACAGAACTGTTCAATCCGTATGTTTCGAGAATTCAAGATTTTGATATTCTTCATCTATTCATGTTAAGATATGAAAATTATGATCTTGTAAAGTATGCAAAGGGAATTGGGAAACAAATAGTTCTCTCTTCTATCGTGAATATAAAGGAAGAAAATGCCATTGGCATTTTCTGTAAAAATATAGTTAATAGACTTCCATTGACAACTATTATGAAAATGAAAAGCGGTATCTTACAAATGGCAGATTTCATCATAACAGAATCATCAAAAGAATTAGGGTATTTAGTCAGAAATTATAAATTGCCAGAAAACAAACTAAAAACTGTTCCCAATGGCGTTACCATTAGGAAATACAATGGTAGAGATGTTTTCAATATAATAGGTGATGTAAAAAAATACGCCATTGTTGTGGGGCGTTTTGATGAGAACAAGAATCAGTATAATTTGATACGAGCACTTAAAGGTAAAGGGATTCACGTTGTGTTTCTTGGAGGGCCTGCCCCTTGGGATTCAAGGTATCACGACAAATGCATCCAACTTGCTAGAGATGATCATTTTTTTCATTTTTTGGGTTGGGTGGATCATGATTCAGATTTGTTTTGGTCAGCTTTATTTCATGCAGATACGTTAATATTCCCATCCTATAATGAAACATTTGGTTTAGTGGCACTTGAAGCAGGCATGATGGGATGTAAATTGGCAATTTCGGAATCGCTTCCGATATTAGAATATGATTCTTTTAAAGATTGTAAATGTTTTTCTCCACATTCAATAGAAAGTATCAGGGATTGTGTTGTTGACGTGTTTGAAAGAAACAATAAAAAGGAACTTGAAGAAAAGATTTCAAGAGAGTTTTCTTGGGATGCCGTGATTAATCAGCATATTGAAATTTATAAAAAATTGTTGGCATGAAATTATTTATTCGATTAGTATATCTTAAAATTATTATTGTCTTACGTTGCATAAGTTGGCAAAAAGACGTATATTTTTTAAGAAAGGTAATAAAAAAAATAGAAAATATTGAAGAAATAAAAAATGGTAATTTCCTTATTTTACTTCCTCATGCAGATGACGAATGGGTTGGATGTAGCCGGTTAATTTGCCAAGAAAAAAATGAAGTTATTCTTTTAAATATGGATATGGAAGGTGGTGATACCCCGTCACTTCATGAACTACGTCGCAAAGAACTAGAAAAACTCTCTTCGATGTTTAAGAGGGACCTAATACTTATTGATGAGGATAAAATCAACTCACTGAAAAAGTGTATTTTAAAACTAAAACCCCAATACATTTGTTTGCCATATTACTTTGATTGGCATCCAGAACATATAGAAGTGATGAGTATTCTTAAAGAAGCGTTAATCCAAACTTCTTATGACTGTAATATTCTTATGTATCAAGTCTCATTACCTATATTATATTCAGAATGTAACAGTTGGATTGGTATGAACAAGCGGCAATGGAAAGAAAAATGGAAAATTTTTGAAGAAATCTATTCTTCTCAAACAAAGATACCATATATGCGTTTCGCATATAATGAGAGGATAAACGGGGCAATAGTTAGTCAATATGCATCTGAGGTTTATCATGTTACATCTTCGGCTAATTGGAGTGAGAACTTGTCGGTTTATATTCTTTCTAATGGAGAGAGAAACGAGATAAAACATGTTTTAAATAATATTGGTTTAACTAGAGATACACTTCACGTTTTATTGGAGAGTCGTAAGAAGATGATAAATAATTAGTATGTTGTACTTTTAGTGTTTTGTATAATAGATTATGGCTACTACAATAACAAGAAATGAAACAAATGAGTGGATTGCTACTCTTTCAATAATCTTCATTACAACATTCCTTGTGTTTGAATCATGGATGAAGTCGTTTGTCCCTAGTTTGAGTACTGCTTTTTCTATCATTCGTCCTTTGACGGTATTGTGCCTATTATTAATTCAGACAAAAGAGTATGGAATAAAAATATATAGCAAGTTTTTCTTTTTCTTTATTCTAGTTTACAACTTTTATGTATTATTATATATTACGGTACTACGTGTTTATCCTATAGAAACACTGTCGCATGTTCCAAAAACGGTTTTCATTTTCTTTTATAGGCTCTTTATATTGTTTAGCTATCTGTTGTGTTCAGATACTATTTTTAGATATTTCAATATTCGCAAGTTTATCATCTTGTCGCTAATTTTTAGTGTGATTCCGTCTTTGTTTTATATATTTTTTGTTGGTATAGACATGTTACAGCTATATAGCATGAGTAAAGATGAATCGTATATTTCACCTCTTACGCTTGGTTATTCGAATGTTCCTGTTTTTGTAGTAGCTTTTCTGTTTAGAGATAAATTCTTTACTAATAAAAGTGTGAGCTTGACATTTGCTCTGCTTCTAATAGTAGTTTCTTTATATATTATTATTATCAGTTCGAAGCGTGGCCCTATTCTGTGGTCAATTGTCAATATTCTTATTTGCTTATACATGAAAGAAAAGAAACACTCAAAAAATTTGTTGTTTACAATATTCGCTATAAGTGTTCTTTGCTTTTCTAGTAATGCTATTATTGATGCTATAGCAAGTTTTGCTCCAAAAACTGCAGATGAAATATCAAAGGCCATATTTGAAGGGGATACGAGTTCTCGATTTGATAGCAATGACAAAAGTGGAAGTACGTACTATATAGGAATAAATCAATTTCAAAATTCTCCTTTAATAGGTTCTTATTTTCGACTGATAACAAATCATCCGATATTTCAAGGTGATTATCCACATAATTTGTTTATAGAGATGTTAATGACTATGGGAATTATTGGTTTTATTCCATTCATAATGTTATTGTGGAAAGCTTTGAAAAATGCACGAAAAGTAATCGGAAGTTATTACGTGAAAAATAATCTTGCATTTTTAGTACTTTTTCTTGCACCT
>JAEEGL013737024.1_pt1 | contig 10907 bp, 10 predicted proteins | sample 9134231 | NCBI WGS metagenome assembly JAEEGL01 (sample SAMN16246548, study PRJNA631951) | gut metagenome | biome: gut microbiome; feature: rumen; material: fiber-attached | host: Bos | place: Iran: Karaj | collected 2018-10
TGAAGCAGGTGCCATCTTGCGAGTTTTTCCCTATGGAGGCTGTCAAGACCAATGTGATAGGCACAGACAATACCTTGGATGCCGCTATTGATGCTGGTGTAGAATGCGTCATCTGTCTCTCCACGGACAAGGCTGCCTATCCCATCAATGCAATGGGTATCACCAAGGCCATAGAAGAGAAGATTGCCGTGGCAAAGTCAAGACTCAGCGGAAACACCAAGATCTGCTGCACTCGTTATGGCAACGTTATGTGCTCCCGTGGCTCCGTGATCCCGCTGTGGATCGATCAGATCCGAAAAGGCAACCCGATCACCCTTACCGAGCCTAAGATGACTCGCTTCATCATGAGCTTGGAAGAAGCTGTTGACCTGGTGCTTTTTGCCTTTGAGAACGGCAAGAATGGTGACATTCTGGTTCAAAAAGCCCCCGCTTGCACCATCCAGACTCAGGCCGAAGCCGTTTGTGAGCTCTTTGGTGGGAAGAAGGAAGATATCAAGGTCATTGGTATAAGGCATGGTGAGAAAATGTACGAGACCTTGCTCACCAATGAGGAGTGTGCCAAGGCAGAGGACATGGGTAATTTCTACCGTGTTCCTGCCGATAACCGTACCCTTAATTATGATAAGTATTTCACCGAAGGTAACGTTGAGCGTGAGGTTCTCACCGAGTTCAACAGCAACAACACCAAGCTGCTGAATGTTGAGGAGACCAAGGCCAAGATTGCATCGTTGGAGTACATTCAGAATGAGTTGAAAGGAATACCTAATTTGTCTAAATAGTCGCGTCAGGCACATTTGCGGGATAAACCCGCAAAAGAGCCTTCCGCTATATATAATAAGGTACAGCCCGTGGCTTCGTAAACTCCGCCACCGGCTGAATAATAAGAGATAGTTCAAACTAAACATATAACCAATGAAAGGTATTGTACTTGCCGGCGGTTCCGGCACAAGACTTTACCCTATCACGAAGGGTGTAAGTAAACAGCTCTTACCAATTTATGACAAACCTATGGTTTATTATCCTATCAGTGTGCTCATGCTCGCTGGTATCAAGGATATATTGATTATTTCAACACCTTATGACCTTCCTGGGTTCAAGCGCTTGTTAGGCGATGGTTCTGATTATGGTGTTCACTTCCAGTATGCGGAACAGCCCAGTCCAGATGGTCTTGCCCAGGCATTTATCATTGGTGAAAAGTTCATTGGTAACGATAGTGCCTGTCTTGTACTGGGTGACAACATTTTCCATGGTGCAGGTTTCAGTCAATTACTCCGCGAGTCGGTCCGCACAGCTGAGGAGGACAAGAAAGCCACCGTTTTTGGCTACTGGGTGAATGATCCAGAGCGTTATGGTGTAGCAGAATTTGATAAAGAAGGCAACTGCCTTAGTATAGAGGAGAAACCAAAGGAACCAAAGAGCAACTATGCGGTAGTGGGCTTATACTTCTATCCCAATAAGGTGGTAGATGTCGCCAAACATATCAAACCTTCAGCACGTGGAGAGTTGGAGATTACTACAGTGAATCAGGAATTCTTGAAGGATGGCGAATTGAAGGTTCAGACCTTGGGCCGTGGCTTTGCTTGGTTAGATACAGGCACGCATGATAGTCTTACTGAAGCCACTAATTACATTGAGACCATAGAGAAACGTCAGGGCTTAAAGGTTGCCTGCTTGGAGGGAATAGCACTCCGTAAAGGTTGGATCACCACCGATAAGATGCGCGAATTAGCAAAGCCTATGCTTAAGAATCAGTACGGCCAGTATTTGTTGAAGATGGCTGAGGAGTTCGAGAAGAATGGTGCAGGTAAAATAGATGAATTCTAAGATATGATAGAAGTTATAAAGACAGATATTGAAGGAGTACTCATTATTGAGCCTAAGGTCTTTGGTGATGCTCGCGGCTATTTCTTTGAAAGTTTCTCTCAGAGAGACTTTGATGAAAAGGTAGTTCCCATCCTAGGTCATAAGGTCAACTTTGTTCAAGACAATGAGAGCATGAGTTCCTATGGTGTCATGCGTGGGTTGCACTTCCAGTGTCCGCCATTCACGCAGAGCAAATTGGTTCGTTGCGTGAAAGGTGCAGTATTGGATGTTGCAGTTGATATTCGCAAAGGAAGTCCCACATACGGGCAACACGTGGCTGTAGAACTCACCGAGGAAAACCATCGCCAGTTCTTTGTACCTCGTGGCTTTGCCCATGGCTTTGCTGTACTATCAGAGATAGCTGTGTTCCAGTACAAGTGCGATGAATTCTACCATCCTGAAGCTGATGGTGGTATTTCGATAGTAGATAATAGTCTTGGAATTGACTGGCGTATTCCCACAGAGAAAGCATTGCTTTCTGAAAAGGACACTAAACATGCTTGTTTGAAGGACTTTGATAGTCCTTTTGATATTAACGTTAGCTTGTATTGATATGGTGATTTTAGTTACTGGTGCGAACGGACAATTGGGCAATGAGATGCGAATCATCTCAAAAGGCTCAAAAGACAGGTATATCTTTACGGATGTTAACCAAGTAGAAGGCTTGGAAACAACCTATTTGGACATAACTGACCTGGAAGCTATTCGCAAGATGGTTGCGGAGAACAAAGTCAACGCAATTGTAAATTGTGCGGCATGGACAAATGTCGATGGAGCAGAAGATCCGGAAAAATACGCATTGGTAGAGAAACTCAATGCAACCGCACCTGAGAATCTTGCTAAAGCCATAAAAGAAGTAGATGGCTGGTTAGTTCAGATATCTACTGACTATGTGTTTGGCAAAGAACCATACAATACCCCTTGTAAAGAGGATCAGAAGGGTACTCCTACTGGAGTTTATGGCGCAACAAAACTACTTGGCGAGCAAAAGATTATTGCTACAGGATGTAAGTATATGATTCTGCGCACAGCCTGGCTGTACAGTGAGTTTGGAAAGAACTTCGTGAAGACTATGCTAAACCTTACTGCAACCAAGCCTCAACTGAAAGTTGTTTTTGACCAAACGGGTACACCTACCTATGCCTGGGATTTAGCAACTGCCATAGTGGCAGCATTAAAGAATCCTGTAGAGGGTATTTATCACTATAGTAATGAAGGTGTTTGCAGCTGGTTTGATTTCACAAAGATGATTGCTGAATATGCAGGCAATACGACTTGCGACATCCAGCCTTGTCATTCTGATGAATTCCCATCTCCTGTAAAACGTCCAGCTTATTCAGTATTGGATAAAACCAAAATAAAGGAAACATTTGGTATAAGTATTCCTTATTGGACTGACTCACTCAAAAAGTGCATCAGAAATTTGAAATAAAAATAATATGAGTTATAAGAGAACGCTTATCATAACCGGTGGAGCAGGCTTTATTGGAAGCCATGTTGTTCGCCTATTTGTAAACAAGTATTCAGACTATAAGATTATCAATCTGGATAAGTTGACCTACGCTGGCAATCTTGCCAACCTGAAGGACATAGAAGACAAACCTAATTACAAGTTTGTCAAAATGGATATTTGCGACTTTGATGGCGTTCTGAAACTTATGCAGGATGAGAAGGTGGATGGCATCATTCACTTGGCCGCTGAAAGTCATGTAGACCGTTCTATCAAGGATCCCTTCACCTTCGCTCAGACGAATGTCATGGGAACACTCTCGCTGTTGCAGGCTGCCAAGCTCTATTGGGAGTCACAACCGACCCCATATGTGGTAAGTCACGAAATAATGGTCAATGGTCAACGGTCAATGGTTAATGTGCCTTGCCGTTTCTACCACATCAGTACAGATGAGGTATATGGAGCGCTCCAGATGACGCACCCAGAGGGTATAGAACCTCCGTTCACTACCAAGGCTAGCTCTGGCAAACATCACCTTGCCTATGGAGAGAAGTTCTTCACCGAGGATCTCAAGTACCAGCCCCATAGCCCTTATAGTGCTGCCAAGGCCAGTAGTGATCACTTTGTGCGTGCTTTTCATGATACTTTTGGAATGCCCACAATAGTTACCAACTGCTCTAACAATTACGGCCCTTATCAGTTCCCGGAGAAGCTGATTCCGCTGTTTATTAATAACATCCGCCACCGTAAACCACTTCCGGTTTATGGTAAGGGCGAGAATGTTCGTGATTGGCTTTATGTAGTTGATCATGCCAGGGCTATCGACACAATCTTCCATAATGGCAAGATAGCTGAAACCTATAATATTGGTGGTTTCAACGAATGGAAGAACATCGATATCATTAAGGTCGTTATCAAGACTGTTGATAGACTGTTAGGGAGAAAAGATGGAGAAGACTTAGATCTCATCACCTTCGTTACAGATAGAGCAGGTCATGATTTAAGATATGCTATCGATAGTTCTAAACTTCAGAAAGAACTCGGTTGGGAACCTTCTCTCCAGTTCGAAGAAGGTATAGAAAAGACTGTTCATTGGTATCTTGATAATCAGGAGTGGCTGGACAATGTTACGTCTGGTGAATATCAGAGGTATTATGAGATACAGTATGAGAATAAGTGATAAGTATTAATTCGAAGAACTTAATTTTATTGTTAATATTAGTATAATAGATGTTTAAACAGAGGTATATGAAATTACGCGCCTTTGTAAGACGCATCGGCTTTTATTCTTCTTTAATTAAACCCAATCGTATTTTGAATATTCTTAAAGACTATAGCAATTTATTTTATTCAGGAGAGATACAGAGAATATTGGGTAAGTGTGGGAAAAATCTCTATGTTATGAGGAGCATTACAATTTTTCATCCTGAGAGGATGGTTATTGGGGACGATGTGCGGATATTTAATAACGTAGTTATGGCATGTCATACTCCACATTCAAATATAATAATAGGCAATGGGGTTCTGATTGGAGAGTCATGTCATATATCGAGTATAAAATATGTAGAGATCTCTGATGATGTGTTGTTGGGAAGGAGGGTTCTAATCTCTGATAACTCACATGGTAATACATCCAAAGAACAACTCATTGTTCCACCTCTTGATCGAAAATTATACAGTAAAGGTGGTGTAAAGATTGGTAAGAAAGTATGGCTTGGAGATAACGTCATCGTATTGCCAGGTGTGGAAATTGGAGAAGGATGTGTTATAGGCGCTTCTTCAATTGTGACAAAATCTATACCACCCTATTCTGTATGCGTGGGGAATCCTGCAAAAATAATAAAAACGTTGATCTAAAGCAATAAATGACTCTTTGTGTGAAAGAAATGTATAACAAGTTACGGCTGCTTTTTGCAGGAGGTAGTGAGAGAAGCGTCAGGGTTAAAAAAAATATCGTTGCCTCTGCAATTATGAAGATTTTGGATATGATAGTCCATCTTGCTCTTGTTCCCCTTACCCTTGGGTACCTGAATGCTTATGAATATGGTATTTGGCTTACACTTAGTTCTGTCCTTATATGGATTGACTCTTTTGATATAGGATTGGGCAATGGGTTGAGAAATAACTTGGCTATTGCTTTGGCACACGATGACAAGGAAAAGGCTAGAGGACTAGTGAGTACTACAGCATTTATGCTATTAGCGATTGTCGTGGCCATATTCCTCGTCTTTTCGATAGTTTCATTGTTTGTTGATTGGTATTCATTACTAAATGTCAATAGAGAAGTTGTGTGTAATCTTGGAAATGTAGTTTATTATACATTTATTTTTTTCTGCCTTAATTTTTCCTTGAGGTTTATAGGCAATATCTATCAGGCGCAGCAAATGCCTTCAGTAAATAGCCTTATGAATCTATGTGCTCATACTTTCTCACTGATAGTTATTTTTTTCTTAACGAAAACAGTGCCAGGAGAGTTGTTGTATGTGGCTTTAGCGTATTCAGCAGCAACCCCATTAGTATACCTTTTATGCTACCCTATAACTTTTCGTAAGTTATATCCTTTCTTAAGTCCATCGGTTTCGTTTTTTAAGAAAGAATATTTGAAAGTGTTGATGTCACAAGGAGTTTTGTTCTTCTTGTTGCAGCTAACGGGGATTGTTTTCTTTTCATTAACAAATTTGATTATATCAAATCTGTTTGGCCCAGATCAGGTTACATCATACAATATTTCATATAAATATTTTAGCGTAGTTCTTATTGTATTTAATATGCTTATGGGGCCAATTTGGTCTGCTGCAACCAATGCTTATGCTTTAGGGGAAATGGACTGGATCAAAAATACTCTTAACAAACTTCTCAATATCTTTATATTATTTGTAGCAGGCGTCATTGTAATGATTATATTATCTAATGAGGTCTATCACCTATGGGTTGGCGACGAGGTCGTGATTCCAATTACTATGTCATTATTAATGGGGTTTTATGTTCTTATTATTCAGTATAGTTCTATTTATTCTTCAATATTGTATGGAATAGGAAAGTTAAGAATATTGACGATAAGTAGTATTGTCTATGCTATAATATTTTATCCTTTGTGTATAGGGTTGTCAAAACCATTTGGCGTGACAGGAGTATTGATGGGTATGTGTCTTATACATTTGTCTGGAGCTGTCTTGAATACAATACAACTTAAAAAGTTGATTAATAATACAGCTACAGGTATTTGGAGTAAATAATTATATTTGAATTAGATGATTTATATTTTTATATTCATTCTTCTATTTTTACTTGGTGTCAGATATGACATAAGCGAGAGAAAAAAGAACATAGATCGTTGGTTCAATATCGTATCATTAATTCTTATTTTGACATCTGGTTTAAGATATAGAATTGGTGGTGATTCAATTGCATATCTATACTCATATTTTTATATAGTACCACAAATTGATGAATTGTCCTTAGATACTATCGCAATTAGTCAGTATGAGCCATTTGTTCTTCTTCTATTAAGTTCTCTTAAATCATTGGGAGTGGGTTTTTATGTTTTTCAACTTATACATTCTTCGTTTGTTAATGGGCTTATATTACTATATATGAAGAAACATAGTAAATATCCTTTTTTTTGTGCACTTTTCTATTTCGTTTGGATGTATTTTCTTTTTAATTTTGAAATAATTAGAGCAAGTTTTGCGATTGCGATATGTCTATGGGCAAATGATGCAATTATCGAGAATAAAAAACTAAGAGGTATATGTTTGTATTTATGTGCGATAATGTTTCATGTTTCTGCCATATGCCTGTTATTTTTTCCATTAGCAAAGCGTCTCCGCTTCAACTATGCCGGATTTATTTTCCTATTAGGTGTCTTTTTATTTGGTTTTATCTTTGCAAGTTGGTTTTCTAATTACACATTTAATTTGGAAAGTTTTTCTACAACATCTGAAAAGCTTAACCTTTATAGTGAATCTGCAGATGTTGGATACAGTTTCATGGGATTTATTCTTGCGTTAGTACCATCTTTGTTTTATCCTTTCGTCTCGTTATTACAAATTAAGAAGAAAAAAGATTGCACGAATTTGTCTTTATTGAAAATGGAGCCCATTCTAGTGTATGGTGCTTTGTTTAGACTAATGTCATTCAGCTTGACAATTGTGTATAGAATTGTTTATTTCTTTAATGTATATAATATAATGTATTCTGTTGATTTGTTTGTTGAAATGATAAAAAAACAGAAAAGAAAAGTAGATCCAATAATGGCGTTAGCGTGGTCTTTTATATTTTTTCTACCCTTGTTTAATTTATATACGACATATTATCGTGGGGTTCCTGATATAAAAGAAAGAAATAAGGTTTATAATTACAAGAAATATTATCCTTATTCTTCTGTTTTAGACAAGTCTTTAGATTCACAAAGAGAAAGAATGTGGGGATATCCATACCCTTCATCACCAAACGAATATTGATTATGGACATAAGTTTTTTTTGTATATACAATAATCCTTTACAGTTTAATAGTATGTTATATGCCTCATTAATGAAGCATAGCGCAGAGCTTAGAGAGCAGAATATCTCTTGGAATACTTTCTTTATTGATAACACTTCGAAAAGTTATCATAGTGCGGCATCTGCATACAATATAATTATAAAAAAAAATAAAAACAATATTGGAGATATCTCTGTATTTCTCCATCAAGATATTGCGTTTGATAGTGTAGATTTTTGGGTGAGGCTGAAGAAGGAATACCAAAACAACAAGAATCAAATTATTGGTGCAGCAGGGGTTGATGAAAATGGGCATGTGTTATCTAATCTCAAGTATAGAATGACAGGCGAATATATAACACAATATCAAATTCAAAGGAAAGAACCTGTCATTTCTTTAGATGAATGTTGTTTCGCTATACCCAAAAAAATTCTTAGTGAACTATCTTTTGATGAGCAAAATTGTTTTGGATGGCATTTGTATGCTGTTGATATTTGTTATAATTCTCGTACTAGATATAGTACATCAATTTCAGTACTTTCAGAACAACTGTTTCACAAAGAAGAAGAAGGTGGTTTGAGTGTAGACAATAGTTATTTAAAGACTCTTAATAATCTTATACATAAATATAGAAAAATAACCCCTTCATTATATACGACATGTTATCAAATTAGTACGCATCCTATCCCGTCAAGCTTTTCCTTGATAAAATATTATTGCAGGAATTTTGTTAGGAAAATCATAAACATGGTAAGAAATGAAATTTGAAAAAAAAAATATAGTTGTAGTATTAAATTACAATGATTGGGAAGAAACCCAACGGTATTGTAATACTGTAGTGGGTTTTTCTGCAGTTGATTTAATAATTGTTGTTGACAATTTATCTAGCGATGACTCGTATGATAGATTGAAAGCACTGGAGTCGGAAAAGATAGTCCTTGTTCGTGCAAAAGAGAATAAGGGTTATGCTGCCGGTAACAATGTGGGATTACGGTATATTATTGATCACAAAATTAAGGGAAATGTGATTATCTCAAACCCGGACATCTATTATACGAACGAGATTCTTGAGAAAGTATTGGAACCGCTGAAAGATCCGACAATAGGAATTACTACTGGGTTGATACACATAGACGGTAAGATAGCATCGAACTTCGGGTGGATGCAACCAGGTTTTTGGGACTTGTTTTTCAATCAATACCTGCTAATATATAAGCTGAATAGATTGACGCATAATAGTTTCTATTGTGACTATCCTAAGGAGGGTGTGGAGTATGTGTATTGTAATTGTGTGTCAGGATGTTTCTTCTGTATGACAACTGAGACATTAAAACAGATTGGCCTATTTGATGAAAGCACCTTTCTTTATGGAGAGGAAAATATCATAGGATTTAAAATAAAAGAAAACGGACAGAAGGCATGCGTGGTGACTAGCGCAAGTATCGAACACCGGCACCACCACAGCATCAAAAAAAGTAAGACAAGCTACAAGCGAAATGAAAGGTGGAAGTTAGATAGTTTTCTAATCTATATTAAAAACTATCTAAAAAAGGGGAAGCTACACCAAATACTATTTAGAGTATCGTTTTGGGGCGCATATTGTGAGAAAAAATTAATAGGGAAAATAATAAAACTAATATCTCAACAGTAAGATGATGGGACTGAAAAAAGTAATAGTAATTCATCCTGATCGCCAGCATTCACTTCAAACAGCATATGCGTTACAGAATAATGGATGTTTATATAAATATATCACAACTGTCTATTTAAAGAAAAATAGCATTTCGTTATTGTTGTCGTCAATAGCTCCTTTAAGTATAAAAAAGAAATTTCATAAACATAAACTTGAGGGGTTGGACGATTCTAAAGTATTATTGTTCTGTCAAATTAAGATGCTGGCACTCTCATTGGCATCTTTATTCCTGTCAGAGGAAAATGTAAATAAGTATCGTCTAAGTATCATAAACGACTTTAATAAAAAATGTTTGAAATACTGTTTAAAGCAAGACTTTGATGTTTTAATATCATATGATACCTTAAGTGGCGATGCTTTTAGGAGACTTAAGGGAAAAGGGGTTAAACTGGTGCTTGATATGTCGGCCCCATGCTTTCTGGAAATGTATGATAATTTTAAAAAGGACGTAGAGCGTAACCCAGATGATTCTGTCATCCTTAATAATTATCTTGAAAGTCCGAAGGTAAAGTGGAATATACAAAGATGCAAGGAGGAGCTTTTAACATATGATTATTTTTTAGCTGCATCTACATATACAAAAAGTACACTTCTTAATCAAGGAATAGAATCAGGTCAAATCCATATAGTACGTTATGGCCTACCGGAAGTAAATGCAACAAAATGTAATGAAGGTCATCCTTTTATATGTACTTTTGTTGGAAGTGTTACTCAACAGAAAGGGTGTCATTATATATTCAGACTTGCTAAACGTTACCCGGAAATTGTATTCAACCTTGTTGGTGCATACGATAATAGCTATATGGCTATCCCTCAAAACTGTGTGATGCATGGCTACTTAGCTTTCGATCAAATTAAATTACTTCTAGAATCAACAGATTTATTTTTATTCCTCTCACTCTCGGATGGTTTTGGATTCGCAGCTGCTGAGGCTATGGCATTTGGCGTGCCAGTAATCTGCTCAAAGTACGCTGGAGTGCGTGATTACGTAGAAGGTAATGGCTGGATTGTATCGCCGGATGGGATAGATGAAATTTCATCTATTATTGATCAATGCATTGCTAGCCCAGGGATGTTAAAGGCAATGGGTGTTAAGGCGAAAGAAAGAGTTAAAGGTGTTAGATGGGATAATTATGGAAGGGACCTAACAGACTTTATTGTAAATATATGAGGATATTAATTAATACTATTTCTACAAAGAAACATTCTGGCGGTGCTTTTCAGGTGGCTCAGAATTTCTTAAACAAGACGATAGAGCACAAAGATATAGAATGGGTCTATGTTGTATCAATGGACCTTCATAATGTGTTACCTGAACAAATTAAGACATCTCCTTTCTATTTCGTATTTCCGACACAGCCCGATTTCTTTCATTCGTATCTTCGTGTGAAAAAAGAATTGCGTGCATTAGAGAATAA
>JAEEGL014801061.1_pt1 | contig 10907 bp, 9 predicted proteins | sample 9134231 | NCBI WGS metagenome assembly JAEEGL01 (sample SAMN16246548, study PRJNA631951) | gut metagenome | biome: gut microbiome; feature: rumen; material: fiber-attached | host: Bos | place: Iran: Karaj | collected 2018-10
AAGTTTCCTTCGATGTCCCCGAGTTTACAGCCGATGCTGATGCGATGGGCGTGCTTCGGCTTTTGGAAGCGGTGCGGATTAATGGCTTGGCAAAGACCTGTAAGATATATCAGGCATCGACATCGGAGCTTTTTGGAAAAGTAGAGGAAGTTCCTCAAAGAGAGACTACTCCGTTCCACCCATACAGCCCGTATGCGGTTGCAAAACAATACGGATTCTGGATGATAAAAGAGTATCGTGAAGCATACGGAATGTTTGTCTGCAACGGGATATTATTCAATCACGAATCCGAGCGCCGCGGCGAAAATTTTGTCACAAGAAAAATAACTCTTGCGGCAGGTCGCATAGCCGAAGGATTGCAGGATTATCTTGAACTTGGCAATATGGATTCGCTTCGTGACTGGGGCTATGCCAAGGATTACGTTGAGTGTATGTGGCTGATGTTGCAGCACGACAATCCGGATGACTTCGTTATTGCTACAGGAGTTCAGCATACTGTACGTGATTTCACCGAAAAAGCGTTTGCCGCAAACGGAATGAATATCCACTGGGAAGGCTCAGGAGTTGACGAAAAAGGTTATGACACTGCTAACGGCAAAATGATAGTGTGCATTAACCCCAAATGGTTCAGACCTACAGATGTTGTAAATCTGCTTGGCGACCCGACCAAAGCAAAAACTGTACTTGGCTGGAATCCGCAGAAAACAAGCTATGAGGAACTTGTAAGGATAATGGCTGAGCACGACAGGATTCTTGCAAAAAGAGAGAAAGCGTTATCAGAAAATGGAAAAGAATGATAAAATATACGTTGCCGGACATCGCGGTATGGTCGGTTCGGCTATTGTAAGAGAACTTGAAAAACAAGGATATACCAATATAATAGCAAGAACACATAAAGAGCTTGATCTTTGCCGACAAGCGGAAGTTGAAGCTTTTTTTGAAACAGAGCGACCGGATTATGTTTTTCTTGCTGCTGCAAAAGTCGGAGGCATAATTGCCAATTCCGAGGCGCTTGCCGATTTTATGTATGAAAATATGATACTGGAAATGAATGTCATAAATTCAGCGTGGAAAAACGGTTGCAAAAAGCTTGAATTTCTCGGTTCGTCCTGCATATATCCTTGCATGGCACCTCAGCCGATGAAGGAAAGCTGTCTTCTCACATCGGAGCTTGAAAAGACAAATGAAGCGTATGCGCTTGCAAAGATAAGCGGCTTGAAATACTGCGAATATCTTAACAGGCAGTATGGGACTGATTACATATCTGTTATGCCAACAAATTTATATGGCCCCAATGATAATTATCATCCGACTCACAGTCATGTTCTTCCTGCCTTGATAAGGCGTTTCCACGAAGCCAAGATCTATGATCTGCCGAGTGTTACATGTTGGGGAGACGGCAGTCCTCTCAGAGAGTTTTTATTTGTTGATGACCTTGCGGAGTTATGTGTTTTTCTAATGAATAATTACAGTGGTAATGAGACTGTGAATGCTGGAACGGGAAAAGAGGTCTCAATAAAGGAGCTTACGAATATTGTTGCGGAAGTGATTGGATATAAAGGCGAGATAAAATGGGACACATCTAAGCCTAACGGAACGCCAAGAAAGCTGCTCGATGTCTCAAAAGCAGCCTCGTTGGGGTGGAAATATAAAACTGAACTCAGGGACGGAATAAGGCTTACATACGATGACTTTTTGAGCAATCCGTTCAGAGCTGAAAGGTGATAACATGAAATTACATATAGGATGCGGAGATAAATATCTTGAAGGGTTCAAGCATTATGATGCGAGAAAAGTAAGTGATAAAATTGATTATGTTGGCAATGCCGATGATCTTTCGTTTTTTTCTGATAATTCAATAGAAGAAATATATGCATGTCATATTCTGGAGCATTTCAAGAGACATGAAGTTGACAATGTTTTAAAAGAATGGAACAGAGTTTTAGTACCAAGCGGAATATTAAGGGTTGCAGTTCCTGATTTTGAATCGATTGTAGGATATTATAATGAGTCCGGTGATGTTTACAAAATCATGGGATTGCTTTATGGTGGACAGAACTATGAATACAATTTCCATTATGTTTGTTTTGATTTCAAATCAATGAGTGAAAGATTGACTAACGCAGGATTCAATAATATAAATAAATATGACTGGAAAGATTTTTTGCCTGAAGGGTATGATGATTTCAGCAGAGCTTACATTCCACACATGGATTTTAAAAATGGAAGACTGATGAGCCTGAATATTATTTGCAATAAGGTGGTTTGGACACCATGAACATTATTCTTCTCTCTGGCGGTTCCGGAAAGCGTCTGTGGCCTCTTTCAAATGATATACGCTCAAAACAGTTTATCAAATTCTTTCCGAACGAAAACGGCGAATATGAATCAATGGTACAAAGGGTATATGAACATATCCTTGAAGTTGATGAAAAAGCAGATATTACGGTAGCTACTGCCAAAACTCAGGTGAGCACATTAAAAAATCAGCTTGGAGATAATATATCAATATGTGTCGAACCTTGCAGACGAGATACGTTTCCGGCTGTGGTACTTGCTTGCTGCTATCTTAAAGATATAAAACATATCTCCGAGAGTGAAACAATTGTAGTGTGCCCGGTAGACCCGTATGTTGAAAAAGAGTATTTCAGCGCTTTATTTGATCTTGGGAAATGTGCACAAACAGGTGAATCCAACCTCTATCTGATGGGAATAAAGCCTACATACCCGAGTGCGAAATACGGCTACATTATTCCGGAGAATACTGATATATTAAGCAAAGTCGTTTCCTTTAAAGAAAAGCCCGATGAAGCGACTGCTCAAAAGTATATTGAACAAGGAGCGCTTTGGAACGGCGGTATCTTTGCGTTCAAATTGAATTATATTATAGAGAAGTGCAAAGAAATAACCGGATATGACAGCTACAATGAGTTGTTGGAACACTACTTCGATTTAGAGAAGATAAGCTTTGATTATGCAGTCTCAGAAAAAGAAAAAGATATAAAAGTAATGCTGTTTTCCGGAGATTGGAAAGATCTCGGAACATGGAACACACTTACTGAGGCGCTGCAGGATAACATCGTAGGTAATGCGATAATAGATAAAACAAGTGATAATGTGCATGTTATCAATGAGCTCAATGTTCCCATTCTGTGTATGGGAATAAAGGACGCGGTTATATCTGCAAGTAACAACGGAATACTCATCTCGGATAAAAATCAGTCGAGCTTCATAAAGCCTTATGTTGATAAAATTGAAGACCGTGTGATGTTCGCGGAAAAATCATGGGGAAGCTACAAGGTTATAGATGTTGAAGACGAAAGTATGACGATAAAGGTCACACTTAATCCTGGACATCAGATGCATTATCATAGCCATGAGCATCGCGATGAAGTGTGGAATGTTGTCTCTGGTAATGGAACTGCAATTATCAACAGCCAGCGAATAAATGTAAAACCAGGTGATATACTCAACATCAAAGCGGGAATTCGGCATACTATAATTGCCAAGACCGAGCTCAAATTGATTGAGACACAGCTTGGCAAAGAAATAAGCGTTAATGATAAGATAAAATATGATACTTTATTCTGAACGCATCGAAAGGATAATGAAAAATGAGATTGGTACGGATGAACGGAGGACTGGGCAACCAGATTTTTCAATATATTTTTATGAGATATATTGAAGAAACACTTGGCGAAGAGTGTATTATAGAGGACACTGAATTCTTTCACACTCCTGAGGAGATACGTAATAATCCTGCCTATAACGGATATCAATTGGAACGTGTGTTTGGAATAAAGAAAAAGAGACTTTCCGAATCTTTAGACAGGGATGTGTTTGACGAAGTTGTTAGAATCGCGTTTGAAGTATCAGCGCCTGGAGAGCTGAGAAAGGGTATAATTCCAATATTCAAGGAAATGGGAATTGACCTATTCACGGTGCAGGAAGGAAGTATTCTTGAATATGAGTGTAAGTATCGTGGAAACACATTATCCACTCCTATGAATGAATTTTATCCTGATGTGACAAAAGTTAATGGTGATATATACTATTATGGTTATTGGATAAACGCACAATGGTTTATTGCAAATGCCAATAAGTTGCTTACTGAATTGAGATTTGCGGAGATATCAGATGAGAAGAACCGAGGCTATTGGGAAAGTATTAAGCAATCCGGTAATCATTCAGTAGCAGTTCATATTAGAAGAGGAGATTTCGTTAAATTGGGGTGGGCTCTTGATTCTTCTATATATGAGAAAATGATAAATGAAATCAGAAAAAAGATCGCAAAACCAGAGTTTTACATATTCTCCGATGATCTTGTGTGGGTAAAGGATAATTACAAGGAAATCGGATTAAAAACGGATGATAAAGTAATTTTTATTGAAGGCAATTTCCGAGAAACAAGCTATATAGATATGCAGCTTATGAAGGAATGCAGAGGAATGGTGTTTTCAAGTAGTTCATTCAGCTATCTTGCTTCATTGCTTAATACGAGAAAAGACAAGATAATAATGCAACCTACTAAACGGCAGATAGTATATTATAGTTAAGGAACCGCTGATTAAATCTTGCACGCCACTTGCATTACATCCTCAGCCGTCATCTTACACAAATTCTCCTTGACTTGCGCCAGCAAGTCTGCGGATAATTTGTACAATCTGCCGACTAAATCTGCAACGCAATCGACGCACAATCTTTAATCATCGTTTCCTTAATATCGTTTAGAAAAAATGTATTCAACGGAGATTAACGATGCCTAAAACAATATATGAGCTCGAAAAAGCTGTCCTTGAAATAAGAAAAAAACTATTAAAACTTTGTTCAATTCAGGCTATACATATAGGCGGTGATTTGTCAGTTGCCGATGTAATGACAGTTTTGTGGCAGTACCAAATGAGGTATGATCCAACTGATATTAAAAACGAGGATCGTGACAGATTCGTTTTGTCAAAGGGACACGCATCGGCAGTAATGAGCTTTAATCAAGCGGCAATAGGATGTTTCTCAGCGCAGGATGTAATTAATGAATACGCTGCTGACGGCGGTAGATTTACAATGCACTCATGTAATTTAGTAAACCCTTTTGTTGAAGTGTCAACAGGAAGCCTCGGACATGGGATGCCTGTTGCATGTGGTATTGCAGCCGGCCTTAGACTTAAAGGAAATACCACGAGTAGGGTTTATACAGTAATGGGAGACGGGGAACAGTCAGAAGGTTCCATTTGGGAAGCGGCTTTAAATGCTGTTCATTATGGTCTCGGGAATTTGGTCGCTATTATTGACAAAAATGGACTTGAAGCAGATGGCTTAATAAGTGATTTGACCGCTCTTGGAGATCTTGCTGAAAAATACAGATCATTTGGTTGGAATACATATGAGATTAATGGAAACGAAATAAAAGAAATAAAGGATTGTTTTGATTCCCTTCCATCTTCAGAATCGGAGAAGCCTACGGTTATTGTATGCTGTACCACTAAAGGAAAAGGCGTAAAATTTATGGAAAATTCTCCAAGATGGCACGCTGGAAGAATAACTGAGGAACAGTACAACGAAGCTGTGCGTTCACTCGAAAACGAATTTGTAGAAAAGTGGGGGAATGCAATAAATGGCTGAGACTTTTCTTAGAAATGTGATTGGTGAGTATGTTTCTAATTTAGGCAAAACAAATGAACATGTAGTCATAGTAAATGCAGATCTAATGGGTACATGCAGAAATAAATCGTTTGTTGAAAAATTCCCAAAAAGATCGTTCAATGTAGGTATCGCAGAACAAAACATGGTAAGCTTTGCTGCCGGACTGGCTCACGAGGGTTTTATCCCTTATGTGTTTACGATGGCACCTTTTATGAGCATGCGCGCCTGTGAACAGGTTAGAACAGATGTTGCATATGGCGACCTTGATGTAAGGTTTGTATCTACATATTCGGGAGTATCCGGCGGAATTTCCGGAGCTACACATTGGGCGCTTGAGGACTGCGCCATAATGTGTGGTATTCCATCTATGACAGTGATTGAATTATCAGATCCAACACAAGCCAAAAAAATGCTTGATTTGTCACTTGAATATAAAGGTCCCATATATATACGGAGTGGAGTAGAACCGGTTGCAGAAATATATGATGAAAATTACAGCCCAGAGATTGGCAAAGCTTCAAAGGTATGCAATGGCAGTGACGGAGCGGTAATATGTTCGGGGAATATTGTAGGCTATGCTTTGGAAGCTGCAAAAAAACTTAAAGAAAAATACGGTGTCAAAATAAGTGTTTTTGATATGCACACGATAAAGCCTATAGATAATGACGCAGTGATAAGTGCCGCTAAAACAGGAGCTGTAATAGTTGCTCAGGATCATAATATTGTTGGCGGACTTGGATATATGGTTGCAGCGGTTATTGCTGAAAGTGGAATTGCCGTTAAATTCAAAATTCTTGGAATTCCTGATAAATTTTTTGCCATGGCTCATGCGCCGTATTTGTATAGGAAATATTCACTCGATGCTGAAGGATTAGAATTAGAAATGATAAAAATGATAGGATTGAATGGGGGAGTTGCATGAAAAGAATTATAGTTACTGGTGCAACAAGTATGATTGGGACGGCCTTAATAGAATCAGCAATAACGCATGACACGGAGATATATGCATTGGTAAGAAAAAATACCGGCAGATTATCCAGACTTCCCGTATCAGATAAGATTCATATTATAGAATGTGAGCTTGATGAACTTGAAAATCTGAAGCTTCCTGAAAAGTGTGACGTTTTTTATCATTTCGCCTGGGCTCACACGAGTAAGTATGAGCGTAATGATCCAAAACTTCAAATTACTAATATAGCTTTTACGATGTCCGCAGTTAAAGCAGCTCAGAGAGCAGGCTGTACTAAATTTATAGGTGCTGGATCTCAGGCGGAGTACGGTCCGGTTAAAGGCATAATAGACATGAACACAAGATTTTGCCCTACGACCGCTTATGGTATTGCGAAGTTGTCCGCAGGTATGCTTAGCCGGAAAGAATGTGATAACCTCGGAATGATTCATATTTGGTGTAGAATATTCAGCGTTTATGGGAAAAATGACAATGAAGGTACTATGATTGACTATGCTGTGCGCAGTTTTCTAAAGCATGAGCCTGCAAACTTTTCGTCCGGTATACAAAAGTGGGACTATCTGAACGAAAGAGATGCGGGGAATATTTTTCTGCTTCTGGGCGAAAAAGTTAATGAAAGCATTGACTTCAGAGTTGCATCCGGTTATTCTCAGCCATTGAAAAACTTTATATTGACCATATCCGAAAGAACGGATAGTAATGATCTTTGTAGGTTCGCTTTGCCGAAAGTGAGCGATCCTCCTTTTGACCTTGAGGTGGATACAAGTGATCTTGAAAATGCAATTAATTATCGTCCGCAAATATCATTTGAAGATGGAATAGAAAAAATAATAGATTATTATAAAAAAATAGGAGTTTAATATGTCGGAATGGAAAAATGAGAATGAAGCAAGAGAATATATAAAATCTCTTGTTGTAAAGTACTATCATGATTTTAAAGAAAATAAGAAGACCTTTTCTCCAGGTGACCGTATCGGTTATGCAGGCCGTGTATTTGATGAGAAGGAAATGTGCAGTCTTACTGATGCAATGCTTGATTCCTGGCTTACCGCCGGAAGATTTACCGAACAGTTTGAAAAGGAGTTTGCTTCTTACCTTGGGGTCAAGTATGCTCATACGGTAAATTCAGGTTCATCAGCAAATCTTGTTGCATTTGCTGCGCTTACTGCGCCTGAGCTTGGCGACAGACGCATAAAACCTGGCGACGAAGTCATAACCACTGCCTGTGGATTTCCCACGACAATAGCCCCTGTTATTCAGTACGGTGCAATTCCCGTATTTGTTGACATAACGATACCTCAATATAACATTGATGTCTCAATGCTGGAAAAGGCTCTGAGTCCTAAAACAAAAGCTGTTGTGATAGCTCATACTCTTGGGAATCCCTTTGATTTAAGTTCAGTTAAACAGTTCTGCGAAAAGAATGGCGTCTGGCTTTTGGAGGATAACTGTGATGCCCTCGGAAGCGAGTACACGATAGACGGAATAAAGAAATTCACCGGCACATGGGGAGATATCGGAACAAGCTCATTTTATCCTCCTCACCACATGACAATGGGTGAGGGCGGATGCGTTTATACGAACGACATCAGGCTCAGCCGGCTTGTGCTTTCATACCGTGACTGGGGCAGAGACTGTATATGTCCACCTGGAATTGACGGATTGTGCGGTCATCGCTTTGAAGGTAAGCATGGTCAACTTCCATATGGATTCGATCATAAATATGTTTATAGTCACTTGGGATATAATTTAAAAATTACGGATATGCAGGCTGCAGTCGGCATAGAACAACTCAAAAAGTTGCCTGATTTTACGCAGAAAAGACGTCAAAATTGGAGCAAACTTCGTTCTTTGCTTGAACCCATTTCTGATAAAATAATTCTTCCTGAACCAGCACCCAATAGTGATCCGTCATGGTTCGGATTTGCGATGACTATCAGATCTAATGCTGGTATTTCAAGGAGAAATGTTGTAAAGTATCTAGAAGGCCATAATATACAGACTAGATTAATTTTCAGCGGTAATATCATAGATCACCCATGCTTTGATGAAATTAGAAATACAAATGCATACAGAGTCTGCGGAAGCCTTGATAATACTGAGAATGTTGTTTCGAATACATTTTGGGTGGGAGTTTATCCGGGAATGTCAGATGATATGCTGAAATATATGGCTGTAATAATCTCGGAAGCTGTTAACACCTTGTCATAAAAGGATATTATACATGGATCATATTTTTAGTCCTGAAATGGATACAAAGACACAAGAGGTTCTTGAATCTCTTAATACTGCTATTGAAGCTGCAAGTATTATGTTGGCATCCGCTCTTGATGAGGATTGGATATTGTTTAATGATATTGCTGAGACACTTGGTGAATTGTTGATAGCTATATACGAATCTTCAATGCAGTATAAAAAAATATATAATGAATTGACACTTGACAGACGGTGCCAAAGTCTTATTGGTTCGCTATATGCTATTAGAAAGTATAGTGTAACAAATTTAGATAAATGTCTGAGTAAGATTGAATTTGAGCTAATACCAATACTTGAAGAATCATACATGGATTTTTATTATCAGGCTTTTGTGTTGACATATCCGGATCGGGAAAAACAGTATTTTGAAAAAGATATGTATGAGCTTGCCGGAAATAAGTACATAAACAAGGCTGTCGAGACTGGCGTTTTCAAATACGATGTTTCGATATGTGTTTTGGCCTATAATAAACTTGAATATACCAAATTGTGCGTTAATGCCTTGCTTGAAAATATACCGGAAGATCTGAACTATGAATTGATATTATGGGATAATGGATCGACTGACGGAACAGTAAATTTTTTTGAAAGTATCAATCCAACTAAGTTGATAGAATCAAGAGTAAATTGGGGTTCTGATGATGTATGGCACAGGATTAATGAGGGTAGATATTTTATACATGTTTCTAATGATGTCGTTGTTGCCCCACATTCTATAGAGAATCTTGTAAAAGCCATAAAGTCTGATGATACGATAGGAAAGATTGTTCCTTCAACTCCAAATATTAGTAATTATCAGTCGATGCAATGTGGATATGAAAATCTTAGTGGTTTGAATTTATTTGCAGAAAAAAACAATGTATATGATCCATACAGACATGAAGAACGTACGCGATTATGTGATCCTATTGGTATTTGGGATTCTGTAAAAAATTTTTCGAGCCTCGGCACATGTCCTGATGGTTATTTAACCAGTACGATAGCATTTCCTGATGACAAAGCATCATTTTTAATGCGCAGAAGAGGCTATAAACAGCTTCTATGTAAGGATGCTTATTGTCACCACTTTGGCTCCGTTACTATTAATGACGATGTTGAAAAAAGCAATAAAGAGGCTTTTTATAATGAAGGTAAAAAAGTATTTAAATCTTTTTTTGAAATTGATCCATGGGGAACCGGGTTTTGCTATACATCGTCATTTTTGTCTAAAGTAGTGAATGATAGTAAAGGTCACGCTGATGTACTTGGGATTAACTGCGGAATGGGTAGTAATTCGTTGAAAATTAAAGAGCAACTAAAAGAGTATTGCCATAACACGGATTGTACATTATATAATATTACCGATTGTGATATATATTTCCCTGATTTAAAAGGGATAAGTGATCAAGCTAGTATAATAAACAGTTGTGATGAGTTGGAAAAGTTCATGGGTGATATAGAGTTTGACTATATTGTTATGGAAGAACCGTTTTTAGTTAAGTGTTCATTTTCATCTGTAATGAATTCGGTTGCAAATCATTTGAAATCAAAAGGAACACTCTTTTTAAAGACCAGTGATATTTCTTTTATGTGGGTAAAGAAAAATAAACAAAAAATCACTATCCTAAAAGATGGATGGATAAGCTATAAAAAATAGTAAGGAGGTCAAAAATGAAAGTTGTATTGCTTGCAGGCGGAAAAGGCACCCGTATTTCCGAAGAGTCTGAGTTTATGCCAAAACCGATGATAGAGGTCGGGGGAATGCCTATTCTTTGGCATATTATGAAGGAATATTTACACTTTGGATTCGATGATTTTATTATCTGTGCAGGATATAAACAACAAATGATAAAAAAGTGGTTTTCGGATTACTTCTTTTATACATCTGATGTAGCATTTGATTTTAAAAACGGTAATAAAATGGAAATTTTTGATCATACCACTGAGCCTTGGAAAGTAACAATTGTTGATACTGGAGCAGAAACAATGACAGGTGGGCGAATTAAAAGGATTCAGAAATATATAGGTGATGAAACATTTATGATGACGTATGCAGATGGAG
>JAEEGL016165069.1_pt1 | contig 10907 bp, 9 predicted proteins | sample 9134231 | NCBI WGS metagenome assembly JAEEGL01 (sample SAMN16246548, study PRJNA631951) | gut metagenome | biome: gut microbiome; feature: rumen; material: fiber-attached | host: Bos | place: Iran: Karaj | collected 2018-10
AATTTATGCAGAATAAGAAGTGCACAGATACAAAGCACCAGCGAGCATATCGAAACCACATACATTCCGGCTCCAATTGCAAGCCCTATTGCAGAAGCCGCCCAGATTATTGCAGCTGATGTTAAACCGCGGATATTACGTCCGTAACGCAGAATTGCCCCACCACCTAAAAAACCAATTCCTGAAACCGCCTGTGCTGCAATTCGGGAAGAATCAACTTTGCCAGGAAAAAGTGTTGCCATGTGAATTGAAAGCAGCATCAGTACCGTTGAGCCAACACTGATAAGAATTAACGTACGCAGGCCCACCGGATGCTGGTGTGATTTTCGTTCATACCCAAAAACGAAACCTGCAACAAAACTGAAAAAAATTCGGAAAATTATTGTAAGATACGGCAATGCAGCTGTATCAGTTGTATCAGCAAAAAAATTCAATAAATTCACCATGGACAAAATTATAAATCATAACCTTAAATTTTCAAAGTATATTCTGCTTCACGACCTGTTTTCAAAATCATATATTTATCAATTAAAAGATTAAGCGGGTATCTTCCCTGATTTGCCGGACTCGTTGAAGGAAGCTGAATATCTGCTATTCCTGTTTTTTTATAACAGTATTTTTTATAAAGCTTGTGTGCTTTTTCCCCTGTTGTAAAAATTGTCTTTATCTGTGTTTCTTCCAGAATTTTTGTAAAATCATTCGGCACTGGATTTTTTATTGAATTATCATCGGAACCAATAATGTCACATGAAGCCAGAACATCCCATAGAGCAAGGTGATTTTTCAGCACAAATGCTTTTTTTTCTTCAACAGAATAAGGCAGATTTTCATCAAAAACACTTGATAAAACCTGCCAGAAACGATTCTGCGGATTCGAGTAATAAAAATTGTTTTTCCTGGAAATTACTGATGGAAAAGAACCTAAAATTAGAATTTTACTTTCACTGTTGTATACAGGTTCAAATGGATGTGTTACTGATTCAACTAACATACGAATTTATTATAACTGATTTTTATTTCTTATAGAAGATACTGTCAGTTTATATTTTTTTCGCAGACAAGTTTATAATTGTCTATGTCTGATATTGTTAAATCTATTTTTTTATGAGTTTCTTCTGCCTCTGCATAATAAAACAGCATCGACATTTCTATTCCGATTGCCTGACAATATTTTTGGACATTATCAACTGATGGATGGTTTAAATTATTTTCCAGTTTATATATGTATCCGCTGTTCCATCCGGTTCTGCGGCATAATTCTTGTTTTGAAATATTTTTTGATTTTCGGATTTGTTCGAGCAAACCACCGATTTCTTTCATAACATTTAAAATTTATAAAAAAAATAATGGTTTGATAATTTATGCTTTTTCGCATTACTCTGTTTATTTCTGTTTTATTCGCTGCTTAAAGCCTCTACAGGATCCAGTTTAGCTGCTCTCGATGCCGGATTATAGCCAAAGAAAATTCCTATGAATGCACTAAACAAGAATGCTATCAGTACTGCACTCCACTGAATTGCAAAACTCCATTTCATTACTACTGTTGCAATAACACTGATGATAAATCCAAGAATTATTCCCAAAAATCCGCCTGCCAGTGTTATTGTTGCAGACTCAACCAGAAATTGAGTTTTAATTGCCAGAGGAGTAGCCCCCAACGCCTTTCGGATTCCTATTTCTTTTTTACGCTCTGTAACGGATACTATCATTATATTCATAATTCCTATTCCTCCTACCAAAAGAGAAATAGCAGCAACACCAGAAAGCAACAGCGACAGAGTTCCGGTTATTGTATCAAACTGCTCAAGCACAGAAGCCATGGACATAACATTTACCGAGCGCTCTATTCCAGTTTTTTTATCAACATAAGACTGAATGTCTTCGACAACCTGCGTTGCAAAATCCTGATTTATACACTGCACTGCAATTGTTTGTGCAGCTGGATTTGGTTTTATTTTTTTGGAATAAAAGCCACGAGTAATGTATGCATTATTATCTGTACTTTCCATTCCTGTTGAATGACTTTTCAAAACTCCTATAACTTCAAAACCAAAAAGTATTTTTGATGCATCTATTGTTATCATTTTTCCAACAGCATCTCCTGATGGAAAAAGGCTTTCTGCAACTTCACTTCCTAAAATAACTTTCTGTGCTCCATGAACATTTTCAGAAACTGTAAAAAACCTTCCGCTTTCCAGTTCAAGATTATTTGCCTGTAAATAATCTGTTTCTACCGCCTGACAAGTTGCAGAAACATCCGTATCCCCTAATCTTAAAGTTGCAGAAACTGTATTCAAATAAAAAATCTGTTTAAGGTTTTTTACGTTGTCCCATAAATCAGTGCGGAATGTTTCATCAAACTGAAGTGTATTTGTTCTGTTTCGGCGCATAAACCCCATGCGCACCTGCACCATATCCAGTCCTGCAGACCCAAAAGAATCCTGTATGTTTCGGGTTGCACTTTCACCAATTGTAGTTATAACGATAACTGATGCGACTCCGATAACAACACCCAAAAGCGAAAGAATTGTTCTGGTTTTGTTTAATCTGAAATTTTTAAGTGCATATAAAAAATCTTCTAACATTGTGCACCCTCTTTAATATCAGCCATAGATTTTTCTGCTTCTGCCTTTTTATTTTCTTCTTTCGCCTTTTTTTCAATATTGCGGTTTTCTTCCAGTTTTGCTTCTTCTGCACTTTTTCGTATATCCGCATTTATCTGTCCGTCTAAAATGTGAATACATCTTGGACAACTTGTACCTATTCCGGAATCGTGTGTTACCAGTATTATTGTAGTTCCTTCTTTTTCATTTATTTCATGAAACAATTCCAGAACAGAACGTCCTGTTGCAGAATCCAAAGCACCTGTAGGTTCATCTGCCAGAATAATTTTTGGTCTTGATGCCGTTGCCCTTGCTATTGCAACCCTCTGTTTTTGTCCGCCAGAAAGTTCATTTGGTCTGTGAGATAATCTGTCCTGTAATCCCATCCGTTCCAGAACTTCTATTGCGCGTTCTTTTCGTTGTTCTATATCAAGTCCCTGATAGCGAAGCGGCAGCATTACATTTTCGAGCACTGTCATGTTTGCCAGAAGATGATACTGCTGAAACACAAAACCAATTGTTTCGTTCCTTAAATGTGCCAGTTCTTTTTCGGACATATCCAGAGTATTTCTGCCATTGATGATTACGTTTCCCTTCGTCGGTGTATCAAGACATCCTATCATGTTCATACAGGTTGATTTTCCAGAACCTGATGGCCCCATAATCGACATAAATTCGCCCTGCTCAACACTAAACGAAATGCCCCGCAAAGCCTGTACTTCTGTATCTCCCATCGAGTAAATTTTCCACATGTCTTCTACAGTTATCAGGGAACTCATTTTATTTTCCTTTTGGAGCACTTCCAGCCGGACTTGCTCCACGTCCAGAATTACCAGGAACGCCCATTCCAGGCATTCCAAAAGCTCCTGTTGTACCAGCCTTTGTTCCAGAAATACTCTGACCCTGATTTTTTAAAATCATGCCTTCTTCAAGACCTTCGACAATCTTAAGATAATTCATGTCATATGGAACTGCCCTTACATTTACTCTTTCAGTAGAACCATCTGCTTTTACAACCACTGCAAACTGTTGTTTTTTCTCTCGTCCGATTGCAGCTTTTTCTACCACAAGAACAGTATCGCTTTCTTTAATCTGTATTTTTCCTGTAAACGAATAGCCCGGCAAAATTTCATCAGGCGGATTTGTTATATGTATTTGTGCCAGAACAACAGAAGCTCCGCGGCTGGTAACAGTTCCTTTTGCCGGTACTGAAACAATTTCTCCCGTAACTTCACCTGAATATGCCGGAAAAGTCATTAGAACTTTTTGTCCAACTTTTAGTTGCGGAGCATCAGTTTCTGCCACTTCAACCTGTGCTTTTAGATAACTGCGGTCAATGATTGTACCGACTTCATCTTTTGCTTCACAATAATCTTCAACAGCCGCATCTAGTGCAACAATAATTCCATCAATTCGTGCAATTACCTGTCGTTTTTCCAGCTTTTTCAAAAGCATTTCGCGCTGCTTTCTCATCAGTTCCAGTTCTTTAGGCGCTGCATTGTTTGCCTTTGACTTTGTGTAATCCCAGTCATGCTTACTGATATTGTAATCTTCTTCATCACTATCAAGCACGATAATTACATCGCCTTTTTTTACCCTGTCACCTTCTTTAAAATTAACTTTACGAACAGTTCCGTCTCCCTGGGCCTGAAGCGTCTGACTTTCAGCAGCCTCTATATTACCGCTTATCTCAATGACATGTTCTATTATTTCTGATTTAACTGTATACGTCAGATTCTTTTCAATTTTTCTTTTTTTCACATTGCGGACAATTACTAAGCCCGCCGTTAAAAATATTATTAATCCGATAATACCTGCAATAATTCCGATATTTTTTTTAGTCTTCTTTGTCATTTTTACTCCCGTCATTTACAAACAAAAGCGATAGATTGATATTGTAAAGCATACAGTCCAGATTTGTTAAAAGCCCGTCCACTACAGAATTTTCATAATTTACTTTAGATTTTCTGTATTCTGTTTCTGATATAACTCCTTTGCTATACCAGCTTTCAGAATCTTTGTACAATTCATCATACAGTTCTGTCTGAGTTTTATTTTCTTCGTGCTGCCATTTTAAGTTCACATATTTTTCAATGTAAGAAGCTACATCATCTGCAAATTTATGCTGAGCTTCCCGAATTGCCAGTTCATCAGTTTTTTCTTCAAGTTCTTTACTCTGTTTTTCCAGTTTTTTTGTTTTAAACGCTGACAAATCATATCCAAGTGAAAAAGTCAAAGAGGGATTTTTTATATCTTCAATTGTAAACACTGTTCCCGCTCTAGCTGTAAATCCATTTATACTGCCACTTAAACCAGCCTGAATACTGTTATTTTCTGATGGAGTTCCAAAGCCAGAATCATTGTATGTGTATCCGTAACTTCCGTATGCCGAAAGAGAAACAGGAATATCTGCTTCGCGGGCAAGAGAATTTATTCTGCTGTTCCATTCTGCTTTTTCCAGTGCAGTATAGTCCTCTCGTTTGTATTTTCTGATTTTATCAAGTTCGATTTCTGGAATATTCAGCGAACGGATTCTATCTTCAGTAAGTTCAATAATGTCATCACATTTTTTCTGAAATACAACCAGTTTATAACGAAAATTATGTCTTTGCTCTTCTACGTTTAATTTATCTTTTTGAACAGTCATGTATGCTGTCCGATACTTTGCAGAAGTTTTGCCATATCCCTGCGTAACAAGATAATCTAAATCCAGCTGGTCTTCTAAAAGTGTATTTTGTGCAGAACCAACTTTTTTCAATATTTCAAACAATTCCCTTAAATCCGTTAAAAACTGTTTTTCTGCCTGAATGGTTGCATTAGATACACCTCGCACTGCTTCCAGAATATTTCGTTCCATTTGCATCAGTGTACATTTTCTTTGTCTGGCAGTCTTTGAAAGAATTCCTGTAGAAACTGTAATTCCAGCATCATCAATTTTCGAAACACTTCCATCATTAAGTGTAAAAGGCGCTGTTAACGAAAGCGTCGTATCATTTAACTGAGGAAATTCCAGGTCAATTTCTGGTGAAACTGAAATATGAAATTTATCTGATAAAAAACTGGCATAGACTGTTCCTGTGGAAGCAGATATATTAAAGCCGTTTGCAATAAGAGTCTTCTGTGCAGAAATTTTTGTCTTATCTGCTTCTATTATTGTCTTAAGCAGATTGTCATCATGCCTGATATAAGATTCTTTTAGAATTTCAAAATCACTGATTGAGTCCTGTGCTGCTGCATAAAAAATAAAACACAAGCCAAAGAGAATCGTTGTAAACAAATATTTTGCTTTCATACTAATAGAATACTATGAAAGCATAATAATGGGTATTCATTTTTGCTAAATTTTTTTTAAACTTTTGTTATATTTATTGAGCTATTGTTTCAACAATTGTTGTATCCAAAGCTTCTGCTGCCTGATTTCCAGCGCCTCCAACAACTGCTGCCATTTTTGCAACCCCGATAAAGTTTCCGACTGCTCCTCCAATCTGTGACAAAAAGAATACCAGAAGAACACGCAGAATTCTGTTTTTATAGATGGTCTTTAGCGATGTTACATCATCATAAAGAGTTTCCATATCTTCAACTCGAGGCTTGCAGACATATGCCTGAGCTATTCCTGCAAACATCCCGACACCTAGCACAGGACTGATTGTTCCAATCGGGGCAGTAACTATAGCCGCAAGAATTGCAAATGGATGCCCGCCTGCAAGAACAGTTCCCACACCTGCAAGTGCAGCATTCCAGCCAAACCAGCGCAACAGGGCAGCAATCGATTCATGCGGTACACCCTTGATAAAGCCAGCTGCAACCAGAGCAACCATAAGGGCAGGAAAAAGCCAGTTCATAATCTTACCACCGATTCCACCCTTCGGCACTAAAGAAATTTGTGTTGTATCTGTTGTTGCTTCCCCAGATGCCAGTTTTTTAAGATACTCTTCTACACCAGGTAAATGTCCGGCACCTAGAACCGCAACAATTTTTTTTCCTTCAAGCTCATACATATGACTTGCAAGATATTCATTGCGTTCATCAATCAAAACTTCTTTTACAGTCGGAAGATAACCGGCAAGTTCTTCCATCATGTTGTCCATTTCATTTGAGTTTTTTAATTCTTCTATTTCTTCTGCAGATATCTCTTCTTTTGTAAAAGCACTGGAAATAAGGGCTGCCAGAAGTTTACATTTTCCCCACAGACTATTTTTTGCCCATGCCCGTTTTAAGGTTGTTGTTATCGGCCTGTCTATCATTGCTGTTTTTATTCCCAGTTCTTCTGCAACACTGATAGCCGTTTTCATTTCTTCCCCTGGTTTTACTCCAACATCATTTCCCATCCGTCTTTGAAAAGATGAAAGAACCAGATTTGCCATCATTAAAAAACCACGGCCTTCCTTCAAAACTTTGATTATATCAAGTTTTTTCCAGGATTCAGGATTCCGCAAAGTTTTCAGACGGTCTTCATCAAGTTCAATAGCAACATAATCTGGAGTTTCTCTTTTTATTACTTCAGAAACTTCATTTATACTTTCTGGTGAAATATGTGCAGTTCCTATCAGGATAAATTCTTTTCCGTTAAGAACAATGTGTTTTTCTGTCTGTGACATTTTTTCCTCTATTAATTTGATTTATTCTTTTTTATCACAAAGCGGTGCATGTTTTCCTTCAAGAATCCAGTCATTTATCTGGTATTCAAAAAACATCGGGGCCTGTAACTCATGGACTTCAGTATAATATTTTTTTGCCATCACGTCATTACCTTTCAAATCCTGAAGGAGCCCGTAATAAAAAAGAAATTTGCCGCGTTTTGTAACTGATTCTTCTTTACGGATTTTCTGCTCTACCCCTTGTGTAATTAAATCCATATACATCCGCATTACTGCATATTCGACTCCGGCTTTATCCAGCACACGAAGATTTGTTTCGAAAAATTTTCTGCTTTTTACCCGCTCATTAGTGCGGACATAATTTGCGGCAATCATCATTTTATAAGAAAAACTTTCCGGATTATATTCCAGTGCTTTTTCAAAACATAAAATCGAAGCCTGCCACAACCCCTTTTTAAAATATAGCATTCCCATATTTTCGTATGCATAATAGTATTTTGGATTTAGTTTTACTATCATTTTATAATCTTCGAGTGATTTTTCATATTCTTCCAGTTCATCATAAAGCGAAGCCCGATAGGCATAACTCAAAAAATAATCACTTCTAAGTTCTATCGCTTTTGACCAGGCATTAATTGCTTCTGTCTTTTTTCCCCGAAACCGAAGATAAAGTCCGTAATCAATCCAGTAATCAAAATAATCTGGATCTATGGCAATTGCTTTTTCTATTGATTCCTGTGCCTTAAGATAATTTTCTTTTTCTGCCCAGAGTTTTCCAATATAAGAATGTGCCAGACTATAAGTCGGGTCTTTTTCCAGCACTTTTGTAAATGCGGCTTCGGCTTTATCATCATCCCTCAAATAATATGAAGTCTGCCCGTAGCCAAGCCAGGCATCAATCTGATTCTCATCTGCTTTTGCACTTCTTTCATAAAGGCGCTGGGCATTTTTATAATTTGTCTTGCCTTTCATCATCTGGTCATTTGCCATTTCCAGAAGAGCATCAGAATTATTCGGATCCAGCTGTACTATTTTTTGCAGAATTGCCTGTTTCCCTCTTGTATTGCCCTTGCGTTTTTCAATCATTGCATTTAAATACAGCAGTTCCACATTATCCGGCTGCTGCTCAGATAATTTTTGTGCAACCTCCTGTGCTTTTTCAACATCTCCTGATGAGACCAGAAGTGAAGCTTCGAGCATATTCAATGAAAAATCATTTTTGTATTCTTCTGGTACAGCTTCAAACTGATTCAAGGCTTCCTGAACTTCGCCTTTTTGTAAAACATCCTGAAGTTCTGCTGCAAATTGTACCGGAGTAAACACTGGTTCTGGTTCTGGTTCCGGCTCCGGCTCTGGTTGTGGTTTGGCTACTGCTTTTTCAGTTTTTTCTACCGCTTTAGTTTTTTCCTGTACAACCGGTTTTATTTCTGTTTCTGTTTTTTCTGTTTCTACCACTTCAGCTTTCTGTACATCCTGTTTTTCAGCAGGCTGCTCTTCTGGTTTTGTTCCACACGAAACCAGCAATAAAACTGCAAAAAATATACATACTGATACTTTCAATACTTTCATTTTTTCCTTCCACCTCAAAAAAAATTATGCCTTGCCACTAATTCTTTCTTTCGATAAACTGATAAAATAATGACACGACATCCTATCCGCAAGTTTTTTATTCTTGCACTTATTTATACAATTATTATTTTCGGCATTTTTACACTTCAATTTAGAAACCGTTCTGTTTTTTCTGAAAATTTTGGCATTTTGCGCCTGACCCTTTCAGAAAACAAAAACACAGAATCCTCTGTAAAATTTTCTGACAAGTTTATCGTATCCTGTCGCGGAATAACTCTTTTTTCTGACAACGATTCACATATACAGGTTACCTATTCAAACGGTACAAAGGCAAGTCCTGCCTTTACAGACTGGAACAGAATTTCTGATACAAGTTTTGAACTGTTTTTTACTGATAATATTTCTCTATTTTTTGAGGCAACCGGTCCCGAACACAAATCGCTTTCAGTTTCTGCAAAAATACCGCCTTCCGTAAAAGAACTTACAGTCCCTTATTCGTATCCAGGTTCCTACACTATTACAGATTTAACAGAAACAAAAGCCATACTTCGTTCAAAAGACCTTTACACCATTCTCAGTTCACCTGTTCTTACAACTAACCGCATTGCTTTTTTACAGAATAAAACGCTTGCCACATACAGCGAGTATAATCCTGTTCAGGCTTTCAGTTTTTCTTCTGTTGCTGAACTTACCACAGAACAGGACTCTTCTTATCAGCAGTTTATAAAACAAATACGAAATACTGTTTCATCAATGACGGTTTCTGAACTGGAAACTTCTGATGAAAATACAGTTTCGGCATATCTTGCCGAACTTGGAAGACAGGGGCGTTTTTCAGAAGGGGTCGCAAATATTCCTTCTTCATTTAAAACCGGCACCAAAAGAACTTATTTAACCGCCCCGCAATTGAACAATCTGGCATCAATGCAGCGCAGTTTAACAATGTACAACGAAAATCTTGTATACCGCATGAACCTTACTTTCAGCAAAGCATCTCTCGATATTTTTGAGGTAGATAATCTTCATGCCTTTTTAATGAGGCAAAATCCTGACATCGCTGCAAAACTTTTACGGCTTCCGTCAGAACATCCGGAATTAGTTCCTACAATAATGCAGGCTTCTGGAATTATACAAACCTACAGTTCACTTGCTAAAGCTTCATCAAAACTGCAGGACTTCCTGTTGCCTTCTGTAAGTAATGCACTAAAAATAATCGAAGCAAACTGTACTGCTCAGGATGGATTAATATACCTTACCGAAAATGATGCCCCTGTTTCCCTTATAAATGCAGCCCATGTTTCTTCAGCACTTTCAGATTATGCCCGGGTTTCAAATAATTCGTTATATGAAAATGTCTCAAGACTGATACTTTTATCCGGCAGAAATTCTTCGATTAATGCTTCTACAGCTGCTGCCTTATACATGCTTCTGGAAAAAGACAATCACTATATCCCGCATGAAATTATTCTGCGCTCTGGTGGCAAACCAATGTTCTGGGCTTGGACAATTGCAAGAAATATTACCTGTTCTTATGATGCAAACGAAGAAATTCTTACTTTCACAACAGATTTTCCACAGGACGAAAGTCACTACATGATTCTTACCGGTATTGAACCCTTTAAAAGCATAGAAATATACGGAATGCAGTTCAGAACAGATCCACGTTTTGAAACCTACAATTCATCCGGCTATGTTTATAATGCCAGAACCAAAACTCTTTTATTAAAACACAGAATGAAACAGCCAAAAGAGATTGTAAGGCTTTCTTACAAGGCAGTTCCAGAACCTTCTGCTCAGGAAAAAACAGAAAATTCTGTAACGGAACCTGCAAAACTTTCTGAAGAAACTGATAATATTACTTCTAATGCAGCTGAAACTTCAGAAGAATGAAAAATTGTTAAAAATTCAAAAAATTTGTATCAATTTTAGTGAATTTATGATATTATTATAATGGTAATTATTCCATTAATATGCACAAGAGGAACAAGTGAACAAGCGCGACTTTCCCAAAATCCACTTTTATGATCAGGATTTTGTAGATATTTACGACAAAACATGGACATGGCTTTCAGACTTCTGGCTCGACCCTAAAACTGGCGAAAACAATCCGGAAGGTCTTATGCTTTATCCTCAG
>JAEEGL016172338.1_pt1 | contig 10907 bp, 9 predicted proteins | sample 9134231 | NCBI WGS metagenome assembly JAEEGL01 (sample SAMN16246548, study PRJNA631951) | gut metagenome | biome: gut microbiome; feature: rumen; material: fiber-attached | host: Bos | place: Iran: Karaj | collected 2018-10
TCAGTCCGATATGCTTTGGCCGGATATGACCATCTGGTTCATCATTGCATATGATGTATGGAACTTTGAGTACACATATCTTAACCTTCCTACACATTCATGGTACTGTGGTGTTGCACTTCTTCTTGCTCCTACATTTGCTAACGCATTCTGGAACAAGGGTGCATGGATTCAGAACCGTGCTAACACACTTGCTATCTGGTGTATGTGGGCTCAGGTTGTTCCTGGATTCCAGCTTAGCACTAGATTTGCAGCAGCTCTTCCTTCAGTTTATGGTGGTGCTACAGCAAACGGAATCACAACTATGGATCTTTATGCTAAGGCTATCGAGCTTTACAACGCTGGCCAGGGTAAGACAGCAGCTGCTAATGAAGCAATTGCAGCTATGGGCATCACAGCTAACCCAACAGCACAGGGTGTCGTTGCAATTCTTTCAATTGCAATTAACGTAATTTGCATCGCTGAGATCATCAAGAGATCTTGCAAGCTTGGCAAGAACCCTTATGCTAACGAAGTATTCGGCGATACAAAAGATTTCAAACTTGCTATGGAGCGTGCAGAATAATTATGGATAATGTTAGAGTCATCGAAGTAAAGAGAAGTATCTTTGAAAGCAATGATCAGGATGCTGATAAGCTTAGAAGTGAGCTTAAGGAGTCCAAGACATTTCTTTTAAATCTTATGTCTTCACCTGGATCAGGAAAGACAACAACACTTACACGTACTATCGAGCTTCTTAAGGATAAGTACAGAATCGGCGTCATGGAAGCAGATATTGATTCAGATGTTGATGCCAAGACTATTGCGGCTACAGGAGTTAAGGCTATTCAGCTTCACACAGGTGGTATGTGCCATCTTGATGCTGATATGACCAGACAGGGTATCAGAGAGCTTGATACCAGCGATGTAGACTTCGCTATTCTTGAGAATGTTGGTAATCTTGTTTGCCCTGCAGAATTTGATACAGGTAGCACTAAGAATGCGATGATTCTTTCAGTTCCTGAGGGACATGACAAGCCTCTTAAGTATCCACTTATGTTTTCTATCTGTGATGTGGTACTTATAAACAAGATTGATGTAATGCCTTACTTTGATTTTGATCTTGAGAAATGTAAGGAATACATTTTGATGCGCAATCCTAATGCCAAGGTTATACCGATCTGTGCTAAGACCGGTGAAGGCATGCAGGAATGGGCTGACTGGTTGTCTGAGAACATTGAGGAAGCAATAAAGTAAACACTTTTTCTGAGATTAACTATTTGCCGCGCGGTATGAGGGGGGAGTTAATTATTTTCTCTTGTACCGTGCGGTTTTTTGCTGATAAAGGTATTAAGAAATATATGCATGAATTAGGAGTTGTTTTTCGTATTATTGATGATCTTACCGAACTAGGTAAAGAGAACGAGATTAAGAAAATCCATTCGGTGACTCTTCAGCTCGGAGAGGTATCGGGTGTTGTTCCATCGCTTTTGACAGACGCATGGAAGTGGGCGGCAGCAAGAACAGAGCTTATGAAGGATTCTGAGCTTATCATTGAAACGCTTCCTGCAGTGACCTACTGCGAAGACTGCAAATGCGAATATGATACTGTGGCAAATGGCAAGATTTGCCCGAATTGTGGAAGTGAGCACACGTATCTCCTGAAGGGGAACGAATTTATGATAAAAGAAATATCGGCCACTTAAGCCGGCTTTTTAAAAGGAAAGGGTAGTAGAGATGGATATGAATAACTTTGATATGAATGATAAGATGACTCCATATTCACTGGATCCTAATCGTAACAAGAAGGATCCACGTGCCGGAATCATTCCGGAGACTGTGGACATGGATGCACCATTCCGTGAGCCTTTAGCTAAATTTGCAAAGGCTGTAACTGATAGAAAAGAAATCAAGCTTGGTCTTGAGAAGATTACAAAGGAAAGTCCTGAGTATTGGGGCCTTTATAATCTGATCACTGATGAGCAGTGTGAGATTGCTCTTAAGATGGAGAAGCGTCATCCAAGAACCTTTGATGAAATCGCAGCTCTTTGCCCTCAGTATTCTAAGGAAGAGCTTCAGAAGCAGCTTGACGAGATGTCTTATAACGGCGTAATCGAGTGGAACTATGAGAACCCTCAGCATGTTAAGCAGTACGTGCTTCCTATGTATGTTCCTGGATCTGCTGAGTTTGGTAACATGAACCACAAGGTTCTTGAAGCTCATCCTGAGGCTGGTGCTTTCTTTGAGAGAATGAGCCGTATTCCTCTTGAAGGACTTACACATATGGTTCCTATGGGCGGTGCAGGTGTTGGTATGCACGTAATCCCAGTAGAGAAGGCTATCGGAATGGAGAGTGAATCTGTTAACCTTGAGCACATTTCCCACTGGCTCGATTATTATGAAGGTAAGTATGCAGCATCTCCATGTTCTTGTAGAAGATCAAGACAGACCTTCGATCAGGGCTGCGCAGATGATCCTGAAGGATGGTGTATCGCTATCGGTGATATGGCTGACTATGTTGTTGAGACACAGAAGGATGGTCATTACATCACAAAGGAAGAGGCTCTTGAGATTTTCAAGAAGGCTGAGGATAATGGATTTGTTCACCAGATTACTAACATTGATGGTCAGAACAAGATCTTTGCTATTTGTAACTGTAATGTAAATGTATGTTATGCGCTTCGTACATCACAGCTTTTCAATACTCCTAACATGTCCCGTTCAGCTTATGTGGCACATGTCAGCAAAGAAAAGTGCGTAGCCTGCGGTGGCTGTGTAGAGGTTTGTCCTGCTGGTGCAGCTACACTTGGACAGAAGCTTTGCAAGAAGGATGGCAGTGAGGTTGTATATCCTAAGATGCCTCTTCCTACACAGAAGAAGTGGTCTCAGGATATGTGGACTGAGGACTACCGTGATATTAACCGTATCAATACTCACAAGACAGGAACAGCACCTTGTAAGACAGCATGTCCTGCGCACCTTCCTGTTCAGGGTTACATCAAGATGGCTTCACAGGGCAGATACGATGAGGCTCTTGCTCTTATCAAGAAGTACAATCCACTTCCAGCTGTCTGCGGTCATGTTTGTAACAGACGTTGTGAGGATGCTTGTACAAGAGCAACCATCGATCAGGCACTTGCAATCGATGAGGTTAAAAAGTTTGTAGCTATGCGCGATCTCAATGCTGAGACACGTTATATTCCTAAGAAGGTTATTCCTAAGCTTGGCGGTGGCTTCGATGAGAAGGTTGCTATTATCGGTGCTGGTCCTGCAGGTATTTCATGTGCTTATTACCTTGCTCTTAAGGGCTATAAGCCGACTCTTTTTGACAAGAATAAGAAGCCAGGCGGAATGGTTACTTATGGTATTCCTTCTTTCGTTATGGAAAAGGATGTAGTAGAGGCTGAAGTAGACGTACTTAGAGAGCTTGGAGTTGATATCCGTCTCGGTGTTGAGGTTGGTAAGGATATCACCCTTAAGCAGCTTCGAGATGAGGGCTACAAGGCATTTTATATTGCTATCGGTTGCCAGGGCGGTCGTGGCGTAAATGTTCCTGGAGAGGACGCTGAGGGCGTTATCAAGGGTGTTGATATTCTTCATGATGTTATCGATGATGAGAGCTACAAGCTCACTGGCGATACTGTAGTTATCGGTGGTGGTAACGTTGCTATCGACGTTAGCCGTACAGCACTTCGTTGCGGCAGCCCTAAGATCACACAGGTATCTCTTGAGACTCGTGATATCATGCCAGCACTTCCAGAAGAGATCGAGCTCGCTGAGTCTGAAGGTATTGAGTTCAGAGGCGGCTGGGGACCTAAGGAAATCCTTACAGAGAACGGTAAGGTTAAGGGCATTGTATTCAAAAAGTGTACTCAGGTTAAGAACGCAGAAGGCAAATTTGATCCTAAATATGATGAAAATGAGACAATGGAGATTGCTTGTTCTAACGTAATCCTTTCTGTTGGTCAGGCTACTGTATGGGGCGACCTTCTTAAGGATGAGAACGTAGAGTTCAGAGGACCTGCTCCTGTAGCTGACAAGGTTACATTCCAGACAACAGTTCCTGACATCTTCGTTGGTGGAGATATGTTCTACGGTCCTAGATTTGCTATTGATGCTATTGCCTGCGGTAAGGAAGGCGCTGAGTCTATTCACAGATTTGTACAGCCGCATTCTTCACTTACTATCGGACGTGATCCTAACTTCTTTATCGAGCTTGATAAGGATGATATTTCAGTTAAGGATTATGACCACGTAGGACGTCAGGTTGCCGGCAAGAAGAACACAGACGGTAAGCTTTCCTTCCGTGATACAAAGCTTGTATTTACAGAGGAGCAGGTTAAGGCTGAGACTTCACGTTGTCTTGGATGCGGTGCTTCAATCGTAGATCCTAACAAGTGTATTGGTTGCGGACTTTGCACAACTCGTTGTGAATTCGACGCTATTAAGCTTACAAGAGACAACCCGGATGCGACAACCATGAGAACAGCTGAAGAGAAGCTTAAGTATATCCTTCCAAATGGCATTAAGCAGGCTATTAGCAGACCATTTATTAAGAAAACATCTGAAAAGACTGCATGGCTTGAGGATCAGGATAATAAATAATAGGGTTTTTAGCACTTAATTTCATATGTTATTAAGTAAAAATTAGTTAGTTAAATATGCTAAAAATGCTAAAAATTTTATAAAAACCCAGATTATTAAGTTTATACAAATTTTATAAATTAAGTATTAAGAGGTTCGAAGGCAATAGCCAACGGACCTCTTTATTTTGCTAAAGTAAATTAGTGCCTTGACCATTTAGGGGTAATATTGTAAAACATAAATACAATTTTGCTTAAACGATTTCATGCATTACAAAAGGGGGAGAGAGTATATGGCAGGAGTAGTACACGGGGAGCTTGTTCTTAATATCTATACACTCTTTTTGGCGGTTCTTTTATTGCTTTTCCAGGAGAATGATCGTAAGTCTCGTTCCAATATTGCATTTATTAAACTGGTTTTAATATTGATTTTCCTTGCTGGTGTAGCTGCACTTGGTGACATGGGTAAGCTACTTGGCGGGAAAATGATGGCACTTACAGGTTTTGCTACATATTGCGCCTTTGCCTGTGATCCATTTGGTTTCTTATTCTCACTTGGGTATATTGACAGTTACACAATCTATGGAGATAAGACGATTAGAAAGACGTTCATGTGGGCATTCAGAATTTATGCCGTTGTTAATTTTGTTTTAGTAACACTTTCTGAGATCCTTGGAGCTGGCTGGTTTTATTACTATGTTGGATCAGAGTATCACAGAGGACCGTTTTATCTTGTAAGAGGAGGATTTCATGTAGTCCTTTGCCTTGCAACAGTAGTTTATGTCCTTATCATGAGAAGAGCTATTATTCAAAACTATGTTTTACCAATTGTTGCATTTCCAATAATTGTAGCAATAGGTGGCATTTTACAGATAGCTGTTTTCAAGATAAACATCGAGTATGCAGCAACTGTTTTTGCCTGCCTTATTTTGCTGATTTACGTTCAGAGAAGAGATGTGAATCTAGATTACCTTACAGGAACAGTTAATAGACGAGGTATTGATATGGCTATGAAGAAGGCCATTTTGGAGAGTAAGGAAAAGGATTTTGCGGCAATTATGATAGACGTTGATTATTTTAAAAAAATCAACGATACCTATGGACATAAGGCTGGAGATGAGGTTCTTGAGTGTATCGCAGATGTTCTTGTTTCCTCTTTTGAGAAAAGCGACATAGTTGGGCGTTTTGGTGGAGATGAATTCTGTATCATTACCCAGACAAATGACAAAAGAGAGCTTGATAGAAAAATTGACGTTATAAAGGATTCTATCGCAAGCATCGACTGGAGTAACAAGGGCGAAATAGATCTTTCTGTAAGTACCGGGTGTGCTGTTTATGAGAAGGAAAGCGGAATGAAGGTTAAGGATTTCCTTGAGTATATTGACAGGAGAATGTACGAAGAGAAGATGAGACACCATCTGGAGGAAAGAAGACATTACGCAGCCCTCTAAAATAGCCGTTTTATAGATAGTTTATAATTTAAGGGTTGACGAAAAGCTTTAAAATATATATTAATAAGAAATAGTGGTTATCACAAAATACATATGAAGGGGCTTTTTAAAAACCAAAATGGCTACAAAATCAACAAATGTAAAGAAAAATTCACTTCTAATAGTTGAGTCACCTACAAAGGTGAAGGCTATTAAGAAATTCTTAGGTAGCGGCTACGACGTAGCTGCCAGTAATGGTCATGTAAGAGATCTTCCTAAATCACAAATGGGGGTAGATGTTGACCATGATTTCGAGCCTAAATATATAACAATCAGAGGAAAGGGCGACGTGCTTGCTGAGCTTCGTAGGAAGGTCAAGAAGGCAAACAAAGTTTATCTCGCAACTGACCCTGACCGTGAAGGTGAAGCTATTTCCTGGCATCTTATTTCTGCACTCAAGCTTGACGAGGCAGATGCAAAGGTTCAGCGTGTAACCTTCAACGAAATTACTAAGAATGCTGTTAAGGAGGCTATGAAGCATCCTAGAGACATCGATATGAATCTGGTTGATGCACAGCAGGCAAGAAGAGTTCTTGACAGAATGGTGGGATATTCGATTTCCCCACTTCTGTGGTCTAAGATAAAAAGAGGTCTCAGCGCAGGCCGAGTTCAGTCTGTAGCACTTAGAATCATCGCAGACAGAGAGGAAGAAATTGATTCCTTTATCCCAACTGAGTACTGGACACTTGATGTAAACCTTATGGCAGAGGGAGAGAAAAAGCCTCTTGTAGCTCATTACTACGGTGTAGGTAACGATAAGAAGGAGATTGCTTCCAAGAAAGAACTGGATGAGATATGTGCTTCTTTAAAGGGTAAGAAGTTTGTAGTAAGTGATGTTAAGACTGGTGAGAGATCAAAGAAGGCTCCACTTCCTTTTACAACATCAACACTTCAGCAGGAAGCATCCAAGGCCCTTAACTTTTCAACTCAGAAGACAATGCGTGTAGCACAGCAGCTTTATGAAGGAATTGAGCTTGGTGATGAGGGAACAGTAGGTCTTATCACTTATCTTCGTACTGATTCAACACGTATTTCAGATGAGGCAGTTGCTTCAGCAGCAAACTATATTACAGCAAATTTCGGCAAAGAATATCTTTCTGGAGGTGCAGCTGTAAAAAAGACTGGCGGCAAGATTCAGGATGCTCACGAAGCTATCAGACCAACATATATTGATAATACTCCTGTAAAGGTTAAAGATTATCTTTCAAGAGATCAGTTCAGACTTTATCAGCTCATCTGGAGAAGATTCATGGCTAGCCAGATGGCTCCAGCCAAGTATGAGACAACATCTGTTAAGATTGACGCTGGAGAGCACAGATTTACAGTGGCAGCTTCCAAGACTGTATTTGACGGCTTCCTCAATGTTTATACTGATGAAGACGATCAGATTGAGAAGAACGTTCTCATGAAGAATCTTGATACCAATACCAAGCTTAGCTTTGATTCATTTGATAGTGCTCAGCACTTTACACAGCCGGCTCCTCACTATACAGAAGCTTCTCTGGTTCATGACCTTGAGGCTCTTGGAATCGGAAGACCAAGTACTTATGCTCCAACAATTTCTACAATCCTGGCAAGACACTATATTACCAAGGAAAACAAGAGCATTTTCATAACTGAGCTTGGTCAGGCTGTTAATAAGATGATGAATGATGCCTTCCCACAGATTGTTGATGTTAACTTTACATCTAACATGGAAGCTCTTCTCGATGGAATTGCTGAGGGTGATGTTAAGTGGAAGACAGTTATTGAGAATTTCTATCCTGATCTTAATGAGGCTGTTGAGGCTGCAGAAAAAGAGATGGAGAAGATTCAGGTTCAGGATGAAGTCACAGATGAGATATGTGATGTATGCGGCCGTAACATGGTTATCAAGTATGGTCCTCACGGTAAGTTTCTTGCTTGTCCTGGATTTCCTGAGTGTAAGAACACAAAGCCTTTCTTTGAAAAGATCGGCGTTCCTTGTCCTAAGTGTGGTAAGGATGTTGTTCTTAAGCGCACAAGAAAGGGTAGAATGTACTATGGATGTATAGATGCTCCTGAGTGCGACTTTATGTCCTGGTCAAGGCCAGTAGATAAGAAATGTCCAAAGTGCGGAACCTTCATGGTTGCCAAGAGCAGTAAGCTTGTTTGCAGCAATCAGGAGTGCGGATATTCCTGCAACAAGGACGAATTGAAAAATTGATAAATCGAAGATTTCAGAAAATTTAAGCATTTTTTCACAATTGTAGGCGCTTTATTGTTTGAAGCGCCTATTTTTTTATGCTATGATAACAATAGCGTAGTGTAGAGATATTCGTAATAACGATAATAATATTACGCGTGGGGAAATAATGATAAAGGAGAAATGTTATGAGTAGTGTACAGCTACTGGATAAGACCCGAAAGATAGGAAAACTTTTGCACAATAGTAATTCCGGCAAGGTGGTCTTTAATGATATCTGTCGAGTTTTGTGCGACATTTTATCCTCGAATATGTTTGTTATCAGCAAAAAGGGTAAGGTCCTGGGCATTGGCGAAAGTGCTAACGTGGAATCCTTAAGCGACCTTTTGGTTGATAATGTCGGTTCCTTTATTGACCCGATGCTTAATGAAAGACTTCTTACCATTCTTTCTACCAAGGAAAACGTAAACCTTGAGACACTAGGCTTCGAGGGAATTGATTTTTCCAAGTTCCAGGCAATAATCACACCGATTGAGATTGCCGGAGAAAGACTTGGAACACTTTTTATCTACAAGACGGATGCTCCATACGATATTGATGATATTATCCTTTGCGAGTATGGAACAACAGTCGTTGGATTGGAAATGCTTCGAGCTGTTAATGAAGAGAATGCAGAGGAAAGTAGAAAGCTTGCAGTTGTTAAGTCAGCAATTGGAACACTGTCATTTTCAGAGATGCAGGCCATCATTCATATCTTTGATGAGCTTGATGGTATGGAAGGCGTTCTTGTAGCAAGTAAGATTGCAGACAGAGTTGGAATCACAAGAAGCGTTATTGTAAATGCTCTTAGAAAGTTCGAAAGTGCAGGTGTTATCGAGTCCAGATCTTCAGGAATGAAGGGAACCTATATCAAGGTTACCAACGATGTTGTATTTAACGAGATAAAGAAGCTTAAACAGGAGTTGTAAACCAGGGAGCTTCTTTAGCCGATATATAGCTATATAGAGAGAAAAACACCTATATCATAGCTCAGGATGGATGTAGATGAAGGGATTTATCATTTTGATAGGTCCCTTTTTGTTGCACAAGACCGGCAAGCGAATGGATGCTTGCATACAAATTCATTTGCCGGTCGTAAGAACATGGAGCATGAAATGCGGAATGTTCGTGCGGAATCGAGTAGGAGTCAGCCTGCTCGATTGCAACATAATTTCGTCACTTCATATAGTAGTTTTTTGTAATAAAGGACACAATATCAAGTATATTTTTCTTGTATTTTGTACAAAATGATTTTATTATTAATATAATAAGATTAATGTGTCCATAGTATGCGAACTCGGAGGATGCTTATGATCAATAGCAATGTATTTGATTATATCAATGTTCTTGACAAAGCCGCTGATGCATCGTGGCTTCGCAACGAGGTAATTGCCAACAATATAGCTAATATTGACACACCTGGCTACAAACGACAGGATCTTAATTTCGAGGATGAACTTGAAAGAGCACTTGGTAATTCCAAATACACATCCATGGATGCCAAGGTATCAAGATTAAAAGACAGACACCTTATGCCAAGGGTGATCAATGACTACTCAAATTTTTCCTACAGACTTGATAAGAACAACGTTGATATTGACACAGAAAACGTAACTCTTGCAGCCAATCAGGTAAAGTATCAGGGACTTATGGCAGGACTTAAATCAGAGTTCCAGAACCTGCAAAGCGTATGCAAGTCATCGTAAATTACAGACCGAAAGCATTTACTGCTGAGGTCGTAAGAACATGATTCAAGTGTGAGTGTGCCCCATTGACGAAGTCAATTTAATTGGCACACGAAACATACAAGCGACGAAGGAGCGAGTATGAGTATTTTCGATTCTTTTAATATCAATTCATCCGGTATGACAGCGCAGCGTTTCAGAATGGATACTATTTCTGAAAACATTGCAAATGCAAATACTACAAGAACAGCAGATGGCACACCTTATGTCAGAAAGGTTGTAAGATTTGCTGAGAAAGGAACACAGACACCTTTTTCCAGAATTCTTAACGAAAAGCTTGATCATTATTCCGGCCGTGGCGTTAAGATCGTTCAGGTTCAGGACGACACCTGGACCCAGATGAATATTGTTTATGATCCATCACATCCGGATGCGGATGAAAATGGTTATGTTACTTATCCAAATGTAAATACGGTTACAGAGATGACGAACCTTATTGATGCCAGCAGAGCGTACGAAGCAAACGCAACAGCTTTTAACGCCAGCAAGAATATGGCAACAAGAGGATTAGAATTAGGTAATGGTTAAATTCTTAATATTCTAGGGGGTATAGAATATGGCGTCTCTTGATATTTCACAGCTTCGTAACGTTACATCGGAAGTAATAAAGACTGCTGAAAAAGAAAAAAGCACTGTTTATAATGTTCTCGGCCCACAAGACGATAACAATAACTTTGCGACGATTTTTGGCAGGGCGATGGAAAACATAAATACCACCAATGCATACTTATCAGATGCAGAAAATGAGGAGATAAAGTGGGCATTGGGTCAGACAGATAATACACATGATCTGTCTGTGGCACTACAAAAGGCTCAGACCGCACTGCAGTACACAATAGCGGTGAGGGATCGTGCTTTATCTGCGTATAGGGAGATTACGCAGATGCAGATCTGAGCGATATAAGGA
>JAEEGL016195724.1_pt1 | contig 10907 bp, 7 predicted proteins | sample 9134231 | NCBI WGS metagenome assembly JAEEGL01 (sample SAMN16246548, study PRJNA631951) | gut metagenome | biome: gut microbiome; feature: rumen; material: fiber-attached | host: Bos | place: Iran: Karaj | collected 2018-10
GGATGTGGACCAGACCTTCATCGCCGCTATCCTGACCATCATCGGTTACGCCATCAACGATAACGTGGTTATCTTCGACCGTATCCGTGAGCAGCGCGGCCTCCACCCGAAGGACGACTTCCGCAAGACGGTGAACACCGCTCTGAATGCCACCCTCACCCGTACCGTGAACACCTCCGTGTCCACCCTCCTTCCTATGGTAGCCATCGCTATCTGGGGCGGTGAGAGCATCCGCGGTCTGGCCGTTGCCCTCTGCCTGGGTGTGCTCATCGGCACTTATGCTTCCATCATGATCGGTACTCCTATCATGTTCGATGCAACCATGAAGGGCGGAAAGAACGCCAAGAGCGAAGAGAAGTAAAATTTCTCAAATAAATAAGAAGCCGCGGTCTTTTTTGGGCCGCGGCTTTTTGTTATCTTTGCCTTATGAGTTTTGTGCATCTCCACGTCCATACCCAGTACTCCATTCTGGACGGACAGTCATCCATCGAAAACCTTTTCAACCGGGCCGATGAGCTGGGGATGCCTGCGCTTGCCATTACGGACCATGGCAACATGTACGGCGTAAAAGAGTTCTTCAAATACGCCAAAAAGCACCCGAATGTAAAGCCCATCATTGGCTGTGAGGTGTACGTTTCCAAAGGGGACCACCGCATCCACGACAAGGGCTATTACCACCTGATTCTGCTGGCCAAGAACTACACGGGCTACCTGAATCTGGTGAAGATTGTGTCGGAAGGGCATATCAACGGCATGTATTACCGCCCCCGGGTGAGCCACGAGGTCATTGAAAAGTACCACGAGGGGCTCATCTGTTCATCGGCCTGCCTGGCGGGAGAGGTTCCGCGCGCCATTGTGGCCCACGACGATGCCGCCGTAGAAAAGGCCATCGAGTGGCACAAGAGGGTATTCGGGGAAGACTATTACCTGGAGGTGATGAAGCACCGGACCGAGGTTCCCGGCCTCTCCAACGACCTTTACGAGAAACAGTGCTACTACACGGAGGAGATCTTCAAGCTGGCTACTAAGCACGGCATCAAGGTCATCGCCACCAACGACGCCCACTTTGTGCGCAAGGAAGACGGCCCCGTGCACGACCGCCTCATCTGCCTCACCACCAATTCCTACCTGGACGACCCCGACCGCCTGCGCTATACCCAGCAGGAGTATCTGAAGTCGGAAGAGGAGATGCAGGAACTGTTCCCGGACCATCCGGAATGCCTGGCCAATACGCTGGAAGTGGCCGATAAGATAGAGTCCTACTCCATAGACCGCGACCCCGTGCTGCCGGTCTTCGAGATTGATCCGGCGTTCATGGCCGACATAGACCAATACCTGGAGAAATACAAGGACATCATAGATGCGGGCCGATGTGACAAGCACGGCACCTACCGCGGCGACAGCTTCTGCCATTCCGTGGCGTACCTTTGCCACCTGACCTTCCTGGGCGCCCACGAGCGCTACGGAGAGGTGCTCACCGAAGAGCAGCAGGAGCGCATAGACTTCGAGCTCAAGACCATCTGCCGCATGGGCTTCCCGGACTATTTCCTCATCGTGCAGGACTACATCGCCGCTTCGCGCGCGATGGGCAGCATGGTGGGCCCGGGCCGTGGGTCGGCCGCCGGCTCCGTAGTGGCGTACTGCCTCAAAATCACCAACTTAGACCCCATCAAGTACCAGCTCCTGTTCGAGCGTTTCCTCAATCCGGACCGTATTTCCATGCCGGATATAGATGTGGACTTTGAAGATTTGACCAAGGCTCACGACTATGTGGAGAAGAAGTATGGGGCCAGCCACGTTTCCCGCGTAATCACCTTCGGCACCATGGCCGCCAAAAGCGCCATCAAGGATGTGGCCCGCATCAGCCGGGTCAGCATTGACGAGAGCAACCGCCTCACCAAGATGGTGCCAGACCGCCTGAGCGAGAAGAAAGAGAAGAAATACCCCTTCAACCCCAAGCTGGACGAACTGAAACCCGGTTTCAAGGTCGTGGAAGAAGAAGTGGAGGAAGAACAGGACGGCCAGATGGTCAAGGTCAAGAAGACCTTCCAGAAGGGCATGGAAGACGTGGATGTCAAGATCAACCTCAAGAACTGCTACCGTCTGGTGCCGGAGTTCATAGAAGAACTCAAGAACGGACCGGAAATCAACAAAGAGGTGCTCCAGTACGCCCAGGCGCTGGAAGGTTGCGTCCGCCAGGTGGGCATGCACGCCTGCGCCACCATCATCGGCCGGGGAGACCTTACGGATTATCTGCCCATCTGCCTGTCCAAGGATAAGGAAACGGGCGAAGATGTGCGTACCTCGCAGTTTGACGGGCATTATATTGAGGATGTGGGCATGCTCAAGATGGACTTCCTGGGCCTCATCACCCTGCAGATCATCCACAACTGCCTCAACCTCATCAAGGAGCACCACGGCGAAGACATTGATATAGAGGCCATCCCCATCGACGACAAGCCCACCCTGGAGTTGTATGGCCGGGGAGACACCACCAGCGTGTTCCAGTTTGAATCGGAAGGCATGAAACAGTGGCTGCAGCGCCTGCGGCCGGAGCGCTTCGAAGACCTCATCGCCATGAACGCCCTCTATCGGCCCGGCCCCATGGATTATATCCCGGACTTTGTGGCCCGCAAACAGGGAGAGCAGGCCATCGAGTACGACCTCCCGGAAATGGAGGAATTCCTGCAGGATACCTATGGCGTTACCGTGTATCAGGAACAGGTGATGCTGCTTTCCCAGAAGCTGGCCGGCTTCACCAAAGGCGAGGCTGACAAGCTGCGCAAGGCCATGGGTAAGAAGCAGATTGACATCCTGAACTCCCTGAAAGACAAGTTCATGACGGGCGGTATGGCCAATGGGCATCCGGAGAAGGTGCTGGACAAGATTTGGAAAGACTGGGAGAAGTTTGCCCAGTATGCCTTCAACAAGTCGCACGCCACCTGCTACGCCTGGGTGAGCTATCAGACCGGCTGGCTCAAATGCCATTACCCTTCCGAGTTCTTTGCCTCCTGCCTGGACTGCGCCAAGAGCATGGAGGAAATCATCAAGATCATGGACGACTGCAAGGGCCACGGTATCAAGGTGTTAAGCCCCGATGTGAACGAGAGTTCCTCCCACTTTACCGTGAACAAGAACGGAGACGTACGCTTCGCCCTGGGCTCCATCAAGGGCTTCGGCGCCAATGTGGTGGACGCCATCATTGCCGAAAGGGAGGAGCACGGCCTGTTTACGGATATCTACGATTTTGTGCAGCGCATGGCCGGCAACGTGAACCGCAAGAGCTTCGAGAGCCTGGTGAATTCCGGCGCCTTCGACAGCCTGGGCCACAAGCGCAGCCTGTATTTCCAGCCCGGCCGCGGCGGAGAATTGTTTGTAGACCAGCTGGTCCGTTACGGAGAACTGTATAAGGAAGATACCCTTTCCGGCGGCGTCTCCCTCTTCGGAGACATGGAGGAAATGAAGCCCGAGCGTCCCGCCCTGCCCGAATCGGAAGGAGATATGGACATCCTGGAGATGCTCCAGAGGGAGAAGGAACTGGTGGGCATGTACCTAAGTTCCCATCCGCTGGACCGCTACCGCTTCGAGATAGACAACTTCTGCAATTGCAAAATGGCCGAAGTAAATACCTTCGTGGCCGATTGCGAAAGCAAGAAGCAGACGGCCAAGCTCTACGTGGCCGGCATCGTGACGGATTTCAAGCAGCTGACCACCAAGACGGGTAAGCCCTATTCCCGCACCATCCTGGAAGATTACAGCGGCTCCTACGAACTCACGCTCTTCGGCAAGGACCACGAGAACTTCATGCAATACATGGCGCCCCGCGCTACGCTGTTCCTGGAGGGCGTGGTGGAAGAGAAATTCTTCGTGAAGCCCGAGGAGCGTGCACAGGGAAAAACCGCGCCCTACGCCTTTAAATTGCGCAAAGTCACGCTGCTCGGCAACATTTCCGACGACATCCTCACCGGTTTCTGCATGGACATCACAACGCCCATGCTCACCCAGCAGTTCCGCAAAGACCTGGTGGCCGTGGTGAAGAAGCACAAGGGCAACATTCCCCTCACCCTCTTCCTCTACGACCCCGTCACCCGCTACCGTATCCAATTCTATTCCAAGAAGTTCCAGGTGGCCGTCACCTCCGAATTCCTGCAGGATCTCCACCGCATAGGAATAGACAAGTACGAGGTCAACCGAAAGTAACCAAAAACCGCGGCCCGGATTCGGGTCGCGGCTTTTGTATTGGCGCAAAGGCGGTCTTACTTGCTCATCTTGAAGCCCAGACGGAAATTGTCGTAGCCATCGGCCAGTTTTACGATGGAGCCCAGCTCAGAGGAGCTCTGGCCCACCACGGAGGCGACTTTCTTGATGAGGGCCATGGCCTTGTTCACCGGGAAGACCATTTTCACGTTGCCCAGGCTGGATTCCAGGGAACCGGTCATGCTCAGATACTGGAATTTCTTGCCGAAAACCAGGGAAACAGTCTTTTCGCCATCTCCCACGGTGAAGGTGCCGGGGATGGACAGCTTGCCCACATTCAGGGTGAAGGTCTTCTCGTCGGCATTGAAGGTGAAGCTCATGGCGCCGGGATTGATGCCTACCTTTGAAAGGTAACCATCGGCCTTGGTTTCAATGGCCGAAGTGGCGGCCGAGCCGGCTAGGTTGGTGAGAAGCCCGCCTTCGGAGCTGGTGGCCGATACCGCTATACCATTATAAGTATAAGTGCCGTTGAGGCTGATGGGAGCGGAATAAACCACGCCGGCAGCGTTGGAAATCACATTACCCAGACTGCCCAGCTTGTCCAGGATGCTCTGGGCGTTTGCCGAGAGGCTGAAAGCCGCTGCCACAAAAATAAGGGAAACGAGTTTTTTCATGCTATTTTGGTTTTATTCTGTTTCTTCTTGCCATCCCTGCGCTTTCACGGGGAATTCGACGCCCTCGGGAGTAACCAAAACCGTGCCAGCCTCCGGCTGCGCCAGATGGCCGATCACGTCAAAGGTCTGGAATTCCCGGCGGAACTTCTCCAGATGCAGGATGGGTACCACAAAAAGGAGCCGGTTGTCGTCTCCTCCGTTCATGGCGGCCGATACGGGGTCTATATCCAGCTCTTTCCCCAGCTGGAAGCTGTTGCCCTCGAAAGGAATCTTCTCGGCATAGACCTTTGCACCCAGGCCGCTGTCGCGCGTGAGGCGCTTGAGGGCGTCCGAAAGGCCCCGGGTTACGAAATAACCGTAAGACGGATAGATTTCCACATCTTCCAGGCGGGAAACCACCGAAGCGTCCAGTTCCGGGCGCAGGTAGGCCCCAACCAGCATTTTATACTGTGCCATGTCGGGCTGGGTGCCATCGGCCTCAAACTGCCGGGCGCCCCTTTCCAGCACCTGCAAGCCCAGATAAGCGGCACCCAGGCTGCCGGAAACGCAGATCAGGTCCTTGGACTTGGCGGCCATACGGCGTTTCTCCGTGAGGATGGACGTTTCACCCGTGGCCGACAGGGAAAGGTACAAACCATTGTTGGAGGGCTGCAGGTCCAGGTTAACCGCCTCAAATCCGTGTTCTTTGGCCGCGACGGTAATGCCCATCCATAAATCCTTGATTTGCGGGAAATCCAGTTTGGCCGATATGCCCAGCACCACGTTCAGGAGCTTGGGGGCAGCCAGGGCGGCGTACAATTCTCCTACCACCCCTACTACGCACTTGTAACCCAGGTGCTTCAGGGGGAAATATACCAGGTTGAAGTCTATTCCTTCCAGATACATGCGGGACGCCGTGGTAATGCGGCCTCCTTTGGTGCAAGTATAGCCCAGCCCGCTTACGGGATTATATGCAGAGAGCTGATAGAGTTGTTCTATCGCCTGGATTTTCCCTATTTCAGAAAATGATTCTGCCATTTCAAATGCTGTTTATGCAAAGATAGCAATTATTTACTTTCCCTACTTCACCCAAACTTCGTCAATAAAGAACCAGCAGGGGTTGCCCACGCCGTAATGCCATTCAGGGCAGTCTTTCACGCCCTCCACAAAGATGCGGACATAGCGGGCCAGCGCTTCGCCTTTCCCTACCACGGGCGTAAATTCAATAGCACCATTTCGGTTCTCTTCCAGCGTCTTGTCATCAAACATCTGGAAATCCTTTCCATCGGACGAAACATAAAAGCGTACGGCTCTGGGTTCCAGCACCCAGGCACCGATCTGGCGAAGGAAATCGGCCCCTATCTCGCGGATAGACTGCACGGAGCCCAGGTCTATGGTGAAATCGGCATCCGTGCCTTCCCAGCCCACCCAGCTCTCTACATATCCGGCGCCGCCATACAAGCCATCCGTAAGGGCCGTTCTGCCCAATTCCACGTATTTGGGACGAGGGTTTATAACAAAGGATACCGGCCTGCCAAAAGCCAGGTTACCTTCTTGAGAGGTTAAATAACGCTCTCGGAACTGCTTACAGTATTCCAGCGGGTTGTTGGCACGCTCGTTCAAGCTGGGGACCTGGAATTCCCGGATGCGGCTTTCAAACAGGTCCAGCTGTTTTTCCACCGCGGCATTGTCGCGGTGAAGGTCCGTCCTGGCTATCTCCAGGGCCGAATATTGCAGAGGAAGGCGGGTCCTGCGTACGCGGGAGAGCCTCAAGGGATCATTTGCAACGGCCGCTTCGGCGTCATCGAACATGGCGTTATAGCGTTTGAACAACGCCGGCTGAAGGATATTCCCCTTATAGGAAACGGGAGAATCGTAAATGAAAAGATCTACATCCGTAGCGACGGCGGCACCCTCCATCGTGTGGATATACCTTAAAATCTGAGGCGCGGCTTTGCCGTAATAAGCCTTACAGAAGTGCCGCTCCAGCGAATCCAGGCTGGCCTGGGGGTTCCACATCAGTTTGGAAACCAGATAGGGTCTCAGTTCGGCCATATCCCCTCCCCGTGAACTGTTGATCTGCGAGAAATGCATCTTTACCCCGTGGTCCTGGAAGATAACCATATTATCCTTTATGGTCTGCAGGTTGGGGAATGGGGAAAGATAATTGTCAAAGTTGATGCCGTAATCCCAGAGGAAAATGTTGTCACAGATGGCGCTCCAGCCTTCCAGGGCCCGCATAAACACCTGCCCGGAAGGGTTTTCCGGGAGGGAAGTCTGTCTCCGGCAATCTATGTCACAGAGCATAATGGACACGTTGGGACGCGGCTTGGTGATTTTAGGTGGCTGCACGGAGAAAAGATACGCCAGCGTAGAGATTTCCTTGTCCGGAAAACGCTCTGCCACGGCATTCACAAAGCGAAGGATGGGCCCGGAAGGACTCCCCTCCTCATCCATAATAGCCTGGCAGGCAGGACATCGGCAATAAGTATCTGATCCATCGTTCTGTGAGATGGAAATCATCTTCCGATCCGGATGGGCGCGGAACAGGCTGTCCAGCGTTCCGCAAACGATTTCCAGCACTTCGGGATTGCTCATGCACCATTGGCTGGCGCTTCCGGGATGCCTTTTTCCTCCATAGTAAGCATAATACTCGGGGTGCTCAGTCCCGTAGCGCGAGGCCGGCAACAGGCGGTTACAGGTATGCACCCACAGATTGTCGACAAAAAGGTCGGCCGGCTCTTCCAAGCGCATCCAGGTACGAAGAAGAGGGTCTTCCCTCAGGAGATAGTGGCTGCATTGCCGGTAACGGAAGGCGGGAATCTCCGCCCTTGGACGCACCGTGACGGTGTTGACACGGGGAAGATCATACTCTCCTCCTCCCCAGTAATTCATCCCCACTTCCTGCTCCAGGAAGTCGCAGGCCGCGTAAGAAAGGCTCTTGCCTTTTCCTTCCAGCACCACGGTGCCTTTTTCCACCAGCACGCGGAACGCATCTTCAGGCAGGCCGGACACTTCCCGCAGCAGGATATCGGCCTTTTTAGGGCTTCCTTTCACTATGGGGAACGCATACCCGGTAGCTTCTCCCAGATAGCGCTGCAGGATGGCGGAGGCGGGTGTGTCTTCAGAAGTAACAATGCGGCTGTTGTGGTTGAACCGGACGTTCTGGGCCCCGGCGCCAAGACTTAGCGCTAGCAGGGCGATGGTTATCAGTCTCTGTTTCATAGCCACAAAGATACAAAATGCACGCATTCGGTCCATCCCAAATGTGTGCATTAGTTTTTACAAATAATTAAAAACGAGGTATTATCTTCGCCTTCGATTAGTTAATAAAATAGTTTTACACATGAAAAAATTATTCGTTATCCTTGCAGTCATCGCTGTAGCAGCCCTGACCGCTACCAGCTGCAAAAAGCAGGAAGATCCCGCCATCACCAATATTAAGAAGGCTTGCGTTGGTACTTGGGTTGGTGAAATTAATGATGTCGAGATTGAAGTTACCTTCACGTCCGCCGGAAAGATAACTTGCACCCCCAACAACTTCACCGCCACCATTACCGACTGGTTCATGAAAGGCAATAATGTTTGCATTGAGCTTGACAACAACGCCGCCAAGACCGTAATCATTGATGTGAAGGGTACCAATATGTACCTCACCACCAATGATGCCATTCTTAGCAAGAACCTGCCCGGCCAGCTGGTCAACAAAAACGCCCTCAAGTAGCATTTTCTCTCCACTTTAGCGTACAAAAACAAAGAAAGAGGTTGACTCAATGAGCCAACCTCTTCTTTATTAATCAATTCCTTTTAGCGGAGCTGGAAGATCACAGGGAAGGTGTAGGTAACCTTCACAGCGCGGTCACGCTGACGGCCAGGGGTCCACTTAGGAGAGCTGGAAACCACGCGGACTGCTTCCTTATCCAGGGACTCATCCACGCCACGGAGCACGCGCACGTTGGTTACGCGGCCGTCGGCCTCTACGGTGAACTGGAGGGTTACACGACCCTGAACACCATTTTCCTTAGCGATTTCCGGATAAACCAGACGGGAGTTAACCCACTTGGAGAACTCGTTGGCGTCGCCACCCTGGAAGGAAGGCTTCTTTTCTACGAGCTGGAAAGGAATGGCTTCTTCTTCCACTTCTTCCTCTTCCACAGCGGCCTCTTTATAGTCCTGGATCTCGAAAGCCTGGTTGTTGTCTTCCAGGTTCATGAACAGGTCGTCATCCAGTTTGATGTCATCGTCCACGATGTCGATCTGGTCACTCAGGACGGGAATGCTGGGAGCCTCGGGCGGGGGCGGAGGGAGCTCATTCTGGATAGCCACCATCTCTTCTTCAACGACAGCCTGGGTGGTGTCTTCAAGAACGGCCACCTTGGCGTCCTTGGAAGAGTAGTTGAAGGCCAAATACACGATGCCAAGAGCAACGACGAGGCCGATCTCGGTGAAGAGCAGGCGCTTGTTCTCAAGGCTGGCTTTGGGTGATTTCTTTACTTCCATGGTTATTGATTTTTGGGGTTTAATTTCTCTAATGCAAAGATGGAAAGGATATTTTTGAGCTCCAAATTATCCCTAAAAAAGAATCTCGCATTTTTGTTTCATTAACCCCTTGAAGATAAGCCATTTACCACGGACCGGTCGAAAAACATTCTCGCAATAGCCCGTTTTTATGTCGAAAACCCGTACTTTTCACCCGTTAACCCCCGAAAAGCAACTATCGGTCTAAACAGGCCAGGAAAAGGCCTCTATCCGCACTTTCACAGGCTTTTATGCGCTCTTTTAGGCGATACAGGCGGTTATAGACGTAGGGTTTGTCCTTTTCAAGAAGGGTAGAGATGGTCGTGGAAGAGAAGCCGGAGGCAGCAAAAAGGTATAGCAGGTAATCTTCTTGTTTCAACTTCGGAAAAGTGTTCCTCAGCTTGATCATGACGTTGTCTGAGCTCTCGTTGAGGGCCTGTTCCAACTGTTTTTGGACACCCTCATCGGCCCTTAAACCTTCCACGATGGAACGGACTTCCTTTAGAATTCTGGGTTGCAGATTTTCGGTCCCTTCATAGATATAATACTGCTCGCACAAACGGTCTAATGCATTGAATGTACGGCTGTTAGGGCGCTGACGAAGGGCGCCGAGACGCGCTTGAAGATCCTCTGCGATGGACATGATGCGCTCGTTTTCCTCGCGCTCTTCCAGCAGCTGCTTTTCCAACTGGGCTTTTCGGGCCCAAAAGTAGAGGACCAGGGTGGCCAAAATGGCCGTTATGAGCAGAAAAAGCGGCCCATAATCCTGACTATCCTCCCGTACGCAAGACGCCGAGAGGATAGTCAAATTTATGATTATAAGCGCTTTTCGCATAAATGTTACAGGTTGCGGAGGAGATTGGTGAGAGAGACCTTCTTTTCAATCATGGAACGGAGGTCTTCGATCTTCACGCGCTCCTGCGTCATGTTGTCGCGGTCGCGTACGGTGACGCAGCCGTCGTTCAGAGAATCGTGGTCCACGGTTACGCAGAACGGCGTTCCAATGGCGTCCTGGCGGCGATAGCGCTTTCCAATAGAGTCTTTCTCGTCGTACTGGTAGGAGAAGTCGTACTTGAGTTCGTCTACGACCTTCTGGGCCAGTTCCGGCAGGCCGTCCTTCTTCACCAGCGGCATTACGGCCACCTTGATGGGAGCCAGCGGGGCGGGAATCTTCATTACAACGCGCTCCTCGCCATTTTCCAGCTTCTCTACCGTATAGGAGTGGGCCAGCACGGCCAGGCACATACGGTCTACACCGATGGACGTCTCGATAACATAGGGAGTATAGGAGGTATTCTCCTCAGGATCAAAGTATTCGATCTTTTTGCCGGAGAACTTCTGATGGTTGCCCAGGTCGAAGTTGGTACGGCTGTGAATGCCTTCCAGTTCCTTGAAGCCGAAGGGGAAGTTGAACTCGATATCCGTGGCGGCGTTGGCGTAATGGGCCAGCTTCTCGTGGTCGTGGAAACGGTAATTATCGGCCCCCATTCCCAGGTTTACGTGCCATTTCATGCGGGTTTCCTTCCACTTCTTGAACCA
>JAEEGL016225494.1_pt1 | contig 10907 bp, 10 predicted proteins | sample 9134231 | NCBI WGS metagenome assembly JAEEGL01 (sample SAMN16246548, study PRJNA631951) | gut metagenome | biome: gut microbiome; feature: rumen; material: fiber-attached | host: Bos | place: Iran: Karaj | collected 2018-10
ACGCAGTTTGAAAAGAGCGGCGTCGTGGTCTGGGAGTGCCGCAACTGCGGACACCTGGTGGTGGGCACCACGCCCCCCGAGACCTGCCCCGTCTGCAACCATCCCCAGGCCTACTTTGAGGTCCGGAAAGAGAACTACTGATCCTCTCCTATCATCAAAAAACGCCGGCTTTTCAAAAAGCCGGCATTTTTATGGAACCTTTCCCTTTGGATTTCGTCCTAAAACCATCACGGGAGGTGTTTTTATGCTTGGAAAACAGAAATGCCGTATCCTCAAGGAGATCCGTCAGCGGATCGCCGACGAGAACGATATCCCCTATGTGACGAGAGAATGCAGCTTCCAGGGCGCGTGCAAGGGCACCTGCCCTCGCTGCGAGAGCGAGCTGCGCTATCTGGAACAGCAGCTTGACCTGCGCCGGAGCCTGGGCAAACGGGTGGCGGTGACGGCCCTCTGCGCCAGCATGGCCCTGGCCGGCACCGGCTGCGGTCCCACCGGGAGCGGCGGAGTGCCGGAGGAGCTGGGCGGAATGGCGCAACCCTATGAGACCGCGGCGCCGGAGCCCCTGGCGGGGGAGATCGAATACGTGGCGCCGGAGCCGGACGAGCCCCTGGAAGGCGAGCCCACGCCGGAGACGGAGGAGATCGAACTGATGGGCGACGTGGCCTGGATCCCGGAGGACGAGGCTCCCGGAGAGGGCGGAAATGGCTGAGCCCTGCTATCCCCTGCTGTCTCTCTCCCGTCTGCGGATGGAGATCGACGGCGCCGGGGTGACGACCCTGGCGGCGGGCGCGGGCTGCCCTCTGCGCTGCCGCTGGTGCATCAACAAGCGGCTCCTGCGGGACGCGCCGGCACAGCTGGTGAGCGCGGAGGAGCTGACCGAGCGGCTGCGGATCGACGACCTGTACTTCCGGGCTACCGGGGGCGGGGTCTGCTTCGGCGGCGGCGAGGCGCTGCTGCACGCGGCGTTCATCCGCCGCTTCCGCGCCGTCTGTCCTCCGGAGTGGAGGATCTATGCCGAGACCAGCCTGCAGGTCCCGCCGGAGCTGCTGCGCCTGTCCTTCGGCGCGGTGGACGAGTACATCGTGGACTGCAAGGACATGGACCGGGAGATCTACCGGCGCTACACCGGCGGCGACGGCGGGCTCATGGAGGCGAACCTCCGGCTGCTGCTGGACGCCGTGGGACCGGACCGGGTCCAGGTGCGTGTGCCGCTGATCCCGGGCTACAACGGCCCCGGGGACCAGGAGCGGAGCGCGGCGCGTCTGGAGGCGATGGGCGTGCGGCGGATCGAGCGCTTTTCCTACGTGGTGCGGGAGGAAGCGGAGGCTTGACAGCGATCAAACGCCCCGGGGACGGATACCCCGGGGCGTTTTGCGTCCTTCCGGCAGTTTCTGCTTGCGAACCGGCGCCAAAACGCCTATAATGATGGTACCGGAAACGGAACATGAAAAGGAGGGTGAAAACATGAAAAAGTACATTGCGGAATTCATCGGCACCTGCACCCTGGTGACCCTGGGCTGCGGCACGGCGATGCTGGTGGGCTGCGACGCGGCCAACGGCAGCGGCTATCTGCTGACGGCGCTGGCCTTCGGCCTGGTCATCGTGGGTATGGCCTACTGCGTGGGCAACATCTCCGGCTGCCACATCAACCCCGCGGTCTCCCTGGGCGTTTTGATGAGCGGAGGCATGGAAAAGAAGGACTTTGCGGGCTACGTGATCGCCCAGTGCCTTGGCGCGCTGGCCGGCGCTGGCCTCCTGGCGCTGATCTTCAAGCTGGGCGGAATAGATCCCGGGGCGTACGGAACCAACGGCCTGAAAGGCGTGAACGGCAGCGCCGTCGCCGGCCTGCTGGTGGAGATCGTGCTGACCTTCGTGTTCGTGCTGACCATCCTGGGCGTGACCTCCAAGAAGGCCGGCCACGGCTCCTTCGGCGGTCTGATCATCGGCCTGACCCTGACCCTGGTGCACATCCTGGGCATCGGCCTGACCGGCACCTCCGTGAACCCTGCCCGTTCCTTCGGCCCGGCCCTGGTGGCCGCCATCGCCGGCAACGCGGAGCCCATCGCCTGCCTCTGGGTCTTCATCGTCGGCCCCTTTGTGGGCGCGGCCCTGGCAGCCCTGACCTACAAGGCCCTGGAGAAGAAGTAAACAAACGGCCAAAACACGTTGCGGGACGGCACGCTCGTGAAATGAAATTTCAGGCAAAAAGGTGCGCAAAGGGCTGCGCACCTTTTTGCCGAAAACTTGATTTCTCGCCGCGTTCATTCTATGTTTACGAAAGAGAAAAAGCGCGGTTCTATCCCTGCGCAAGGAGAGCAAAAGGATAATGGAAAGAGAAAAAAGCGAGAAGAGGAGCGTCGCGGTGATGCTGAGCGCCTTTAACGGGGAGCGCTATCTCGAACAACAGCTGGACAGCATCCTTCGTCAGCGCGGCGTGGAGGTATCGGTATACGTCCGGGACGACGGCTCCTCCGACGGGACCGCGCGCATCCTGGAGGCATATGCTTCCACAGATCGCGTGTTCGTAAGCTTTGGGAACAATCTTGGCATCGGAAACAGCTTCATGGAACTGATGTATTCCGTGCCGGACACCTATGATTATTACGCCTTCAGCGATCAGGACGATATCTGGGATGAGGACAAGCTGATCACCGCCATACGCCGGCTGAGCGAAGAATCGGGCGTGGCGCTGTACGCGTCTAACCTGCTGTGCGTGGACGCGGAGGACCGCAGCATTGGGCTGAGATTTGCGCCGGACGTGATTTTTGACGGGTCGCTGCTTTCCATGATCTGCAGGAGCCGGTGCTACGGCTGCACACAGGTTTTCAACTGGGAGCTCTTTTTGCTCCTGCGGGAGAAAAGACCTTCGACGGAGCTGATGAACGCGCGGCTCCATGATTCCTGGGTATCCGCCTCGGCAGCCGCTGAGGGGAAGGTCATTTTTGACCGGGAGCCCCATATCCACTATCGGAGGCACAGCCAGAACCATACCGTCTTCGACAAGGGCAAGGCGGCGCGATGGGAAGAGAGGCTGTTCAAGCTGCTGCACCGGGAGAAGAGAAATCCCGGGAGCAAGCTGGCGAGGGAAGTCCTCAAGCACTATCAAGAGCGAGTTGAGAACGACAGGGACAGCGTCCTGATCTGCGCCATGGCCGAGCCGACAAGGCTTGCGAGCCGGGTCGAGCTGATCCGAAACAGGAAAAGGCTCGTCGCCTATCTGGGCGAGTCGGAGACCTGGTTTGTCATGAAAGTGTTGGCGGGCTTGATTTGAAGCTGGGGGAAAGGAACATGTCAGAACATCAGAGCGGCAAAACCGGGGACAGGCCCATGCGGGTGCTGTGGATCGCCCCGGGCTGTTCCCTCCAGGACGAGGAGGAAAACCCCAATCTGACCGGCAGGACGGAACGGGTGCTGACGCAGTACGGCGGCGACAGGGTCCGGCTCGCGGTGGCCTACATGGCCGACGGCGCGCACGAGAGCAAGCTGACGCAGCGCGGGATCGTCTATTACGCGGTGGACGCGGATCTGCGCGTGGGGATCTCGGACGAGGCCTGGGAAAGGGCCAGAGCGGAGCTGCTTCGTATCATCGAAGTTTTTCGCCCGGATCTCATCCAATGCTTCGGGGCCGAGTGGCCGTACGGCGCCATCGCGGAAGCGGTGGAGATCCCGGTGGTGATCCATATGATGGGCTTTCTGGACGTCTATTTTCTGTCCATCCAAATGGCAAGCGGAGCAGGGAGTCCGGAGAGCGGAAAGGAAAGCCGCCTGAAGGCGGCGGTCAAGCGCTTGTTCCCCCGCGAGGCGCCCAGGGAGAGCGCCGAGGACAGATGCAGGCGCATGGAGCGCAGGGTCATGTCCGCGAACCGATATTTCTTCGGGAGAACGGAATGGGATCGGAATATCGTCCGGTATTACGCCCCGGGCTCACGGTATTTTTCGGTGCAGGAAGCGGTGAAGCCATGCATTTACGAGGCCGCTGGCCAATGGGCATACCACGGCGGCGAAAAGCTGCGGCTCTTCTCCCTGTCTTCCGCCGACGACCGCAAGGGGAACGAGATCATCCTCCGCACGGCGGAGATTCTCAAAAATCTGCTCCACCTGGAGGTGGAGTGGAAGGTCGCGGGCCACAGGGACTTTTTCCCCCGCTTCGAGCAGCGGACCGGGATCCGCTGCGAGGACGTGGGCGTCCAGCTGCTCGGGATGATCGGAAGCAGAGAGATCATCGAAGAACTGAAGGCGGCGGATCTGTTCATCCACCCCTCCATCATGGACAATTCCCCCCATGCCATCTGCGAGGCGCAGCTCGTGGGCTGCCCGGTGATCGCGTCAAACGTGGGAGGAGTGCCGGATCTGGTGGAAGACGGGGAGACCGGCTTCCTGTATCCCTACAACGAGCCGCACACCCTGGCGTTTTTGATCGCCAACCTGTACAAAGAGGGAGCGCGGCTGACCGGGATTTCCCGAAACGAAGTGAGGACCGCGCGAGCAAGGCATGATCCCGAGACCATCGCGGAGACCATGCTTCGCGCGTACGAAACGATCCTGGAGGAACGGTAGAGATGGAAAACGAAAATCTGGGGATCCTGGAGCGGTTTCTCAACCACAACCGATGGTATGTGAATCGGCTCACAAAATCACGGAGGAGCCGCTGGCTTTTTGTCGTCAGCCCAAAGCTTCGGCGGCTGTGGGCGGAATGCGGGAAAGCGGCCTCGCCGGAGGAGGAGAACGCCGCGCTTGCCGCCGTCGTGAACGCATACGAGGAAGGGCCGATCTGGAGAGCGCAGAAAAAGCTCTTCTGCCTCGGGGAAGATCTGCGCGTTTTCCTGAAGCAGCGCGGAAAGAGAAAGATCATCGACCACTCCGACAGACGCAAAAAGGACTACTATTCCGTCGCCGAGGTCGTGAAGAACGAGGCAAGATATCTCAGGGAGCACATTCTTTTCTATATGGCCACCGGCGCGGACAGGATCTATCTCTATGACAACGGCTCCACGGACAATCTGATGGAGGTCCTCGCGCCTTTTCTCGAGAGCGGCTTTGTGGTGTATCAGCGCTGGCCCGGGCAAACGGTGCAGACCGCGGCCTACCGGGACGCCGTACGCAGGACCCGCCGCAGGTCAAAGTGGCTGGCCATTATCGACGCCGATGAATTCCTGTTTTCCCCGAAGGGGAAGATGCCGGAGCAGCTGAAAGCCTTCGAGCAATACCCCGGGGTGGGGGCCAACTGGGTGATGTACGGGCCGAACGGCCATGACCGGCGGCCGGAGGGCCTGGTGATGGACGCCTACACCACCACCCATGAGGACTATAATGCAGGGCCCAACTGTCACATCAAAAGCATCGTTCAGCCCAAAAAAGTGTTCTGTATTTTCCACACCCACTACGCCATCTATAAAGGGAAAGGCTATGCGGTAGGCGAGGACGGCGTAGCCCTGGATAATCGCACCGAAAGAGCGTTTTCCAGAAAAAACAACCATCAGATCTTCCGGATCAATCATTATTGCACCAGATCTCTGGAAGACCTGGAGGAAAAGTGCGCCAAAGGCCGTGCGGACGGGGCGCCGAACGCGAACTATGAGGATCTGCGCCGGGAGTTTGACGCGCCGATGAGAGTAGATGATACCATCAAGCCCTACGCCGACATCGTCAGAAGCAAATACAAGGAGTTTTAGGCAGCATGCAGAAGAAAGGCAGAGGCAAACGGATCCGGGAAAAAGGCAAGAAGCTGATCGTTGCCGGAGTGGACAGCCTGAGGAATGAGGGCCTCGTCCGTACGGCGGCAAAGACGCTCCGCTTTCTCAAAGGGGCCCAACCCGTCAGTCATCAGGAGTGGATGAGCGCGCCGCTGTATACGGAGGAGCAGCTTCGCGCCCAGAGGAGCCAGAAGTTTGATCGGGAGATCCTGTTCAGCATCATCACGCCGCTGTACAACACACCCGAGGACTTTCTGCGCGAGATGATCGGATCCGTGCAGAAACAGACCTATCCGAACTGGGAGCTCTGTCTGGCGGACGGCAGCGACGAGGAGCATGGGATCGTGGGGCAGATCTGCCTGGCCTTTGCCGAAAAAGACAGCCGGATCAAATATCGAAAGCTGGACAGCAACAAGGGGATCGCGGGCAATTCCAACGCGGCGATCGAAATAGCCGCGGGAGAGTACCTTGCGCTGCTCGACCATGACGACCTGCTCCACCCTGCGGCGCTCCACGACGTGATGCAGGCGATCTGCAGCCGGGACGCGGACCTCATCTACACCGACGAGGCCACCTTCCGCAGCCCCGACGTCGACGACGTCCTTCTCGTTCACTTTAAGCCGGACTACGCCCCGGACAATCTCCGGGCGAACAACTACATCTGCCATTTTACCGCCTTCCGCCGCGCGCTGCTGGACCGGTGCGGAGCCTTCCGCAGCGGATACGACGGGGCCCAGGACCACGACCTGATGCTCCGCCTGACACGGGAAGCGGAACGCATCGTCCACATTCCCGAGGTCTTGTACTTTTGGCGCGCCTCCCCACAGTCCACAGCGGAGTCCGAGGGGAACAAGCCCTTCGTGTCCGCAGCGGGGATCAAGGCCGTGACGGACAACCTGCTGGCGATGGGGATCGAGGCAAAGGTCGAATTGGCTAAGGGGATCCCCACGATCTATCGGATCTCCTACCCGCTGCGGTCGCCCGCGCCGAAGGTGAGCATCATCATCCCCAATCGGGACCACGTGAACGATCTGCGCGAGTGTGTCAGGTCCATCCGGGAAAAGACTGCCTACGCCAACTACGAGATCATCATCGTGGAAAACAACAGCGTGGAGGCCGAAACCTTTGCCTGCTACCGGGAGCTTTCCGCGGAAGAGCGGGTGTCGGTCATCCGTTGGCCGGGCAGCGGCTTCAACTGGTCGGCGATCAACAATTACGCGGTCGCGGAGGCGGCCGCGGGAGACTATCTGCTGCTGCTGAACAACGACACGGAGGTCATCTCGCCGGATTGGATCGAAGAAATGCTGATGTATGCCCAGCGACCCGACGTGGGCGCGGTAGGCGCCATGCTGTATTATCCGGACGATACCATCCAGCACGCCGGGGTGGTTCTCGGCCTGGGCGGCGCGGCGGGACACGCGTTCAATCGGATCCGGCGGGGAAACAAGGGATATATGGGCAGACTGTGCTATGCGCAGAACTATTCGGCCGTAACGGGGGCCTGCCTGCTGATCCGGAGAGCGGTGTGGGAAGAGGTCGGCGGCCTCGACGAAGCCTTCGCTGTCAATCTGAACGATATCGACCTGTGCATGCGGATCCGGAAAGCGGGCTATCTGGTGGTGTGGACGCCCTATGCGGAGCTGTATCATTATGAGAGCAAGAGCCGCGGGGGAAACGATACGCTGGAGAAAAAGGCCGGATCTACGAAGGAAAAGCTGCTCTTCACAACGCGCTGGAGCGAAGCGATGGAAAAAGGCGACCCCTACTATAATCCGAACCTGACGCTGAAACGCAGCGACTTCTCGCCCAAAAACAGGAAGGACGAGGCCCCTTAAGGGATCAAATCAAGGCCCGGGAAGACGAGGGGAAGAGGGAAACAAGCGGCAAAAAGGCCCTGCGGGCAGTGCGCCCGCAGGGCCTTTTTGCGCTCAGCGTTCCTCAGCGTTTCTTTTTCGCGTAGCGGAACATCCAGATCACGATGACCACCAGCGCCAGGATCACCAGAATACCCAGGATGGTATTGAACAGGCCGCCCACCAGGGACAGGGCGCCGGAAATCAGCTTCACCGCCAGAACGACGCCGCAGACGATGATGGCCAGCGCCAGGATCAGCCCGCCGATTTTCTTCAGATTCATCTAGTTCCTCCTTTATCCGATCTCAGGTCCGAGTTTTGACAGCACTTCCTGGAAGTACGCCGGCAGGGGCGTCTCCAGATGCACCGGCTCTCCGGTGCGGGGATGGATGAATTTCAATTCCCGGGCGTGGAGGCACTGCCCCTCGAGCCCCTTCTCCGGCGAGGCCGCGCCGTAAACGGCGTCCCCCAGCAGGGGGTGCCCCAGGCTCGCCATGTGGACCCGGATCTGGTGCGTGCGGCCGGTCTCCAGCCGGCAGCGGACGTGGGTGTAGCCTTTGTATCGGGCCAGCACCTCCCAGTGGGTCACGGCGGGACGGCTGTTTTTGTCCGTCACGGCCATGCGCTTGCGGTCGGCGGGGTGGCGGCCGATGGGCCGGTCCACCGTTCCCGCGTCTTCCCGGAAGCTGCCCCGCACCACCGCCTCATAGACCCGGGAGAGGCTCCTGTCCGCCAGCTGGGCGGACAGGGCCTGGTGGGCAAAGTCGTTCTTGGCGACGATCAGCAGGCCCGAGGTGTCCTTGTCGATACGGTGGACGATACCGGGGCGCTTCTCCCCGCCGATGCCGGAGAGGCTGTCCCCGCAATGGAACAGCAGAGCGTTGACCAGAGTTCCGTCCGGATGGCCGGGGGCGGGATGCACCACCAGACCCCGGGGCTTGTTGACCACGATCACGTCCCGGTCCTCAAACACCACGTCCAGGGGGATGTCCTGGGGGACCAGGGGGATCTCCTCCGTGGGGGGAAGGAAAAGCTCAAAACAGTCCCCGGCGGCGCATCTGTAGTTTTTTTTCACCGGCTCCCCGCAAAGCGTCACCCGCCGCTCCTCCAGGAGCCGCTGGGCCGCGCTGCGGGAGAGATCCGGTACAATACGCGCAAGGAGAGCGTCGATCCGTTCGCCGCTCTCCTCTGCTGTGATTTGAAGATACTCTTCGTCCATTGTTTACTTGAATTCGGCCAGGATATCGTCCAGGTCGAAGGAGGGCTCCGCCTCCACGGGCTTGGCGACCGGCTTGGGCTCGACCTTGACCGGTTCGGGCTGGACCGGCTTGGGCTCTGGCTGCACGGCCGGGGCGGGGATATACTGCGGATCCGCGCTCAGCTCCGGGGCGACGGGACGGGCAGCGGGCCTGGGCTCGGGCTGCTCGGCGTTGGCGCGCTCCCACTCGGCAAAGGGATCCGACGGGCTGTAGGTGGGGTCGGGGATCGTGACGACGGGCGCGGGCTCCACCGCGGCAGCGGCGGCCTCGGCCTCCTGACGGGCGCGCTGGGCAGCCTTGTACTGCTCATACTCCTCGTCGTAGCGGGCCTGACGGGCCTTGCGGCTGGTGCGCACGGGTTTTGCCGGCTCCTCCTCGGGCTCCTCCTCTTCCTCGCGCTCCTCCTTGCGGGCCTTGCGGCCGCGGCGCTTGGGACGCTCTTCCTCTTCTTCCTCCAGGTCTTCCTCCTGGTCGGCGGTGAATTCGTCCTCGGGCTCCTCCTCATGCTTGCCGGACTTTCCGAAGAGGATGGCGAAGATGAAGAAGATACAGAAGATCGTGATGATGATATCCGCCAGGTTGAACACGGGGAACCACTTGGCAAACTCGAACTGGAACATATCCACCACGTGACCGTCGGTGTAGAGGTTGATCAGACGGTCAAGGGCGTTGGACACGCCGCCGGCAGCCACCAGCACGATGCTCCACCGGGCGACAGGACCGGAGATGAACTTCGTCGCCAGGGCGATGATCACCAGCAGGGCAAAGACGCCTGCGATGATGATGAACCACATGGAGGCGTTCTGCCCGTTGAGGAAGCCGAAGGGGCCGCCGGTGTTTTCCACGTACTTCAGATTGAGGAAGCCGGGGATCAGCTCGAGCCCCTCGGCGGGGATATTGCCGGGCGTCGTTACGTACAGCTTGATCCACTGGTCGGCGATGATGACCAGGATCGCGATGATCGCATACAGCATATCTTTCTCCTATCTGCCGCGGGGCTCCGCGGCGCTGTATTCTGCGCAGAATAATGCACTCTAAGCTATTGTACCCTATTTTTTAGAGTTTTGCAACTACTCCTGCGCAGCGAGGACAAAGTTCTGTCAAAGAATCTGCCTCCAGAGAGTGCTTCCAGCACCGGGGGCACTTGGTCCCGGGGGCTTCCACCACGGAAATGTGCAGTCCGGGATTCTTCGCGCCGCTGCCTGTGACCGCGCCGGGCGCGTCCTCACCGCCAACCAGGCAGCGGGAGACGATCAGCAGATCGGACAGGTCCATATCGGAAACGGCGTTCAGGAGCTCTGCGCTCTCCCCGTCGTCGGCACGCAGGGTGACGGCGGCCTCCAGGGGCTTGCCGATGCGCTTGTCGTTGCGGGCGCTCTCCAGCACCACGTTCACGTCGCCCCGCAGGGAGATGAGCTTTTCCCACTTTTCCATGGTCCCGGCGTCCAGCGCATAGTCCGTGAAGGGCTCGTTCATCACGTTGAGCACCACGTTGCGCCCGTCGTCGCCGCGGCGATGGGGCATGGCCTGCCAGATCTCGTCGCAGGTGAAGGCCAGGATGGGGGCGAACATCTTGGTCATGCTGTCCAGGATCAGATACAGGGCGGTCTGGGCGCTGCGGCGCTTGAGCCCGTCCTTCTCCTCGCAGTACAGCCGGTCCTTGATGATGTCCAGATAGAAGCTGCTGAGCTCCACCACGCAGAAGTCGTTGATGGCGTGGGAGACCACGTGGAACTCGTAGTTCCGATAGGCCTCGGCCACCTTTTCGATCAGCTCGTTGAGCTTGGTGACGGCCCAGCGGTCCAGCTCCAGCATGTCGGCAGCCGGCACCAGATCGTCGGCGTCAAAGCCGTCCAGATTGCCCAGACAGTAGCGGGCGGTGTTGCGGAACTTCAGATAGCTCTGGCTGAGCTGCTTGAAGATCTCCTTGGAGCAGCGCACGTCCACGTGATAGTCGGCGGAGCCGGCCCAGAGGCGGATCATATCCGCGCCGAAGTCCCGGATCAGGTCGGCGGGGTCGATGCCGTTGCCCAGGGACTTGTGCATGGCCTTGCCCTCGCCGTCCACGGTCCAGCCGTGGGTCAGGCACTCCCGGTAGGGCG
>JAEEGL016628149.1_pt1 | contig 10907 bp, 4 predicted proteins | sample 9134231 | NCBI WGS metagenome assembly JAEEGL01 (sample SAMN16246548, study PRJNA631951) | gut metagenome | biome: gut microbiome; feature: rumen; material: fiber-attached | host: Bos | place: Iran: Karaj | collected 2018-10
GAGACTGAAGAATATCCAACTGGGTACCGTACCCACCATCGACAACTGGGAAGGGAAGTCAGGTCTTGTATGGCGTATCGCTCCTGACACCCCAGCTGAGGATGTACGCACCAAAGACTGTGTCTATATCAACCAGATTACCCAGACCCAGATGAAGGGCGACATGGTGGACTTGTACCTGATAGGTGGCACCTATCGTGTGATTCGTATGGGATATACATCGACTGGTCATACCAACGCTACTGCCGGCGGTGCCAAGGGACTGGAGTGCGACAAGTTCTCGCGCCAGGCTGTCGAGAAGCAGATAGACAACTGGTTTGGACAATTTATGAAGCGTCCACACCATAACGTCATCAAGTATATGCACATTGACTCCTGGGAGTGTGGCAGCCAAAACTGGAGTCCCACCTTCGCTGATGAGTTCAAGCGTCGTCGTGGCTACGACATCAAGTCGGTATTGCCCATCATGGCTGGTGCAGCCCTGTATAATGGCGACTTGATACTGCGCGATGTCCGCAAGACCATCGAGGAACTGAAGAACGAGGCGTTCTTTGGTGCTGTCGCTGAAAAGGCACGCCAATATGGTGTGCAAGTCTCCTGTGAGAACGTTGCTCCCACGATGGTATCCGATGGTATGAAGCATTATAAGTATGCTGACATACCGATGGGTGAATTCTGGCTCAACTCACCTACGCACGACAAGCCCAACGATATGCTCGACGCTATCAGTGCTGCTCATGTCTATGGTAAGAATATCGTGCAGGCAGAGGGATTCACTGAGGTACGTGGCGTGTGGAACGAGACACCAGCGATGCTGAAACCCCTACTCGACCGCAACTTCGCCTTGGGCATGAACCGTCTGTTCTTCCACGTGAATACCCATAACCCTTGGTTGGACAAGAAACCTGGTATGACACTCGACGGCATCGGTCTCTTCTTCCAGCGCGACCAGATATGGTATCCTGAGGCCAAGCCCCTCGTCGACTATATCACCCGTTGTCAGACGCTCCTGCAGAAGGGCAAGCCCGTAGTGGATATTGCAGTATATACCGGTGCTGAACTGCCTCGTCGCAGTTTCACACCTGACAAACTCGTGAAGATGCTGCCTGGATTGTTTGGATCAAAGCGACAGGTTTCTGAACAAAAGCGTCTGGCCAACATCGGACAGCCCATGGTGGAGTCGCCTGTTGGTGTGAACCACGCTGCTGGTATCCTCGACCTGAAGGATTGGATCAATCCGCTGCATGGCTACCACTACGACTCGATGAACGAGGATGCGCTGCTGACACAGCCCTTTAACTATAAGGCATTGGTGATTCCTGAAGGAGTACTCATCTCCCCTGATGCCCAGAAAAAGATTGATGAGCTGCGCAACCAAGGCGTGCAGATTATCGACCGCCCATATCACGAGACACACCTGTCGGGCCTCGCTCCTGATGTGGTGTTACCTGAGGGCATAGCCTTTGCCCATCGCACAGGCAATGGTCAAGACTACTATTTCCTCACCAATCAGACTAATCAGGAACAGACGTTCACGCCTGCCTTCCGTCAGGGCGAAGGAGCAGCAGTCGTATACAATCCTCTTACTGAGGAACGTAAGCCCTTCTATGGAGAGATCACACTGCCTGCCTATAGCTCTGTGTTCGTCTGCTACGGAGCCATTCAGTTCACGACGGACAAAAAAGTTTCCAGGGACGGACAAAGAGTCCGCACTGGACAGATTGAGAGCGAGCCGTGGGATATCACCTTTAAAGAGAGTGGTGTCGAGCTGGAGGACCAACAGCTCTTCGACTGGAGCCAGCATAGTAATGACAAGGTGAAATACTTCAGTGGACATGCGCGCTACAAGACCTCGTTCGAATATGACAAGAAGGTGAAGAAGCGCGCTTGGCTTGCCCTGCCTAACGTGAAGGATATCGCTCACGTATGGGTGAACGGTAAAGACTGTGGCTTCGCCTGGACAGCACCCTACGAGGTGGAAATCACTGACGCCCTGAAGAAAGGCAAGAACAAGATAGAGATTGAGGTGGTCAACACCTGGCACAATGCCCTGCGTGGTCTCGACCAAGGCAAGGCTCCTTATGAAGGTATTTGGACCAACGCCAAGTACCGCACGAAGGAAGGCTTGATACCTGCCGGACTCATTGCTGAACCAGAAATCATCATAGAACATTAATTATGAGAAAAGCCATCATCGCCATCTGCACCTTATGGTGCCTTACCATTGAAGCTGAAGTCAAACTGCCTAAGTTCTTCAGCGACAACATGGTGTTGCAACAACAGACGACGTGCCACATCTGGGGCTGGACCGAGCCTGGTAAAAAGGTTATCGTCCATACGCCATGGGACAAGAAGTCGCATAGAGCTACTGCACGTAAGGACGGACGTTTCGAAGTCACGATACAGACCCCCGAGGCAGGAGGTCCCTACGACATCTTGTTCCAGGATGGCGACCACGTCAAGCTAAGCAATGTGATGATTGGCGAGGTATGGATATGCTCAGGCCAGTCGAACATGGAGATGCAGATGAAGGGCTTCAAGCAGCAACCTGTGGAGGGAACGACGGAAGAGCTGCTACGCTGTAAGGATGCGCAACTGCGCCTCTTTACGGTGAAGCGTAATGCCTCGCTGACACCCGTCGACGATGTGACAGGACAGTGGAACGAGGCGAATGCAGCTTCCGTGCGCGACTTCTCTGCTACGGCCTACTATTTCGGACGTGCCCTGCGCCAGTCGTTGGGCGTACCCGTCGGCCTCATCGCTACCTCATGGGGCGGCTCTGCCTGCGAGGCCTGGATGAAAGCCGACTGGCTCAAGGCCTTCCCTAAGGTGAACCAGCACGTGATGGAGGCTGACGTGAAGAAGTTGAAACAGCGTTGCCCCACGGCACTCTATAATGGACAGCTCAACCCACTGATTGGCTACCGCATTCGTGGTGCTATTTGGTATCAGGGTGAGGACAACATTCCGCGTTATGACTACTATGCCCCTCTGATGGCGCGTATGGTCGAAGGCTGGCGTGCAGAGTGGAAACAGGGCGAGTTCCCCTTCTACTACTGTCAGATAGCTCCCTACGACTACTCGCTCATCGGCTGGAAGGATAGTCAGTTGCTACGCGAACAGCAGATGAAGGCAGAAGACATGATTCCTAACTGCCGCATGGCCGTGCTCATGGATGCTGGTCTGGAATATGGCATCCACCCCCGAAAGAAACGCCAGGCTGGCGAGCGACTGGCGCTGCTGGCTCTTGCCAACACTTACGAGGTGAAGGGACTGCCAGACTTTGCTAAATACAAGGAGGCTGCCTTCCAGAACGATACCTGCGTCATCAGCTTCGACCGCAGCAAGGAGTGGGTATACTTCGAACATGGCCCCTCATCAAAGAATTTCGAGGTGGCTGGTCAGGACCGCGTGTTCCATCCTGCCTCGAAGGTATGGTACTCACGCAATCGTATCTATGTGGTCAGCGACAAGGTGAAGAAACCTGCCGCTGTGCGCTATGCCTGGCGCGACTGGGTGGAGGGCGACCTGATGCACGATGGACTGCCCGTCAGCTCATTCCGTACAGACGATTGGGAACTCCAACCCGTCAAGACCCAAAGCAAGGGCGATTATAACAACCCCCAATAACTGAAACACCTATGCACCGCATCGTTTTATTTCTTATTTTTTCTTTTATATTTAGCCCTATAGGGGCGCAAACCTCTATCGCTGGTCTGTTCCCCTTGGAGAATAGTGGTCGACTGGTATGGAACTTCAACGCTGGCTGGCGCTTCCATTTGGGCGATGTGGCTGGTGCTGAAGCTAAGGATTTCAACGACAAAGCTTGGGAGGTTGTCTCTACGCCTCACAGCGTACAACTGATGCCTGCTGAGGCCAGTGGTTGTCGTAACTATCAGGGCATTGTCTGGTATCGCAAGCACTTCACGATGCCCAAGGAGTGTCAAGGACGAGATGTGACACTCTACTTCGAAGCCATCATGGGCAAACAGACCATCTACGTCAATGGCCAAAAGGTGAAAGAACATGAGGGCGGCTACTTGCCCTTCTCCATCTCCCTCGCTGGTTGTTCCGTAGGCGACGACATCATCATCGCCATCAAAGCCGATAACAGTGACGACAAGAACTACCCTCCAGGCAAGAAACAGATGACACTCGACTTCGCCTATCATGGAGGCATCTATCGCGATGTATGGCTCATCGCTAAGAATAAGGTAGCCATCACCGATGTCAACGAAGAGAATAAGGTGGCTGGTGGAGGCCTCTTCGTACACTACGCCAACATCAGCGAGAAGAGTGCTGAGGTCTTCATCAATACCGAGGTGCGCAACAACGACAGCAAGGCTCGCGCCATTACCATTGAGCAATCTCTCGTTCCGTATGCTGCGAAAGTATCGCAGCGTACAAAACTAAGGCTCCAGCCAGGCGAGGCTAAGACCGTCACCCAGCGCTTCCTCGTCAAGAATCCTCACCTCTGGTCGCCAGAGACACCTTATTTATATAGTATCGCTACCCGCATCAAGGAAGGCAAGCAGTCGCTCGATGGAGGTATCACGAAGATAGGCATCCGTTCTTTTGAATTCAAAGGCAAAGATGGCTTCTGGCTTAATGGCAAGAAGTATCACCAGCTGGTGGGTGCCAACCGTCATCAGGACTTTGCCTATGTGGGCAATGCTCTGCCGAACTCACAGCAATGGCGCGACGCCAAGCGACTGCGCGATGCTGGCTTCACCATAATCCGCACGGCCCACTATCCGCAAGACCCCTCGTTTATGGATGCTTGCGACGAGCTGGGCCTCTTTATCATCGTGGCTACGCCCGGTTGGCAATACTGGAACAAAGACAAGGGTTGGGACGAGAAGGTGCATGAGAACACGCGCCAGATTATTCGTCGCGACAGGAATCACCCCTGTGTGCTGATGTGGGAACCCATCCTTAACGAGACACGCTATCCTGAGGCGTTTGCCCTGCAGGCCCTCCAGATTACCAAGGACGAATATCCTTATCCCTATCGTCCTGTGGCTGCTGCTGACGTGCATAGCGCTGGTGTGGCAGACCATTACGACGTGGTATATGGCTGGCCTGGCGATGACTTCAAGACAGACAAGCCCAAGCAGTGCATTTTCACGCGTGAGTTTGGCGAATTGGTTGACGACTGGTATGCGCATAACAACCTCAACCGTGCCTCACGCTCATGGGGTGAGCGCCCCATGCTGACACAGGCCATGAGCCTCTATCGCTCAACACAAGAGCTATACCATACCACAGGCCAGTTCATCGGAGGATGCCAGTGGCACCCCTTCGACCACCAGCGAGGCTATCATCCAGACCCCTATTGGGGAGGTATCTATGATGCTTTCCGCCAGAAGAAGACGGCTTTCGGTATGTTTGCTGCTGTGTTACAGCAGCCTACAGAACGACCTCTAGTATTCATTGCTCATGAGATGACGCAGTTCTCTGAGAAGGATGTGACCATCTTCTCGAACTGCGACAGCGTGCGTCTGACCATGTATGATGGCGAGCATTGCTGGACGCTGCCTGTGGAGAAAGGAATGGTGGTGTTCCAGGATGCGTGGGACTTCTTCGAAGCTCGCAACCACAGCTATACGCAGAAGTCGTGGCAGAGCGTAAAAATGGTGGCCGAGGGTATCATCGATGGCAAGGTTGTCTGTCAGGAAGAAAAGATGCCTTCACGCCGTAGCACCAAGCTACGCCTCTATGTGGACGAGATGGGCAAAAAGCTCATCGCTGACGGCTCCGACTTCGTGGTGGTAATCTGCGAGGTAACTGACGACCTGGGCCACGTGCGTCGCTTAGCTAAGGAAAACATCCGCTTCACCATCGAAGGCGAGGGCGAGATCATTGGCGATGCCAGCATCAACGCCAACCCCAGAGCTGTAGAATGGGGCTCAGCTCCCGTACTCGTGCGCTCTACCAAGCAGGCTGGCAAAATCAAGATTAAGGCTGAGGTACAATTCCCTGGCACTCACGCCCCCACCCCAGCAGAGCTGGAGATAGAGAGCATCCCCTACGACCTGCCCATGTGCCTATCTAGTGATACTAGTCATACTAGTCTTACTAGTCATACTAGTCATACTAGTCATACCAGCCCCACCCTCTCCGACGAAGAGAAGGCCCGCATCTTGGAAGAGGTGAACGCTCAGCAAGCAGACTTCGGCATACAGAAATAAAGAATGACCAGTATACACAGAATACTCCTTACCGCAATAGGGCTAGTTGCCATAGGTGCAGGAAAAGCCCAGACGGCACCTACCGTCATTTCCGAACACTACACGACAGCACAAGGGTTGCCGTCGAATAACCTGTTGTGCACGCTACGGAGTTCTGACGGTTTTCTTTGGTTAGGCACGTGGTATGGTCTATGCCGATTCGATGGGGGTAAGTTCGTCACCTACAACAAGCCACTGAGGGCAAACTCTGACATCCCGCCACGTAAGATAGAAAGCATTGTAGAGGATGCTCGAGGCACGCTATGGTTGAAGACGGTCGACTGGAAGCTTTACACCTTCAATCCGCATACAGAGCTATTCCATGCTATCTACGATGAGCTGAAGATTCATGCACGCAACCTGCAAATCATCAAGATACAACGCACTGACGAAGGGCGCATCCTGCTGCTGACCAAGGACAAGACGCTATTGTCGGCCATCACGGATAAGAAAGGAGACATCAGCATCATTAAACTGGTGGATGCCAAGGGGAAAATTGATGCGCAGACCCTTCAACTCAAGGAGAACATCATCAGCGAAACGAAAAAGTATATTGCCTACGTTGGAAAGGACTACCGCATCTTCAGTTTACGCAAAGGAAAGGGTACGCTCAAAGAAGCGATGGCCAAAGACTCCGTTGCTCAAAGACAACAATGGGAACGGATGACCAAGATGGCAACAGAGGCAGGCATCAAGGGATACAACCAGCTGTATCAGGACCACGACAGCCTGCTTTGGGTGACCTCCAACTCACGAGGACTATACTGCGTCAGTCGCCCACGCCACGCTTTTAACTTCATCACCCTGCCCGACAATGACTCTACTGGCGTGCGCTGCATCTACCAGACCCGTCAGGGCAGCATCTTGGTGAGCACACGCAGTCGCAATGTGTACATCTACAATAACCAAGGACAGTTGCAGCGCGCACTGCCTTATGCGCAGTATGGCGTAGGAGCCATCTATCATGCTACGGAGGATAATCGCGGACGCCTGTGGCTGTCGACAAAAGGTGATGGATTGATTGTCGCCACACCTGACAGTTCGCAGCCCATGGGTTATCAGCTGAAGCACTATCGCCACCAGCCTGGCGATGCTACGAGCATCAGTGGTAATAACGTCTACTTCACCTATATCGACTCCAGGCAGCACGTATGGGTGGGAACGCTTGACGGAGGACTGAACCTGGTCAACGAGGATAAGGACGGACAACTGACGTTCTACAACAAGCAACACGGTTTCAAGCACTACCCTTCCTATGGTCTCTATACCGAGGTGCGCAACATCGTAGAAGACCAGGAGGGTCGAATCTGGATAGGTACCATCGACGGACTGATGAGCATTGAGAGCAACTTCAAGCGTCCTGAGCAGATACACTTTAAGACCTATCGCGACCAGCCTGAAGCCTTGTTTGCCAACAACGATATCTATACGCTCTATCGCGACCAGACAGGCCAGATATGGATAGGAGCCTTCGGAGGTGGACTGCAGAAACTGGGAGAAGGACCATTAGGACCACGTGAAGGACTTCGCAACGATGTCATCTACTCCATTACCGAAGACCTGCACGGACGTCTCTGGCTAGCCACTGAGGCTGGTCTGTCGTGCTATAACCAACAGACTGGGCGCATCCGCAACTTCAATCGCTACGACGGTATACCTCATGTGGAGATGGAAGAGGCTTCTGCTATGTGCAGCACAGACGGCCATCTATGGATAGGTGCCAAGACGGGCATACTGACCTTCAGTCCAGACCAGTTGCAGACCAGCAAGACCAACTACCCCACCTTCATCATCGACGTAACAACGGACAACCAGCCATACGTTGGCGAGAGAGCACTACCCTATAGCGACGAGATAGAACTGGAGCACGACCAGAACTCGTTCATCATCGAGTTTGCCGCCCTGAAATTCCAGGACCACTCACAGATCAGCTACCGCTATCAGCTGGAGGGCTACGACCGTGACTGGCATTACGCTGGTCCACACCGTATTGCTTCCTACAACGAGGTACCTCCAGGTAACTACACCTTCGTTGTAGAAGCCATCGACGATGCCAACCCCCTACTGCAGTCGTCAGCCCGTATGACGATACACATCCTGCCACCTTGGTGGGCTACCTGGTGGGCATACCTCATCTATCTGTGCATCGCAGCACTCATCGCCTGGCTCATCGTCCGCACCATGCTGAAGATGAACCGTATGCGCAACGAGATATACATCAGCCAACGACTGGCTAAGCTGACATCAAAGCCTGATGAGGGCGACGAGTTCATCGACCGGCTGCACCATGTCATCCGTCAGAACATCGCCAACAGCGACTTCAACATCGACGATATGGCTGCCGAGATGGGACTCTCGCGCTCCGCATTCTATAAGAAGGTGAAAGGCCTGACAGGTTTTGCACCCGTAGACCTCATCAAGGAGTTCCGCCTCAGCCATGCTGCCGAACTCCTGAAAACCACCAACCTCAACATCACCGAAGTAGCCTTCCGCTCAGGATTCAAAGACCCCGGCTACTTTGGCAAGTGTTTCCGCAAGCGCTACGGCATGTCGCCACGCGAATACGTTAAGGAGTAAACTTGCAAATTTGAGAATATATTAGTATCTAACCATATTTATACAAAAATGATGAGAAAACTTTTTTATTTGCTGGCAACAGCCATGATGATGGTCGTGGGTATAACATCCTGCTCTGTCGAGGATAACACGTACCAACCAGTTTATCCAACAGAAGAGAAAGCGGACACGGCCCGTCTCACAGTTATCTTTTACGGTACTGTAGGAGGACGATCCGATGACCAACCGGAAACAGCTTGGGAAATTATGAAACCCTATCTTCATCAAAAAGACGTACGTGTGGCAGTATGTTTCAAGTATGGTAAAAAAGGTGGAAAATATGGTAAGCCTGGCGATCTCGTCTTCTTCGAACTTACCGATACTACCAACCTCAACAACATTAGTGACAACTATGGCATGAAATGGTCTGACTTTGCACTCTATGACGAGGCGACACTTACCAGCGTCATTAACTCTGTCGCTGATAATATGCCTGCTCGCAACTATGCCTTCCTGCTCTTCGGACATGGAGGTGGATTCGACAAGAATGTGGACTACGAGAAAGACCTGCGTAAAGCCGACCCCACACAACCAGGTACCAACCGTGCCGTTCTCTACGACGAGTGGATAAGCACCCCTGCAGGACATGAAGCTATGAACATGTACGAATTCCTGCGTGGCATCATCAATTCAAAGGTGCCCCATTTCCAGAGCATCTTCTTCCATAACTGCCTTATGGGAGGTGTCGAGACCATTTTTGATATCGCACCATTCTGCGACTATACTGTCTGCAGCGGCCACATGCTGGCCATGAACCAAGCCCCTATTCGCCAGTTCATCAAGGCCATTAGCGAGCAAACAGACATTGAGAAGGCCTATCTCCAGATGTTTAACGGCATGCTGCCTGAGTGGGAAAGCGGTTATGAGCCCTCAAAATTCAATGGCGACCTGAAGCTGGTCAGCAGCTACAAACTCTTCGAATGTGTCATGGGCCCAAGCAAAAAGCTCACCGACCGACTCATCGAACTCTATCCCACCATGCAATCCCAGATAGACACAGCTATGGTGCACACCTATCAGTATCTGAATCAAAAAAACTTCTATGACTTGGGCGACTATGCCAACAAGGTGGCACAATACACCAACGACCCGGAGCTCATCAGTATTGCTAAGGATTTGAACGATGGTCTTGACCAAGCCATCCTCGGACACTGTGAGTTGCATCTGTCGCCGTTTGGCGACTTGCCTAAGTTCTCGCTCTCCGTAGTACTCTGCAGCCAAGCCGACTATCAGGCCAAGACAGCATGGGACTACACCTTCAAAGAGGCATACGAATATACCAACTGGCACCTCTTCACCAATTGGGGCAAATGGCTCAGCACCACGAAGCAAGGCCCACGCAATCAAACCAAGCAATATGAAGGTCAGCCCGTAGGACAATATATGTTCTGGTAATAAAACCGACCCCATGATTCCAGAGCCATCAATACTCCGAACGTAATTTTTGAAGTGCACCCCAAAAGTTAGACAAAAAACTTTTGGGGTGTACTTCATACTTCCGGAGTATTCTCAGAAAAGTTTGCAATTTTTTATCGAAATGCCATAATTCGCTCTAACATACGGATTGTTAATACGTTAAGGAGTAAAAATCCCTCATCCCTCCCATAATTTCTGCAAACGCCCTTCCACAAAGGGTTTCAGTACGGGAGAGATACTTCTAATCCCTCCCAAATCTCTCCCGTCACCTCTCCCATTACCTCTCCCATCAGGTTAATGCAGCGGAGGGATGAAGGGAGGGATGAAGGGAGAGATTTGGGAGGGATGACGGGAGAGATGAAAAACCAAAAGTCCTTTATTTACTGGGGTTTCGAAGGGATAAAGGGAGAGATGAGCCTGTTTTTGCAAAAAAATATTTTTTTATAAGAGAAAGCCACTTCACAAGCAAAAGGTGGCACCTATATAGAACCTGGCTTGAGCGATATTCCCAACGTGGGAATACTTAGTTCCCAAGGTGGGAATAACATGTTCCCAGCCTGGGAATATAAGAACAGGCTCCGCAAACGAATCGCGGAGCCTGCTTCTTTATAGAGTGATTACTGATTATTCAGCAAGTGGGTCGAA
>JAEEGL017382470.1_pt1 | contig 10907 bp, 8 predicted proteins | sample 9134231 | NCBI WGS metagenome assembly JAEEGL01 (sample SAMN16246548, study PRJNA631951) | gut metagenome | biome: gut microbiome; feature: rumen; material: fiber-attached | host: Bos | place: Iran: Karaj | collected 2018-10
AAAGGAGTTCCCAGGCGATGAGGTCGAACCAGGAACGCTGCGCGTGGGGATAAAAGGGATAAATCTGCTGGTAAGCGGGCTGGAAGGAGACGATCACGACGGGCAGGATGACCACCAGAAAAAGCAGCCCATAGATCCATGCGTGACGCGCAAATCCAGAGAACCCAAGGTAAAAATCGCGCAGCTTGCGGCCGGTCAGCTTTAAATAAAGGGCGGGCAGAAGCACGTATCCGATGAGGCAAAAGCCGACCCAGTGGGTTAAACTCAGCAAATAATAAAAAGGATGACTTCTTGGAGAGGCGACGTAGAGATCGCCCACGGGACGGCGCAGGGCATCGGCAAACCAGTCGTAAAAAACCTGTTCTGCGCCTCCAAACTGCATGATCGCGAGCCCCACCGCGCCTACGGCGATGAGACCCACTTCGAACCAGCCCAAATGTCCGTTTCCGCGATCTTCCGGAATGAAGCGATCACGCACGAACTCCGCGATTTTATTCGTAAAATTCATGAATTCTTCCTTCGTGTGCGCGCGTTATAACAAATCTTGCAGGCTTGCGGGAGGCGTTTGGGGCGGCTTAGGAATGAAGATCGGACGCCTTTGGTTATGGGGCGCGAATGTGTTTTATGGTCACAGAGGCTCGACATCTTGCGCTTCGTGTTCACAATGCCGTCATTTCCGCGGGGCGGGCGGTTGCCGAAAATGGGCTGCTGTGCTAGCTTCCCGCGATTTTTTGAGGCTTTGGGCAAGCTGCGCCGCTCAGGGCTCCATTGAACTGCATAAAAAGAGGGCGAAGTGCGCCAATCCTATAAAACCGGGTTCGTTTGGCTGATTCTTCTGGGCTGCTTTTTGGCTTTTTACCAATTCATGCCGGGCTCAAACGTCCAGGAGAGCGAAAAAAGCTGGGATCAATTTGTGGATTTGGTCGATCGCGGCGAAGTCCAGTCCCTCACCGTCGACGGCTCCGAAATCCACGGCGTCTTGAAAGAAGGCGGCGCGAAGTTCACCGTATACGGCCCCATCGGCGAGGATTTTCAAAGGGAACTGGCTCAAAAGGCTAAAAACGATCCCAAGTTTACCTTTAAATATGAGCCGGCAGAAAAGGACTCCATCTGGCAGCGCATCCTCGTCTCGTGGCTGCCCATGCTGATCCTGCTGGTGATTTTCTTCTTATTTATGAGGCAGTTACAGGGCACCAACACCAAGGCGATGAGCTTTGGCAAGAGCCGCGCGCGCCTTTTAAACGAGAACACCAAGAAGGTCACCTTCGACGACATCGCCGGCGTTGAGGAAGCCAAGGAAGAGCTCGAAGAGATCGTCCTCTTTTTGAAAAATCCTAAGAAATTCACAAGGTTAGGTGGAAGAATTCCGAAGGGCGTGCTGCTCATGGGGCCTCCTGGAACCGGTAAGACGCTGCTCGCGCGCGGCGTTGCGGGTGAAGCGGGGGTGCCTTTCTTCAGCATCTCGGGTTCCGACTTTGTGGAGATGTTCGTGGGCGTGGGCGCCAGCCGTGTGCGGGACTTGTTCGAGCAGGGCAAAAAGAATGCGCCTTGCATCATCTTCATCGACGAGATCGATGCGGTGGGCCGGCATCGCGGAGCGGGCTTAGGCGGCGGTCACGACGAGCGCGAGCAGACGTTAAACCAGCTTTTGGTTGAGATGGACGGCTTTGAATCCAACGAAGGCGTGATTTTGATCGCGGCCACCAACCGTCCCGATGTGCTCGATCCCGCCCTGATGCGCCCCGGACGCTTCGATCGCCGCGTGGTGGTCAGCAATCCCGATGTGCGCGGTCGCGAACAGATTCTGCAGGTGCATGTGGGCCGCGTGCCGCTGGCGGGCGATGTGGAATTGAACGTGATCGCCCGGGGTACGCCGGGATTCAGCGGCGCTGATCTCGAAAACTTGGTGAACGAAGCGGCTCTTCTGGCGGCGAGACGCGGTGCGGATCGCGTGGATATGAGCGATTTTGAGGCGGCCAAAGATAAGGTGATGATGGGCGCCGAACGCCGCAGCCTGGTGATGTCGGAGGAGGAACGCAAAAATACGGCTTATCATGAGGCGGGGCATACGCTGGTGGCGCGCCTGCTGCCGGGGACCGATCCCGTCCATAAGGTGACGATCGTGCCTCGCGGTCGCGCGCTGGGCCTCACCATGCAGCTGCCTTCGGAAGATCGCCTTTCGATGAACCGCAGTTACGCCCAAAAGCGCCTGGCTATTCTGATGGGCGGTCGCGTGGCCGAAGAGGTGACCTTCAACGAGATGACCAACGGCGCGAGCAACGACATCGATCAGGCGACCCGGCTGGCGCGCGCGATGGTGTGCGAATGGGGTATGAGCGACAAGCTCGGACCTTTGGCGTTCGGCAAGCAGGAAGAGCAGATCTTTTTGGGCCGAGAACTTGCGCAACATCGCGATTATTCAGAAGAAACAGCGATCGAAATCGATGCGGAAGTGCGCCGTCTGGTGAAGGAAGGCTACGATCTGGCGCGCAAGCTTCTGACCGAACATTTTGCGACGCTGAAGGCGATCGCCGAGGCTTTGATCGCGCGCGAAACCCTGGAGTCAGAGGATGTGGATCTGCTCATTCGCGGTGAAACGCTGCCTCCCCAAAGCGCGCGGGAAACGACCCATAAAGAGCCCAAAAAGCATTATCTAACCGATCATCTGGACGAAGCTTTGCAGCTGGGTTGACGCATGCTGTGGCGTTTTGGAGATCGCGCGCTGGAGCTGACCGGGGATCCGCCGGCCATTGCGGGCATTTTAAATCTGACGCCGGATTCCTTTTCGGATGGCGGGGCGCTGTGCGGCGAAAGCGGCGAGCCTTCGGTGGAGCTTGCGGTTGAAAGAGCGCTCCGCCTGGCTCGCGAGGGTGCGCAACTCCTCGATTTAGGGGCGGAATCGACGCGGCCCGGTTTTGAACCTGTACCCGCTGAGCTCGAAAAAGCGCGCCTGCTGCCGGCTCTTTGCGCGATCCGCAGGCAGATCGATTTGCCGATCTCCATCGACAGCACCAAACCCGCAGTTTTAAAGGCGGCGCTTCAGGCGGGGGCGGAGATCGTCAACGACGTCAACGGGCTCGCTTCCGACGAGATCTGTCGCCTGATCGCGGAATCGGGGGCTGGAGTGATCGCGATGCAAAATGGACGCCTCCGGCCCATCGACGCCTCGAATCCCGTGGAATCGACGCTTGAAGCCCTGGGGGAGATCGCCCAAAAGGCGGAGCGCTTTGGGATCGCGCGCGATCGCCTCTGCCTCGATCCCGGCATCGGTTTTACGCCGTCGCTGGAATGCGATCTGGCGATCTGCGCGCATTGCGATCGGTTGCATGCATTGGGCTATCCCATTTTAATAGGGCCGTCCCGCAAGCGATGGATTGCGGCACAGACCCAAAAAGGGACGCGGCAGAACGATTTTGGGACAGCTGCTGCGGCCGTATGGATGGCACAGGCGGGGATCGAAATTTTGCGCCTGCATTTGGTGGGAGAGATGCGCGATTCGATTGCAGTCGCGCGGGCGCTGTACAAAAATCGTGAGGCGTCTCGCTGCGCTTCGGGAGAGCGCTCATGACACAGGAACCGCTCAACTGGCTGATCCCCTTTGTGGACGGGATCGTCGTCTATTATGTGATCTATCGCCTGCTGCTGCTCATCAAGGGGACGCGGGCGATCCCGAGTTTGATCGGACTTGCGACGATCATGCTCGCCTATATTTTTACCAAAGAAAACTTCCTGGGCCTCTTCGCCTGCAACTGGCTGCTGAGCCAGCTGGTCGATAACTTCCTGATCGTGCTCGTGATTTTGTTTCAGTCCGACATCCGGCGGGCGCTGGCTGCGGTGGGCGATGTGCCGCTTCTGAATCAAAGATTTCGTTCGAGCGAAGATTCGCAGGTGATCGATGAGCTGGTGAAGGCGACCTCGATGCTGGCCGAAAAGAAGATCGGCGCCCTGATCGCGATCGAGCGGCGCGGATCGCTGATGCCTTATCTGCGCGACGAGACGGTGCGCCTGAACGCGCGCCTCACCAAAGAGCTCCTCTACACGATCTTCATTCCCGAATGTCAGAATCCTTTGCACGACGGGGCGGTTTACGTGCGCGATGGCCGCATCCAGGCGGCGGCGGTGTTTTTGCCGATGACCGTCAATCCTTCGGTCGATCTCACTTACGGGACCCGTCACCGCGCGGCTTTGGGGCTGGTGGAGGAGACGGACGCGGTGGTGCTCGTGGTGAGCGAGGAGCGCGGGGTGGTTTCGGTGGCCTGCGACGGGAAGATCATGCCCTGCGGATCGCCTTCCGAGGTGCGCCAGCATTTAAGCGAGTTGCTGCTCGCCCAGCCGGTTTCGCGCCTGTTCAGCCTGGGATCCCTGCAATTGCTGTCGCCCTCAAACCGTGGGGACGCCAAGAAGCGTAACAAGAAGAAAGCGGCCAAGGAGTGAGATGATGCTCGAAAGTCTGCGCCGCCTTTTTACCGTCAACATCGGCTTCAAGATCACCGCGCTGCTGATCGCTCTGGGCATCACGCATATGAAATACGAGGACAACTCCTCGACGGTGACGGCGGAGCTGACGGTTTCGCCCATTCTGCCCAAAGATCAGGTGCTGATGACGCAGCCCGTGGAGCGGGTGACGGTGACCATCGAGGGCAAATACACCGATCTGCGCAAGATCGACACCAAGTCCCTCGGCAACCTGGAGCCCAACCTGACGGGGATTCACGGGCAGTTTAATTTTCAGGCCAACGGCATCAAGCTGCCTGCGGGGTTGCGCGTCACCAAGATCGAGCCGCCCATGATGTGGGTCATCTTCGAGCCTCTCAAAACCCGCGACGTGCCCATCGAGGCGACGTTTGTGGGGGAGCCGATCAGCGGGTACCGGCTGATCAACGACAGCGTGACGCCGGCTTCGCTGACCGTGAGCGGGGCGGCTTCGGTGGTGGACGCGATGCAGCATGTGCAGACGGAGCGCATCACGCTGGTGGGCCGCAAGGAGAGCAGCAAGTTCAACGTGCAGCTCGCAGCGCCGCCGGAATTCGTCACCTATGTGAACCCTGCGCCCTCGTATGAGGTGACCATCGACATCGAGGAGATTCGGGGCACGCGCGCGCTGACCGATCGGCCCATCGAGATCCGGCTTGAGGGCGAAGACGAGGATGCGGACGATTACGAAACCTTCCCGGAGACCGTTTATGTGACTCTGGCGGGCCCCATGCGCCAGCTCGAGACGGTCCAGCGCGATTTGGTGCGGCCTTACATCGATCTCTCGTCGCAGGCGGCGAAGCGTCAGGCGATGCGCAAGAAGGGGGTTCGCGTGGCGGTGGACGTGCCGGCGGGTCTCACTGTGACCGAGATCAAGCCCGACGCCGTTCGCGTGTTTCGCCGCGAGCCCAAAGAAAAAGCCGATGAAGGTCAGGATGCGAACGTAAAGGATGCGCGCACGGAAACGCCCGGCGTCGATTCCCAGGAAAATGCACCTGAACCCGATGCCTCCGCGCCTCAGCCCAGGCTCGAACACGAACATCCCCACCGCCGAGCCGTTCCCAAATCGCCTGAACCCGATGCCGGTGAGCCCTGATCCGCCCGCCTTCCGCCTCCCGATGAGGGGGCGTTTTTTGAGCCAAACGTTTGTTTTAAGAAGAATACCCCGTAGAAGGGTAACCCCGGACGCTCCAGGGCAGGTTTATCCGCCGTAGAAAGGGAACCCCGGACGCTCCAGGGTGGTTTTATCCGCCGTAGAAAGGTAACCCGGGAAGCTCCAGGGTGGTTTTATCCGCCGTAGAAAGGTAACCCCGGACGCTCCAGGGTGGTTTTATCCGCCGTAGAAAGGGTACCCCGGACGCTCCAGGGCTGTTTTGCCGGGTGGCAGAGAGTGTTTGTGAGGTTTGGTCCCGGGATTCACCGCGTTCCTGAGAACAGCCTTTTTTAAAAAAGCAAGTTTTTGTCCTTTTCAGATGGCCGATCATCGATGACCCCGCGAGATGATTCCCTTTTTTGATGACTTCATTTTTTTCATTTGTCCCTTGTTTCGCGGCGCATGGTGATGTTGAATCGCGCGTCTTTACATGGCCGGCTGCGGGTAGTCGAGTGAGCTTAAAAGATTTCTTTCATAGAATTACGGGCAGTTCGCGCGTCGTCGAGGCGACTTCGGATGAGTTGCAGCGCGAATCTGAAGATCGGGGCGGATCCTTTGGGCTTGGGCCTTTTACGTTTCCGGGCGATCGGCCGCTGGAGGCGTTTTCGCCGGTGGTCGAGAGTCCTGAGGCGAGGGCAGAGGCGTTGCGGCAGGAGCGCGGCGGGCTTCGGGTGGCTTCCCGCGATGTGGGGCTCTGTCTGGTGCCGTCGCTTGGGGAGCGCGCGCTGGTGTATCGCCTGGGGGCGGGGCTTCGTTCGGCGGAGCAGCCGGATTTGGCCATCGATCTCTGGCGGGCGAGCCTCGAACTTCAGCCCGACGACGCGATGGGCTGGTTCTATCTGGGGCAACTGCTGCTTCAGCGGGGCGAGCGGACTGAGGCGGAGGATGCGTTTAAGAACGCGCAGCAATGCGATCCTCAAAATGGAATCGCGGTCGGCATGATCGCTTACATCGCCACCCTGCGCGAGGACTGGACGTCGGCGGTCCGCCTCTACCAGGATGCGGTCTCGCTTTGCCCGCAAAACCCGCAACTCCTGCAGGCTCTGGCGATCACCCAGAGCAACGCGGGGCTTGAATCGGACGCGATCATCACCAAACGGCGGCTTGCGGCCCTCATGTAAGCGCTGCCTCATCCCTTTTCCTCTAAGGCGATCTCCATGGAACGAGCGCAAATCGATGCCCAACTGGCACAGGCGGCGGAATGTTTTCGGCGGGGCGAACTGGAGACCGCCGAATCGCTCTATGCCCAGGCGTTTGAGGAATATCAGCGCCATAATTTTCCCGAAGGCAGCCTGGCCATCACGTTTAATCGCCTGCTCGTGGCGCTCGAGCGCGGGGAGAGGGCGCAGGTTCACAATCACCTGGAATCCATCGCGTCTCAGCTCGGGGATGTGCCTTCGACGCCCTGGGTGAGCGAGCTTTGCGAAAACCTGATCCGCCTTCTGGGCCAGCCGATCCCGGGGATCCTGCAGTCGACCATCGATGAGACGGTGATGGCGGCGCGCATGCGTATCGAGGAGCCCCAGAGCGCGATGACTTCGGATCTGGATGCGAGCGCGTTTCAGAATCCGATGCCGTTCGAGGCGCTCTGCCCGGGAGATGCGGCGTTAGCGGTGATGGCGTCGATGCTCTCTTCCTCGGCGCCCGAATGGCTGCGCGAGGTGCGGCGATCGATCGGCCCTTCGGTGACGCTGCCTCAACCCATCCTGCGCCAGCTGGATGAGCCTTCGAATTCGCCGGAGCAGCAATATCAGCGCCTGGTGGATGCCTTCGACTGGGCGGTGGGGACGAGCCCTTACGGTGCGGCGGCGATTCAGATGGAGCTCGCGCAGCTGGAGAGCAAGCCGTTGCATCAGCGGCTGTCGTTTGCGGTGGATTCCCCCCTGGAGCGGCGGGCCCTCGATGGCTGTCTGCTGCATACGCGCGTGGCGAAGGCGCTCGATGTCGTGGGTGGAGCCGAGGAGCTGATGCGCGGTCAGTGGCTGGCGGTGCGCAAACTGGCGAACGATTGGTTGCATCAGGCCGGGACGCGCATCGCGAGGGGCGGTCGTCAGCGGTACGATGCGGAGCGGCGGGCGGAGCTGGTGCTTTGTCTGGCGCAGGCGGAGCTGTCGATCTCTCCGGCGTCTTCGTTTGCGACGGCGCGGGAGCGGGGGATTCAAAAGGCGCTCGATCTTTTGGCGGAGTCGGTGGAGCAGGCGGAGCTGCACGGGATCGATCGGGCGTTGTTGAGCGCGCGGGTTTTAAAAATGGGTGCGCTCTGTGCCGAAATGGCGTTGCAGACCGACCGGGCGCGTCGCCTTTACGAGGAAGCGCTTCAGGCGGCCTTGCCGGGCTTCAGTTTCAAGGCGGATTTCTTTGCGCGCTCGCGAGTGCTGGAGGATCTGTTCGATACGCTGCCCGAAGGCGCATTTGTGGTGGCGGTCGAGGCGCTTCTGGGGATTTGCCGCATCGATAAATCGACCGCTGCCCTCGAGCAGGGCGATCAAATCCTCGCATCCTGCCGGTCGCGAATCCGTCACGATGTTTTCTCAAGGCTTCAGTTTCACATGGCGCTCTGCCGGGTGCTTCTGGGCGAGCCTGAATCGGGGATCCGGGCGCTCGGGGTTGCGTCGATCCTCAATCAAAGCGAGCCTCTGGCCCTTGCGCATTGTTTAACCGGGTTTGAACGCCTGCGTCCGGCGATCGCGGAGCATCTTTCCACCTCTACGGCGATCGATCAGTTCGACTGGGCGCTCCGTTGTGCGCTTGCGGCGCCGAAGTCGGCGATGCGTTCCGCTGTCGCGATGGCTGCGGGGATGGCGTACGCCCTCGAGGGGGAGGGATTGTCGCCTGCGGACTGCAGTTCGGCGCTGCTGAAGGCGGCATCGGCGCTTGCAGAGACGGGGCGCGGCATGGGCGGAGGCGAGTGGGATGTCTACCTGCTCTATTTCGACATGTTCCGAACCTACAGTGCGGAGGCGGCGGCGGCTCATCTCATCAAGGCACCCGGGATTTTTGGCTCCGTAGCGAACGAGATCAGCGCGGCGATTTGCGATGCGCTGCGCCGTCAGAAGGCGGTGCTCGAATGGCTGCCCGAGGAAACAGGCCTGCAAAAGCTCGATCTCGATTGGGCGCGCCGGGTGATCAAGTCTCAAAGCCTCGCTTCGCTGGAGCTGCCTCTGCAGGTTGCAGGTTCTTGTGAGACGGCGGCGGTTCGGGCTGCGCGGGGCCTGGCGCCGGGCGAGATCCGCGTCGCGTTTACGGTGTTTCCGCAATGGACAGCGGTGCATCTTTCGGGGCTCGATTTGCCTTGCAAGGGCTATGCCCTCGAGCTCACGAGCGCGCAGCTCGACGATGTGATCTGCGAGTTGCTTTCCGCCCTTTCGGAATCGCGTCTGCAGGAAGCCGCGCTCCGATCCAACCAGCTGTTTGACGCCTTGTGCGCGCCCTATTTTGTGGATCTGCACGGTGTACGCCTCGTGACCTTCGTGCCCGACGGTCCCCTGTTGAAGTTGCCCTTCGGTGTGCTCGGGCGGGGGCAGACCCTCTGCGACATCTTCGATATGGCGGTGGCGCTCGAAGCCCAGCCGCTGCTTCCGGGTCCTGGTCCAACCCCGCTGGCTCGATGCGCGATTTTAGGGGACGCCGATGCCAACACGCTCGACTTCGGCACGCTGATTTACCCCGAAGCTTTCGAAGAGATCCGCTTCTTCCAGCCGAGCGAAGTCGAAGATGACGAGCAGCTGCGCGAAGCCTGCAACGATCAGCATCTCGTCGTCTTGTTTGGAGACTGGATCGAGCAAAACGGGGAGCCCCATTACATGCTGCATCATCGCCCCGTGCCGGTCCGGAAGCTTGCGGAATGCCTGGCCCTCGGAGGCGTCTCCTGCGCGATCGTCATGGGCCCCCTGCAGGGCGAACTCGGCCGCCGCGCGATCCGCCATTTGCTTTCGGGTGTCCGCACCGCCGTCCTCGCCTGCCACCGTGCAGTCGAAAACCACCAACCCCTCACCATGCGATTCCTCCCCGGCATCTCGCACAAGCGGGAACTCATGGAGTTCTACGCCATCTTCGGCGGATCAAGGCGCGGTGCAGCCCAGACGGGCAGCGAAATCGACTTCTGGTCCAGCTTCGAGCTCTACGTCGCCGCCGAATGAAGGGCTGCTTTATAAAAGCGCCGTGGGCGGGGTGCGTGATGTAAGGGTGCATATTGAAGGTGCCGTAGGCGGGGGCTTTTTTGTAAAGCTGCATCGCGAAGTCGCCGCGATCTGAATGAACATTGCAGAGCAGCAGAGGTCGTCCAGAAAAAGGGAAGGGGAGTATGCAGATCTGCAAATTGAAGTTGCAGCCGTCGGGATCAAACTTGCAGGCCTGCAAAACCACTCCCGAACTTTCAGGATTCAAAAAACAGGCCTGCAAAACCGCTCCCGAACTTTCAGGATTCAAAAAACAGGCCTGCATCATCAATTTCCGAAAGTCGGCATTCATCTTGCAGACCTGCAAATTCAAATTCCGCCAGTCAGCATTCATTTTGAAGACCTGCAAATGCGATCCCGAATGCTGCAGATCAACTTTGAAGCCCCGCAACAAGATTCCCTATGAATCCGGAGCTCCCATGCAGCCCCGCAACAAGACCTCTCCAAGAATCCGGAGCTCCCATGCAACCCCGCAACAAGACCTCTCATGAATCCGGAGCTCCCATGCAGCCCCGCAACAAGATTCCCTATGAATCCGGAGCTCCCATGCAGCCCCGCAACAAGCCCCCCAAGAATCCGGATGCCCCAGGCGACTCCCCATACCCACCCCCAACCATTCAGATCTCCCATAGGGGCCCAGCCCTCCGGCCGAGCGCAGCGAGGGCGGACCTGGGCCCATACGAGATCTTCGATCCTAAACGCCGCGATCCCCAATGATCGCCCGAGGGTCCGAGGGCGGGCCATCCGCTTTCAACCATTCAAATCTGTCAACCCGCCCCCTGCATGGCTGTGGCATTCTCGGTAACCATATGAAATCACGGGTATAATCGGAATATGTTCGAATAAAATATTGATGATTGTAGAATTAAATAACCAAATTTTGACTGAAAACTTGGTTGCTGAAGCATCCGAATCTTGATGCTGTAGTACTCGGATGAGGCCACTTCTTGCTGTCAGAAACTTTGCTCATTCGATAACCCTGCTTAATTGCTCATTTCGATAACCCTGCTTAATTTCGAGAGAAACTAGAATGCGACAGCTGTGGGAATGAGGACATAGCTTTAGTATTTACACATGAATGGTTAGACTGTTATTGTTTTTTA
>JAEEGL010511603.1_pt1 | contig 10906 bp, 10 predicted proteins | sample 9134231 | NCBI WGS metagenome assembly JAEEGL01 (sample SAMN16246548, study PRJNA631951) | gut metagenome | biome: gut microbiome; feature: rumen; material: fiber-attached | host: Bos | place: Iran: Karaj | collected 2018-10
CAAAAATTCTTTTTTTCATACGATTAAAAAATTTAAATTAATAAAAAAATTAAGTTGTTATACTTCAATATTTTCTTCTCTCAAATTTATGCCTTTTACTGCCAGAAACGGCACTTTGGGGCACTATATCTCCTGCGCGGAGTTACATTTTTGGGATATTAATAAGCCGAGTTTGTGTCATCAAAACTGATTTTTTAAAATTTTTATGCTCAAAATCTCAAAACCATCCGACATATGACATAGTTGCAATGATAAACCTCTGGTAATTAGTAGTATAGCGATAAAATCTTGGGCTAATAAATGACATAAATCCGACATGTTAGTGACATACTAATGACATAAAACCGGCATAAAATGGCATTTATTAGTTAATAAATGGCCTTGCTGCGCTGTTAATAGCCTCTTAATGTCTTTGCAGTAAGCTTACAAAAGTGATAATGCTATTTCTCAAATTGCTAATAGGAGTCTGGCAAATAAATTCTCTAGAGAATTCAGTGAATAACTCCCCTGTTCTCATTTGCTAACATGCCTTTGCGTCTTCAAATTCTCTAGAGAATTCAATAGCAAGTATTAATCTCTGATATTGCAACACGGCATCTTTGTTCGTGTTGTGTAGGCTGTATGTCGTTAATATGTCACTAATATGTCGGATTTATGTCGTTTTTATGTCGGATGCTAATTTTGTAAACTTTTGAATATTAAATTGATAGCCTCAATTTATGTCATATGTCATTAGTTTCGCGTTTTTTCCGAATTTTTTTTATTTAGGAAGTGAAGATATTGCTGTCTGTCTTTTCTCTTTATTTGAAATCGTCTTCGCGTTATCTTTTTTTGCCAAATTATTTGGAAGTTTCGGAATTAGTTTGTATCTTTGCAGCGTTAATTCGCAAATTTAAGTAAACTATGGAGACAAACAAGAACAAAACAAAGAAGAGCGAGAAAATGGCAGGAAAGTATTTAAACCCAAAGGCAGATTTGATATTCAAGCTTGTGTTCGGTGAACATGAAGACTTGATGATGAGCCTGCTTAATGCCCTTCTGCCATTAGATTCAGATGGTCAAATCACGAGTTTGGAATATGTCACTCCCGAGATGGTGCCTGAGAATCCCAGTAAAAAGAACAGTATCGTAGATGTTCGCTGCACAGACCAGAAAGGTCGGCAATTTATTGTTGAGATGCAGCTGCATTGGAACGAAGGGTTTAAACAGCGAGTAATATTTAATGCTTCTAAGGCAGTGGTAAAGCAACTCAAGAAAGGAGAGGATTATACTCTTATTCAGCCTGTTTACTCGCTGAACTTTATAAATGAGGGAATCTTTCAGCCAGATACCGATGAGTTTTATCATGACTTTGCTATCGTAAATGTGGAGCATTCTGATCGTATCATTGAGGGCTTAAGATTTGTGTTTGTGGAACTGCCAAAGTTCAAACCACAGAACATAGCCGAGAAGAAGATGGCTGTGCTTTGGCTCCGTTTCCTGACAGAAATCAGTGAGGCTACAGAAGAGGCACCTGTAGAACTTTTGGAGAATGAAGAGACTCGCAAGGCTCTTAGTATCGTTGAGAAATCTTCAATGAGCGAGGGTCAGCTTTATGCCTACGAGCAGTTCTGGGATGCAGTGGTTAATGAACGAGTGCTTATCCGAGGAGGTTTCAAGATGGGCATGGCACAAGGCGAAGCTATTGGTATAGAAAAAACAAATAGGAAGAACGCGCTGAACTTTAAGAAGTTGGGTGTTGACATAGAGACGATATCGAAAGCTACGGGTCTGACTATCGAAGAAATTGAATCCTTGTGAACTATATTATATAAATAAGGTATGAAGAAAGTGTTCTTTACGATGGCGATGATGGTGCTTGCGATAGGTGCGTGGGCGCAGTTGCGTAATCCGATTATCCCGGGATATCATCCAGACCCAAGCGTTTGCAGGGTGGGGGATGACTTTTATCTGGTGAACTCATCGTTTCATTATTTCCCTGGAGTGCCCATATATCACTCTAAGGACCTGGTGAACTGGGAACTGATTGGTAATGTGCTCGATAGAGAAAGTCAGTTGCCGTTGAAGGGCGCAAATTCATGGCTTGGCATTTATGCCCCCACCATCCGTTACCACGAGGGTACCTATTATATGATAACCACCAATGTGGGTAATGGCGGTAACTTCATGGTTACGGCAAAAGACCCCAGAGGTCCGTGGAGTGAGCCGATGTGGCTGGAGCAGCAGGGCATCGACCCCTCACTGTGGTTTGAGAACGGCAAGTGTTATATGGTGTCGAACCCCGATAACACCATCATGCTTTGTGAGATAGACGTGAAGACCGGTAAGCAGCTCACCCCGAGTAAGGCTCTCTGGCGAGGCACGGGAGGCAGATACCCTGAGGGTCCCCACCTCTATAAGAAAGACGGCTGGTACTACCTGCTTATCTCTGAGGGAGGTACCGAACTGGCACATAAGCTTACCATCGCACGCAGCAAGAATATTTATGGTCCGTATGTGGGCAATCCCAAGAACCCTATCCTCACCAACTGTAACATGCTGGGACAGTCGATGCAGATACAGGGAACGGGTCATGGTGACTTCGTTCAGGCTAAGGACGGTTCGTGGTGGGTAACATTCCTCGCCTATCGTAACTTTGGAGGATCGTATCACCATTTGGGTCGTGAGACATACCTCGCTCCTGTGGAGTGGAAGGCAGGCCAGTGGCCAGTGGTGAACGGAGGTAATCCCATCGACACCCTGATGCAGGTGAAGACCCTGCCGGAGGTTAAGATGCCGGAGTTGCCAAAGGAGTATGCCTTCGACAAGCCCCTCGGTCCTGAGTGGGTGTATATCCAGAATCCTGACTCTACAAGATACGATATCAGCTTCAACAGACTGCGACTTTATGGCTCGACGTCGACCTTGACGAAGAACGAGCGTCCTACGTTTGTGGGTCGTCGTCAGGAGGGAGCAGATTTCCTGATGGAGTCGTTTGTAGATTTCCGTGAGTCGTATTCCGGTGATGAGGCAGGTCTTACGGTATATCAGATTAACGACGGCCACGCGGAGATATGTCTTGAGGGTCATCGTGAGAAGATGCGTGTCTGTTTCAAAGCCACGTTGAAAGACCTCTCAGGCACCTTTGCGAGTGTGGATATCGACGGCTACGAGGCGTGGCTCAGAGTAAGAAGCGACGGGAATCAGTATTTCTATGAGTATTCGTTCGACGGAAAGAAGTATAAGACGCTGTTTAAGATCAGTTGTACACTCTTGAGTACGGAGACGGTAGGAGGATTCACTGGTGTCGTTGCAGGAATGTATTGCACGAAGAAAGTGAAGGAAGATCTGACCTATGCTAATTTTAGTAAGTTTAGATTCGAGAATTAGTCAGTGTCAAAAACTCAAAAACAGTGTCTTTCGTTGAAAAGTTACTTAATTATAAACTATAAACTGAACGATTATGAAAAAGTATTTAGCAGAAATGGTGGGCACGATGGTGCTCGTACTGATGGGCTGCGGCGTTGCCGTTAGTCTGGGTTGTGATCCTATTAACAATATCCCCGCAGTGGTGGGAACAGCCTTCGCCTTCGGACTGGCTGTAGTGGCTATGGCTTATACCATCGGAGGTATCTCTGGTTGCCATATCAACCCAGCTATCACCTTAGGCTGTTATCTCAGCGGACGAATGAACGCCAAGGATTGTGGTATGTATATGCTCTTCCAGGTGATTGGTGCTTTCATCGGTAGCATACTGCTCTTTATCCTCACAGAGAATGTGCCAGGTCTCGACGGTACGGGTGCCAACGACCTGCAGGCAAATGTGAGTGTGCTCGGCGGTCTGCTGGCTGAGGTGATCTTCACTTGTGTGTTTGTGCTCGTAGTGCTTGGTGCTACAGCAAAGACAAACGGTGCCACAAACAACTTCGCAGGTCTTGCCATCGGTCTGTCACTGGTGCTCGTTCATCTGGTATGTATCCGTTATACAGGAACATCTGTCAATCCGGCACGCAGTATCGCTCCTGCCATCTTCCAGGGAGGCACAGCGCTGGCTAATCTGTGGATATTCATCGTAGGTCCATTTGTAGGTGCTGCTTGCGCTGCAGGCATCTGGAAGATGATAGACGTAAATGATAAATGATAAACCAGCGACTATTTAGCTGATGAAAAACGGCTGTTCGTTGAATATTCTGACGGACAACCGTTTTTTTATGTCTTTTTCTTTTTTTATTTCCCCAAAAAATGATTATCTTTGCAGCGCAAATATAAAAGGAGATGAAGAAAAGAATATTGTTTTTTAGTTTGATGTTGTTGATTGTTTCTGCCGTGATGGCCCAGAAGCAGTGGACACTTCAGGAGTGTCTTGACTATGCTATGGCCAACAACATCACCCTGAAGAAGCAGCAACTGAGGCAGCAGACTGCGATGGAAGAACTGAAAGGGGCCAAGGGAGCGCTGTTGCCTTCTGTGACAGCCTCTACCAACCAGAGTCTAGGCTATCAGCCCTGGAAAGACTCAGGTATCTCTACCGTTACCAACGGTGTGGTGAACACGAAGGTTGATAAAAGCTATTATAACGGCTCGTATAGTGTCAATGCCCAGTGGACGGTTTGGAACGGCGGACGTAACTGGAATACGGTGAAGTTGGATAAGTTGTCGGAGCAGCAGGCAGAGCTCTCCGCTCAGGAGACGGCCAACAGTATCCAGGAGAGTATAGCCCAGCTCTATTCCCAGATACTCTACCTCACAGAGAATGTGAAGGTGAACGAGAAGATGCTCGAGACCAGCAAGAAGAACGAGGAGAGAGGTCAGGAGATGGTGAATGTGGGGAAGATGTCAAAAGCTGACCTGGCACAGTTGACCTCGCAGAGAGCCAACGACGAGTATTCTATCGTGGAGTCAAAGACCTCGTTGATGAACTACAAGCTCCAGCTGAAACAGCTCCTGGAGATTACTGATGAGCAGGATTTTGACGTGGCAATACCAGAGATAACCGACGAGAGCATTTTCTCGCCGATACCATCGTTGCAGAGCGTCTATGAGGAAGCCCTCCTGAACCGTCCTGAGATAGAACGGTTGCAGCTCGCTGTGAAGAGCAGTGATGTAAGTCTGCGTATCGCCAAGGCAGGATGGTTGCCGAATGTATCTGTCAATGGAGGTGTAACGACATCTACCAACTCTCTGAACAGTACGGGATGGGGCGATCAGATGAAGACTAATGTCAACTCCTCTATCGGACTGGGTGTCAGTGTGCCTATCTACGACGGACGTTCAACAAAGACAGCCGTCAACAAGGCGAAGATACAACAGCTTCAGGCTCAGCTCGACCTTCAGGACCAGCAGAAGACACTATATACCAACATACAGAGATACTGGATCAATGCCACCAATAATCAGGAGAAATACAGGGCGGCAACGAGCAGTGTGGAGAGTGCACAGCAGAGTTATGACCTCCTCTCTGAGCAGTTCCGTCTAGGTCTGAAGAATATCGTGGAACTGATGACAGGCAAGGATAATCTGATGCAGGCCCAGCAGAATCAGTTGCAGTCGAAGTATACGACGGTGTATAATAAGCAGATGCTGGAGTTTTATCAGGGGGGAGAGATTAAATGATAATGGATAAACGTGATAATAAAAAAGATATAGGGAGATGAAGAAGATTGGAAAGAAATGGTGGATAGCAGGGGCTGTGGTGGCAGTGATAGTTGTCGCATGGGCGCTGTTGGCTGGTGGAAAGAAAGAAGAGAAGGTGTCGTTTGATACAGCGAAGGTGGAGAACCAGAATATCCATACGTCGATTACGGCTACGGGTACCATCGAACCAGTGACAAGTGTTACTGTGGGTACACAGGTGTCAGGTATCGTGGCGAAGTTGTATGTGGATTATAACTCGATAGTAAAGAAAGGACAGGTGATAGCTGAGCTGGACCGTACCAATCTTATCAGTGAGCTGAATGCCCAGAAGGCCAACCTCGCCAGTGCGCAGAGTTCTCTGAACTACCAGCAGGCAAACTTCAACAGATATCAGACCCTTTACGATAAAGGTCTTGTAAGTGCCGATGATTTTGAGAATGCCAAGCTGAAGTACGTCCAGGCAAAGGAACAGGTGGCCTCTTCGCGTGAGAGTGTTCAGAGAGCACAGACCAACCTCGGTTATGCTACTATCACATCGCCTATCGACGGAGTGGTGCTCTCCAAGGCCGTTGAGGAAGGACAGACGGTAGCAGCATCGTTTAACACCCCTGAGCTCTTCACTATCGCACAGGACCTTACCGACATGCGAGTTATCGCTGATATTGATGAGGCAGACATCGGTGGTGTGAAGGAAGGTCAGAGAGTGAGCTTTACCGTTGACGCCTTCCCCGATGATAAGTTTGAGGGTGCGGTGACACAGGTGCGTCAGCAGGCTACCACATCGAGTAACGTTGTCACCTACGAGGTGGTTATCTCTGCTCCCAACAACGACCTGAAGCTGAAGCCGGGTCTTACGGCAAATGTCACTATCTTCACTCTTGAGAAGAACAATGTACTGGCTGTGCCCGCCAAGGCACTCCGTTTTCAGCCTAATGAGGCCTTACTGAAGAAAGGCGAGAGCATCGACGACTGCGAGGGCGACCATAAGCTCTGGACAAAGGAAGGTAATGTGTTTAAGGCACATAAGGTAGAGACAGGAACCACCAATGGTATCCTCACAGAGATCACAGGAGGTATAGCAGCCGGAACAGAGGTGCTTACTGATTTTAATATCTCCGGAGGTGCTGCTCCAGAGGCAGAACAGCAGGCGGGAAATCCGTTTATGCCGAGGCCGAGAGGAAACAACAAGCAGCAGCAGAAGAAGTAAGAGGGTAGATGTAAGATGGATGAAAGAAAAGTTGTTATAGAGCTGCAGAACGTTAAGCGCTACTTCCAGGTGGGCGAGGAGACGGTGAAGGCTCTGCGTGGTGTCTCGTTCAAGATATATGAGGGCGAGTTTGTCACCATCCAGGGAACATCAGGCTCAGGAAAGTCTACGCTTCTGAACCAGCTCGGTTGTCTGGATACCCCTACGAGTGGCGAGTATCTGCTCGACGGCATCAGTGTGCGTTCGATGTCGAAGACAAAGCGTGCACGTCTGCGTAACCGAAAGATTGGCTTCGTGTTCCAGAGTTATAACCTGTTGCCGAAGACCACAGCACTTGAGAATGTGGAGTTGCCGCTGATGTACAACTCGGAGGTATCCGCCGAGGAACGTCGAGAGAGAGCCATCAAGGCGTTGCAGGCAGTGGGACTCGGTGACCGTATGTATCATAAGTCGAACCAGATGTCGGGAGGTCAGATGCAACGTGTGGCCATCGCCAGAGCTCTGGTAAACGATCCTGCCGTATTGCTTGCCGATGAGGCCACAGGTAACCTCGACACCCGTACCTCTTTCGAGATGCTGGTGCTCTTCCAGGAACTGTATAAGCAGGGTAACACCATCATCTTCGTGACCCACAACCCGGAGATTGCGGAATACAGTAGCCGTAATATCAACCTCCGTGACGGTAAGATACGCGAGGATACGATTAATACGAATATCAAGTCGGCGGCAGAGGCTTTGACTGCACTGCCGGCTCCACAGGATGACTAGAATATGAATATACTGAATCTTATAAAGGTTAGTCTGAAGGCGGTGGCGAACAATAAGATGCGTTCGTTTCTCTCGATGCTGGGTATCATCATCGGAGTGGCTGCCGTGATCATCATGATGAGCATCGGACAGGGCTCGAAGGAGAGTATCCGTAAGGAACTGTCGACGATGGGTACCAACCTGTTGACTGTTCGTCCGGGAGCAGATATGCGTGGTGGTGTACGTCAGGATCCGTCGGCAATGCAGACGTTGAAGATGGCCGACTACGAGCGTATCCTGCGTGAGAAGCGTTTTGTTACGAAGGTGTCACCCGAGGTGACTGCCTCCGGACAGGCTATCCATGGTAATAACAATACCAATACCTCTATGTATGGTGAGAGTGTTGACTACCTCGACATCAAACAGTGGAAGGTGGAGGAAGGTGAGTGTTTCACCGAAGAAGACATAAAGAAAGCCGCCAAGGTATGTGTCGTTGGAACAACCATTGTGAAGGAGCTCCTTGGTGAGAATACCGATCCTATAGGAAAGACCATTCGTTTTAAGTCTATCCCTATGCGTATCGTGGGAGTGTTGAAGTCGAAGGGCTATAACTCCTGGGGTATGGACCAGGACAATGTGATCATCGCCCCATATACCACAGTGATGAAACGTATCAATGCACAGACGTTCTTCTCAAGTATCGTCTGTTCGGCAGTGACAGAGGAACTCTCTGATGCCGCCATCGAGGAGCTAACCCAGATACTGCGCGACAACCATAAGTTGAAGGACGATGCCGACGACGACTTCACCATCCGTTCTCAGGCCGAGATGATGGAAACGATGTCATCAACTATGGACACTGTGACGATCATCCTTGTGGTGGCAGCGGCATTCTCTCTGCTTGTGGCAGGTATCGGTATCATGAATATCATGCTGGTGTCAGTTACGGAACGAACTAAGGAAATCGGATTAAGGATGGCCGTAGGAGCCACAGGACCGGTGATATCATTGCAGTTCCTCATCGAGTCGGTGCTGATATCCGTCACGGGAGGACTCATAGGAGTACTTGTCGGGGTAGGGGCGAGCAGTGCCGTCAGTGCCATCGGCATGCCGTCGAGTGTGCCGGCATGGAGTATCTATGTCTCGTTCCTCGTCTGTGTGTTTATCGGAGTGCTATTCGGATATATCCCGGCGCAAAAGGCTGCTAATATGGATCCTATAGAGGCGATTCGACATGAATAGGCATCTGTACATCTTCCTACATGTGGCGATATGGGCATTTATGTTCTTATCGCCATTGACGTATCTACGTGGCAACGGAATGTCCTGGCTGCACTACGTGATGAACTGTATGTCGCCATTCCTTATGATGGTGGTGTTCTACGTCAATTACTTCTGGCTTACACCGAAGTGTTTCGTGATAGGAAAGAGAAGGTACTATATGTTGGTTAACTTCATCATGGTGGTGGTGTTTGGTATCTTCCTGCATAACTGGGTGGGATTTACCAACAGTCTGTTTATGCCAATCCACATAGGGCCTGCCCTCAGGGAGACATCCATCGACACATTCTTCTTCATCATGCGTGACATCCTCAGCTTGGCGATGTCGGCAGCAGTGGCTACGGCCATTATCCTTGCCCGACGTATCCAGCATAACGAGGAAGCCCGTCTTGAGGTAGAGGCAGCACGTTCTGAGGTGGAGCTTAAGAACCTGCGTTCGCAGATCAATCCCCATTTCCTGCTCAACACCCTGAACAATATCTATGCCCTTACAGCCTTCGATCAGAAGAGAGCCCAGGATGCCATCAAACAACTCTCGGAACTGTTGCGCCACATGCTTTACGACAATCAGTTTGACCAGGTGCCGATGCAGAACGAGGTGCAGTTTATCGAGAGTTATGTCAGTCTGATGAAGATCCGTCTGCCTAAGCAGGTTGACGTGCAGTTCACCAATAATGTGAACGACACAGACCTTAAGATCGCCCCATTGTTGTTCGTGCCACTTGTGGAGAACGCCTTCAAACATGGCGTCAGCCAGAGTGAGCCGAGTTTTGTACATATCAAGATAGAGTATCAGGAGTCGCCTTCTGAGCTTATCTGTTCTATCTCTAATTCTAACTATCCCAAGTCGACACACGACCGCAGCGGACATGGTATCGGTCTTGAACAGACCCAGAAACGTCTCGACCTCTCGTACCCTAACCATTATGAGTGGGAGAAAGGTGTGAGCGACGACGGAAAAATTTACACATCAACCATTAAAATAAAGTTATGACTCTAAATTGTGCAATTATCGACGACGAGCCATTAGCAGTAGAGTTACTGGAGAGCTATGTCGCAAAGACCCCGTATCTGAATCTTATAGGCAGTTACACCAACACTGTGAATGCCATACAGGATCTTCGTAATAATAGGATTGACCTGATATATCTCGACATTCAGATGCCTAACCTCAGTGGACTGGAGTTCGCGAAGATCGTACCATCCACCACAAAAGTTATCCTGACAACAGCCTTTCCTCAGTATGCCATCGAGGGTTATAAGGTGAACGCCATCGACTATCTGTTGAAACCAATCTCGTATGATGAGTTCGTACGTTCTACAGAGAAGGTGGTGGAGTGGTTCAGTCACCAGCATAAGCAGGATACCCTCAACGACCGTACTATATATGTCAAGACCGACTATAAGCTGCAGCGTCTGAACCTCGACGACGTGCTTTATGTAGAGAACTACAAGGACTACGTGCATTTCCATTTGAGAAACGGTGAGCGCGTGTCTACTAAGATCAGTATGCGTCGCCTGGAGGAGTTCCTTCCTAATCCGGAGTTCATGAGAGTGCACCGTTCGTTTGTTGTCAGGATGCCCGAGGTACGTACCATTGAACGTGGTAACATCGTGTTTGGCGATCTGTATGTGCCCATCACCGACAAGTATATGGATGAGGTGCAGAGATATTTAGACCAGCGCACGCTGGGGTAGAGTGAATAGTGAATAATGAATAGTGAATAGTGAAAAGTGGAATGTGAATTTTGCAAAAGGGAAGTTTGTTCGTACTCTTTCTGCAAATAAATATTAAATTTGCCTGTGGCGTTTTCAAACTATTCACTATTCACTATTCACTATTCACTTCTTTTTCTTACCTTTGCATGCGAAAACAAGATAAGCATTTAAAACTTAAATATTTTAATTTTAAAGTAATATGGTAAACTACAAGGATTTAGGTCTCGTAAATACACGCGAGATGTTCAAGAGAGCAGTTGCCGGTGGTTATGCTATCCCCGCATTCAACTTCAACACAATGGAGCAGATGCAGGCTATCGTAATGGCTGCAGTTGAGAC
>JAEEGL010618473.1_pt1 | contig 10906 bp, 8 predicted proteins | sample 9134231 | NCBI WGS metagenome assembly JAEEGL01 (sample SAMN16246548, study PRJNA631951) | gut metagenome | biome: gut microbiome; feature: rumen; material: fiber-attached | host: Bos | place: Iran: Karaj | collected 2018-10
AGCCACCGGACGGGATCTCCGGATCGTGCTGCAGGTCAATTCCAACCGGCCCGGGGAGTGGATTAATTTGGATCAGCTCCGGTTTCAGGCCTTTTCCGCGCTGGCCTTCGGCGCCGTTTCGGTCATCTGGGCCTGCTATACCGCCGGCTGGTGGCACAATCAGGTGCTGGACGATAAGGGAGAAAAAACCGAGCAGTACGAAAAGCTGCGCGAAGTCAACGGGGAGCTCCGCGCTATGGGCCCGGCGTATATGAAATACCGGAACGTTTCCACCCATTTTATCGGTTTTACCGGAAAATACGCCCTTTCCGGCGTGCAGGCGGCGAGCGTTGCGGAACTGAACACCGGCGTGTTTTACGGTATGCGCACTTCGGAGGGCTCTCCCCTGCTTGCGGGGCAGATGGTCGCCCGCGACGGCAGCGGTAAAAAGGCGATTTTCCTGTGCAACGCCGCCGATCCCTGGGGAGACAGTCCTACGGACGGCACGGTGGTATTCCGCACAAACGGCGCGCCCATCCGCATCCTCACGCCCAACGGCGAACTGACGCCGGAATCCGGAAACGGCGGATACAGCTTCCGCCTGCCCTCCTGCGAGGGCGCGCTGCTGATTGCAGAATGATGCGCCACGCGGGAAACTGCAGCTCTTCCATATAAAAATCCATGCAAATCATTTTTATGAGGTGATTCTATGAAAACACAAAAAGCACTGTCTTTTCTCCTTGCAGCCATTTTATTGATTTCCGTGTTTGCGGTATCGGCACAGGCTGAAGGCATCGGCGCGTGCACCCACATGGCACAGGGCCGTAATCAGGAGCAAACGTGTACAGCGGCCGTGAACGCCGCCCTGCCTTTCGTGCGCGACGAGGTGCATTGGTGGACTGTGGAACCCGTAAAGGGGCAGCTCAGCCTGCCCGAACGCGCGCGCTGGATCGAATCGGCAGCCGAGAACGGCGTCGGGTGCCTTGCGGTACTGAGCTACGGCAACCCGATCTATGATTTCGGTCAACCGGTGCAGGCCGATTTGGACGCCGGCGCCGCGTGGGACTGCACGATCCCCGTACGTGACGGCGATCCGGGAACCACGGCGGACGACGAATACTTCGACGCCTATATCCGCTACGTGGACTTCGTATCAAAAGCATTCGCCGGTAAGGTGGCGGCCTATGAGATCTGGAACGAGCCCGATCTGAAGTATTTCAATACCGGGGACGCCACCGCCGCGGAGTATGCCGCGTTGTTGAAAGCGGCGTACCGGACGATCAGGCAAAACGATCCCGGCGTTACCGTCCTCGGCGGCGCGATTGCGCTGCAGACGGAGTTTATCGACGGGATGATGAAGGCCGGCGCGGGGGCGTATATGGACGGCCTTTCCGTACACTACTACTTAGGCAAAAGCGCGCCCGAAAAGCGGGCGAGAAACAGACTGGACGAATACAGAAACGTGCTGGTAAAATACGGCTGCGATAAAATGCCCGTGTGGGTAACGGAAACGGGCTGGGCCAACAGCAACGTTGACGAACAGACGCAGGCGCAGTATATTATACGCAACGCGATTTTTTACGATGAATTCCTGCTCGATCACGGCATAGAGGGGCAATACTTTACCTATGAGCTGCAGGACAGCAGCATCACGTCGGACGTGCTTGGCGGCGAGGAATACGAAAACTCCCTGGGGCTATACAAAAACGACTTTACGCCGAAGGTATCCGCCGGCGCGGTAAAAACCTTTAATTCCCTTACGGCAGGGAAAAAGCTCATCGCTCTGGAGCAGACAAAATACGGTCTGTTTTATCAGAAGTCCGCATACGTCGCAACGTACGCGCAAAGCGGGCAAACCGTTTACGTCGTTTGGGCGGAGTCTGAATTCAATCATGAGATCGAACTCCCGGACGCCAAAACAACCGTTTACGATATGCAGGGGAATATCATCGGGGAGAACGTGCCGGGCGGCGTAAACCGCATCGCCGCGGCCGGGGCTCCGGTTTATATCGTATGCGATTCGGATCCCGGGAACGCCGCGCAGAGTTTTCTGCAAAGGATCATTGCGTTCTTCAGGCATATATTCCGGGTGCTTGCAAACGGATTCGCGGGCTGGTGATCCCCAAAAAACCGATAAAAACGGAAAACGAAAACAAGCCGCTGAAAGGGCGGCGCAAAGCAGGGATAACATAGCCGCGGCGGCGCGTTTATTTGTGAAATATTATGTTGCAGGGGACGGATATCCGCCGGGATCATCCGCCCCCTGTGTCTTGTTTTCTGCAAAAATCTCTGCCTCTGCGGCGCGTGGCAAGACCGTCCCGTTTTATTATTTGCGATCCGCGGTTTGCGGCGGGACGTTCCCGGCCGCTCCGTTATCCCGCCGCGTTTTTCAGGAGATCGCGCCGAACACCGTCCGCGCGAGCAGCGCGGCGCCCTCCGCCGTGGGATGCAGCCCGTCGCCGAAAAGCTCCCGTTTGCCGTCGAAAACCGGATACAGGTCGATGAGCTCCGCGCCGGTCTCTTCGGCGACGCGGCGCACAGCCGGAACGATCCCGTCGCGGATAACGTCCGGCCGGATCCCGTACCGCACCTTTCCGCTGTTGTCGGCATAGGCGGGCAAAGGCGTTGCGAGGTAAACCTTCGGTTGGGAGGGCAGCGCCTGATACATGGAAACCAGCTCCCGCAGGTCTTTTCCGAACAGCTCCGGGTAGGCCTGTTCTCCGCCGATCTCCGTGCCCCAGTTGAAGGTTTTGGAGTCGTTTGCGCCCAGCAGGATCACCACGATATCGGGCGCGAATTCCCGGCTTTTCGTGCACAGCGTTTCCGTGCGGTAGGGCCTGTCGCCCAGCAGACACGCGGTTCTGCCCGAATAACCGTAATTGTTTACGCAGTAGCCGTCCCCCAGCAGCTTTTGCAGCGCGGCGGGATAGCTGTTTGCGCGGAAGCGCGGGATGCCGAAGCCGTAGGTCACGCTGTCGCCCACGCAGGCCACGCGGATCTGCCCCTCCTTCGGCTTTTTCAGCGGATGGTAACCGTTCAGCCGTCCGCGGTCGGCAAGAGCCGCCAGCGTTACGCCCGCGATTATCAGCAGGCCCGCCAGTACGGTGCAGGTGACTTTAAGTGCTTTTTTGTGTTTCATACTTTGCCTCCCGAAATTACCTTTTTCGGCCGGATAACGTTCCGCCGCGTTTATTCCGCGCGCGGTCCGGCGGCAGAGCCGGATATCATCCGGCGGCTTCCCGCGTCAGCAGGATCTCATCGATCCGGTCCTTATAGAACCGGTCGTCTTTTTCTTTTACAAGGTAAGCGTGCGCGCCGCCCTCAAACGCCTCAAAACGGTTTACGCCGGTTCTCGGATCGACGGACGCTCTTCCGCATACTCTGCGGTACCCGGCTTTTCCGGCGTCGCCCGTAACGGCGAAAAGCGCGGTCATCGGGTCCCATGAGGGCCTGCCCCGCGGGCTGCGGTGCGCTTCGTATGCGGCCCCGGTGAGGCCGGGGACCGCTTTTCCGCCGGTGATAACGGTTCTGCCAACCTCGTATCCCAAAAAGGTGAGCGGGACCGGGCAGTGCGCGCAGAGGTACGCCGCGGCTTCGCGGCATGTTTTATAGGCGCAGAAGTTGTATTCCAGCCCGGCTTTTTTATCCCACCGTCCGCCCATAAGGATCACTTCGCTGACCTTGCTTTCCATAAGCCGCTTTCCGTTCAGGGCGCTGAACCCGTCGGGCCCGGACTGCAGAAGCTCCGTTATGATCTGCGGAAAACCGACGTCCACGATCACCGCTTTTTCCCGCGCGGAGGCCAGCGCCTTCCGGTACAGCCTGTACGCCTCGGGGCAGTCGGCGTCCGTAAAGGCGGAACCGCAGGACGCGGCGAGCTTTTTCTGATATGCGCAGAACAGGCCCTTGCGCCTTGCGCCGGTGTCGAGGCCGATCGGTATGCCGCCGAGGCCCTGCTCTTCGCATACGGCTTTTACCGACGGCGCGGAATACCGCATCACGCTGCTCACGCCGATCGCTTTCAGTTCGATCAGCCCGTACTTATGCGCCTTCAGCAGGAGCGCCAGCGCGGCGACGTCGTCGCAGTCGGTCCACCAGTCGGTGCCGAAAAGGAGCTCTGTCGGCCGCTCCCGGGCCGCCCCGAGTTCTTCAAATACCGTGTTTGGCATGGCTTTATTCCGTTGTTATAACGCTGCAGTCGCCGAGGATCTCGGGCCTGTTTGCCAGCGAATCCGCCTGCGTGAGCGCGCGGATGACCCTGCACGGGTTGCCCGCGGCGAAGGAATCCGCCGGGATCGACCTTGTCACCACGCTGCCCGCGCCGATCACACAGTTGTCCCCCACGGTAACGCCGGGGCAGACGACCACGTTCGCGCCCAGCCAGCAGTTATCGCCGATGTGCACGGGCTTTGCCCAGCACAGCCGTTTTTCGGAGCCGTCCGGGCAGCGCAGGGCGCGTCTTTCGTCGGCGAGCATCGGATGCATCGGGGTCACGATGGTCACGTTGGGGCCGAAGTTGCAGTTTTCGCCGACGGTGACCTCGGCGTCGTCCTGGCAGGTGAAATTGAAGTTGATGAAGGTGCCTTTGCCGATCTTCGTGTGCACGCCGTAGTGGAACGTTACCGGCCCCTGCAGGAACACGCCGTCGTTCAGCTCCCCGAGGATCTCCTTCAATATCGCGCTGCGCTCCGCGGTCCGGTCCTCGTACAGACGGTTATAATCGAGATTCAGGTTGTGCGTTTTCAGCTTTCTTTCCCTGCGCCACGGCTCCGCCGGGCTGAAAAGAAGTCCGTTGTTGTTTTCGAGCATGCCGATCCTCCCTTTCCGGGACGCCCGTCCCGTACCTTTATGCTTCTTATTATATACCCGCGGCGGCCTTTTTTCAATTCCCCAAACATGCATCGGATATAATTATTGGCGGGTTTTCCCTGTTTTCGGGCCCTTCCTTCGGTATGACCCCATTAAAATATGTTCGCAAAAATTGCGCACGGCGCAATCTTTTTCTTGCGTTTGGGGCGGAAGTATGGTTCAATAAAAAAGAAGAATAAAAATATTACGCAGGGAGCGCTCCGCCGTACGCGGCGGACGCCGTATAAAGGAGGCTTGCCCGTGAAAAAAGCGCCGGACCCCGACAAAGTCGCCCGGGAGATCGCGCGGCGTGAAAAACAGCTTTCCCGGCCGCGCGGGAAGTTCTATTTCCCGTACCTCATTTTTATCGTCAGTCTCGTGTATATCACCGACGAGATCGCCTCGCAGATCGGCACGCTGATGAAAACCGAGATCGCGAACGACCTGCTCGCGCACTTCGGCGATTCCAGCGTGGGCATGCTGGATATCCTCTCGGTGATCTCGGTGCCGTTCCTCGCGCTCGGCATCGTTTACAAACCGCTTTCGGACCGCTTCGGGCGCAAGCCGTTCCTTGTGATCAACACGTTCGGCATGGCGCTCGGATTGCTGATCGTGTATCTTTCCGGCAGCATCCCCATGTACGTGCTGGGCGCGTGCGTCATACAGTTTTTTGTCCCGCACGATATGCAGGCCGTTTATATTCTGGAGGCCGCGCCCGATAAGCACCGCGCCAAAATCTATTCCGCGGTAAAATGCGTGGCGATGCTGGGCGTGCTGCTGGTGCCGCTGCTGCGGCGGCTGCTGATGCAGGAAACCGGCCAGTGGCGCAGGGTGTATATCATCCCCGCCGTCGTAGGCCTCGTTACGAGCTTTGCGGCCATGCTGCTCGCCAAGGAGACGGACGCCTTCAACCGCGCGCGCATCAATTACCTGCGCGGCGATACGGAGGCCAACGGCACCGACGCCGAGGGCGGCGTGCTCCCGGCGCTGAAGTTCGTATGGAAGCACAAACAGCTGCGCTGGCTTTACATCGCCGTTGCGTTCGCCGAGGCGGGCTACCTGCTTACGGTGGATTACGAGGTCGTGATCACCTACGGCTACGCGCAGCACTTTGTAAATACGGGGGCGTTTTCCTACCTTGCCTCCGCCGTGGAGAGCGTGGGCGTGAACCAGGTGACGGCGGCGCTGTTCCTGTTCCCGGTGGGCTGCGCGCTCGGGCAGCTCCTGCCGGGCTTCGTGGCGGACCGCAAAAGCCGGAAGGCTGCCGCGCTGTTTTCGTCGCTGGCCGCCGTTGCCTTCTTTCTCGGCTTTATGCTGGGCTCGCGCGCCGGGCTGCCGCCGTACCTCGTGGGCTTCTTCTGCGGCGCGTGCATCGGCTTCTTCTGGGCCAACGTGGATACCATCAACATGATGACCGGCGAATCCTGCCCGACGGCGCTCAGATCGTCCATTCTCGCCACGGTCAGCGTGGCTACCGGCGTGGGCGTGGCTGTCGCCTACGCGATCACCATCCCGCTGCTGTCCCTGCTCGGCAACGCCTCCGCGGGGCCCGTGCTGCTGTGCGTCGCGGTGCCCAGCCTGATCGCCGCGTTCACGGTGCTCGCGCTGAAAACGCACGATACCAAAGGCGTCGACTTGAAATCCGTGAAGGGCGACGAGTGGGACGCTCTCCCGCAAACGGGCAAAACGCCCGCCGAATAAACGCCGTATTCATGAAAGGAGAAATATAACATGGAAGCGATACAAAGGTTTATAAGCATGGTCCTCGTTACGCTGATGATCGCCCTTTCCGCGCGGCTCGGCGTCGGCAGAAACGCCGCGGTCGGCGTGATCGGCGAAAACATTGCTTCGGGGCTGATCAGTGGCTCGCTGTCGCCCTTCTCGGGGTCGGATATCGCCGACCCGGACGCGATCCGGTCGCTGATCGCGGAGGACGCGGACGGAAACTGTTATTTTACGGATATAGATTACGCCAATCAGGACCGCGCCGTATGGCCCGCCGCGCGGCACATCGCGCGCACCGAACGGCTGGCGATCCTTTACCGGCGGGAAGCCGATCCCGCAGCGAAGGAGCAGTATAAGGAGCTTATCCTCCGGCTGCTGGACCACTGGATCGCAAAAGACTACAAAAACCCCAACTGGTGGCACAACAAGCTCTCCAACCCGAATATCCTGGGCGAGATCGGCGTGCTGATGAAGGAGGAGCTGGGCGCAGAGCGGCTGCGCAGCCTCGCGGTGCTGACAGGGCGCGGCTGCTACTCCGTTGACCCCACCCTGCGCGCGTACGGGGGCGCGAACCTGATAGACCTTGCAATGTCCTCCTTAAAATACGGCGTGCTGATCGATTACGCCCCCGCGGTCCGCACCGCGATGAACGTGGTTTCCGGCGCGCTGGATTATTCGCTTTCGGAGGGCATCAAACGGGACGGCACCTTCTTCCAGCACGGCAACCGTCTGTACATGGGCGGCTACGGCATCGTGTTCCTCAGCGGCATGGCAACGGTCATCCGCATGGTCGCGGGCACGGAATACATGTTCCCCGGCAGCCGGTTGGAGCCGATGGCCGAATTCATCCTTACCGGCCTGCGCACGATGAGCTTCGGCAATACGCTCGATCCCACGGTGATGGGCAGGTCGGTCTCGCGCGTCAACGCGCAGCCGCTGGCCGGACTCGTGCCTACGCTCCGTCTGCTGGCGGAGACCGAGGGCATGCCGCGCAGGGAAGAGATCCTGGCGTACGCGCAGTCCATTGCGAATAACACAAGGCAGAACTACGGCGTGCGTTACTTTGAAAACGCAAAATTCCTTGTGATCAACAACGAGGATTTTTATTTCAGCTTCCGCGGCGGCGATAACCTCATGTACTACGCGGAGATCACCAACGACGAAAACATCCTCTGCTACAACTCCACCTACCCGGGCGTTACCACGGTGATGCGCACGGGCGGCGAATATAACAACCTGAGCCCGGTGTGCGATTACGCGATGATCCCGGGCACGACGGCCGTGCACGAAACGGACGCGGAGATCGCCGCGCACCCCGACGCCACCTACCGCCTGCTGCCCGGCGTTTACGGCGGCAAGGCCGCCGACGGCGCTGCCGCCGTGTTTGCGAAAACCAGGCACGAGGGCGTCAGCATGACCGTTTCGTGCTTTGCCGCGGATAACGCCGCCATTCTGCTCGGCGCGGGGATGAAGGACGACGGCGGCAGGCAGATGTACACCACGCTCGACCAGTGCTTTTACGCGGGGTCGTATACGCAGGAAGGCAACACGGTGATCCATAACGGAATAAAATACGAGCTGCTGGAGGGCGGAACGCTGATCGCCGAAAACGAACGCCGCACCGGCTCGTGGCGGCGCAACAACCTCACGCTGGCCGATATTCCCGCCGAGGGCGACGTTTTTACCGTATACACCGAAAACACCGGTTCCTATGCGTACACCGTGATGGCGGAAAACACGAACGCGCGGTTTGAGGTGATCGTGAACACCCCGGCCGTGCAGGCCGTAAAGCTGCCGGACGGCAGGATCGCCGCGGCGTTCATCTCCGCGGGCAGCTTCAGCTATAACGGGAATACCTATATGGGCGTGATCGGCACCGCCCGCTTCTTCGGCTGACGGTCCGCGGCCCGTTCTGCGCGGCGCCGCGTAAAAGGGGAACGCCGTGAAAAAACAGGTCGGGACCCGTCCGGACGCGCCGTACGGTTCGGAACATATCAGGCAGTGATCAGAACGGACGGCTGTATAACGAGCTGATCCGCCCTTCAAAGGGGATACGTAAAACAGAACGGCATTAACCGGCAGAAACAAAGATGGGAGGAATCTGAGCATGAAGTATCGCACCATGGGAAAACTGGGGGTGCAGACCTCTGCGTTCGGGCTGGGCTGCATGCGCTTCAACGGAGAAGCGTCCGGCGACAGCACCATCGACGAGCAAAAAGCGATCGCCCTGATCCGGCAGGCCGTCGACGGCGGCGTCACGTATCTGGATACCGCCTACGTTTACCTGAACAAGACCTCCGAGACCGTCGTGGGCAAGGCGCTCAGGGACGGCTACCGGGAGAAGGTCACGATCGCCACCAAGATGCCGCGGGGGTACGTAAGCGACCGCGCGAGCATGGAGGCGCTTCTGGAGGAGGAGCTGAAAAAGCTGCAAACCGACCATATCGATTTTTACCTGATGCACGGCGTGGACAAAGAGGAATGGGAATCCTTCAAGGCCATCGGCGCGCCGCAGTTCTTCGACGATATGAAGCGCGCGGGAAAGATCCGTTACAAGTGCTTTTCGTTCCACGGCCCGTACGAGGATTTTGAATACATCCTCAACGATTACGATTGGGATATGGTGCAGATCCAGTATAATTTTATGGACGTGGAAAACCAGGCGGGGCTCAAGGGGCTGCGGCTGGCGGGGGAGAAGGGCATTCCCGTGGTGATCATGGAGGGGCTGCTCGGCGGGCGGCTCGCGAACGCGCCCGAAAACGTGCAGGCGCTGTACGACGCCTTCCCGGTAAAGCGCTCTCCGGTGGAGTGGGCGTTCCGCTGGCTGTGCAACCATCCGGAGGTGGCGGTCGTCCTTTCCGGCTGCAACGAGCCGGAGCAGGTCGCGGAAAACCTGCGCATCTTTGATACCGTTGAGCCCGGCGCCATGGACGCCGCGGAGCTCCGGCTGATGGAAAACGTGCGCAAGGCCTACCTCGACCGCACGAAGATCGGCTGCACCGGCTGCAAATACTGCATGCCGTGCCCCAACGGCGTAAACATCCCCGGCATTTTCTCGGTGTGGAACAACGTTTCGCTGTACTGCACGGACCCCGCGAAGGACCGCGGCCTTGCCCGCATCAGAGAAAACGGCGGCGCGGACAGATGCGTCGCCTGCGGCGCGTGCGAGGCGGCGTGCCCGCAGCACCTGCCGATCATTGCGCAGCTGCAGTGCGCGTGGAAAGAACTCAACTGAACGGCGCTTTTATGCGGGTAAGGCATATTGAAGCCCGCCCGCGGGAGTGATAATATATTTACGGAACACTTTACCTGAAGCGGAGAAAAAAAATGGTCGATTTCAGCAAAAGCATTTTTGAAAACGCGCGGCAAAGGCCGCTGGTGTGCGCCCACAGGGGCTCCCCGGCGGGCAACGTGCCCTGCAATACGCTTGCGGCGTTCGGCGCGGCGCTGCTTGAGGGCGCCGATATGATAGAGCTTGACGTGGCGGTCAGCGCGGACGGAAAACACTTTGTGTTCCATCCGGGCATGGAAAAGGCGTATCTTAAAACCCGGTCGTTTATTAAGCTTATGCCCGCAAAAAAAGTGGAAAAGCTGCGCCTGTACAATCCCGACGGCACAAAAACGCAGTTCGGCGTAAACACGCTTGCCGAGGCGTTTGCGTTTCTGCGCGGCAAATGCTATATCAACGTGGATAAGTTCTGGACGGACGTGCCCGGCATCAGCCGCGCCATCCGCGAGAGCGGCGTGGAAAAGCAGGTCGTGGTGAAAACCGGGACCTCCGAGCGGGAGCTGCGCGAGATTAAAAAATACGCCTCCGATTTTATGTTTATGCCCATCGTGCGGTCGGCCGACGACGTAACGGACGCCCTCGTATCCCAGGGGGTGAACTGCATCGGCGCGGAGGTGCTTTTCAAATCGACGGACGAGGCGTGCTGCTCCCCCGCGTATATCGAAGCCATGCACGCCAAAGGCAGGATCCTGTTTGCGAACGCCGAGGTCTACGATTACAAGGCGGTGATCTCCGCGGGGCTGACGGACGACGCTTCGATTATAAGCGGGCCGGAAAACGGCTGGGGCAGGCTTGCGGATATGGGCTTCGACGTGATCCAGACCGACCGGCCGGGCCTGCTGCGAAGCTATCTGGACGCGCGCGGCGGAAAAGGATAACGCGCATCACAGATCATAAGTGCTTCGCACTTAAGGAACCCCCGGCGAGGGTTCCTTAATATTCTTTTGCGCTGTTAAAGCGCAAAGATTTCGCCCGCTGCGGTGGGCGACCGTGGGCGCTGCCCCCGGACCTCGCCAGCCTTTCGAGAAAGGCCGGACCGAAAGCTTTTATTGTGAATCCCCCAGG
>JAEEGL010702016.1_pt1 | contig 10906 bp, 8 predicted proteins | sample 9134231 | NCBI WGS metagenome assembly JAEEGL01 (sample SAMN16246548, study PRJNA631951) | gut metagenome | biome: gut microbiome; feature: rumen; material: fiber-attached | host: Bos | place: Iran: Karaj | collected 2018-10
CCAGAAGAATCCGAGGATACAGAAGACGAGGGTGATGAGCCAGAAGAATCCGAGGATACAGAAGACGAGGGTGATGAGCCAGAAGAATCCGAGGATACCGAAGACGAGGACGACGAGCCAGATGAGTCCGAGGATACCGAAGGCGAGGACGACGAGCCAGAGGATACCGAAGACGAGGGTGATGAGCCAGAAGAATCCGAGGATACCGAAGACGAGGACGACGAGCCAGAGGATACCGAAGACGAGGGTGATGAGCCAGAAGAATCCGAGGATACCGAAGACGATGGTGACAAACCAGAAGAATCCGAGGATACCGAAAACGATGGTGACAAACCAGAAGAATCCGAGGATACCGAAGACGATGGTGACAAACCAGAAGAATCCGAGGATACCGAAGACGATGGTGACAAACCAGAAGAATCCGAGGATGCTGAAGACGATGGTGACAAACCAGAAGAATCCGAGGATGCTGAAGACGATGGTGGCGAGCTGGCTGAATCCAAGGATGCTGAAGACGAGACTAATAAGCTAGACGAATCAGAAGATGGTGTATCTGCAGTGCCAGAAGATGACGTACCTGCAGTGCCAGAAGATGATGTGCCTACAGTGTCAGAAGATGATGCGCCAATAGTGCCAGAGAGTACAGAATCTGATGCAAATAAGCTAAATGATGTTGATGAAGTTCAAAAGCCGCTTTCTGATCGCTTGAGCGAGATTCGTGATAAGTACTATGATGGGGCAGAAAAATATGATGAAGATGGTAATGCAATCTTATCACCAGAAGAAAAAGAAAGCCTAGTAAATGAATTAAAACAGGAATATGACAAAACCCCAGTGGATGAAAGGGGAAATGAGTTTGTCCCTGAATCAGCTGAGTACCTTGACGATGCAGCAATTGGAAGCGCAGAAACCGCTGATGGCAATCAGGTATCTTGGATAAACTATAACTGGCCAGAAAATGATGGATTTAAGACGGAAAATGGAGTCGTTGACAAGAGTGAGACAACGATTCAAAAAGGCGATATTATTGATAGAGTAGGTAAAAATACAGGAGCTTTTACATCTCCTGTCGAAAATGGAAAAATCGGATCTGTGGAAAGTAGAGCTTTGCCATATCACTTTACGGAAGAAAGCATTGAGAATGAACCATCGTATCATCAGTTTAGAGCAACAGACGATATTACACCGGAAAATATTCAAGATAGGATAAATAATTGTCAGAGTGAAAAAGACAAAAAGCGTTTTCAAACAGAATTTGATAAACGCGATGGAAAGACTTATGAAGGTGAAATTGGACATGCATTTGCAGAAGGCGATGGTGGGGGGACGCAATACTATATGCCTATGAGTATTCAATCGCTGATAGATTTAGGCTTATTAGAAGAATTGTAGGAGGACCAAAATGAAGAAAGAAGAGTTTGTAAAAAAAATCAATGAAGCGGGACTTGGAGGAAAAGTTTTTGTTAAGCCGAGCAAATATGCGGGAGGACCTTATTTTTTGGGGTGTTTTTATGATGGAACTAATTGGATTGCATACGAAAATGATGAAAGAGGAAAACATGAAGATTTAATAAGGACACCATCAGAGGATGATGCTTTTCAGTTGTTGTATGATTATATGATTAGTAAGTTTTAATAACATGAATAATCATTTAATAGCTTTATTCCCAAGAAAGTAGGTATGTTTATAAATGAGTGGACCAAAGATAGATTACGCAAAACTGCGTGAACAAGAGATGGCTCGTCTTGCTGAAGCAAGAGGTCGCCGTCTTAAGGTTGCGGACAAAATTCAAAAATTAATCAATGAAATTCATAACTGTCTAGGAAGTGATTCTGATTTGCTTATGCAAGATCCGCAAATGGGTCCGAGCTGTAAAAAGATAGCTGAACTACAAGGTATGTATATTAAGGAACTAGACAAGTTGCTTAATGAAGTAAAAAATGGAAATGAACTATTAGATATAGAGAGTATTAACCATGAAGTTGACAGTTTAATTAGACGTTTTAAAGATGATACTCGTGAAGATATTCAAGTGATAGCTGGTATATCAGCAAACAGTCAGAAATTTAAACAAAAACAAGAGGAAAGAAAACAACTTGCAAAAGCTAAAAGACAAAAGATAGTTAGAATAAAATCAAACTGTAACGAAGAATTAATTAGTGATACTGTCATACAGGAGCAAGTTGCTACATTTGATGAAGAAATCAAAGAATTTATGTCATCGCCAATGACAAGTAAGCATAAAAACTCAATACTCTTACTAATTCAAGATCTTCATGAGTTGGAGAAAAGTGACATTGATAATGAACGTAAAAGTAAGAGAATACAGCGTTTATTTGAGGAATATGAGAAACTTACGGGACTTATTCAGCGTGAAGTTGGCGAGATGGTTGCTGTTTACGAAGAATATAAACGTGAATGTTTTGATAGCGATGCGGCTGCTCTCAGTATTAATGAATTTGCTACAACTAAAGAGATTACTGAGGCTATAAAGGCTGTTAGATGTGCCGCTGAAACTAACATGTCAAAGGATTACATCAGGCGTCAGATTGATGATGTTATGTCTAAGCATGGCTATAATGTTGTAAGCTCTGAGCTTTTACAGGAAAAAAATGACAGTGGCCAAGTATTATATGGTGTAAATGATGATACTGCAATCAATGTATTTGTATCTAATGATAATCAGGTAACAATGCGCGTGGTTGGTGTTGGATTTGATTCTGAAATCTCTGAAACTGAGAATGAAAAGCTTTTACAGGAGCAGTGTGCATTCTGTACTATGCATCCTCAGATTACTGCAGAATTAGCAATGCGTGGAGTTCTTCTTCAGACTAAAAAGCATATGCCGCCAGATAGAAAATTCAACAAAAAGATAGTTACTAAGACTAAGAGCAATACTCAGACAATGAGTCGTGCTAAGAAGGAATTAAAGAGACGAGAATTAAAAACCCTACATAAGGAGTAATGAATATGTCAATTTTATGTAAGCAATGTGGATTTGAAAATCCAGATGGTTCTACAATCTGTGAGATATGTGCGGAGCCATTGAATGAAGCTATAGTAGAGCAGAAGGAATCTGTTGTTGAAACTCCAGTGGCTGCACCTTCTGCACAGACTACTAAAGTTTCTACTAATACAAATATGCAAGCCACAGCTCAGCAGGTGGAAGATAATGATGGCTTCGAGTATTCAGTAACTTGCCCAGAGTCAAACACAAAAACTATTCTTTCTAATGGAAATGTAAGACACTTCTTTTGCGAAGGTTGTAAGAAAGAGCATGAAATTGATGGCTTCTTATGGACAATCGACCGTAAGGAAGTAGAAAAAGAAAGTACAGATTCAGTGGAAACAACACTTCAGGCTGGTGGTACTGGTGATTCTTTATGGCTTGAAGAGGTTAATTCTCACTTTAGAATTGAAATCGATAAGGTGGGAGGAACCCTTGGCAGATATGGAAAATACGGTGCAGATTTCTTCCAGTCTAGAGGTTTATTAACAGTTTCAGGTGAGCATTGTGTCATCACAAATGAATTTGGTAACTGGGTTATTAGACATGTAAGCAAGACTAATCAGACTAAGTATAACAATATGATTTTAGGTACAAATGAACCAAATCTTTTGGAGGATGGAAAAATCCTAACATTAGCTAATGCTGTTTCTTTCGTAGTGAGGATTGGATAAATGTTTATAGATAGAATTCTTGCTCCCATAACGGCTCTTGGTCCAGGCAATAGGCTGGTGATTTGGACTAAGGGGTGCAGTAAGCACTGCTATAACTGCGCAAATCCGGAGTTGTGGAATACAGATGGGGCAAGAAACTATGATGTAGCCGAAATAATTCAAATTAGTAAGAATATCATAAATGAGCAGAAGATTACTGGCATTACCATAAGTGGCGGTGACCCTTTGGAACAAAAGGAAGATATACTTCTTTTGCTTAAAGAATTATCGAAAAATGTTGATGATATTCTTGTTTATACTGGCTACACCTTTGAGCAATTAGAGAGCTTGTGGTCAAAGGAAGAAATTGATGTTTTGAAAGCCAATATAAGTGTTCTGATAGATGGCCCTTATATCGATGAGAAAAATGAAGAGTTAGCTGTATTAAAAGGATCTACCAATCAGAATATTATATATTTTAAACCGGAATACGAAAAAATATATTTAGAGTATTACAAAGACGGTAGAACGATTCAAAACGTTTATATGGGAGAAAAACTTATTTCAGTTGGAATCCATAACAGGAAAGGAGATTTTTAATTTTGAAGAAAAACAGTGTTCCTAAGTGGCAACAGGAAATAGCTAGTTTTAAAGGTATAAAAAGTACTTTTATTGTTGAGGGTAATATTAATGATTTTTATCCTATCTATGATGATGCTTCTGAACAGCAATTGCCTAAGGCTTTTGTTGATTTGAATATGACTTTATTTAAATTGTTTAATGAAAATATGGATGAGAGCAGTTACGATTTTATGTTCTGTGATCCTGCTACTGGTATTTATAACAAGTTTGGAGATAAGTTTGGAAATATCGAAGATATGATGAAGAAATATGCATCTCCAGCTGATGATGAAAGCTTTTCCTTTGGTATTGACCGTATCTTTAAAAAAGCATGTAAGATGGATGATATTGAGCGTTTGTCTTCAACTATTAGAAATGCTGTTGTAGATACTGATAGAGAAAAGCCAGTTGCGGTTGTTATGAACTTTGCTTCAAGATATATTTCTTCACCTACAACCTTAGAGGCTACAGAGAATAAGATGTTCTTAAATCTTTTATTTGCTTCTCTTAATGCAGCTAAGATTAATGATCAGTTCAATACTTTGATTATGGTTGTTGAAAAATTTAACGATCTTCCAGCTTGGTTTTTCTATAACAATCCAAATGTTAGAACAATTTCTCTTCCAAATCCTGATAAGGATCTTAGAACAATCTTTGTCGATAAGGAATACTCTGAGTTCCAGGATAATCCTAATCTTGCAAAGATAAAGGACAAATTTATCGACGTAACAGATGGCTTGAAGCACCGAGAGTTAAAAGAATTGAGAAGTCTCTATCAGAGATTACTCTTAAAGAAGCCTGATACTGATTTGTTAGATGCTGTTTCTATTTATAAATATGGAATCATCGAAAATATGTGGCATTCCATTGATAAGGAAAAAATTGCCAACCTTGATGAACTTTTAAAAAAGCGTGTTATGGGACAGGACCAGGCTATTACTAAGACAGTAAACATTGTAAAGAGAGCTGTTTCAGGTTTGTCTGGCTTGCAGCATTCTTCTGGTCAAAATAAGCCTCGTGGTGTACTGTTCTTTGCTGGACCAACAGGTACAGGTAAAACTGAGTTAACTAAAGCCTTAGCTGAGCAACTTTTCGGTGATGAGAATAATTGTATTCGTTTTGATATGAGTGAGTTCTCAGAATCCCATGCTGATCAAAAGTTATTTGGAGCACCTCCAGGATATGTTGGCTATGAAGCAGGCGGACAGCTTACAAATGCGATTAAAGAAAGACCATTTTCTATTTTATTATTTGATGAGATTGAAAAAGCCCATCCTTCAATCATGGATAAGTTCCTTCAGATTCTTGAAGATGGACGAATGACAGATGGTCAAGGAAATACAGTTTATTTCTCAGAGACACTTATTATCTTCACAAGTAACTTGGGTATTACATCTCAATATATTGATGCAAATGGTCGTGAGAGAAGAGAACAGCTTGTGTTCCCAAATGAATCATATGATGAAATCGAACCAAAGGTACTAAGTGCTATTAAAGATCATTTCAAACCAGAGGTTCTTAACAGAATTGGTAACAACATTATTGTATACGACTTCATTCGTCCAGAGGCATCTAGAGCGATTGTAAAAGGTCAAGTTTCTAAGATTAATGCAAGGATTGAAAAGCAAAACAAGATTAAGATTGAAGTTCCAGATGATGTTTATGAATTTTACTTTGATTTAGCTAATCACAATGAAGTTCTTGAAATGGGGGGTAGAGGTATCGGTAACTTAATGGAAGAGCGTTACATTAACCCTCTTGCTGAATTTATTTTTGAAGCTGACTGTAAAGAAGGCGATAAGATAATGGCTACAGTTAACGGTGATGCTATTAAGTTTGTAAAGGAAATGTAATTATGTATACTTATGCAGCAAGAGTAGATATAGGTGTGTCTGAACATCAAAACGATGATAGAGTTTTGGTTTCTGACATCATTCTAACTGATGGTGTTATTTCCGGAAAAATAGAAAAAGATACAGCTGTTGCAGCTGTAAGTGATGGTGTTGGAGGCTTGGCTCAAGGCTATCGTGCTGCTGTGACAACACTTGAGAGAATGAGCCATCTTAACAATAAGGATATTTCTATAGATGAGATTAAAAATGCAATTGAAGAGTCTAATGTTCGAGTTAGAAACATTCAAAGCGTTGAAAACCTTCATCAAGGAATGATGGCAACAATTGCAGGAATATATTCTGATAAGGATAAATTCTATGTTTATAACGCTGGTGATAGTAGAGTTTATCGTTTTAGATTCAAGTATATTATGCAGCTTTCCAAGGATCATTCTTTAGTGCAGGATTTGGTGGATCTTGGAGAAATCACTCCTGAAGAGGCTAAGACTCACGAAAAAAAGAATGTCATTAATAAATGTATAGGTTATGGAGAAATAGTAAATGCCCGCATTATTGATAACAGCGGGGACTATTTAGCTGGAGATATTATTATTATCTGTTCGGATGGTATTAGTGACGTAGTCACCGATTCTGAAATCAAAGAGATTGTATATAATCATAAGCTGGATGAAGATTTAAAAGAATGCTGCATTCAAATAGTTGATAAGGCTATTGAAAATGGATCTCTTGATAATTTAAGTGTTATTTTACTTAGGAAGGAATAATAGAAATATGGATAATGAGAGAATTCCAACAATGCCTCAGGTAAGCGAAGAAAGAATTCCAACGATGCCACAGGCTGGAGAAGAAAGAATTCCTACTATGCCTCAAATGGGTGAGGAAAGAATAGCAACAATGCCACAGCAGGAGGCTGGTGCAGATGTAAGAATAGCAACAATGCCGCAGCAGGAGGTTGGCGCTGATGGAAGAATAGCAACAATGCCTCAGCAAGCTATTGCCGGAAATGTTGTTGGAGGAAAGATTCTTGTAACTTCAAATATTGATTTTGTAGGTGACAAGGGCGGACACTTTATCATAAATGCTGCGAATGTAGTAAGCGCTGATAGTGGCGAATCTCAGATTTATGGTTGTAGCAAGCTTGGAGATTCAGATGAATATGTTGCCAGAGTATTAATATCTGTTAAGCCAACAGATGCACCAGAGAAGCTTCAGTCTCGTGAGAAGGTAATCAGATTTTTAGATAGTATGAGTGGTAATGAAAACTCGCATATCTTACCTTTAATTGATTACGGAACAATTAATATTAATGGTGTGGCACACTTCGTTGAAATCTATCCATTCTGTCAGGGTGGTGATTTAGGTACTAGAAGTGGAAAAATTTCATATAAAGAAATTAAAGAGGAAATAGTTCCTGCTATAAATGAAGCACTTCATCTCTTCCATATGGCTGGATTAGTCCATAGAGACGTTAAGCCAGATAATTTGTATGTATATAATGGCAAGGTTGTTATCGGCGACTTTGGTATTACCTGTGATTTGCGAGAAGATGGATTTGCTACTGACAAGTTTAAAACTGGTACTTTAGGATATTATGCACCTGAGCTTATGTCACAGGCTGCCATTAAAGCATCTGATTACTATTCGTTTGGTCAGACTATATGGACATTGTATAGTGGTGAGATGATGTATCGTAATATTCTTAGAAGATATAGAGAGTATGGTGTTGAGGAGCAAAGAAACCAGGTTAACTTTGCAATGCTCAACAATGTATATTATGGATTGGATGAAATCCGTAAAGAAGAGGAATTTTTTGAAATTCTGATTCGTGGATTGCTCCAGTATGATCCTTCAAGTCGATTTGACTATGAGAAGGTTATACGTTGGACAAAAGAGGACAAGTCTGTAGCCCATGAAATCGCAAAGTTTGATAGCAAAGGTATTTTTAATACTCCATTTAAGTTTAAGGGTAAAGAATGCTGGGACAATGAAGAAGTATATAATGTTCTCTCTGCCAATTGGGAGAATGCTAAAGAGCTGCTTTACTCTGGTGCTATGAAAGACTTTTATATCTCTCATGATTATGGAACTGCTAGCGAAATCGATAAAATAGTAAAGAAGTACTCTACTATAGAGAATACTCAAGGACAGCAGGTTACCGATGAGCAAATAGAAATACAAAATGACGTTGGATTATGTCGTTTTTTAATGCTTTTAAATTCTGGAAAGTCCTTAGTTTGGCGTGGAACAGTATATAAAAGCTTTGCAGGTTTTTCGGCTCATATATACGATTATATTAGCAAGATAGATAAGATTAAAACTACAGAGCACTTTGACGATTTACTTGGTTCTGAATTACTTGGATACTGGTATCAGTATCAAACAACAAAAAATGGGACATATAGTGAAACTATGGCAGATGCTATCACCAATATTAGAGTTTTAGTTAAAGCTAAATCAAAGTGGGTAAGATTCATTGCATATACAACTACTATGTTTTTATTTGCAGAAAATGAAGAAACAGTGAAATATAAGGGCTGTTCTACATTAGAAGGATTATCAGTTTACATAATCAATTATAAAGATGATATTTGTAGTTTGTTTGCTGATGTACTTACAGATACCTTCTTTTATGGATTCCTGTTTGCAAAGGGTTATGTTGAGAATGCTCGATACATGATTCAAAATGTAAAAAATGGCGAAAACTATAATGATGTGGAAATGATATTTGATTTGTTGTTTGGTCAAATCGAGGATCAAAGCATTATAGATAAACTATCTGATTTTTATATTAGAAAAGGCCCATATGCACATTTAACATGGTGGAAAAACAATCTTAATCTTTATAACTATGAATCAAATGAGGCTAAGTCGCTAAAAACTGAAATTGAAGAATATAGAATTGATACGAATTCTTTGAGCTCAATAAGAGAAAGCTTTAAGGAATTACATAATATGGCAATCCGATTTAATAGCATGTTTGTTAATAATGTTTTTATGGTTCAGATGGGATTGAATAATGGAAAACATGATATTAAATCTGACAAAATTGAAGCATATTGGCACATGAATTATTTGGAGCAGGAAGCGCCAATTGGATTTAACAAATATATTAGAGAGGAGGCATAAGGATGGCAAATCAGTCTGTTTTTATTGAGTCTGCATATGAAGAGGCTATAAAATATGCAAATAAAACAATAAAGTTATCTGAGACAGTTGGTGAAGACTATACTGAAAGAGATGCTTTTTTTTATGATATAAAAACAAAAGATTACGCATTGGCGATATGTTGTATAGTTTTCGGGATAGTTGCGTTGGCTTTTAAAGGAGTGTTGTGGCAATTTTTGTCTGAAAATCTATTTTCCCAAATGGAAATAGGTGTGCTAAGCAGCTTTTTATCTATGATTTATGTTATTGGATTTATTCTTGTTATATTGTTTGGTGCATGGGAAGCTTTTAAGGTAATTTATGCCAAGAAGACCCAAGAAGAGTTAAAAGAACTTATGCAGGTTCGTGGGCACCTTGAAAAAGAGAAGGAGTTAGCTCAAGGTATTAAAGATACAGTATCAAAAGCTATTGCTGACTTTCAATATGTTCAAGTTGGAAATCCTAATCATTTTGAAGAAAAGATTGCTGTATATCAGGTGAAAGCAGATGAAATAGGTCCTAAAACGAGAAAAATAGGGAAATGGGTTGGAATTTTCGGTAGCGTTTTAGCTGTTGTCGTCTTTTTGGTATTATTTAATCCATTTATTGTTAATTTTATTTCAGGTTCATTTACCTATTACGGAACATTAGTTGTTTGCAGTTCTTATTTATTGTTAATGGGATTAATTTATAGGTCTCAAATGATTTTGACAGTATACATGAAGAAATTTGCTAAGTATGTGGGAATAGTTTTGTTTGCATTGTACCAATTGGCGCTTTGCATACAACTAAAGTCAACTGCTGCGTTTACTCCGCTCATTAATCTATCTGAATATGAGCAAGGAGGGGATCCGGAGTGGCTTGCAACAATAGTAGTATTTGCTATTAAGTATCTTATAAATGAAGGCGTTATTGTTATGCTTGTGGTATCTGTTATCGGATTTATGAGCCTTGTAAGAACTGATGTTGAACGAGAATATTTAGCGAAAAAAGAAGGAATAGATATTCCGTTGGATAATGGCTCGTCAAGGCATGTAGAAGCCCAGAACAGATGGATGTCTATTGGTTTGGCAACTGCGTTTATTTTGATTGCACCATTCTTGATGTCCGGAATTCTTAATAAAGGAGCATCATTTGGCAGGGTTATTCTATATATATTACTCGGCTTGGCTTGGTTCGGTATAAGTACAACCTTTACTGGAGATGATGCAAAAGCGATATATGGAAAAAGATTAGGGTGGGTAAAAAATTCATTTTTCTTTTCTTATATATTTTTAACATTATCTTTGGTTCCAGGTTTTGGATTTGGTAGCGTATTCTTATTATTAGTGCAGTCTATTATATCTTTAATTGCCGTTTTCGCATTATTTATGTTTATATAGGTGCTAAAACTTATGAAGAAAACCTATGATATCTGTATGGTATCATGGGTTTTTCTTTTAGATATAAGATTTGGTATTACTTTAAGATGTAATCATAGTTCTTACGATAGTAAGAAATGTTCTTCCCACCGTGGTAAGAGGTTTTCTTACAATAATGGTGTAGCACTTTCGCGGGAGAATAGGAGGTGTTTTCACCATGGACACTTTAATGACGGGCAAGGACTTTATTGCTAGATTAGATGAAC
>JAEEGL010770018.1_pt1 | contig 10906 bp, 7 predicted proteins | sample 9134231 | NCBI WGS metagenome assembly JAEEGL01 (sample SAMN16246548, study PRJNA631951) | gut metagenome | biome: gut microbiome; feature: rumen; material: fiber-attached | host: Bos | place: Iran: Karaj | collected 2018-10
CCGAGAGCTGGGTCGAGGGCTGGCCGAGCTTTATGTAGCCGAGTCCGACCTCGTGCAGCGTCTGTATGTAGCGCTTTATCTGCGGAAGATTGTCGAAGAAGTCGAGGGCCTCGTCGACGCTCATGTCGAGCACTTCGAAGATGTTCTTTCCCTTGTACTTGACCTCTAGGGTCTCGCGGTTGTAGCGCTTGCCGTGGCATACCTCGCAGGGCACGTACACGTCGGGAAGGAAGTTCATCTCGATCTTGATTATACCATCCCCGGAGCAGGCTTCACAACGCCCGCCCTTCACATTGAAGCTGAAGCGCCCCTGATTGTAGCCTCTGACCTTGGCGTCGGTAGTCTGGGCGAAGAGAGCCCTGATCGAGGTGAAGACGCCGGTGTAGGTCGCAGGGTTGCTCCTAGGGGTACGCCCTATCGGGGACTGGTCTATGTCGATGACCTTGTCGATGTTTTCGATGCCTTCGATCGAGCCGTACTTTCCGGGCTGTTCCTTGGACTTATACAGCTTCTGGGCCGAGGCCTTGTAGAGTATCTCGTTGATGAGACTGCTCTTTCCGGAGCCGGATACGCCCGTCACGCATATAAAGGTCCCGAGCGGAAAGTCCACGTCGATCTTTCTGAGGTTGTTCGCCTCGGCGCCCTTGATACTTATGACCGCGCCGTTTCCCCTGCGTCTCTTTTCCGGGACCGCTATTACCTTCTTTCCCGAAAGGTACTGGCCGGTCACCGACTCCTCGCAGGCCTTGATGTCCTCTATCGAACCCTGGGCGACGAGGTAGCCTCCCGCGACTCCGGCGCCCGGGCCGATGTCTATGATCTGGTCAGCGGCCTCCATGGTCTCCTGGTCGTGCTCGACGACTATCAGGGTGTTCCCGGCGTCCGTAAGGCTCCTGAGCGCGTTCAGGAGCATATGATTGTCCTTCTGGTGGAGCCCTATGCTGGGCTCGTCGAGTATGTAGGTCACACCGACGAGGGCCGAGCCTATCTGGGTCGCGAGCCTTATCCTCTGGGATTCCCCGCCTGAGAGAGTAGCCGACGCCCTCGCCATAGTGAGGTAATCGAGCCCGACCTCGACGAGGAAGCTGAGCCTCGAGCGTATCTCCTTTAATATCAGCCTCGCGATCGAAAGGTCGCGCGGAGAGAGGGTCTCCTGGAGAGACTCGGTGAAGGCGAGCGCCTCCCTTATGGTGAGCTCTGTGTAATCGATAATGTTCTTCCCGCCTACCGTAACGGCAAGTATCTCGGGCTTTAAGCGCTTTCCGCCGCAGGTCTTGCAGGTCTCCTTGGACATGAAGCTCTCCAGCCTCTGTCTTATGGTCTCGGTCTGGGTGTATCCCAGCCTGTTCTCGAGATTATGGCCTATCCCGGTAAGAGAGTCGCGTCTGTGGGAGATGGTCCCGTCCCAGCGCTTGTAATCGTATACTATCTTGCGGCCGTTGGTACCGTTCCAGAGCTCCTGCTTGAAGGACTCGGGCATATCCTTGTACGGGACGTCCACGCTGGTTCCGTGGTCCTTGGCGAGCTGGGCGACTATGGCCTTGTGTATCCCCGGGAACTCTATCATCGCGAAGGCGTTCTGAAGGGCTCCTTCGGCGATCGAGAGTTCGGGGTTTTCTATGACGAGCTCTGGGTCGAAATACGCGACGTAGCCCAATCCCTTGCAATCTGGGCAGGCTCCGAAGGGAGCGTTGAAGGAGAAGCTCCTCGGCTCCATCTCGCCTATGCTCACTCCGTGGTCGGGGCAGGCGAGCTTAGTACTGAAGAGATGTTCGCTGGTCTTCTCTCCGACCTGGACCAAGACGGTAACGAGACCCTCTCCGTAGGAGACCGCCATCTCGACGCTCTCCGAGAGGCGCCCTTCCGCGCCAGGACGGACTATGATCCTGTCGATTATGATCTCTATAGTGTGTTTATAGCTCTTCTGGAGCTCTATCTTGTCCTCGTTGACGTCATATACCGTTCCGTCGACTCTCGCTCTTACGAAGCCCTCGCGCCTTATCCTGTCTATGATCTTCTCGTGGGTCCCCTTCTTCTCGCGGATAAGAGGAGCCATTATGGTTATCCTCGCGCCCTCTCCGTACTCCATGAGCCTGTCCGCGATCTGGTCGGAGGTCTGGCTCGTTATCTCCCGCCCGCATATCGGGCAATGGGGAACGCCTATCCTCGCGTAGAGGAGTCTGAGGTAGTCGTATATCTCCGTGACGGTCCCGACGGTCGAGCGCGGGTTCTTGCTCGTCGTCTTCTGGTCTATCGATATCGCGGGCGAAAGGCCCTCGATGGAGTCGACGTCGGGCTTGTTGAGCTGGCCGAGGAACTGGCGCGCGTAGGCGGAGAGGCTCTCCACGTAGCGTCTCTGTCCCTCAGCGTATATCGTGTCGAAGGCGAGCGAGGACTTGCCGGAGCCAGACAGCCCCGTAACGACGACCATCTTATCCCTCGGGATCGTGAGGTCGATATTCTTGAGATTATGGGCTCTCGCGCCCTTTATGATGATATCCTTCGTCATATCCTTACGCTAAAGCATAGCTTTGACTTCAAGCAGCCTGTCCCTTAAGACGGCGGCCTTCTCGAACTGCAGGTCCTTGGCGGCCTTGCGCATCTCCTTCTCGAGCTTTACGGCGTGCTCTCCGAGCTCCTTCTTCGTCAGCTCCTTGAGATCCCTGTCCCCCAGCTCCTCGAGCCCGGCGTTCTCGACCTTCGTGGTTATCTCGATGACGTCCCTTACGGCCTTCCTTATGGTCTGCGGAGTTATCCCGTGCTCGTCGTTGTATTTCTGCTGTATCGCCCTTCTCCTGTCGGTCTCGTCTATGGCCTTCCTCATGGCGTCGCTGATCGTGTCGGCGTACATTATGACGTGGCCGTCGGCGTTCCTCGAGGCTCTCCCCACCGTCTGTATCAGCGAGGTCTCGGTACGAAGGAAGCCCTCCTTGTCAGCGTCGAGTATCGCTACCAGCGAGACCTCAGGAAGGTCGAGGCCCTCTCTGAGAAGGTTTATCCCGACCAGGACGTCGAAGGTACCGAGCCTCAGATCGCGCAGTATCTGGTTCCTCTCGAGGGTGTCGATATCCGAATGCATGTAGCGGACCTTCAGACCCGCCGCCTTGAGGTAATCTGTAAGGCTCTCCGCCATCTTCTTGGTAAGCGTCGTTACCAGGACGCGATAGCCCTTCTCGACCTCCTTGTTGATCCTGCCGATCAGATGGTCGATCTGGCCCTCAGTCGGGAAGATCTCGATCGGAGGATCGAGGAGCCCCGTGGGTCTTATGAGCTGCTGGGCGGTTATCCCGCCTGAGACAGTCCTTTCGTATTCGGCCGGGGTCGCGCTGACGTAGAGTATCTGGTTCACCTTCTCGTCGAACTCCTCGAAGCGCAGAGGCCTGTTGTCGAGGGCCGAGGGGAGCCTGAAGCCGTAATCGACCAGCGAGGTCTTTCTCGAGCGGTCTCCGTGGGCCATCGCGCGAAGCTGCGGGAGCATAACGTGGGACTCGTCTATGATGACCAGAAAATCGTCCGGGAAATAGTCCATAAGGGTGTACGGACGGGCCCCGGGGGGATTTCCGACCAGGTGGCGCGAGTAGTTCTCGATACCCTTGCAGGTCCCTATCTCCCTCATCATCTCAAGGTCGTAGCGAGTCCTCTGCTCGAGCCTCTGGGCCTCCAGGAGCTTTCCTCTGTCGCGGAACCAGGTCAGACGGTCCTCGAGCTCCTCCTCTATCGTGACGAGAGCCCTCTCCATGTTCTCCTTCGAGGTCGCGTAGTGCGAGGCCGGGAAGATCGCGATGTGGTTCCTCGTCGCGGTGATCTCGCCCGTTACCGGGTTCATCTCCTTTATCGACTCGACCTCGTCGCCGAAGAGCTCTATGCGCACGGCCTTGTCTGAGCCCGCGGGGATGATGTCGATGACGTCCCCTCTCACGCGGAAGGTGCCCCGCTCAAAGCCGAGGTCGTTCCTGGTGAACTGTATGTCCACGAGCTTGCTCAATATCTCGTTCCTGCTCTTTATCTGGCCGGGGCGCAGCGACAGCATCTGGTTCTCATAGTCGAAGGGGCTGCCCAGACCGTAGATACAGGAGACCGAGGCGACTATTATAACGTCGTTCCTCTCGACCAGCGAGGCGGTCGCCGAATACCTCAGGCGGTCTATCTCCTCGTTGACGTCCGAGTCCTTCTCGATGTATGTGTCGGTCGAGGGGACGTAGGCCTCGGGCTGGTAGTAATCGTAATACGAAATGAAATACTCGACCGCGTTGTCCGGGAAGAATTCCTTGAATTCTCCGCAGAGCTGGGCGGCGAGGGTCTTGTTGTGGGAGATCACGAGCGTGGGCTTTTGGACCTGCTGGATGACGTTTGCCATCGTAAAGGTCTTGCCGGAGCCCGTGACGCCGAGGAGGGTCGAATGCTTCTGTCCGCTCTTGATCCTGGCGACGAGCTTTTCGACGGCCTGGGGCTGGTCCCCCGTCATACTGTATGGAGCTTTGAGTTCGAAGCGTCCTGTTTTCTGCATACTAATCGATGACCTCGTAGGTCTCGGCGGCGCCGTCCTTTGAAACGTGCTCCGGGGTCGAAAGGACTCTGACCTTCATCTCGGAGGTCCCGAAGGCTATGCGGATCACGTCGCCCGGCTTTACGTCGGCCGAGGGCTTGGCCTGCTTGTCGTTTATATATATCCTGGCCTGCTCGCAGGCGTCGTGGGCGACCGTCCTGCGCTTGATGAGCCTGGATATCTTAAGATACTTGTCAACTCTCATATCATTTCCTCAAAAACTTCTTGTACACGAAGCGCTGCAGCGGCAGCGGCATCAGAAAGACCGCGAGCTGCGCGGCGCTGACCACGAGGTAGTCCTTAAGGCTCGAATGGCCCATCTTCCTGAGCGTGTTCACGGCGCCGATGTAGGTACTTGTATTCTCCCAGCTCTTTCTGCGTTTTTCAAGGTCTCCTCCGCAGCGGAAGCTCAGAAGAGGCTCCGGGATATTGGCGGCCCTGCAGCCCATGTGGAGCATCCTTCCGAAGAGCTCTACGTCCTGGTTCCTTCGAAGCTGGGAATATACCCCGCAGTTCAGGACACTGCTCTTTCTGTACATGACGGTAGGATGGTTGAAGGGAGATCTGCGCTTTGAGAACTCGTATATCTCCTCGTGAGTCTCGGGGACCGCCCTGACCGAAATAACGTCCGCGGGATCCTTTTCGAACTCCTCGACCCAGGTCCCGAGTATATCCAGACCCGGCTCCTCCTCAAAGCGCCTGAGCTGTTTCTCGCAGCGGGAGGGTTTAGATATATCGTCTGTGTCCATGCGGGCGATGAGCTCGTTCCTGCAGGCTGAAAGCCCCCTGTTCAGCGAGGCGCCGAGGCCTATGTTCTCCTCGTTGACGATTATGGTAAAGAGCCCGGGCGCCTTATCCGAGTAAGCGCTGACGACGGCGTAGAGCTCCTCCGTAAGAGGCCCGTCCTCGACGAGCACTATCTCGTCCGGAGGCGCGGTCTGGGAGAGCATGCTGCCCAGGGCCTCGCGGAGATAGGCGGGGTCCTCCTTCCTGTATAGGGACATCAGAACGCTGTACTTTTCCATATCATCCGCCGAAGGAACGGCGTATCTCCTCCATCTTCAGGACCGCGCTGGCCTTCGCGATCAGAGGGCTCTCAGACTTTTCCAGAGTTTTTCTTAAGGGGTAAAGGAGCGAAACTGCGGCCTTCATCATTCCCCTGTATCTCATATTCAGCCTGCAGTAGGCCTTGCGGAAGCCGAACACGGTCTCGAGATAATACGCGAAGTTGGTCTCGTGGAGGGTGTTACGCTCCCCGTCGCATACGTACTTTCCGGACGCTATGTCTTCCGCGACGTCGTCGAGCATACACGCTATTATGGCCGCGTTGCTGTCCTTAGCCTCGGTCTCGGGGACTGTCCTGAGCTTTATGAAATCGTAGAAGCTCCCCTTGTCGACGAGGATCAAGAACGAGACCATGGCTCCGTCCTCCTTGTCGAAGGACGCGTAGAATATCTTCTCGCCGCCCTCGTCTCCGAGCAGTCCTTCGAGGACCTTCTTCCTGTCCGAGGTATCCGGGCGGTACTTGGCCGGAAAGCCCTCGCAGGCCTTGACCATGACTGCGTATATCCCGTCCTCGTATTCGGCGGGATCGATACGCGAGCAGTCGAAGAACTTCCTGCCCCTGTTTATCCTGTACCTGTAGGTCGACTTCATCGCGGGAAGGTCCATCGGCGTGTCCTTTATGACGTACCACCACTGGGTCTCTCTTCCGCAGTCGTAATCGCTCGTCCACCTCGCGAACAGCGGACCTCCGTCGAGCTTCCAAATGGACCCGTCGGAGACGGGCGAAAGATCCGCCGCCTCGTGCGGAGCGCAGGACGGGATCGCGGCCTTGTTGTAGTATCTCCAGCCCTTTATCTCCATCCGCTCTTCTCCAGTATCTTCAAGGCTTCCGCCTGCTTCGCGTCGTATTCCTCCCGGCTGATCTGACCGGTCCCGAGGAGATAGTCCCCGAAGTCGGCTGTCGTGGCGAGGCCCTCTTCCGCTATCCCTTCGCGCTCAAGGACTCTGCCCACGGTCATGAAGACTATGCTCAGGTCCTTATGGAAGGATATGTTCTGTATGTATCTCAGGTCGGTCGCGAGCTTGTCGGGCCAGGCTATGGCGTTGCGGCCGGTCGCCTGGGCGAGGCCCGTGAGCCCCGGTCTTACGCTGTGGCGCTTTCTCTGCTCCTCGGTCATGAAGACCATATCCCTTACGAGCAGAGGCCTCGGGCCGACCAGCGCCATATGTCCGAGTATTATGTTGACGAGCTGGGGAAGCTCGTCGAGAGAAAGGCTCCTTATCGCCCTTCCGTAGCCGGTCAGTCTTTCGGCGTCCGGAAGCAGCCTGCCCTCGGCGTCCTTCTCTTCGGTCATGCTCCTGAACTTGAGTAGCCCGAATATCTTCTCGTCCTTTCCGGGGCGGGGCTGTACGAAGAAGGGATCGCCCTTCATCTTTATCGCGCCAAGTACCGTAAGAAACACAAACAGCGGCGCGAGAATTATCAGCGCCGCGAGAGAAACTATAAGGTCTATCGACCGTTTTATGAAGTTTGCGTACATTCCGTCACTTACCGGCGAGCCTGTCGTTTACCTGCTCGGGGGCCTTATACGTCGGGACCATCTCCTTGAGGAGCCTTATAAGATCCTCCGGGGAGATATCGTCCTGCAGAGCCTTGTCGAGAGTCTCGAGCTTTTCCATCATCTCGGCCTCCGGGATGAGCTCGACCTGCTCGACGAAGATCTTGTCGTTCGCCGTGCGCAGCAGGTTATCGTTGTCCGTGAGGAGCTCCTCGTAGAGCTTCTCGCCCGGGCGCAGTCCTATCTCCTTTATCTCGATATCGGTGTAGGGCTCGAGTCCCGAGAGCCTTATGAGCTTTTCGGCCATGTCGACTATCCTTACGGGATCTCCCATATCGAGGACGAAGATCTGGCCTCTCTGCGCCATCGCGCCGGCCTCGAGGACCAGCTGGGCGGCCTCGGGTATGGTCATGAAATACCTTATCACGCGCTTGTCGGTTATGGTCACGGGGCCTCCGGCCTCTATCTGCCTCTTGAAGAGAGGAACGACAGAGCCGTTGGAGCCGAGGACGTTGCCGAAGCGGACCGCGCAGAACTCCGTGGTGCTGTCCTTCTTGCTCTGGAGTATCATCTCGCAGAACCTCTTGGTCGCGCCCATGAAGTTGGTCGGATTCACGGCCTTGTCAGTCGAGATCATGACGACCTTCTTCGTTCCAAACTTCTCGGCGGCCCTTACGACGTGCCAGGTCCCGAAGATGTTGTTCTTGACGGCCTCGCGCGGACACTCCTCCATAAGGGGGACGTGCTTGTGCGCGGCGGCGTGGAATACTATGTCGGGCCTCTGCTCCTGGAAGATGCTGTAGATCGCGGCCTTGTCCCTGATCGAGGCTATCTCGACGCGCAGGTCGAGGTTCTCGAACTTTCTCTTGAGCTCCTGCTGTATGTCGTAGGCGTTGTTCTCGTAGATATCGAGGATTATGAGCCTCTTCGGCTCGTACAGGGCGATCTGCCGGCAGAGCTCGCTTCCTATAGAACCGCCGCCTCCCGTAACGAGGACGGTCTTTCCCTTCAGGAATCCCTGGACCTTCTGCGTGTCGAGCTTCGCGGGCTCTCTTCCGAGAAGGTCTTCGACCTGTACGTCGTTGAGAGAAGCGAGGCTGACCTCGCCGTTGACGAGCTGGTATATCCCGGGGAGCTTCTTGACCTTGCAGCCGGTCTTGGTGCAGAGCTCAAGTATGTCCCTCTGGTCCGCGGCGCTGGCCGTCGGGATCGCGAACACGATCTCGGTAACGTCGTATTTCTTCGCGGCGGAGATTATGGACTCGCGGCCTCCCGCTACGGGGATACCGTTGACGTACTTGCCCTGCTTGGACTTGTCGTCGTCGATTATGCAGACGAGGCTGCCCTTGATCCGGGAAGACTGGGTCAGCATCTCGCGAAGGACCATCATCCCCGCGGCGCCGGCGCCGATCAGCATGAGCCTCTCCCCTGTCTTCGCGCTCTGCGAACGCTCCCTGAGTATGACGGAAGCCATACGCACGGAGCATCTTTCGACCTCGAAGCATATGACCTCGAGCATATACGCGATGAGGACGACGCTCTTGGGGATGGCTATCCCTGTCGCCTCGCATATCACCATGCTTATTATCGAGGCGAGGGTCGTGCAGAGGAAGATGGTTATGGCGTCGCGTATGCCGACAGTGCTCAGTATAAGGCGGTAGAGCCTGGCAATGCTGAACACCACGACCACGACCACGGCCTGTACCAGTATCGAATACCAGAAGCCGTCGAGGTAGGTCCGGTCGATCTTCGAGAACACGAAATCGAAGCGTATGAACAGGGCGAGCCCGTTACACGCCACTATGGCGAAGATGTCCAGAAGGACCAGCACTATAGACCTTTTAAGCTTGCGCAGATCCACGGCAGATCTCCTTTTCGCGTTTACTGTTCAGCCTCTCCGGCAGCGATTACGATATAGTCATGAGCCCAGTAGTTCTCCGCGACGTCCGGGAAGGTCTTCGGGTTTGAAGGAAGCTCGGTCCTTCCGATCATCCTGTTGATTATCGCGCAGACCTCTGCTCTGTTGATCCTGTTTCCGGGCCTGAACTCTCTGGAATCGCCCACGGTGTAACCGCCTATCCAGCCGAGCTCGGCGGCCTTGGCGATGTAGGTATAGGCCCAGTAGGAGGTCGTAACGTCCCTGAACTCGGGAGCGTTCTCGATAAGCAGCTCCGAGCCCGCCAGAGACAGCAGCGAGACCACCATCTTCGTAAAGGCGGCTCTGGTTATCTCATCCTTGGGCTTAAAGACGCCTCCCGCGTAGCCGTCGATTATACCGAGGCTCGCGAGGGTGTTGATCTCGGTCGCGGCCCAGTAGCCCTCGGGAACGTCGCTGAAGGTCCTGGTAACGGCGACGTCCTTGTCGAGGAGGAGCCTGTAGAGGATCACGCAGACCTCGGCTCTGGTTATGTAGTCAAGGGGGCAGAAATCGCCGTTCGCCCTGCCCTTGATATATCCCTTGTTTGAGACCGTGTCGATCACCTTGGCGATACGCTCGCTGTCGGGGATGACGATCACGGGCTTGGTCTCTTCAGCCGCGCCGGACGAGCCGCCCGAGGTCCCGCCTGAGCTTCCGGAGCCGCCTGACGACCCGGAACCGCCCGAAGTCCCGCCGGAGCTTCCGGATCCGCCCGAGGTACCCGAGCCCGAGCCGCCGGAGGTCCCGGAGTCAGAGGTGTTGTTCGAGACGTAGATCAGACCCGCTGAGCCTGTGTAGTTTTCTGAGCTCTTTTTTACGAGAGTAAAAGAATAGTCTCCGTGCGTTATCGCATAAACGTGGTTGAGCTTGAGGTCCGAGAAAGTACAGTCCATGTTCTCAAGGATCGCAAGTATGTCGGCGTCGCCCCCGAGCATCGCGTGGAAAGCGGGCCATTGGGTCTTGTCGTTCATCGCCGCCTTGAGCTTCGATTTGAGCTGGGTGAGCGAGCCTGTCGCGAACAGGTTCTTCAGGCTGTCCTGGTCATCGACAAGAAGCATCCCCAGATCACTCAGAAGCGAATTTCCGTCGAAACCGTACTTCGATGTCTGGAAGGATGCGTTCTGGGTCACTCCGTTCTTATCCGGGCCGGTTATAGTGAACTGAATGTAATAAGTAGCGTCCGCGTACGCCGCGAGAGGCATCGCCGCTATCGCTACCATCGCGGCGAGGAGTATGACTAAGACTCTTCTCATATCAATCCGTTCTCCTTGAGCTGGTTCATATAATAAGCCTTCGTAAGGTTCTTTACGCTTGCGTAGGTCTCTACGATCTTATCCGCGACGGCCGTATCGCCCCCGGTCTTCTTAAGGAGGTCCCTGAGCTCCGTTATCAGAGAGTCGACCCTTGAATCGGCCTCCTTCTCCATATCGTTTGCCTTTTTGATGTATCTGGAGACCACGTCGGCCTTTGCGCCGGAGCCCTGGGCCGCCTTGTACTCGGAGATCGCCTCGGACTTCAGTCCTTCTATCGCGTTCTCGTACTCGGTCCTCATCCCCTGAAAGCTTCCGACTATCTCGGCTATACGCTCCTTGTCGGGATCCGGAGCAGTCTGCTCCTGGCCCTGGGGTGTCTTTCCGCCCTGCTGGCCGCCTTGCTGTCCGCCCTGCTGCTGGTTTTCCGAGGGGGCCTGGCCGGAATTGCCGCCGGAGGAGGCCTGCTGTCCCTTGTCAGCGGGCGGATCGAGGAGCTCGCTCGTGATCTCCTCGACTATGTTCTCGATGTTCTTCTCGGCCTCGTCGAGCTGGTAGTTGATGTCCTCCTTAGTGTATTTACGCGCGAGGAGCCAGGCGTCTATCAGATCCTTCTGCCAGACGTACA
>JAEEGL011237962.1_pt1 | contig 10906 bp, 9 predicted proteins | sample 9134231 | NCBI WGS metagenome assembly JAEEGL01 (sample SAMN16246548, study PRJNA631951) | gut metagenome | biome: gut microbiome; feature: rumen; material: fiber-attached | host: Bos | place: Iran: Karaj | collected 2018-10
CACCCCGACGATTCAGGAACACATAGTCCTCTTGGCCTGGCTTAATCTTCATGAGGTTGCGATCCATAAACCACAGGTCCAGTTGCTGGATAGCCTGAGGTGAGATAGGCACCAACCGTTCTTTAGAACCTTTACCCAATACGCGCACGTACCTTTCTTTTATAAAGAGGTCGGAAAGTTTCAGGTTAACCAACTCCGAGACACGCAGTCCACAGGAGAACAGCACCTCGATGATGGCGTGGTTGCGCTGACCTTCCCACTTGGAATGGTCAATGGAATTCTCCAAGGCATCCACCTCTTCAGCAGTCAACACCTCAGGCAAATGCTCGCCTAGGACGGGAGACTCCAACAGTTCTGTCGGGTCATCGTCGCGATAGCCGTCGAGTTGAAGAAAACGAAAGAAAGAGCGTACCCCACTAAGGATGCGACACTGCGAACGAGCGTGGATGCCGATGTCATGAAGCCCGGCAGCAAAGTGCTGTAGATCCTTCAGTTGCACATCCAGCACGTGTTTGTCCTCTGCCTCTAAATAGACCAGCAGTTTATCCAAGTCACGCCGATAGGCATCCAGTGTATTGGCCGAATACCCTCGCTGCAACTTCAAGTAGCGCAGGTAAGCCCGAACAATATTTGTCTGCGAATTCTTGCCAGTTTCCATTTTATTTCATAACTTTGACTTTGTCTATAATACTTTCGCTCAAAAAAGCCCAAATACATTTGGCTATTTATTCGCTTATTCGTATCTTTGCCGCTGCAAATATAATCATTTTATTTGAATTATGAAAATTCTTATTGTCAATGGACCCAATCTTAACCTCCTGGGCACTCGTGAGCCAGGCATCTACGGCTCGTCGTCATTCGATCAGTATCTACCCCAGTTGCAGGCACAATATCCTAATGTAAAGATAGAATACTATCAAAGCAATGTGGAGGGAGAGCTGATCAACAAGATGCAGGAGGTGGGCTTCACCTACGATGGAATCGTGCTCAATGCAGGAGCCTACACCCACACCTCGATAGCACTGCACGACTGCATTCGTTCGCTGAAAAGTCCTGTCATTGAAGTCCACATTTCTAACGTTCACCAGCGCGAGGAGTTCCGTCATCATTCTATGATTTCCTCTGCTTGCAAGGGCATTATCTGTGGCTTTGGCCTCGATTCCTATCGCCTCGCCGTTGAAGCACTCTTATGCCCCCTAAGTTAGGGGGCCACAGGGGTTTGAACAAGCCCAGCCCCATAATGACATCATGAGTAATTGGAAAAAGAACAGCTCCTCTTCAGACCCCCAACCCCCTAACTTAGGGGGCTTGGATAGTTATATCCTAACGCATACAGACCCGGAACCCGACTATCTGTATCAGCTCTGGCGTGCCACCAATATCCACATGCTTCACGGACGCATGGCCTCTGGGCACCTGCAAGGACGACTATTGAAGATGCTGGTGCAGATGATTCGCCCCAAGAACATCCTCGAGGTAGGCACCTTCAGCGGCTATTCAGCACTATGCATGGCGGAGGGACTGGAAGAAGGGGGCATGGTATATACCTTCGAAATCAATGACGAGCAGGAAGATTTCACTCGCCCATGGATAGAGCAGTCGCCCGTAGCCGACAAAATCAGATTTATAATCGGTGATGCCGTCACAGAGGCTCCCAAACTGGGCATCACCTTCGACATGGCCTTTATCGACGGCGACAAGCGTACATATCAAGAAACCTACGAGATGGCACTCGCCGTGGTGAGAAAAGGCGGATTTATCCTGGCAGACAATACCCTGTGGGATGGACATGTGGTGGACCATAACTACGACCGCGACCCTCAAACTCAAGGCATTAAGACCTTCAACGACTATATCCTGGAAGACACACGTGTGGAACAAGTTATTTTGCCGCTTCGAGACGGTCTTACGCTGATTCGTAAGGTCTGACACGGCAAATAGTAGCAAAAATCACTGATTTTTTACACTTTTCCTCTCAAAATGTTGCGTATATCAATAATATTCCTTACTTTTGCTTACAAATTGTAACGTAACAAACCAAGAATCAATTATAACAACTATGGAAAAGATTGATAATCTCGACAAAAAGATACTCAATATCCTGTCGAAGAACGCCCGTATCCCATTCAAGGATGTGGCTGCAGAATGTAATGTATCACGTGCTGCCATTCACCAGCGTGTGCAACACCTTATTGAAGGTGGAGTCATCATGGGTAGCGGTTTCGACGTCAACCCCAAGAGCTTGGGTTATAGCACCTGTACCTATGTGGGCATCACCCTGGAACGAGGCTCTATGTACAAAGACGTTGTTGAATGTCTGCGCCATATTCCAGAAATCGTAGAATGCCACTTTACCACAGGTCCCTATACCATGTTGGTCAAGTTATATGCCCGCGACAATGAGCAACTGATGCACCTGCTGAACGGTCGCCTGCAAGACATCCCTGGCGTAGTAGCTACCGAAACACTCATCTCTTTGGAGCAAAGTATCAAGCGCGAGATTCCTGTAACCTTTGACGAATAAACTTATGAGCATCCGCTTTGACTGGCAGTCGCAACTTGCGAAGGCCTATACGAGGTTTCCTGAAGCGCCGAGCAAACCAGTCATCGGCATTACGGGCAATTACGGTGATTTGACCTGTAAACTGGCAGAGACCTATTATAAGTCAGTTTGGAAGACTGGTGGCGTACCCATCGTCATTCCACCCCTGAGCGATACCGACAGCATAATCAACACATTGGAACACTTGGACGGTTTGGTGCTAAGCGGTGGTGCCGACCTCAATCCCTTGTATGCTGGCGAGGAGCCACAGTCAAGACTCAGTGTCATCAATAGCGAGCGCGACCTGCCGGAACTTCTCATAACCCAACTGGCCTACAACCGTCAGATACCTATCCTTGGTATCTGCCGAGGCATCCAGACTTTGGCTCTTGCATTGGGAGGCAAGGTGATGCAGGATATCAGCGATGCGACACAACTCAAGCACTCGCAAGATGCTGACCGCTCGGAGCCCACACATACAGTTTGTGTGGAGAAAGACTCCACCTTGTATAATATATATAAGGAGACCACTTTATATGTCAACTCCTTCCACCATCAAGCCGTCAGTGAACCTGGCGACAAGTTCCGGGTGACGGCAAAGGCTCCCGACGGCATCATCGAAGGCATGGAGAGCACTGAGCACAAGAGCATCATCGGTGTGCAGTGGCATCCCGAATGTATGGACGAAGGACTGCCCATCTTCCAGTGGCTGGTCCAGGAGGCTACACAATATCGGGAGGCATGCCATGTTCACCAGCGCATACTGACCCTCGACACGCATTGCGACACACCGATGTGGTTTAATCAAGACATTCAGTTCACCCATCGCGATCCAAAAATCCTTGTCGATCTGCATAAGATGACGGAAGGACACCAGGACGCTACTATCATGGTGGCCTACCTGCCGCAGCCCACCGACCATCCCAAAGCGTATGCCGACAACATCTTCGACCAGATAGAGCACATTGTGGCTGCCAACAGTCAGTACATCGCACTGGCCCGTACCCCAGATGACCTCTGGCTCAACAAGCATCTAGGAAAGAAGAGCATCATGCTGGGTATTGAGAATGGCCATGCGTTAGATGGTAAGATAGAGAACCTGCACCACTTCGCCCAACGCGGCATTGTCTATATGACACTCTGTCACAATGGTGACAACGACATCTGCGACTCGGCGCGAGGCAGCCAGACCCACAACGGCGTGAGTGCGTTTGGCAAGCAGGTCATTCAGGAGATGAACCGCCTGGGCATTATGGTCGATTTGAGCCATGCCCACGAAAAGAGTTTTTACGATGCGCTGGAAATAAGCCAGACACCCATCGTGTGCAGCCATAGCAGTTGTAGGGCCCTGTGCAATCATCCCCGCAACTTGACAGACGACCAGATGCGTGCTTTGGCAGCTAAAGGTGGTGTGATGCAGGTAACCCTGTACAACGGTTTCCTTGTAAAGGACGGTCAGGCAACGATAGAGGATGCCATGCGCCACTTGGAACACGCCATCAACATTATGGGTATCGACCATGTAGGACTGGGCACCGATTTCGACGGCGACGGTGGTATCTGCGGTCTGGCCAATTCTTCAGAGTTGACCCACTTCACCCGTCAGCTGTTGAAACGCCAGTTCAGTGAAGAAGACATTCAAAAAATCTGGGGAGGAAACTTCGTACGTGTCATGAGACACGTACAAGTGAAAAGAGAAAAGTGAAAAATGAGTAATCGACGAAATCGCTTTGACCTCGGTCAAAGAAATGAGAGTATAAAGAAATGGCTGGTGGTCTTTGTGGGAGCCTTGTGCTTCTATGCCTGCAGCACGACGAAGAAGCAAGCTAGTGAACAGGCTGCCGTGAGCATTGAGTTCAATGCCGACTCAGCCTATGTATTCTGTGCTGCCCAGTGTAACTTCGGTCCTCGCATCATGAACAGCGAGAGTCACGAGTTATGCGGGCAATGGATAGCCAGTAAGTTCCAACAATACGGCTATCAGGTGGAATTACAGAAAGCCGATCTGAAAGGCTATGACGGAACCATTCTGAAAAGCACCAATATCATTGCCAAAAGCAACAAGCAGTCAGACACACGTCTGATGATATGCGCCCACTGGGACAGCCGTCCCTGGGCCGACAACGACCCTGACTCCTCCAACTGGAAGAAGCCCGTGATGGCAGCCAACGACGGAGCCTCTGGTGTCGCCGTCATGCTGGAGTTGGCTCGTCTGCTGCAACAACACGACTCCGCCGATGTGGCTGTCGATTTCATCTGCTTCGATGCCGAAGACTGGGGCGTGCCCCAATGGAGCGACGAGGTGGATGGCGACTCATGGGCCTTGGGTGCCCAACACTGGGCAAGCCATCACAAAGGAAACACCTATCAGTATGGTATCCTACTGGATATGGTAGGCGGACAGGGTGCTAAGTTCTATCGTGAGGCCTTCTCTATGCAACATGCCCGCAGCATTGTCGAGAAGGTATGGCAGGCCGCCAATGCTGCTGGCTATGGCAGCGTCTTCCCCAATAAGGATGGTGGCGGTGTCACCGACGATCATATTCCCGTGAACGAAAAGGCCAACATCCCTTGCATTGACATCATCAATTACTATCCAGACTGCGAACAGAGCAGTTTCGGTCCTACGTGGCATACTGTCAACGACGACATGCAGCACATCGACAAGAACACACTGCAAGCCGTAGGTCAAACTCTCGTCCAACTGATTTATTCGGAATAAGAAATTCTTATTTCTCATTCCTCATTCCTCATTCTTTGACCTAAAGGTACTAATCGCAAAGCGCTTATACCTTCAGGTGTAAGAAAGCGACCAAAGGTCGAGTCCTCATTTATAACTGTCCCGCCTCCACCATCAGTACCACACGCTCGGTAAGGCGGTCAACACCTTCAGGGTCATACTGTTTTTTCAGGGAAGCGCCGAAAGCCCAGGCAAATGCTTGATAGAAACCGGCACGCACGGGACCCAAGAAGGCCTGTATCAGTTCATAGCCTGACGAGTTACTCTCACGATAAATCAGCTTTATCAGCAGTTTACCCTGTGAATAGGTAAGCTTCTTCATGCGAGGCTTATACTCCTTCATGATGCTCTTCTCCACCCTTTTCATGTGCTCATCCTTGGCTTCCTTGCTGGGCAGTGTCTCGAGATACTCGGCTGTCTCCATCATAATCATGCGAGCCTCCTTGGCTATGGGTAACACCGTCTTCACGTTTTTCACCAGTCGCATATAGGCATTCTGCTGTTTCTTGCTACTGAAGGTGACAGGAGGAAACACATAGACATTATTCATCTCCATATATTGGATGCTGTCTCCGTCCTCAAACACCTTACCCACCTTCACAGTAGGTACAAAGGTGGGACTATCCATGTCCACCTCCTTCTGCTTTTTCTCCTGTGCTGTGGCACCCAGAGTCAGAAGCCAAAGGCCCAAGGCCAAGCATATCTTTCGTTTCACGGTGCAAAAATACGAAAAAGTTAAGAGTAAATGGCCGACTGTTATGATTATTTTATATACCTTTGCAATAAATATTGCGAAGATACTCCGTCTCGACATAAAAATATATAGATTTTTTTGTTCTGCTCTCAACTTTTCGTATCTTTGTACCGTGAAACGGTTTTTGTTACTCTTTTTGGCCTTCTACACGCTCTCTTCCGTTGCCCAGACTCCTGACTGGCAAGAGGATATGCAGGAATGGAACACCGCAGAGGACATGGTGGACGTTACCAACATGGAACTGTTGGAGGACTTATCCACCAACAAGCTCAATCTGAACCAGGTCACCCGTGAACAACTCGAGCAACTTCCTTTTTTGTCGGCCCAGCAGGTGGAGGCTATCATGGAGTATCTCTACCGATACGGTCCCATGCGCTCGCTCAGCGAGTTGCAGATGATTACCCCGTTGGACTATCAGACCCGCCAGCAGCTCACCCACTACGTCATGGTCGGCAAAGAGCGCCCACACAGCGTATGGCCTAAGATGAGCGACATCACGAAATACGGGAAACACACCCTCATGGCAACCGCCAAGATTCCATTCTACGACCGCCATGGCGACCTCAACGGCTACCTAGGCTATAAATACCGTCACGATTTCCGGTACCAGTTCAACTACGACAATCGCATCAAACTGGGAATCACAGCGGCGCAGGATGCCGGAGAACCCTTCTTCTCAAACCGTAACACCTTAGGCTACGACCATTACAGCTATTACTTCCAACTACGCGACATAGGAAGGCTGGAAGCCTTGAACTTGGGAATGTACCGTGTCCAGCTGGGCATGGGTCTCATTATGAATACTGGTTACCGACTGGGAAAACTCGCCACCCTGCAGAACCTTGGTCGCAGCACCCACAGCCTGACAGCCCACACCTCCCGTGCAGTGGCAGGATATCTACAGGGTGCTGCTGCCACTCTCCGATTATCTGACCATCTGAAGGTAACTGCCTTTGCCTCCTACCGTCCCCTGGACGCTACCCTAAATGATGACGGCACGGCTCGCACGCTGGTCACCAACGGCTACCACCGCAGCCTCAGCGAGATGAACAAGAAGCACAACACCCACGAAACCGACCTGGGCATCAGCATGGGATGGCGGAAAGGCACACTCTTTGTCAATGCCAATGCAGTATATACCCACATGGATCGCCGACTGGCACCCCAAAAGGAGAACATCCCCTATCGCCGTTATGCCGCTGAAGGCAGCGACTTCGCCAATTTCAGTCTCGACTACGGGTACAACAATGCCCACATGAGTTTTTCCGGAGAGACAGCCGTCAACCGCAACGGAGCCATCGCCACCCTCCACTCATTAAGCTATATCGTGAATCCTCAACTCAGGCTGACAGCTATTCACCGTTATTTCGACAAACGATACACAGCCCTTCACGCCCACAGTTTCAGCGAGGGAGGCAGCGTACAGAACGAGCATGGCATCTACCTGGGTGTCAACTGGCAACCCGCCAAGCCGTGGCTCATCCAGGGATATGCCGATTATGCCCATTTCAGCTGGCATCGCTTTCGCGTCAGCGGACCCAGCTACACCTTCGATGCTATGTTTACCACCAAATACAGTCAGGAAAAATGGAGTCTGGAAGGACGCTATCGCATGCATCTACGCCAACAGGACAACAGCGACAACACAAGACTGACAAACCGTCCGGAGCACCAGCTACGAATGATTTGGAGTTTTTCTCCCATGTCCAAGTTGACACTTCGCACACAGGGCAATGCCGTCAGCAGAGGTATAGAAAAAGGCAATAGCCAAGGAGTCATGCTCAACCAGGAGGCCACATGGAAAGACCGTTGGCTACAAGTCAATGCCAACATCGGGTGGTTCCGTACCGATGATTCAGATAGCCGTATCTACCTGTATGAAAAGTCCGTTCTCTACGACAATGCAACAAGCATGTATTACGGACACGGCATACGCTATACACTCATGGCACGTGCCGAGATAGACAAGCGGTTCACCCTTTCTGCCAAGATGGGTGTCACCAACTACTTCGACCGCAGCACCATCAGCAGCGGACTGCAACAGGTGGATGCCTCCTCCATGGCCGACCTTCTGTTGCAGCTTCGCGTTCAGTTATAATAATTATAATAAGGTGTGGTACAGACGAGCCACCTGACTCGCCACATTGTTTCCCTCGAACCTTCGGATATACTCTCGACTCATGCGGATACGCTCGTCGCGTCCACGGGCACCACGCAGCGACATCTTCAGGGCCTCCGTCATTTCTATCACGTTGTCAGGATCCACGTACAGGCTGTGAGGTCCTCCTGCCTCTTCCAGACACGAACCAGTGCAAGCCACTACCGGTAAACCTGCAGCTATCGCCTCGATAATGGGAATGCCGAAGCCTTCATAACGCGAAGGATAGACAAAGACCTCGGCCATTGCATAAATGGCAGCCAGGTCGTTGTCCGACACCCCACTGAGTAAGTGTACACGGTCGCTATAAGGTATCCGCTTGGCATATTCCGTCTGTCTGCCCACCGCCACCAGGTGAATGTCCTGTGGCAACAGCTCCACCGCCTCGGCAGCCAGCGCAAGGTTCTTGCGTTCCTCTATCGTACCCACGTTTAGCACAAATCGCTGAGGCAGTTTATAGTGCTCACGAACCTGTGCCTTACGCTCTGGCTTCACCTCGCTGGAAAAGCGGGGTGCAAAACTCTGGTAGATCAGTTCGATGCGGTCAGCATACTCGTCGCCACCCAGTTCTATGATGTCCTGTCTGGTACGCTCGCTAATGGCAATGATACGGTCTGCCTCACGCAGTGCCTGGCGGAACTTCCATTCGTAAATTCGCGTGTCCATCCAATGGTAGTATTCTGGATGACGCATGAAAATCAGGTCGTGGATGGTCACCACCGAGGGAATTCCTTTTTTCCGTAAGCCTATGGGCAGTTCGCCTGACAGTCCGTGATATACATCCACCTCATCGTTCTTTAAGTCGTTCACCACGCTAAACGATCGCCACCACGCCTTTCTGAGTCCCGACGGATGTCCACTGGGATAACAGAACTGCACATTACCGTCACCGATAATCTGCCCGCGCAACTCATCAATTCCCTCGTCAGGAGCATAAAGGCGCAAGTGCATTTTGCTGTCGCCCATCCTGATCAGGTCGTTCACCAGCGTTCGTCCGTAGCTGCCCAGTCCCGTACCATTGCGCACGATGCGCTTTGCATCAAGTCCTATGATCATTCTTAATTATGAATTATGTATGATGAATTACACAAACTCGTCGCCGTATTTCATTTGTACCTCATTGACATACTTACGCACCATTGCAGACGAGTCACCCTTCTTGCAAATCAGCAGCACGTTGCCTTCCTCAGCCACGATGTACCCATCCAGTCCGTTAATCACGCCCAGACGGTCCTTGGGCAGTTTGATGACGTTGTTATGCGAGTCTTCCAGCATCACGTTCGAGTCCACCACCACATTGTCGTCCTCGCCCTTGCTCATACACTCGTAGATGGCATGCCACGTGCCCAGGTCAGCCCATCCGAAGTCGCATTTCATCACATATACGTTCTGGCTATGTTCCAAGATGGCGTAGTCGATGGACAGGTTGGGATAGCGCGGATAGTTCTGGGCCACGTACTCCAGCTCCTCCTCGTAGGTGTAGTTCGGGTTCTCAAACTTCAGGTTACGCAACACGCTGGGGAAGATATCCTCGAAGCTCAGCGTCAGGTATCGGCTGTTAGCGATAAACACGCCCGTATTCCAGTAAAACTCGCCACTCTCCATGAAAATCTTGGCAAAACTGCGCTCGGGTTTCTCGGTAAACGACTTGACGCGGAACACATCGGGCTTACAGCTCAAGTCGCCCAACTGGATATACCCGTAGCCAGGCTCTGGTCGCGTAGGTTTCACGCCCATCACCAGCAGCACATCGTTTTCCGTCACATAGCTCAGTCCTATTTCCAAGCTGTGTGCAAACGAGTCCTCGTTCATCACCATGTGGTCCGAAGGTGTTATGATGATGTTAGCATCAGGGTCTGTACGCTTGATACGCATGTTAGCCCATGCCACGCTGGGTGCCGTATTACGGTTCAAGGGTTCCACCAAAATCTTACGCTCGTCGAAGTCTGGCAGTTGCTCCCTGACTATCGACACATACTCCTTACATGTGCAAATAAAAATGTTTTCCTTAGGCAGTACCTTCACGAAGCGATCATAGGTGGTTTGCAACTGGGTGCGCCCCGTTCCGAAGAAGTCGATAAACTGTTTTGGATACTGGTCACGACTACAAGGCCACAGTCTTCGACCTCGTCCACCCGCCAGTATCACACAGTAATTCCTGTTATTTATTTCCATAGTATGATATTAGAATACTCTTTTTCGACCACTAAGGTACAAATTATCTCGTTATAAAACAAGAAAAAGCACATCTTTTATATTATTTTCATAAATAATTCCATTTTTATTTTGTTTTTTACTCACTTATTAGTACCTCTGAGACTATGTCTCGAAAGTACTTTCGTTCGAAAAAACAAAAAAATCTTCTTTTTTTTTGGTTTTTTGCTCACTTATTCGTACCTTTGCAACCGCTTTAGAAGCCCAGATGGCGGAATCGGTAGACGCGCTGGTCTCAAACACCAGTGGGGAAACCCATCCCGGTTCGAGCCCGGGTCTGGGTACTTAAGATCCCTTGCGAACGGATGTTTGCAGGGGATTTTTATTTTGGGGGGCGGAGGAAGGGAGAAGGAGAGGAGGAGGGAAGGAGAAGAAAGGGAGAAGAAAAGAGGATGCGCTCATCGCGAGTGCATCCTCTAACTATATTAACAAACAACTTTCAAACACAAGCTTGCCGGCTCTTTATTTCTTAACGATTGAGATAGCCTTGTTGGCAAG
>JAEEGL011429471.1_pt1 | contig 10906 bp, 6 predicted proteins | sample 9134231 | NCBI WGS metagenome assembly JAEEGL01 (sample SAMN16246548, study PRJNA631951) | gut metagenome | biome: gut microbiome; feature: rumen; material: fiber-attached | host: Bos | place: Iran: Karaj | collected 2018-10
ATTCCGAATCGTTCCTTAATGCTTTCCATAATGATGTAACCGAAAACATAAGCCTGTCCGTCCGGCGGAGTAAGCTCTAAGCCAATGTCAAAATAATCAACAAAAAAACCTTCTAAGGCTGCTGCTTTATAATAAAGTTCAAAGTATGGAGAGCGGCCCCTTCCTCCGTTTGTTAATTCAGTTTCAAGAGTTACTGCAAGACCTTCTAGTGCCCATGCCGGGTAATCTGAAAAAGCAAAATCTGTAAAGGCTCCGCCAAAAATTTTTGCAAGGGTTTTGTCTTTGTCTTCGAAAGAAAAATTTGCGCTGTGAATCAGCTCGTGCGTTATAAAGGTTTTCATCCAGTTTTCACGGAAAGAAAAATCGTTTGTCATTATAGGAGTTGTAAACATCATTATTGAATTTGGAAATGCGTATGTAAATGCGTTTACAATGTTTGTTCTGTCTGTAATATAAATGGGAATTCTTTCATCCGGTACTGAATAATATTCTGCGATTTTTTTATAAGCTTCTTCCGCATACTGTGCATAGAGGGGAATAAATTCTTTTGAAAGCGGCTCATATACGAAATCAAAATGTTCTGTCTTTAATGTTTTATAGCCTTTAAAACTTTGTGCAGAAACATTGTTAGAAAATATAGAAAATAAAATAAGTGTCAGTGAAATTAAAAATATTCTTTTCATCGTTTCAGTATATAGAATTTTATTTTGTTTTACAGTAACTCTCTTCATAATTATTTTGCTTAGTCGTATCAATTTTTACTGTTTAAATTTTTGCTTACATTTTGTATTATCATTTGTATTATGATTAAAGCGACAGGTTCACAAATTATTGTTAAATTACTTGAAATGGAAGGCATTAAAATTGTTGCAGGAATTCCCGGCGGTTCAATTTTGCCTTTGTATGATGAATTAAATAAGAGTTCTATAAAGCATATTTTAGTCCGACACGAACAGGCTGCAGGTTTTATTGCTCAGGGAATGACCCGCTCAACTGGAGTTCCCGCCGTTTGTATGGCAACTTCTGGACCTGGTGCAATGAATCTTTTAACGGCAATTGCAGATGCCCGCTGTGACTCAATTCCTATTGTTGCATTTACGGGACAGGTAAATTCTTCTTTAATCGGAACAGATGCTTTCCAGGAAGCAGATACCTTTGGTCTTTCGTTCCCGATTACAAAACACAGTGTAATGGTAAAAAGCGCGAAGGAGTTGCTGGAGGTTGTTCCTAAAGCATTTTCTATTGCAAAGAATGGCCGCCCAGGGCCTGTTTTAATTGATGTTCCCCGCGATGTTCAAATGCAGGAAATTGAATTTGAAGAATGGCCGGATTTAAGTGAAGAGAAAAAAATTAATCTGTTAAGCGATAAATTTGTTACAGAAGAAAATGAATTGAATGCCACATTAAAATCTATGGCAAAAGAAATTGTTTCTTCAAAAAAAGCAGTGCTGTTTACTGGCGGCGGCTGTATTTCAGAAGAAGCTTTTTCTTTGCTGAAGACTCTGCTTGAAAAAATAAATTTTGCTGCAGTTTCAAGTTTGATGGGCTTAGGCTCAGTTCCTGCTTCCTACGAAAATAATTTTGGTATGCTCGGAATGCATGGCTCTTATGCTGCAAACAAAGCAATTCATGATGCAGATTTAGTTTTAGCACTTGGAGTTAGATTCGATGACAGGGCAACTGGTGCAATTTCAAAATTCTGTCCCGAAGCAAAAATTTTACATATTGATATAGACGCTGCAGAAATAAATAAAATTCTTCCTTCTTCAAAATCTGTTGTGTATAAAGTTGAAAAAGCTCTGCCGCTCTTAAATAAATACATTGATGAAGAACTTTCTGCTAATTCAAAAAAAGATGAGTGTTATAATGCAAGAGAAGAATGGCTTTCAGGTTTAAGAAAAATTTATCATGAAACAAAATCAATTGAATGCGGACGCCCGGAAAATATTCAGTCTGTTAATCCACGCGCATTCATAGAAAGTATTCCTGCCGAAGCAAAAAAAGCCGGACTTAATTCAGATGACATTATTGTTACAACTGATGTAGGCCAGCATCAAATGTGGAGCGCCCAGTATTATTCTGTTGAAAAAGTAAGGCAGTTCTTAACAAGCGGCTCTCTGGGTACAATGGGCTTTGGACTTCCATGTGCAATCGGGGCAGCTTTGGCAAACCCTTCTAAGCGCGTTGTGTGTATCAGCGGCGACGGAAGTATTTTGATGAATATTCAGGAGCTTGCAACCCTTGCAGAACTGGACCTGAATGTAACAGTAATTGTTTTCAAGAACGGAAGTCTTGGGATGGTTCGACAGCAGCAGGAATATTTATTCAATAAAAACTACAGTGCAAGTGTATTTGAAAAGGTCCCTGATTTTGTAACTGTTGCCAGAGGTTTTGGAATTGATTCGTTTGATGCAACGGGCGATAAAGACTGGGCTAAAAAAGCATTCAGTAAAGGCCCTCATCTTATCAAAGTTGATATTGCAATGAATGAAAATGTTTTGCCTTTTGTAAAGTCAGGAAGTGCAAACATTGATTCAATAAGAGATTAAAGTTAAGAAGGATTTATGAAAAAGATTTGCTGCGTTTTTTCTATGTTAGTTTTGGTTCTCTCTCTTTTTGTTTCTTGCGGAAATGGAAAGAAGAGAATGGTTGCTTCTTACATCAGGACCTGGCCCTTAGGTTCTACTCCTGAAGAAATGGAAGCAAGACAGGAGCACTGGTCAAGTGAAACCGTAAAGGCGGAATACTTAACGGATTTGATTATTGCTTTTGGCGGAATAAATATGGAAACCTGGAAAATTTATTTCCCGGATATTGAAGATGAAAAAATGCCATTCCCTCAGATTTGGGATGAAGTTTCAGCACTTAAGGCAAAGTATCCGAAATTAAATATCAGCGTTTCAATTGGTGGCTGGGGCTGCGATGGTTTTTCTCAAATGTGTTCGCTTCCTGAAAGAAGAAAAATTTTTGTGCAGGCAGTAGTAGATTTAGTGACTCAGAAAAAACTTGATGGAATTGATTACGACTGGGAATATCCTATAGGCCCTGAGTGGGGACAGGAAATTGCTTCTTCTCCAGATGACGGCGTAAACTTTATTTCTCTCCTCGAAGAAACACGAACTGCCTTTAATGAACTTACTTCTAAAACCGGAAAGCATTATTCCATTTCCTGTGCAATTCCTGCGAGCGAGTGGTACTTTAAGAAACTCGATGTAATTAAAATTGCTTCTTATCTGGATTCAGTAAAACTCATGAGCTATGACTTTTATGGCGGCTGGAGTGATCAGACAGGTCATAATTCAAATTTGTATAATAACCCGAAAGATCCTGACTGGGGCGGCTGGTCTATAAAGCAGTCTGTTGATTTGTGTTTAAAAGCAGGACTTCCCCGCGATAAAATTATTGTTGGTGTTGCTTTTTATGGACGTGCATGGAAAGGCGTAAAAGACAATGGAGTTCACGGTTTATATCAGCCGTTTGTAGAATCTGCTTACGGTGATGGTCTTTCATGGGATGACATAGAAGATAAAATCTTTAAGGATCCAACTTTTGTCCGCTACTGGGATGATGTAGGTAAGGCTCCATTCCTGTACGACGGAGACACTTTCATTTCCTATACTGATGGTGAAGAGTTGAAACTGGTTGCTGACTATATCAAAAAGAATAAGCTTGGTGGCGTTATGATCTGGGAATATGGTCACGACATTAAAGCGCGTCTTCTAAAACCTTTGTATAAATCATTAAACTAAAGTCATTTTGACTGAAGTGCAGGAGGGGAGTATTCGCTATGGCGGGGCTCCCTGTTTTTGTTTTTAAATCGCAGTCCAAAGTTTTCATCTTAAGGCTCTTGTCATTTCCCGGATAAAACCGCTTACGAATCTGCTTAAATTTATTTCTTAAGTATTTTTTATGGATATTTTCTTATTTTGTGTTATCATCTTTTTAGAGATTTTAGAAAGTTTTATTTACCCGGAGTTTATTCATTATGGAATTTTTCATTACTTATTTTACTATTTTTTTTGCATCAAGTTTGATTAGTGTTCCTGTTTTATCATATGTTCAATATACATTTATGTATAATTTACCTCTTAAGACCTGGCTCTCAGGACTTCCTACAACAATGGGAATCGTTTTATTTTTAATGAGTCTTGTAGCAGTTATTGTTTATTTTACAATGATTCCATTAATTAAAATTTCAAAAAAAGCAAAGACTGAAGAATTATCCATGGAAGAAAAATTAATGTTCCCTGAGATATTCAAAAAAGTAAAAGTAATTTCTGTTTCGATTTTATTTCTGGCTTATCTTGTTGCTAATATTCTGATTATGATTGTCAAATTAAAGCAGGGAATTACAAGTTTAGGAAATACAGCTTTGGATAAAGTTGTAACTGTTAATATAATTTTATATTTATGCATTTCCTATTTTCTGGTTGGTATCGGATACAGCCTGTATTATTTTAAGGCTAAAGTTCAAAAATATATTGTTAAATTAAATATTAAAGACGTTTCAAATGAAAAACTTGAATCATTTACAACTCCTATTACATATAGTTTAGTTGCTTTTGCTTTGTTCATATTTGCAAATCTTCTTTGTGTTGGTTATAAAGGTGCCAGATACGGATATGCCGGTGGAATAGGGCAGTTCTTTGAGGAAGGAATGTTTGTTGCTTTATTTTCATTTTTCTATCCAATCATTTATATGCTTTTCATCGTTAAAAATATCCGGAACCGATTTTCAAGAACTACTAATACAATTCAAAATATCCGCAGGGATGGAAATTTAACAGACAGATTGCCTATTGCAGCACTTGATGATTTCGGCCTTACAAACTCTGAGATAAATCTTTTAATTGATTATTTGAACAAAATTATCATCGACATTAAAAACCAGACCGGAGCAATTGCTGACAACGCAAAGAACCTGCTTGAAACCTCTGAACAAAATGCTGTTGGCATCAATCAAATCGTTTCAAAGTTCAATGACATAAACACTATGAGTGATGAAAGAGATCAGCTTTTAACTTCAACACAGAATAATCTCCGTAAGCTCAATGAAGATTCAAAAAGAATTTCTGACCTCATTGTTTCTCAAACTACCTCAACAGAAAAAAATGCTTCTGCCATTACTGAAATGGTTGCCAATGTAAACTCAATTGGTGAAATGATAAACAAGTCAAAAAATCTTTCGCAGGAACTTACAGCACTTTCAGATTCTGGAAATACAGAAGTTACTGGTACCCTGAACATAATCAAGGAAATTTCAGAGAAGTCTTCACAGATGATTGAAGTTACAAAAGTTATACAGAAAGTTGCAAGCCAGACAAACTTACTTGCCATGAATGCCGCAATCGAAGCCGCTCATGCCGGAAACGCCGGAACAGGATTCTCTGTAGTTGCCGGTGAAATCAGAAGCCTTGCAGAATCAACTTCCAAGAGTGTTACAAGTATTAAAGGAATGATAGAAGATTTGTCTAATGCCATAAATAAGAGTACAGAAAAAATTGATACTACTTCAAATGCATTTAAGCAGATTCGTGAAAGCATAAAGGAACAGATGCAGCTTATAGAAACAATCGATCAGGCTACAAAAGAACAGTCTGTTGGTGCTAACGAAACCCTGCGCGCTACAAATGAAATTTCAGACCAGATTACAGAAATCAATAATTTAATGCGCAATAACATTGATTATTCTGCAGAAATTCAAAGCAGCATTGAAGATGTCGTTGATTTGTCTAGTAATGTACAGTCAGCAATGTCTGAATCTATTTCGGTAATCAATAATTTTGAAACGACTATCGAATCTACAAAAGTTGATGCCATTGAAAACCAGGACTCAATTACAGCCGTAAATGAAAACCTCTCTCACTTTAAGGTGAATTAATTTAAAATGCGGTGAGGCGATTGAGCCAAGACCTTGCGGTGGTTGAGCCCGTCGAAACCACCAGAGATAAAAGACACTCAGTCATTCTGAATTTATTTCAGAATCTGTATTCACAATTAATAATGAGCAAAAAAAAAACTGCTGCGGTGATTGAGTAGGCAGCGCCGTACGGTCCCTGAGCGTAGTCGAAGGGGTCGAAACCACCCTGTATCAAAATTCATCTTCAAAAATATGGAGCGGACACATTTTTGCTCAATCTTATCGTTATAGGAAAAACCTATAACTGAATATCAAAAAGAAGTATTATACATGCTTTTAAAATCAGTATATCTTATAGCCAACCTAGGTAGACAAATCAGGCAGTTTGAAAAATAAAAATTAAAACAACAAACTGCAAAACACATTAGAGGAGGCTATATTATGGCAAACAAAAATATTAAGGATTCAAAAAACTGGAACTTTGAAACACGTCAACTTCACATTGGACAGGAAAAAGCAGATCCAGCTACAGACGCACGTGCAGTACCAATTTACGCAACATCATCTTTTGTCTTTCATAATTCACAGCATGCAGCCGACAGATTTGGTCTACGCGATGCAGGAAACATTTACGGTCGATTAACAAACCCAACCCAGGACGTTTTCGAACAGCGCATTGCATCTTTGGAAGGTGGAGTTGCCGCTCTTGCAACAGCTTCGGGGGCCGCTGCAATCAATTACACAATTTCTGCCCTTGCAAAAAACGGCGAGCACATTGTTGCATCAAAAACAATCTACGGCGGAACATATAATCTGCTTGCACATACACTTCCGCTCAACAATGGAGTTACAACAACCTTCGTAGATCCCTATGAACAAGGCAGTTTCGAAAAAGCAATCCAGCCAAACACAAAAGCAATTTTTATTGAAACTCTTGGAAATCCAAATTCAAATATCATCGATATTGAAGCAGTCGCAGAAGTTGCTCACAGTCACGGCATCCCTCTTGTAATCGATTCAACTTTTGCTACTCCATACATCATCAGGCCAATTGAATACGGGGCAGACATTGTAATTCACTCAGCAACAAAATTTATTGGCGGACACGGAACAGCAATCGGTGGTGTAATCATTGACAGTGGAAATTTTGACTGGAAGAAATCAGGAAAATATCCATGGATCAGTGAAGCAAACCCAAGCTACCACGGAATCAGTTTTGCTGATGCTGTAGGACCTGCTGCATTCGTAACCTATATCCGTGCAATTTTACTCCGTGACACAGGTTCAACTCTTTCTCCATTCCACGCATTTTTATTCTTACAGGGACTTGAAACTTTATCACTCAGAGTTCAGCGCCATGTAGAAAATGCATTGAAGATTGTAGATTATCTTTCTAAACATCCGCAGGTAGAAGCTGTTCATCATCCATCCTTAGAAAGTGAACCAAGTCATGCCCTTTACAAAAAATATTTCCCTAAGGGAGCCGGCTCAATTTTTACATTCGAAATCAAAGGCGATGCAAAGACAGCACAGAAGTTCATAGATAACCTTGCAATTTTCTCTCTGCTTGCAAATGTTGCTGACGTTAAGTCTTTAGTAATTCACCCTGCTTCTACAACACATTCACAGCTTACAGAAGCAGAACTTCTTGATCAGGGAATTAAACCTAACACAATTCGTTTTTCAATCGGAATTGAAGACAGTGAAGATTTAATTGCAGCCCTTGATGAAGCATTTAATGCAGTAAAGTAGGATTTATATGGCAGCATTAGATTTACGATATCTTTTTGAAGATGCTGAGGAGACTTCTCCGGATGGTCTTGCAAACTATGAAAGCTTAGACTTTGTGAGCAATGGAAGCCATCTTTACGGAGAGATTCTCTGGCCTTCAAAAGCTTTTGATAAACCGCATCCCTGCGTAATAATGCTGCATGGATATCCTGGAAGTGCAAGAAACGATGACATTTCCCATGCCCTGTGCCGTGCAGGCTGTGTAGTGCTTGTACCGCATCACAGAGGTGCCTGGGGAAGTCAGGGAAAGTATCTTGTAACGCATTGTGTAGAAGATGCTTACAACTTAGCTTTGTACGCTCATTCTGATGAGTTTGCAGAAAAGTATGATGTAGACAAAGAAAATATTTTCTTACTTGGTCACAGTATGGGCGGAAACTCTGCACTTAACGCAGGAAAAAAAATAGACTGGCTTAAAGGAATTATAATGCTTGCCCCTTATGATCCCACCTGTTTACTCGACAGTGGTAAGGAAGCATATCTAACTTCACTGTTGAATGAAGGAAAGATTTTACAGTCAGACGGATTAGATTCCATTTACGAAGACATTTTGAAAAATAGAAATAATCTTGAGTTTGTAAAAGCCTTTGAGCAGGTACAGAATAAAAACCTTCTGGTTTTCACAGCCCTGTACGATTCAGTTTCTATAAACGAAAAAATGGTAAAGCCTTTGTGGAAACTCCTTGAAGAAAACAGCAAGTCAAACAGGGCAGCGAATAAATCAAGTGCAATTCAAAAATTAATCGAGTACCCCGTAGAACACGGACTTTTAGGGCGAAGAATTTCTGTCATAAAAGAAACCGGCAGTTTTATAAAGGCGTGTCTTGAGCTGTCTTGAGATTGATTTGTATCGATATAAAAAAATAGTGTGTTTTCCAGAAATTATGCTATCATAGTAAATCATATATAACTGTCATGCAGAACTGATTCCCGTCATGCTGAACTTGTTTCAGCATCTGTAATTCAGCAGCTGTAGTCCGTCACCCTGAATACTTTGGCAGGCTCAGTACATCGCTTGTTTCAGGGTCTGTATGGCAAGAAATTATTGAAAAAACTCTAGAGAGAAAAACATGTATTTAGAAAAAATCAATTCAAGCGCAGATATAAAAAAACTTTCCCTTAACGAACTGCAGCCTCTTGCAGATGAAGTACGAAAAGCAGTCATAAATAAAATCAGTAAAGCCGGCGGACATCAGGGACCAAACCTTGGCGTCGTAGAATTAACTGTTGCCCTGCATTATGTTTTTGACACCCCTTACGATAAGCTTGTATTCGATGTATCGCATCAGTGTTATCCGCACAAAATTTTAACAGGAAGAAAACAGGCCTTCCTCGAAGAAGAACATTTCCACGATGTAACAGGCTATACAAATCCCTTAGAAAGCGAGTACGACTTATTTACAATCGGCCACACATCAACTTCCGTATCATTGGCACTAGGACTCTGCAAAGGCCGCGATGTAAACGGCAGAAACGAAAATGTAATCGCCTTAATTGGTGACGGTTCCCTCTCCGGCGGAGAAGCTCTCGAAGCCTTAGACACAGCAGGCGAATACAACGGCAACTTAATAATAATCGTAAATGATAACGACCAGAGCATTGCAGAAAATCACGGAGGACTTTATAAAACCCTGAAAAAACTTCGCGAAACAAACGGAAAGTGCGAAGAAAATTTATTCAAGGGCTTTGGACTCGATTACAAATACATTGGCGACGGACACGACATTAAAAAACTTGTTCAAGTTTTACAAAGCGTAAAGGATTGTACAAAACCTGTCGTTGTTCATGTTCACACAATAAAAGGAAAGGGCCTCCCTTATGCCGAAAAAAATCGCGAAGAATATCACGCAGGCGGACCATTTAATGTAGAAGACGGAAGCCCGAAGTATTCGTATGAAGAAGATTCAACAGTTTATGAAAGCCTCATAGAACTTCTCGAAAACGATGAAAAATCTGTAATCGTAAACGCAGGAACTCCAATGGGCTTAGGCTTTGTCGGAAAAGTCCGCGACAAATGGGAAAAGAAAGGACGCTTCATCGATGTAGGAATCGCAGAAGAAAACGGAGTTGCCATGACAAGCGGAATTGCCAGAAACGGAGGCACCGCTGTATTCGGAACTTATGCATCATTCTTCCAGAGAACCTACGACCAGATGAGCCACGATGTATGTTTAAACTCAAGCAATGCAACCTTCATAATTCTCGAAGCAGGCATTTATGGCTCCAATTCAAACACACATATTGCCCTGTGCGACATCTCAATGTTTGCCCACATCCCGAATTTAATTTATCTTGCACCAACATCAAAAGAGGAGTACGAAGCAATGTTTAAATTCGCAACAACCCAGAAAAAAAATCCTGTCGCAATCCGTGTGCCGCTCAAAATGCAAACAACCGGCGAAAAGGATTTAACCGATTACTCAAAACTAAACAGAAATCAGGTAGTAAACAAAGGCTCTAAGATTGCAATTTTTGGTGTCAGCAATATGCTCCCCCGCGCCTTAGAAGCCGCAGCCGAATACAAAAAGCAGACGGGCCACGAAGTCACTGTAATAAATCCAAAGTTCCTCACAGGCTTAGACGAGGAGCTGCTCAAGTCCCTCGAAGAAAATCATGAGCTGGTAATTACACTGGAAGACGGTGAAACAGAAGGCGGTTACGGTTCACGCATCGCAAGTTTCTACGGCTGCTCAAAAATGAAAGTAAAAACGCTGGGCATCTCAAAAGTCTTTTACACCGATTTCGAAGCCGAAGACATCCTCGCCAAAGAAGGCATGAGTGTAGAAAAACTGGTCGAGCTGATGAAGTCATATTCGTAAGAATTTTTTGCACGCTGACTTTTCCTCAAACAAAATAATTCCTCCTGCAAAGAATACATTGCAAACAAATTCCACCCTTCCGCCCTTTGCTCACGCGCATTCTTCCGCTTGCGCTCCAGAACTCCGGGGCTCCACGGTGCGCTCATTATCACGGTGGTTGAGCCCGTCGAAACCACTGTATATAGAGCAACGCGTCATTCCGAGCTCATTTCGTAATCTGCGAAGCGTGTTTTTCTTTCCCCTAAGCCCCCAATCTTTCCTGCACGCTTTAAAAGCTGCAGACTCGATTTATCTATTTAATTAAATACGGTGGTTGAGCCTGTCGAAACCATTTATATAAAGAGTAACTTGTCATATAGCTATGATTTAATCAAAGAAAATAAAGTGGTACTCTAAGTCTGACGGGACTTGGAGGCAGGCGAAGGTTGTGCTCAGA
>JAEEGL012972760.1_pt1 | contig 10906 bp, 9 predicted proteins | sample 9134231 | NCBI WGS metagenome assembly JAEEGL01 (sample SAMN16246548, study PRJNA631951) | gut metagenome | biome: gut microbiome; feature: rumen; material: fiber-attached | host: Bos | place: Iran: Karaj | collected 2018-10
AATGAACTCCTCTACCTTGGTGAGATTACTGAGCAACTTGTGCTTGACTTCCGGAACTGGCAACTTGGTAATGATAGGAAAGTCGATACTGTGAATAAAGTGGTACAGGCTATTGGTGGGGTCTGTTCTTATGCTTCGCAGATGCGATACGTACCAATAGAAGGCACCTGAGCCATCAAGGAGCTGCATCTCTCAGATAAGTCTGTTGATGCTGATGATGTCAGAGTCAAGTATCTTACAGAAGAACAGTTGAGGGATTTTGTAGGTATCCGTGAGACTCTTCCGCATATTCGGATGAAGGAGTTCCACGATATGTTTATGTTCAGTTTCTATGCGTGTGGGCTCCGGCTGATTGATATGATGACTTTACGTTGGGTCGATATTGACCTCAAGAAGCAAGTCATCAGGAAAATTCAGGTGAAGACCCGTAACCGTAATGTTATACCAATACGAGATGCTGCAATTGAGATCCTTGACCGCTGGAAAGGTCGGTATAAGGTCTTTGTGTTCGGGTTGCTGCCGGAAAAGTTCAACCTAAATGTCGACGAGGAGTTACGCAAGCGTCGCAATTCCGTCACAGCCACTATCAATACCTCTCTGAAGCGGCAGTCGAAGTTTGCGAACTTTGAGTTTGAGATAACATTTCACTGGGCCAGACATACCTGGGCAGTACTAGCGTTGGAAAAGGGCGTTGAGATAAGCAAGATAAGCAGACTTCTCGGCCACACCTCGACGGCGGTGACCGAGAAAGTCTATGCAGAGTTCTTGCCAGATACTCTTGGAGAGGTGGTGGATGAATTAGACTTCAGTTATTGAAAGGTATATCGTTTTTTTCTTTATGTTGAGCACTTCCACTCTCTTCTTCAGCATCTTCACGACTGATGGCTATGATGTCATATCCCTCAGGGACTTCATCGTGTTCTTGTAAATCCTTGATGGCATCCTCCTCATTTAGGTAAACGTCAGGGTACAATAAGAATTTTTCTCGACTTGTTATTATGCCTTTATCGAATACCATACCATCAGTCTTACGAACAGGCATATAGAAAGTGTCAGCTATTGCATGGCGGATCATCTCGTTTACATTGCTAACCATTTTTCCCTTTTGGCTTTTAATCCAGTTCCAATGCTGTGATGGGCAGTCGATATAGCAGCTAACTTTAAACTCTCCGTTCTCGTCCTGCCAGATAAATGTTGTTGTACTCATCTTCCGTGTGTTATATCCTTCATTGACATAGATGCGTTTCAGATCATCTTTTTCCCAGACCTCGTAGCCCAGTCTTTCAGCTAATTCATAGATACTAAGTTTTTTGTTCATACTTTTGATGTTTATTGTAAATGATTACTAATGTTAAAATCGAACTTCAGATTGCGGACAGCTTCAGCTTTTGTATCTTGTCGGAATTCTGCATATACCTTCTCTGTAATAGCTGTGCTTGTATGCCCCAACAGTGAACTTATCATGTTCATCGACATACCCTGCTCAAGTGCCGAGACAGCCCAAGAATGGCGAGCCATATGAAACGTCACCTTCTTGCCAAGTTGCGACTTTTTCGAAATGTTCTCAAGTGACTTGTTGATAGACTTTGTGATAGAGTTACGTCTTGTTCTCAACCTTTCCTCATCTTTCAAATCAAAGTCATCCGGTAGCAGTCCGAAGACAAAAATGTTATGACGTCCTCTCCACTTCTTGAGAATCTCCAATGCTTCATCTATAAGCGGAATTGTGTTTCGACCACGAGTCTTTACCTGTATCTTGCACAACTCTTTCTTCTCGAAATCAATGTCACACCATCTTAATGTAATTATGTCACTGATTCTGGGCCCACATGACAGATATGAGAACTTGAACATTTCAAGCACGTCAGCTTGCTTGTTGCTTATGATACTTCGGTCAATGTTGACGAGCTTGCCAATCTCTTCTGTAGTGAGATATTTGATAGATCTTGCTAAACTGTCATCTAAATTATCCTCTAGGACGATATCTGCTATTGCTTGAGCAGATGCCTTGCAGAGTAACCCGTTATTAGAAGCCTGTCTGCATATCTTGCTGATAGTCTCAAAGTACTTTTCAATAGTGTCGGTTTGGCGCCCACGCTCAAGTCCCCATGACAAGAAGTCACAAACAAGTTCCTCTGTAATGTTGCCTATGAAGAGTTCACCTTTCTGCTCACATCCCTTGTCATTCAAAAAGTTCTTGAACTGATTCAGAATAGAAACAGAGTTCTTGTAGGTCGATATTCTTATCTTACGTCTCATGTACTGCTTCTCTAATAGCTCTAGTGCATAGGCAACAAAGCCCTGCCCCTTATCTGCTCGCAGTGATCTGTCGTCACCATAGATAAAGCCCTGGATGATGTCCGGACTAATCTCACCGTTCTGTTCAACATAGTCGAAGATGCTACCATCAACTTTTCTAAGCAACTTCTGAAGCTGCAGATTCTTCTTCCGATAGTCAGAGCCGTAACTTGCCCGAAGTTCACCGATGCCGTGGTTTGCGTTCTGATTCCAGTCCTTTGCCATAGCTAGGATACTTGTGCTCCACCTGATTTTTTTACCGCCGCAGAAGTAGCAAAGATAGATAGGGTACAGCTTCTCCTCGTCGACCTTTGTCGGCGTTCGAAGGAAGAAACTTCCCTGCGGATACTTTCGTGCAACCCTACCCATCTCTGTAATCCGCTAATCGTTAAATAAGCGTATTAAATTCGTCAATATTGGGTTCATCATTACACTGACCCTTGGTGTGAAACTTACTGTAGCCGTAGTTGTATGCGTCATTGTACGATTTGCAACCACATCCACAGATATCGTCTATAATGTTTTTGTTACTAAAGTCAATGATGACATACCTGCCACTACCTGTTCGCTTAATTCCCCATTCACGGTTAGGCTCTTTGCTTACTTCTTTTTTCATAATTGTTACTTGTTTAATGAGATTATGTTATTACATACACCATTATCCCAGAACTTAACAAGATTATACTGGGATTACGATTACTGATTATTGTCTATAGGTTATTTTGATCTTTGCATCAAAAGCGGTTGCTGCAACTTGCGTATACTGAGAGATGCTCACTACTGTTAATGCAGTACAGCCGGAAAATGCGAAATCCTTAATCACTTTCAGAGAGTCGGGTAAATAAAGATTCGTTAGTCCTATGCAGTTTTCGAAAGCATTCCTGCCGATGACTTCCACTCCTTCCTTGATAGTCAGTCGAATTAAGTTGCTACAATCTTTGAATGCCCTATTCTCTATTCTTTTAACCGATTGAGAAATTTCAATTAGCCTTAACCCCGTACAATAACAAAACGCTTCTTCTTCAATTGTTGCTATGTCACTTGGAATACTATAAAGATTTAAAAAATGCGGAGCCAGTATCTTCTTCGCAAAGAGTTTCTTTCTGATAGAACGCAGTTTCGGCTTCTGGGGACAATAGCTATTGCAAATTTTCAAGAAACTTGTTGCTGGTATGCAGCAATGAACCGTAATATCCTCGCCACAACCTGCAAATACCCCTTTGTTAACTCCGATTTTGTTAGTTGTCATTATTACCGTCTTGAGATTCCAACACTCGGTGAATGCTCTGCCCATAGAGATGACGGAACGTGGTATCGTTATTTTTTTTAAGCTGATGCACATTTTAAAGCAATAGTCACCTATTACCTTTAAACCATCTTCCGCCATCTTAACATCTGTAAGACTAATGCAACCTTCGAACATACTATCTGGCAGTTCTTCAATAGATGATGGGATGTCAGCAGATTCGACACGTCGACAGCCTTTGAATGCGCCCTGTCCAATGTACTTAACACACTTAGCGATTTGTACGCTCTTAAGCGACTCACAACCCTCAAAGGCGCAACTGCCAATCCTCTTGAGCGTTTCGGGAAAGACTATATTCGTGATATCTTTGCATCCTTTAAACGCATTTTGCTTAATAGCAACAATACCTTCCGGAATAGTGATAGTTCCTTCAGCATTAACAGAGCATCTGCAGAGCACCTCACCATTTGTTGAAATAATAAAATTGTCGTTCATTGTATACTGTTGTTTATGCAGCCGCGCCCTTGACCTACTTGCTATCTTGACATCAAGCACAGTCAAGTAGCAACGGCTGCTGGTTATACATCTGATCTTACTTTACGTCATCGGCAGTGCAATCTTCGACAATCTTGTGACTCTTCCCGGTAGCCGACTTACGAGTTTTCTTCGCGCTCTTTGCCGTCTTGAGTACTTCGGCAAGTTTCTTGAAGTATTCAACGTTCTCATAGAATCTCTTGTCGCTCATGTCGGGCACAAAGCACTTTGCACGCTTTTCATCGCTGAGAGACTTCTCGAACTCCAGAATGATATCCCTGATTTTACCACTATCACAATCCTGCGGTGTCAGGCCCTCAATCCTCTTGACTGTTGCAGAGTCAAGTTGACAAAGCGAGTTCAGAAATGCATCAAGATGTTCGTTGTTGCGTTTGATGACAATCAGTTCTGCGAGATAGCGCTTCCGCAAGAAGTTGTTACTGAATCCAGCATCATTCAGCATTCGCAGAATCTCCAGAGCCTTCCTGGGGTTACTTTCCGGCAGTTCACCCTCGTTGCTGATGAAACGACTTAGTACAGACGGATTCAATGCTTTGTGATTGTTGCACAGATACCGACTAGCATTAGAAATCGAGTAGCCGAGTTGCGTACACAAATTAACCGCAATAAGTGTCTCATCTTTCGGATTGTGCGTGTAAGCACTCTTGACATAGTCTTTAGAAGCCCAGCACTTGGGAGTTGAGTTGATGTCCATAATGATTGACATGATGTCCTGACCTTGAATGTCCTCTTCCCCATACACGTTTGCGTAGATGAAGTCTGTGAATTTTACATCACTTCCTTCTATCTGCATTTCATCGAAGAGCTGCAATGCACACTTGCTGCGATGCTGACCATCTACGATTACATAACAATCAGTAGAGGGGTTCTTCAAAGGCAGGTTTGTACGCATGTCATACAAGACAACGTTTTTGTCTTGGATGTCCTGATACTTAACAACGAGGATGGGTACTAATACGCGGCCGACTTTCTTGATAGCCTTCATCAATCTCTGAGGTACAACATCGCGGTTACCGTCGATTGTTGCGAACTGTACTGTTGCCAGTGGTAAGTTTTTAATGTCCATGTTTCTTCTGTTTAATAAGTTACTCGGCAATATCGCCGTCTACAACAAACACATCAAAAAACATACCCATCTAGCCACAAGTGACAAAACATGAAATCACATGGAAAAACGCATACGGGGATTTTATTTTTTGATTTCCCTAAAAAATCCCTGAAATGGCAGAAAAACCTGCTTTGTTGTCAGTGTGACAAGAGACATAGTGACACCAAAAAAAGCGTGCCTCTATGTGAGACACACTTTAAAAACTAGGACTTCGTTGCTTGATAATCACATATTTTTTATCGCACTTTCAATGTATTCTTTAATAATAACCTCAATGATTTTTTTCTCACTTTCTATTTCTTTTATTTCATACATAAACCTTTTCCTTTCACTTATTTTATCAATAAAGTTATTATCCTTAGCGTATGAATTGATTTTTATATCAAGTATTTCTGGGCCAGCAGCCAAAATTCCTTGCCTGCTTAACATGCCAAGGACGTTATATACCAATGAAAGATTGAATCCGCCTTTGAAATTTTTGGTGGGAGCCGGTTTTACTAGTTTTTCTTTTATATTTTCAAGTGATAGTATTCGGCTCATTAGGTCTTTGAAATTAGATTGATAATATGGTTTTACGAGATTGTATTCTTTTTTAAAAAGGCATCCGATGTATTTCATTGCCTTATCCTTAGCGACAGTAATTAAATCTTTAGAATCCCTTTCTTTTATATAACTCATTCGGAACATACATTCATACAATCCCTCTTGACTATCGCATGGATGATCAATCAAAATTTCTATAAGGCCTTCTACAATTTCCTTTTTAAATCCAAGTACCTCATCAAGAAAGATGTTGTCGCATACTAAATGGAAAAAAATACGTTGCGGTTTTAGCAAATCGCTTTCTGGTATACCATACTTGTATTTTTCTATCTCATAATAGTAAAAAACTGCCCAGCTATCATAAGTGATTTTGTGCTTGTTGAAAAATGTTTTTGCATCAATTTCAACGCTCCCCTTCCATTTGGATGCCCTAACGTTCATATATTCAATATAAATGTAATTCAGGTCATTTTGCAATATCGATAAGACTTCATTTCCTATGGAAGGTATTCTCAATGCACAGATTTCATTGTCATCAATCACATAGCACTTGTAAGGATGCTTATTATAGTTATAAAGCGTAATCTCATGCTCATTATTTTTAGGTTTTGGCAAGTCTTTTATGCGCATATGCAGCATAAAATGATTGTCAAACTCTATCGAAGGATAACGTCCACAAAAAATATCAAACATCTCATAAAGACTTCTGCGATGCTGCGCGCTAACCAATGATAATGCATTGACTAATTTAGGCATAACTCGTGATTCGTCAACATACAAAGAGTAATCCATTCTGGCTCTTTTAACGAATGCACTTAACACATACATCTGTTGTTTCAGTTCATCTGGCATCCATTTTACAGCCTGCTCCATATTTCTCAATGAATAATAATACCTGTTGATTAAATTTTGAAGGCAATAATAGAAACGAATAGCATCTTTGGAGTCCAAACGATAGAATCTATTTGTATTAGCGCTTTTGATTGCATGATAGAACATAACGTTTATCCAGTTTGATGAGAAAAAGTATCCACCCCCATCCTTTATTTGATGTTCCACTTTATCTAGATATATGTATAATTCCCTCTTAGTACAGACTTGTTCGAAAAATGTTTGTTCATCATCAATGATTTCGTTTTTTGTGCGCCTGTAAAACGAATGATTTCCATATATTCGCATGATGGACGTCATTATTCTGTCACCGATTTGTATTAGTTGGTCTGCCCCAGCCTTTTGCACATAGACGTCAATATCAATAAAAAAATTATATGCTTCCTTCCTATATGCGTCTTGGAAGTTTGAATAGTCATGCATAATGGCCGCTGTCAATCGTCGCAAGAGCAGTGACTTGCGGAATGTATTCTTTCGTGAATTAACTACTTCAACTTCTTCAGCAGTAATGTTCAAAAATGAGTACTGCTCATTATATATCTCGACGTATCCAGGGACTTGCAAATCAATGTGTTTTGTCTCATTGATTGTTCCATCGGCATTGTATGTAGTAATCTCCATTATGATTTTTTTTGAAAGTATCTGGGTACAAAATTAGGATTTTTTTGGCAAAAAATTGTTCAGATTTGATTATTTTTAGCGTTTTTTGAGAAATTGATGATGACTACTTTCGAATTTTATAAGGAATAATGATGTCGTGCTGGTTATTAGAACTCAAGGTGGTCATCATCATAGGTATCAACAAAGATTCCGTCCCCAGCATGACGTACAACAGGAACGAGAAGAAGTAGTAGTAGACGAACCATCTGATGAATCGACGTCCGCTGCTTTATGTGGCTATCACTCGCGCCATGCAGATAGTTCGGGTTATGGGGTGCGGTGTGAGAAGTTTGAATTACTATGCCCCACATATATAATATAATGTATAAGAGAATGTAAGTCTGCAAACAAATATACTGCGGAGGTCATCCATATAGGATTGTTCTCCGTTTTCTTATTGCAAGTAGCAGGTACGCAAAATTGACAAAAGTAATCAACAACCTGCCGCTACCATGCACCTATTATACTATAAAGCATGTCTTATTGTCAAACAGAAGATGTTCATTTGCAAACACATATCCAAGTTGATTGCATACGCATTGAGTGTCACCGATAACCTTATTGATGTTGCGATGCGAGTGGCCGTATATCCAATAGTCAATATCACTTGATGTGATGTAATTTTCAAGTTCAACAGTGAATGCGCCGTTCATAGAACTTCCTGCGAACTCTGGAGCACATAATTGGTAAGATGGTACATGATGGGTGACCACAATTTTGTATTTAGCATCACTATTAGCAACAGCAGTCTTGATAAAAGCCAAACATCGTTCATGTTCACAGTTGAACTCGCGATGCGTGAGAACGTGACTCCCGTACATGATGCGACGGAAGTCAGTCACGCACTGCTCACAAAATGGAGCATCTTTTTCGTCAATATGTGACCACAAAGTAGATAAGATGAAGTCAACATTATCAATCCTCACCACCTTGTTATAGTAGTAATGTATATTCTTACGTATTTCACCAACTTCGCCTTCCTTCATGGTTGCCAAGTCATAGAACTTATAGAACTCATGGTTGCCTGGGACGACAAGTACTTGTTGATAGTTTTCAGAAGCCCAGTCCCAGAAAGGATGAATATGATAATTCTGATCACCCAGGTATCCGATGTCTCCGGCAAGAATGAGGATGTCCCCATTTACTTCAAGGGGATGTTCACGTAAGTATCGCCAGTTATCTGCGAACTCTAGATGCAAGTCTGACGCATACTGTATTCTCATATGATAGTTTCTTTTTGCATGCAAAGGTAATCATAAAGTTTCGGATAGTATTGATATTAGGGATAAAAAGTACCAATAAACAGGTATTTGGTAGCAAGCTCGGTTTGTATCTTAAAAGCATAAGTTCGTACCCTTTAACTGTAATATTTTGGTTCGACAATAGAATCTCGCTACTTTTACAACAAAAAAAAGTAACAATTATGAGGATTTAGACATGGAATTCAAATAAAAGATGTAACTTTGCACCCGAATTAACATGTCGAACCCTTTAAAGTAAAGAAAGGGTCGCACGAATGAGTAGAAAGTAAGTATATACCCACATCAGAGTTTGGCAACTGCAACTTCTTGGCTGCAGATTAAATGATTATACATTCACTAAACTCCATAATTCACCTTGTTTTAATAACAACTGACAGACTTGATTCTGTCAGCAAATAGTTATATTATGGGCATATTAAAGCCAAAAGAATTAAGTAAACTGGGGTATACAGACAACACTGCTCGAAGTATCGCTGTGGAGTTGATAGCAAAGCATTGCAAGCATACGCCCCCAGACGAGATAAAAAACATACTGATGGACATACATGAACGTCCTCATGAGTACAAAAACAACCAGATATGGTCAAAGTTAGCAGCAGTTATATCTCCTACAGAAGTTGAAGTATCTCATTTTAATCTCCACGATACCCCTATACATTATTATATATATGGGGGTGATGGTATCGATGAACTTTCAAAGAAGCAGATGGAGATGGCGATGAGACTTCCAGTCGCTTTGGCTGGTTCTTTGATGCCAGATGGATGTGCCGGATACGGACTTCCAATTGGCGGAGTACTCGCTACTACAGATGATGTGGTCATTCCTTACGCAGTAGGTAAGGACATCGGATGCCGGATGAGTCTTACTATCCTTGATGCTGGTGCTGACTATTTTGAAAAGTATCAAGCCAGAGCTGTCGAAGCATTGATGAACAATACTGCATTCGGACTTGATGACACACTTCCGTACAAACAGTATCATCCGCTGTTCGACAAGAGTGAATTTAGGGAGATCCCTATTCTTAAAACACTCCGTGAGAAAGCTGTGCGACAATTAGGGTCAAGTGGAAAAGGGAATCATTTCGTTGACATCTGTGAAGTTGAACTTCCTGAAATCAACATGTTTGGACTTCCTGGAAGTCGATACATAGGCATACTATCGCACTCAGGGAGCCGGGGACTTGGTGCCAGTATTGCTGATTACTATACTTCCATTGCAAAAAAGACTTGTCATCTTCCACGACAGGCAGGTCCTTTCGCATGGCTTGGCTTGAACAGTGAAGCCGGCCAGGAATACTGGAAGTGCATGGAGCTTGCAGGAGAATATTCGGCCATCAACCATGAGTGTATCCATTCCAATGTGGCAAGAGCCTTACGGCTGAAGCCATTGGCCAATGTCAGTAATCATCATAACTTCGCATGGTGGGAAACACTACCAGATGGCAGTAAAGTCATCATCCATCGCAAGGGAGCGACTCCCGCCCATTTTGGAGAACTTGGCATTATCCCAGGGTCTATGGCAACACCTGGCTTCATTGTCTCTGGTAAGGGCTGCTTGAAATCTCTCTTCTCAGCATCGCACGGAGCTGGTAGAACTATGTCACGTCTTGATGCAAAGAATAGCATCAGCCGATATGCACTAAAGAAGTACCTTGCTGAGAAAGGCGTGACCCTTCTTGGCGGAACTACTGAGGAAGCACCACAAGCCTACAAGGGTATCAGCAAAGTTATGGAGTCACAGAAAGAGTTAGTAAACATTGAGGGGAAGATTATCCCTCGCATCGTAAGAATGAGTGAAGAATAATATGGAGAAGAGTTATATTCAGATTACATCAGGTCGCGGACCTGTGGAGTGCTGCCGGGTGGTAGTGCTCATCACAAGAAAGATGATAGAACAGATAAAGGGTCTGGGCTATGAAGTGGAAATAGTAGAGCATGAAGATGGTCCGGAAGACGGTTGCATGTTCTCATCAACTCTCTCAGTTGAGGGAAAAGGCATCACATCACTGAAAAATGAATGGGAAGGGTCTGTCCTTTGGGTTGCACAAAAGAACCCTTTCCGCCCCTGGCATCGAAGGAAGAACTGGTTTGTGGGAGTCCACTTCTTCAACCCTCTACAACCAGAGAGCATTAACGATCGGGATATCACTTACGAGACACTTCGCGCTTCTGGCCCTGGAGGGCAGAATGTCAATAAGGTGGAGACTGCCGTAAGAGCCATTCACACGCCAACGGGCCTGACTGTGCTTGCTTCGGACATGCGGTCCCAGACACAGAACAAGAAACTGGCCCTCGAGCGTCTCATTATAAAACTGTCTGCCATTGAGGAACAGAAACAGATGC
>JAEEGL012980117.1_pt1 | contig 10906 bp, 9 predicted proteins | sample 9134231 | NCBI WGS metagenome assembly JAEEGL01 (sample SAMN16246548, study PRJNA631951) | gut metagenome | biome: gut microbiome; feature: rumen; material: fiber-attached | host: Bos | place: Iran: Karaj | collected 2018-10
AGGTAATGGTACCACTTGAGCTGGTTTTCTTTTTGCTCCTTCATGTCCTGTCTGACTTCCCGTTCTATCTCTTTTCTGCTTCCAAACATAACGTAACCTCCTTTGCCCATCTTTTCGAGCCGCGCCTGTTATTCGAATCCGGCTATTGATCCATCCGTGAGTCAGTCCTGATGCTGCTGTCTTCCGTTCTCATCGAGCGTCGCTTTATAGTTATCTATAAGATAGTCATATTTCCCGAGATTGATATTGATCACCTTTATGATCCTGTCTTTGTCAAAAAGATCGCCGCGAGTTATCTCGTCAATGATCCGGTAATATTCCCTGGCATCTTCATTTTTGATCGAATTGGGAGTGTATGAAAACAGTATCATATCTATATAGCCTTCCGGTGCCTGTCTCCACATATGCCCTATTCTCCATCCCGGTTCTTTTACCGCCGGAAGATGCGCAAGATAAGGGTCTCCGAGGGCATACAGATCATTTAAGTACAGATCGTTATTGTAGTATTTCGTTATCCCGGGAACGCTTTCTAATATGCCCCCGGGCATATCGTTATCACGAATTTCCTTAACACCGTCTTCATTCCATGTATCGCGGATGCACAGCTGCCCGGTCGTGGCAAGCGAATACAGATTGTTAAACAGACTTGCCGTCGTAAAATAACCGGCCCTCTCATCCGAGATAGGAGACCCAAAAGTTCTTCCGAACAGGAACTGATCCGTGATCACATCTGATGTAAATCCGAAAACAAGAGCGGCAATAGCGATCCCGACAAAACGTCTGTTAAAGCGTGCTCCCTTTCCGAGCTCGGAAAACTCCCTGTTCCTTATGTCTATGTAACACATAAGCGAGATAAAGAACATCGTCGTAAAATGACGTCCCATCATAAAGTCCCCGCCTACAGCTATAAGGTAAATACCGTAAAGAAATGGTCCTGCCATACAGAAAATATACTGTCCTTTTCTGACGGATATTGCCGCGATCATAACAAGCAGCGGTACTATCAGTATGATAGGATCACATACTGCCGCATTCAGGTAATACCTAATGCCTCTTACTACATAATCACGGAACGCGATGTCCGTCCCGAGCTTTGCATATGCGGTGTTCGGAAAAGGAAAACCGTAATAGAATATCGAAAACAGCTCCCAGAGAACAAACGGGAGAAGTCCCAATATTCCTATGCCTACCGCCTTTCCGAACGATACCCCGTCGCGTTTTGCAAGATATACATATACCGCCATCGGTGCAAACATCAGTACCGCATCCATACGCGTCATTGCGATAAGAGCAACATAAACAGCGAGGATCAGCATGTCTTTTCCGGTATAAAGCTCACGTTCAAAATACTTTTTTAAAAACAGTGCACCGAGGAAAAACAGCATGCTGTTTTCAAGACCCGAGGTCGTATAACTGACAAAACTTACCGATCCGATAAGAACGGCAAGACAAAACACGATCTGTCTTTTTGTCCTGCAAAAATCCCACGCCAGTATCTTAAATGCGATCGAAGAGAAAACGATATTGATCAGAAGCGATACAAAGAACATATCGCGGATCACAAAATATCCCGCGGCAACAACAAGAGTGAACAGCGGGCATGTAGTCGCCGTTGCCCGCTGGCCGACATTATAAACAAATCCGTTTCCGTCAACGAGATTCTTCGCCATGATATAGGCGTGATAGCTGTCATCGCTCTGCCATGCGAGTAATGTTATAACAGCTATAAATATCAGAAGTGCAAAAAACTTATATCTGTTTAATTCTTCACTGAAGAAATCATGTATTCTGTTCATCTATCCACCACAATCATTTATGAGATGATCCCTCAAAGCACAGCGGGAGTCTCATAATCTTTCCGCAAGATCTATCGCGAGCTGCATAACAACGTCCGAATTATAATGCTGCCACTGCCCCCATCGCCCAAGTCCGTAAATTTCTTTTGACGATGTGTATTTTAAAAACTCTCCGATGATCTCCTGTTTGCCTATCGTATTTAAAGGATATGCGTAATCATTTACAAAGTATATCTTATTTTCTTTGTCAGCCGCATTCCTGTCATATCTTGTCAGATTCGTTTCCGTCCAGTATCCTTTTGATCCCGGACAGAAATTGTGCCGCACAAGTATCCTGTGATATGAAAGCTCAGGATCCGGATAATAGATCCAGTGCGCTTTTGTATCAAGGTTCTCTGCCATATACTCCGTTACTATCGAGGAATACTTAAGTGCCTCAATATTTGCTATGAGCTTTTGCGGAAGATTCTTATGCTCCGTTATGCTCTTCCATGGGATCGTAACTACTATCCTGTCAGCCTGATACGTATCGTTTACGGTCCTTGTTTCGTAATCAATCTTTGTAACTTTTTCGTTGTAGCGGATCTTCTCTCCCAGTGCGTCCGCCATTCGTAAAAATACCTCGCCGTAACCGAACTTTTTCGGATAGTAAAACTTCGCGTGTCCGGGCTGTGTACCGTACGGCTTATGATTTTCACACGACAGTTTTGTCTCCTCATAAGACACATTTGGCAGTTTTTCAAGCCAGTATGTTCCGAGACTGTTAAGATCCTCGCCGAACATCTTCATATTATACGGAAGCATATAATCCTCGGCGATCGCTTTTCCGAGCTTCCATTCGATCCACTCGGTAAACTTTTCCGGTTTCGGCACATTCCTGTTGCATCCCGCGATCTCTATCGCATCAAGATATCTCTTCTGTTTATTCTCCGGAAGCTGCCATATGTTTGCCTCTATCGGACTTCCGATCATATCACCGTACAGATCGATCTTTGAGTCGCGCTCATATATATCCCATTCCGCTTCGGGAAGGAACCTGAAAACAAATTCGGTCACTGCCGGATTCTTAACATCAAGGAAATGCCCGCCTCCGATATCAAACGGACTGCCGTCGACATCAGTGCTTTTGCACAGTCCGCCCGCGCTCGGGCACTCCTCAAGTACGAGGAAATCTTTCTCTCCTTTTTCGAGGAGCTTGTTTGCAAATGTAAGGCCGCTCGGTCCGGCACCAACTATCAGGTATTTCATAGTCTTAATATTTTACCACAGGTTCTGTAATTATCAAAGAGCAGGCCCCTCCTATCTACATTTTCCACCTGTCGGGGTGATCGAGGGGCAGGAGCTCTATCCCGTATCCTTTCATGCCCGGGAAGTCTTTTATCATCTGCTCTTCATCATACGGTTCATCCTCGTAGTCATCGTCATAGAATTCTTCCTCTTCCCGGCCCGATGCATCCGCACTTCGTTTCTGAAGTTCCTTGTATATCGGCTGCATGTACATATCTCTCGGTGTCAGCTGCTCTCCGGGATTCCTGCGCCTTTTGTTCTCGCTTCGCTTCTTATAATTGTATCTCTTGTTCTCGCTTCGTTTCTTGTAACGCTTGCGCTTTTTCATCCCGGCTCTTCTTGCGCTTTTTATAAACCTCATGATCAGAGTGATCAAAAGAATTATAAAGAACAGCGTTCCGACTATCATGAACAGTTTTTTTACAACGTCCGATACGGTAACGAATACCGTCTTATGATTCGGTTTGTAACTTACAGGCTCTTCATCCGATGTGTTTGTTATGATATTCGCAAACTCAAACACCTGCCTGTCATCCGAAGCATAATCAAGAGTCGTGCCGCCGACCCTGTTGCCGCCGACAAAGTAATCGAGCCTTGCCACGGCTCCCTCTATGCCCGGTTCATAATCGACGCTAACCTCCGCATCATCAAAGCTCATTCCTTTTGGGATCACTATGCTTCCCGACTTGTTTAGGGAAAGAATGCTCTTTGAACTGCCCATGATATCAAGTTTTGTATGGAAAAAGCTTGCGGACTGTATGTTATATCTTGTTTCATTATCCGCAACATTGTATTTCTGGAAACTGGCAAAACCATAGTCCAGAAGATCCGCCGTATCCGTAAACTGGTACGGGCTCTCGTCTTTCATTACCACGCATACGAGCTTCATGCCGTCCCTTTGGGCGCATGTTACAAGCGTCTGTCTTGCTTCGGAAGTAAAACCTGTCTTGCCTCCGACTATCCCGTCATAGGCATACTTCTTACCCGATATCATCTTGTGATGATTCTCGAGAGGTCTTTCCTCATTGGTTTTGTTCGTGGCCGGGATCACATATTTGGATGTTCCCGATATCATGCACAGCGTTTCATTTGAAAAGAATGCCCGCGCTATCTTAGCAAGGTCAAGTGCACTGACATAGTGTTCCGGATCCGGGAGTCCGCTTGCATTGGCAAAGTGAGTGTTTGTACATCCGAGGGCAGCTGCTTTTTCATTCATCATACCGACAAATGTCTCTAGATCTCCCCCGACATGTTCCGCCAGTCCGTAAGCTATCTCATTCGCCGATCCGAGAAGCAGTCCGTACATACACTGCTCGACCGTAAGCTGTTCGCCTTTCATTATCCCGATCCTCGATGAGCCCCATTCCGTGTTGTCTATGGCCGCATCGGAAAATGTCACCACTTCATCCATCTGACAGTTCTCGGCAACAAGAAGGGCGGTCATCATCTTAGTGGTGCTCGCCGGATACAAAGGTTCGTTTATGTTTTTCGCGTATAGTATGGCTCCTGTATCGACCTCCATAAGTATCGCCGATTCCGTCCCGTTTTCGGGTCCTTTCGGCCAGCTCACAATGGCATTACTGTCGATCGGTAATGATTTTCTCCCTTCCCACTGTGTTTGAAACTCTTCCGTGGGGAGCGTATCAACCGCGCTGACCGTAACGGGCAGAAGGAACGCTGCCAGCATCGATACAATGACCGCAATTTTAATTTTTCCGATAATTTGCTTATTTTTTCGCATACAGAATAATAGTACCACATTTTTATTGTATAATATATAATTGTTCCGTGGATCACACAGCCTAAGACCGGGAGATATTATGATCGATAAAACAAGTCTTGCCAAAACCGCACATTCATTTGCGACCCCCTGCTTTGTATTTGACGAAGATGAGCTTACCTCGCGCATCAGATCGGTTCGGAGCCTTTTGGGAAACATCCCTCTTTGTTATTCAATAAAAGCTAATCCTTTTCTTGTTGAAACACTTATTCTTGTTGTCGACCGTTTTGAAGTATGCAGCCCCGGAGAGTTGTCGATCTGCCGCTTCTTATCCGTCCCTCCGGAAAAGATCATATATTCGGGTGTATTAAAAGAAGAGGCGGATACAAAAGAAGCAATAGAATACGGATGTGCAATACTTACGGCGGAATCGGCTCATCAGTTTGAACTGATCCGAAAAACCGCATCATTGCTTGGCAAGAAAGTAAATGTTCTTCTTCGTCTTACGTCCGGCAACCAGTTCGGAATGTCACCTGACGATATTATAAAACTACTGAAAAATCCCGTTCCCGAAATAAGTATTATCGGACTTCACTATTTTGCAGGCACTCAGCGCAAGATCATTAAGAAACAACAGGCTGAACTTGAGAGCCTGACGAGTATCATATCCGACATGAAGGAGCTGTTTGATACCGATCTTCCGATGCTTGAGTACGGCCCGGGTCTTCCTTTCCCGTATTTTACCGATGAAGATCTCTCAGATACGCTTTTGCCGCTGAAAACTCTGTCCGACGACCTCAAAAAAACCGCCGAATGCTGCGCACTTTCTGTGGAAATGGGACGTTTCCTTGCAAGCAGCTGCGGATATTATATAACGAAGATCGGAGATCTGAAGTCCTCATCCGAAGCCAACTGGTGCATAACGGACGGAGGCATTAATCATGTAAATTACCTCGGACAGATGATGGGCATGAAGACGCCTCTTATAACCCACTGTCATGATGGCGAGCCTGTTGATGACAGTGACGGGGAAACATATACGGTATGCGGGGCATTATGTACGACCAATGACATCCTGGTCCGTTCCCTTAAGTTAAAAAACCCGGTTCCGGGAGATATTCTTATTTTTTCCAATATCGGCGCATATTCCGTTACCGAAGGCATCGGACTTTTCCTGTCAAGAGACCTGCCGCGGGTGATCATGCACGGTAACGGCAAAGACAGGCTTGTACGCGATGCATCTTCGTCGTGGAAAATAAATGTTAAGGATGCAAATTCTATATTATAATATTGAATAACCCAAATTTTGCGGAGGTATTATCATGGATGAATTATTGGAACTTCTAACGGATGTCAGGGACGATGTTGATTTTGCGACATGTGAAACGCTTATTGATGACGGCATACTTGCATCCTTTGATATCCTGCAGATCATTTCTTCAATAAACGAGACTTTTGATGTTGAGATACCTGCAACTTCAATCATTCCGAAAAATTTCAATTCGGCAAAAGCCATGTACGAACTGATCCAAAAACTTCAGGAGGGCTGATCTTAAGCGAATGATAAGCGTATGTGAAATGCTTGAAAATTCTGCCGCATCTTATCCCGATAAGACAGCCCTTTCAGATCCCGGATCGTCGATAACTTTCCGGGAACTTCTTATCGGTTCGAAAAAGATCGCGACATACTTTCTCGGAAGCGGAATCATGAATTGTCCCGAAAGATCCGTTCTTTTTTATATGGAAAAATGCGTAAGCGCCCTTCCTGTAATGTTTGGCGGGATATACTGCAATGCCTTTTACTGCTTTATTGATATAAGACAATCCGACGAGCGTGCAAAAAGCATCATAGACAGGGTCAGTCCGTCTGTTATCATCACCGATCAAAAGAACAAAGACCGTCTTTACGGTATAATCGGCAACGATGCAGACTGTATCATGATCGAAGACATTACGGACAAAGCTTTTCTTGACGGCATTACAGTCGATGAAGAGGCTCTTCTTGAAGCAAGACGCGAATTCAACGATAAGCTGCCTCTATATGTTAATTTTACAAGCGGAAGTACAGGGGTTCCGAAAGGAGTTGCCGTCTCCCACTCTTCGGTCATAGACTTTATCAAAGTGTTTACGGATACTTTCGGCATTTCATGTGATGATGTTATCGCGAACCAGGCTCCGTTTGATTTTGATGTTTCGGTCAAGGACATATACAGCGGACTGTATTTAGGAGCAACCGTACGACTTATCCCGAGGGAATACTTTACCAATCCAACACTTCTTATGGATTATCTGTGTGACGGCGACGTTACCGTCATCATCTGGGCTGTTACCGCCATGTGCTTTGTGTCGATCATGAACGGCTTTGACTACCGCAATCCCGATAAGCTTCGCCTTATCATGTTCAGCGGTGAGGTTATGCCGGTAAAACAGTTAAACAAGTGGCGAAGCCGTATCCCGAATGCAAAATACGTTAATCTTTACGGCCCGACCGAGATAACATGTAACTGCACATATCATATAATAGACAGAGAGTACGCTACCGACGAATCGATACCTATTGGCATTCCGTTTTTGAACGAAAAAGTATTTCTTCTTGATGAACAAGACTGCCTTGTTACCGGAGCCGACATCGAAGGTGAGATCTGTGTCGGAGGAACCTGCCTTGCGATAGGTTATTACAAAGACCGCGAAAAGACCGACTCATCTTTTGTCCAGAATCCCTTAAATGACAAGTATTTTGAGCGGATATACCGGACAGGTGATCTTGGAAAATACGATACCGAGGGATTACTTTACTACACTTCGCGTAAGGATTTTCAGATAAAGCATATGGGGCAGAGAATAGAGCTGACCGACATCGAACTGTCGGCTATGGCTGTTGATGAAATATCAAGAGCGTGTTGTATATATGATCACAAAAAGAAAAAGATAGTACTTTTCTATACGGGAAATCTTGACAAGGAAAGCCTGTCGCTAAAGCTGAAAGAAAAGCTCCCCGAATTCATGGTTCCGGGAAAAACGATCCATATGGACGAGCTTCCGGTTAATAAGAACGGAAAGATCGACAGAAACCTGCTTGCACAGCAGTTATAAAAAAGGAGCCCCAAAAGGCTCCTTTTACGTTCACGGCGCGATTCGAACGCGCGACCTTCCGCTTAGGAGGCGGACGCTCTATCCAGCTGAGCTACGCAAACACGCACAACATACTATACCACATTTATTGTTAGGATTAAACCCTTATCTCTCCCTGAAGCCATATATTTCCACGAAACCTTCTGCCGACTTCGGGTTCACCCAAAAGATCTTTTTCATTGATGCAGACCGTGAGCGGAAGATTGTTGCAGTTAAGTTCAAAAGCATATACCCTCTCTGATGACAGCTGATTGGTCTCAAGACGGAAATCGGTTATCTCTGCAAGTATGGAATAGTGATCGCACTCTACTCCGTTAGGCATAAAATACGAATCAACGAGAGTAAAGACATCTTCTTTTAAAAGGCGTTTTGATACCGCACTGTATGTATCGATATCTTCTAGTGTCAGCTGTTCGATCGCTTCTTCATCACCCGCTTTAGCGGCAATGATTCTCTTACTTCTGTCTGCAGATGCTTTTTGAAGAAGTTCTTTCTGTTTTGGATCTTTCTTGATCGGAAGCATGATCGTTCCGCCAAGCGATAATGCCGACAGATATGTTGCTGCTTTTGCATGGTCCGTCATACCGTCCGGCATCTGCTTCATCACACTCATCCCGTTTTGAACATAATAGATAAGTGTCGCGCCAAGCCGGTAATCCTCACAAAGTCCGGCAAAAGATTCCTTATCCGCATGTCTTTCAATGCTTACTTCCTCGGTTGTCGAGACTTCATTTCCCTGTGCAAAAGGATAATAAAAATCAAGAGTAAGATTATTGGACTCATCATACTCTCCGCGAAGCGTGATCCCGCAGGTCGGACAGTAATTCCTGGAATACTCGACAAGCACACTGCCTCCCGCCGTCTCGATGAATTCCTTCCGGTTGGGGCTTATTATCACATCATTTAAAAGATCGCGTATCTGTTTTTTATTCTCGATATTGGAAAATCCAACAGCACGTAAATATCTGTGCATCAGCTCTCCTTAACATATTCGATCGTTATATCATCTTCCTCAAGCAGATCGATCATTTTTTCTTCTTCATACGGCTTACCGTATCTGTCTTTTATCAGTTTGATCTTTGGCCTGTCCGTAAAGTGCTCGTTTTGCTCAATTACGATCGCCTCGTCACCTTTATTTGTCACAACCGTTGTTCCGACAGGATATGCGGCTATGAATTCAAGGAAATAATCTACGATCCTTCCTTCAAAAAGTTTATCCCTTCCGTTACGGATATATTCAAGCGCCTGTCTCACATTTCCTCTTTTGACACCGATGCCGCACAGTATATCATCAAATGCATCGGCTATGGCTACTATCCTGACACCTATCGGCATGACAATATGTTTAAAAGGAAATCCGCTTCTGTCAAGGCGCTCATGATGGAAGAGAACTATCTTTTTGGATTCATTACTCATCCAGGTTTCTTTTTCAACGGAAGAAAATCCGTAAAGAGTGTGTTTTTTATATTCGAATAATGATTCCGGATCATATTCTTCAAATACATCAACATCCTGGTAAGGAACCGACAGATATCGAAGTCCCATGTCATGAAGAAGGCTTCCGACACCTATGTCATAAACTTCCCATTTGGACAGATTCATTTTTAATGCGGTAAGGATCGAAAGTGAAGCAACCATTACGCTATGCTCATACAGATCGCCGCTCCTTTCGCGGATATCATAAACCCTGTCTACGACTTCATCCCTGGAGAACATGTCTTCAACGATCTCGTTTGCCGTATCGGATATTTCTTCTATCCCGCTGTCATAAGTAACGTAGCGCTCCATTACATCCTGGATCTTGCGTGAGCACTCAGCTTTGAGTTTTTCTTTTATTATTTTTTTCTCCTTGGGAGAAAGAGCGGTCGGTTCAAAGATCTCCACCTCCGAAATGCCGGCACTAACCAAAGCCTCAATATGCTTCATATAGAGGCAGGTTCCTTCATAAAAAAGTGTTTGGTTGTCGGTGAGTTTTACGGGCTTTGCGAGATATTCCCCTCCCATAAGCTCATTAACGGAGATAGTCTTCATATTCTTTATACATCATATACATACGGTTCTGCCGATAAAGCAAGCGTTAAAGCTTTCTTTTCTTCATCACCGAGTGAGATGGCGCACTCGCCGTTTACTATTTCTTTTGTATATACGTAACATCCTTCGCTTGAGTGAATTGAGTTTACTATAAAACCGGTCTCATTATCATTAAGAAGTGCAACGGAAAATGACAGTTTTCCGCCCATTTCCTTAAACGCATCATATTTAACGATACCGACTCTCTGGTAACACTCGCGCAGATTGTCTATTATCTTCTTGATATCTTTTCTGTTTTTTTCCGTTGATGCTTTTAATGTTGATATATCATTGAAAAGTGCTCCGATCTCTTCTTCAAGACTTCCGGCTTTTTTTCCTTTCATGAATATCTGGTAACTCGCATTTAACTGATTGTACCGGACCAGTAAAAATACCAGTAAAACAAGCAGTATTACGATCATTACAAGCATTATTATAATAAGAATTCCGGGATCAGATATTCCCATGCTGTCGAGTATGCCGTTATCCATTCCATAATCCTTTCCTTTATATGTTATGCCATAAGAAGATCCATTATCTTTTGGAGGTCGTCCTGATTATAGAAGTCTATTTCTATTTTACCCATTTTGTCACCTTTTGCAACAATTGTGACTTTTGTTCCTATGCTGGCTTTGAGTTTTTCTTCTATATCATGATAGAGCGCTTCCTGTTTTTCGTTTTTCTTCTTCTCAATCTTAGGCTTGTTCTTGGCCTTTACGATCTTTTCAATATCCCTGACGGAGAGCTTTTCATCCATTACACGCTGTGCAAGTTCATACTGTTCCTCGGGATTATCAATGGACAGAAGTGCCCTTGCGTGTCCTGCCGAGATCAGATCTTCGATTATCATATCCTGAACATTGTCTGCAAGCTTTAATAATCTCATTGCGTTAGTTATCGC
>JAEEGL013260168.1_pt1 | contig 10906 bp, 7 predicted proteins | sample 9134231 | NCBI WGS metagenome assembly JAEEGL01 (sample SAMN16246548, study PRJNA631951) | gut metagenome | biome: gut microbiome; feature: rumen; material: fiber-attached | host: Bos | place: Iran: Karaj | collected 2018-10
AGGGCGTATTTTTCCATTAAAAGAACGAGGCTCGAACAACTATGTGTCAAGATTTTTCCGATTTGAAAGCTCGCGCCGAAGCCAGCGGCGTTGAATTGGGGTTTGAACAGGGCGTCGAACAGGGCGTGCTGAGAACGTTGCTCAAATTGGTCGACGACGGCGTTCTGACGGTGGCCGAAGCGGCGGAACGCGCCAAGATGACGGTCGCCGAGTTTTGCTCGAAAACAGGACTGACGGTTCGGCGCGGCGACGGTCTTTCCTGACGCAAAGGACGCTTTTACAAAGAATAAGGAGCGAGTCGCTATGGGTAAAAGATACGAAGGTTTTAAAGAGGGCTTCAGAGAAGGGTTTCGAGAAGGGCTTCGCGCAAAGTCGGAGAACGAGCTTCGCGATGAGCTTAAAAAAGAGCTTGAAGAGGAAGTTCGGCAAGAGCTTCGCGACGAGCTTATCGACGAAGTCAAAGAGGAACTGAGAGAAGAAATCCGCGAGGAGTGTAAAGAAGGCTATCTAAAGGAGTATCTCGAAGACTTTGAAGAGGGTTTTATCAGGGGATTTGAAAATGAGTATCCAAAAGGACTTAGAAAAGGTCGATTAGAGGTTTTAAGCCAAGTTGTTCAAGACGGCGTCATTTCAATAAGCGAGGCGGCGAAATTCGCGGGGACGACGGAAGACGAACTCCGCAAGGAATTAGGACTGCCCCCCGAGGCGCCGAACGACGCGGCCTCTGAGGACGAACCGGACGAGAACGCTCCGGCGACTGACTCCTCGACCGGGACTTCGGCGTCCTGCGAAGAGACAAGCGAGGACGTTTCCGACGAAGAAAAGACGCCTGACGAGGATACGGAAGAGAGGGCGGAAGACGAGCGGGAACGCGCGTCCAAGCTTAGCGTGGGGATTGGCGCGAGGTCGCAAATGATTGGCGTCGAGGAAGGGAGCGTCAAGATGCTGAGACGTCTTGTTATCGACGGCGTTTTAACGATTGCCGAGTCGGCGGAACTCGCTCGTATGACAGTCCCCGAGTTCGAAATCAAAGCGGTTCGGACCGACGAGCAGTGGAGAATGGAATACGAGGCGCTTTTGAACTTGATTGGGACTAAGGACGAAATACTACTTTGGCGTCCAGAGTTTTTGAATCAGCTCGAGAAAGAGATTGCAGATTCGAGAGAATGGGGAATTGGCGAGGGGACGGAACGCGTTCTGGATCCGCTTATCGACAAAGGCGTCTTGACGGACGCCGACGCAAGACGCTATCTTGACGAATTCTGCTGAAAACAGCGAGCGCTAGCGCCCGTTCGTTTAGCCAACGAAGGAAAGAACCGTGAAATACGAACACGTATGCGTCGACGCGATCGAATGCGCTCTTCCGCGCGAGATCGTAACCTCGGACGACCTCGAAGCGCGGCTCGCGCCCCTTTACGACCGACTCGGGCTCCCTTACGGTCGAATCGAGCTGATGACGGGCGTTAAAGAGCGGCGACTGTGGGAGCGCGGGGCGCTTCCCGGCGATCAGAGCGTTCTGACCGCCGAGAAGGCGATTCGCGTAGCCGGGGTCGCCAAGGAGAAGATCGGCGCGTTCATTCACGCGTCCGTGTGCCGCGATTATCAGGAGCCGGCGACCGCGTGCGACGTCTGCCGACGGCTCGGACTTACCGGGAACTGCTTGATTTTCGACGTGAGCAACGCGTGTCTGGGGTTGCTTACGGGCGCGCTGCAAATCGCGAGCATGATCGAACTGGGACAGATCGAGGCGGGCGTCGTCGTCGGGACGGAGACGAGCCGCGCGCTAATGGAGACGACGGTCGCGGAGCTCAACGCGAACGAGTCGCTCACGCGCAAAACGATCAAGGACGCGTTCGCGTCGCTGACGATCGGGTCGGGGAGCGCGGCGATCGTCCTCGTTCGCGACTCTATCAGCCGCTCTGGCAACCGTCTCAAGGGCGCGATCGTTCAGGCGGATACGAGCGGGAGCGCGCTGTGCCGGAGCCAAGTCGACGTGACCGCCGGGGGACGCGCTTCTGGGCAGACGATGAAGACGGACTCCGAAGAGCTGCTGCACGTCGGGGTCGCGCTCGCGGCGGACGCGTTCCAACGCTTCGAACCGACGTTCGGCTGGTCGAAAGACGACCTCGACGCGATCTTCTGTCATCAGGTCGGACGCGCGCACCAGAAGCTTCTCTTCGACACGCTCGGACTCGACGTCGAGAAGAACTTCGCGACGCTGCCGTATCTCGGCAACACGGGGAGCGTCGCGCTTCCGACGGCGGCGGCGCTCGGGATCGAGTCGGGATTCGTCAAGCCGGGGAACAAAGTCGGGCTCTTCGGGATCGGCTCGGGCGTGAACGTCGTCCTCGCGGCGCTCGAGTGGAATCAGACGCTTCCGTCCCCCGTGCCGACGGAGCCGGAAACCCTTTCGAAATTCCTTGCGCTCAACCAGCGTTAGGACGCTGGACCCGGTATTCGCCTCATGGCGCGGACTAGTTCATAGCCGCGCGCAGGCGAAAACTCTAGGTCGCGTCTCGTTGGACGCGACGTCTAGTCCATTTAAACTCAGGGCGTCGCGTGTTAGCAAGCCGACCAAAGGGAGTCGGGGCGTCAATTTGCGCGCGGTAGCGCGAACAGCGGTTCAGCGCGTTTGCGCTGGTAAGCGGAAGGAAGGCGCATGAAGATTCTGATTGCGATCAACCAGGGGCGCGTCCTCTATGATTTCAAACGCGAACTCGTCGCGGCGCTTCTCGCGCGGGGCGACGACGTTCTTCTTTCTTTCGAGGACGATTTTCGCGCGGACTATTTCCGTCAAACGGCGGCGCGCGTCGTTCCGACCCCGATCGATCCTCGCGGGCTCAACCCGCTGCGCGACCTGAAGCTCTGCGCGTTCTATCGCGAGCTTCTCAAAGACGAAAGGCCTGACGCCGTCCTGACCTTTACGGTCAAACCGAACGTCTACTGCGGCGCGATATGCGCGAAGGCGCGCGTTCCGTATTACGCGACGATTTCCGGGCTCGGCGGTCCGATGAACGGCGCCGCGCCTCTTCGCGTCGCGACGACGCTCCTGTACCGTCGCGGGCTCCGCGGCGCGCGGCGCGTCTTTGTCCAAAACGCGTCGATTGTCGAGCGCGTTTTAAAAGAACGAATCGCTAGACGCGAGCAGATCGTCCTCGTCGCGGGGAGCGGCGTCGATTTAGAACGTTTTCAGCCGCTTCCGTATCCGACGGAAGAGTCGGGGACGAAACTCCTCTTCATCGGGCGGCTCATGCGCGACAAAGGGATCGCGGAACTGATCGAATGCGCGAAGACCATCCGCGCGCGGCGTCGCGACGTCGTCTTTCAGATCGTCGGCGCCGCGGAGCGCGGGTGTTCGGAAGACGTCATGACGCGCGAGGCGGCGGACGCGGACGTCGTCGAATATCTTGGATATCAGACGGACGTGCGCCCGTTCCTCGAAAAGGCGAGCGCCGTAATCCTCCCCAGCTATCACGAAGGCATGTCGAACGTGCTCCTAGAAGCCGCCGCGTCGGCGCGCCCCGTCCTCGCGTCAAACGTCCCCGGCTGTGCCGAAACCTTCGACGAAGGACTCTCGGGCCTAGGTTTCGCGCCGAAATCCGCCTCCGAACTCGCCGCGACGGTCGAGAAATTTCTCGCTATTCCCCGCGAAGAACGCCGACAGATGGGCGCGCGCGGACGCGAAAAGGTCGCGAACGGTTTCTCCCGCGCCGACGTCGTTGCTGCGTATTTGAGAGCGATTTGTTGTGATGACGATCTTAAAGGTCGGGTTTCTCCTCGAATAATTCATTTCTCCTAAATTAACCTTGATTTTAGGAGAAAAGCAGGGCGTCTAGGAGATAAGCGGATAGTGTACATATAGTTGCGTAAAAAGCAAGGCGACTATCATTCCTCAACCCAATCCTCAACAATAAGACCGGGAACTCTGCGAAATTCGCCGAGGTTGTGCGTAACGACCGTAAGACCTCTGACGACGCCTTGCGCGGCGATTAGGAGATCGTAAGCGCCGATTGGCGCGCCAAGACGTTCAAGTTTCACCCTGATTCTCCCTGCGGTTAAGGCGTCGTTCTCAGTAAAAGGCATAGCGTCGAAGGCGGAGAGAAAGAGATTCATGTCTTCTCTCCGTTGATAGCCCCAATTGGCTTTCGTCGCGCCATACTCCAACTCAAACAGCGTGACGACGGAGACGGCGATTTCAGAAGGGTCAAGAGTCAGAATTTTACGATTCAACGATGGAAATCGCCCCTTCATCAGGAACGCGCAAACGTTTGTGTCTAGCAGATACGTCAAAACGCCTCCTTTTCAGGAACTTCGTCAATCGACGGCTGGTTTCTATCGTCCATGAAGTCCTGTGGAAATGTTCCCATCGTCGCGCGTAGAGGGAACCACGGATCGTCTATCGGACAGAGAATATACGAGTCGCCGACGCGACGGATAAAGAATTCCTTCTTTTCCGTTCGTAATTCCTTGGGTATGCGTATCGCTTGACTGTTTCCGCTCTTAAATACTTTCGTTTTGATCATAGAATCACCTCCTTATTTGTATATACTATAGTATATACAAAAAGAAAAAATTATCAACAGACATTTTGTCCTTACTGAACAATTTCATGTTGATATTTTAAAAACATCCTGAAATAGACGGCTGTTAAGATTCCGTCGCGGCGTTCTTAATTAATTGGCGTCCGCGTTCCTTTCTGTTATAATTGCGGCGACGGCGCCGGGTTTCTTGCGAGTAATCGTCGGGAGACAGCGCAAGGCTTTTGAGAATCGGGGACAACGTATCGGAGAACGCTATGATGAAACAACGATTGTTCAACGCAATTCTACTAACGCTGGCGATTTTATCGTCGGCGGGGGCGGTTGGACTCGCGCAAGACGGCGAGAATGTGGGAAAACGTCCTTACGAGATGGAGTGGGCGGGACGAACGGAGGAAGTTCGGACGCCTCTCGTCGATTTCGAGAATCTCGACGGATGGCGCGTCGAGACGACCAACTCCGTTGCGAGCTTCGAACGCTCCCGCGAAGAGCAGATGTACGGTCGGTACGTCGGGAAACTGACATACCGCTGCGAGAATCCCGCCGACGCCGTTCCCGAAGTTACCGTCCGACCGCCGCAGGCGATTCCGATAACGGAAAAGGAGGTCGACGCGTGCTCCTGCTGGATCGTCGGCAACAACTGGGGCTGGACCGTCGATCCGACGACGCCGCGCGTTCGCGTGAAGCTGCTCTTCCTCGATTCCTCCGGGAAGGAGTACGAACTGCCCCTCGAGACCGTCAACTGGAAAGAATGGTTCCTCTGTTATCGCGTCATCCCGCGCGAGCTGGCGTCCCTTCTCGAAACCGGGGGAGCGTTCTCCGGCTTCCGCGTCGTTGCCGGGACGAATACGGAGGATCGAACGCTCTATTTCGATTCGCTCTGCGTCTTCAAGGAGGAGCGCGCGCCGCTGACGTTTTCCCAGCGTCCGAAACCAGGGATCGACCTCTTCGAAGGTCAGCCGCTCGGGGTCAATACGGGCGAAGGACGGCTGCCCTTCCCGACAAACGAGGACACGATCATTCCCGATTCCTCGAAGAATCTCAAGACGCCGATGTTTCATTTCTACGGCGAAGGATGCGATTTCGTCTACACCGGTTCCGACGGGACGCTCGTTTACGAGTACAAACCGCGCGCAGGGGACTGGTCCGACCTGACGGCGAAGTGGGAGCGTTCGGAACCCTTCAGCCCGTGCGTCGGGGGCGGCGTGACGAAACTCGTCGGCGATTCCGGAAACGTCGAACCGGTGAAGTCCGCCGAACTGCTGGAGTTCAAGCAGACGGACGAAGGCGCCGCGTCGCGGTGGAAGCTCTCTTCGGAGACCGCGTCCGCCGAGGTCGAATATCGGTTCCAGATCAAGGGCAAGAGCCTCGTGATCGATACGCTCGCCAAGGGCGGGCGCGTCCCGGAGGTCGCGTTCGGTCGCGTCGAGAATCTTAGCGCCGCGCGCGTCTTTACGATTCCGTACTACCTCTACGACTACGGGCGCCGCCCCGGCGTCGGTCTTATCGCGACGAACGACTCCGATCCAGACAGAGTTTCGCAACTCTTCGCCGCCGCGCATATCGACTGGTATCGCAGCGGCGCGTCGTATCTGCGCGGCGCCAACGGCGTCGACGGCAAGACGGCGACGCTCAACGGCGGCGCGGAATACCGCGTCAAGACGGACGGAACGCGCAACGACGTCTACGAACGCTTCGTCGTAACCTTCTCGCCCGAGTTCGACGAAGTCCTTCCGACGATCGCGAACCCCGCGTCCCCCTATCGCGCGGTCGCGGGCAAGGGCGTCTGGCGTTCTCACGGCGCGACGACGCGTGAACGCGACAAAGCGTATTGGTCCGACGTCTATCGCCGCGGCATGCGTCATATGATCGTCACCGACCATGAAGTCTGCTGGCGCGACGGCGGCGAGAGCTTTACGTTCCGCACGAAGCCCGCGCCCGGCAAGGGCGGCGACGAAGGATGGTTCGACTACTGCCGCTTCATGCAGGATCGACTCGGTTTCGTCTACGGTCCCTACAACAACTTCACGGACTTCTCGCCCGTCAACGAATACTGGTCGCCCGACATGATTAGCCGCGCCGCCGACTGGACGCTCCAGCCCGCGTGGATGCGGTGCTACGCGCCCAAACCGACTCGCGCCGTCGAATACTGCGAGAAACTCACGCCGATCAACGAGGAAAAATTCCACTTCTCCTGCGCGTACTGCGACGTTCACTCCTCCGTTCCCCCGTGGACCCGAACCGACTATGACGAGCGCGTCCCCGGCGCCGGGACGTTCATGAGCGTCTTTTATCCCTACGGCGAGATTTTCCTCCTCCAGAAAAAGAATTGGGGCGGTCCGACCTACTCCGAAGGTCCGCACCACTGCTTCTACGCCGGACTCGTCGACGGCAACTACGCGCAGGACCAGCCGTACAATATGTTCCTGAACCCGTGGCTCGTCGACTTCGATCTGCGCAAAATTCACGACCTTGAGGTCGATTTCGGCATGGGCAACCTCGGCATGTTCGCGCCCGGCTACTCCCCGAAGACGCCGGAAGAACAAAGCGATTTCGTCGACCGCTTCATCGCGGCGACGCTCGCGTTCGGTCATTCCGGGTTCTACGCGGCGGACTACGGCTGGCGTCTTGCGGGGCGCTCCTATTTCATGACGCAACAGATCGCGTCGTATTACACGCAGACGTCGGCTGATACGATTCGCTACTTCGACGCCGACGGCGAAGGCTACGAGACGTCCGAGGCGCTCAAGCGCGATCTCGTCAAGCGCAGCCAGATATGCGTCGTCTATAAAGACGGAACGACGGTTCTCGCCAACGGCTCCAAGACGGAGAAGATGACCGCCAAACTTGATGATAAAACCTTCGTTCTTCCTCCGAACGGCTACCTCGCGTGGACGGCGGACGGCAAGGTTCGCGTCGAATCGCTCTCCGACGCGCTTCATCGTTTTGATTACTGCGAATCTCCCGAGTATATCTGGTTCGACGCGCGTGGAACGTGGACTCAGCGCAACCGCGCTTGCGGCGACGGCGTCGGTCTCTGCCGCGTCCTCGAAACGCCCGGCGAATATGAGATCATCCCATACGACGACAAGGAAATCGGGTTCAAACTCCCGGAGCAGGGCGAGATCGCAACCGCCGTCGCGCTCGATCATGAGAACAACGAACTTGGTCCCGCGACGGTCAAACGCGCGCGCGGCTTCGTCTTCGTCGCGCCGGTCGAGAACGCATTCTCTTATAAGGTCGTTTTCAAAACGCTTGGAACGGCGGACGCCGCGCCTCAAGAGTGGAGCGCGTCGAAACGGTTCGTCGCGCCCGGCGAAACCGTTGAATGGAAGCAAGGAGCCCGTTCCGTGGAATGGCGCGCGCCTGAATTCGAGCCGACGGCGGACGAAGCCCAGTTTGTCGAGAAAACTTGGCTTTCCGACGGACGTCCGTGGTTCTGTCCGAAATACGGTCGTTTCGCGCACGTTTGGGCGGAGCCGGTCGCGGGCGAGTTTGCCGAGTTGTTCGTCGTGAACCCCGCCCAAGTCGCGTTTCGCGCCGAAGACGACGGAACGATTCTTTTCCGAAATATTGGACTCGGCGACGTTTCGGACAAGTCCGGCGTTCCCGTCTCATTTGCGACGCCGGAAAAATCCGGCGCGGAAACGTTGACGACGGAGTTCGACGGCTCGGAATTTATCCTAACGACCGATGTTCAGGAGACGTATCGACGCTATCCCTTCGATTTTGAAGGCGTCTCGGCGCCGGTCGTCGTCAAGCTCCAGCGTCGCGGCGAGGAGCCGCAGCCGTTCTTCGACGGAACCGGCGCGCAGAAGCATATCGAGACGGTAAGTTGCGGCGGCGTCGCCAAGAAGGCGCGGCGGATGCACCCGCCCTACATCGGCGGGATCGGACGGACGATCTTAGAGTATCAGGTCTCGGTTCCGGCGGAGAAGTCGGTCGTATTCCGCATGAGCGCGGGCAAGGGCGACGGTTCCGATCCCGGCGACGGAATTCTCTACGAAGTCGCGGTCAGACGCGCCGACGGCGAAGAGAAGACGCTCGCGCAAACGCTCGTGACGGATCACGTCTGGACGCCCGTCGAGGCGGATCTGACCGAGTACGCAGGCGAGACCGTAACGCTGATCGTCGCCGCCGACGTCAATAAAGAGTCGAGCGGCGACTGGGCGTGTTGCGCGGAGATGCGCCTTGAGTCGCGCGAAACGTTCCTCAAACGCGTTTTGACGGGCGTCGCGCTCAAGGCGGGCGAATAAGCGCGCGGACTTATTTGCAACTTTGCTGCAAATAAGTTGCAAATAAGTTGCAATTCCAGCGCGACGAAAATTGCTGTAAGTCTTTTGGGGATATAGGTTATGCTTCTGGTAGAATTGCAACTTTGTTAAGAATAAGTTGCAAAATAGTTGCAAATAAGTTGCAATTCGGCGTAATGAACAAGTTATTTTCCCTGTCCGTTCCATCCGTTTTTGACGTTATGGTAGACGACGCCCCAATTGGCGCTTGAAATGATCAAAGCGGCTGCTTTGAGGGAGAAGACTTGCCGTCGCTAACATTGCCAAAAACAATTATTTCCGTTGTTTCATGCAAAAGATAGACGGCGTCTCGGAGAAATAATCCGGGACGCCGTCGTTTTACGTTATTCGAGGTTGATCGCGTTAGTTGCGACTCAGAAGTTTCGCTTCTAAGTCCTTCGGCGCCTGCGCTTTGAGGACGTAGCGCTGTTTCTTGCCGGTGGGCGTGTAGGGGAGCTCGTCGAGGAAACGGTAATATCGCGGGGTCGTGAAGTTCGAGAGATTCGGACTCTGCGAGCAGAATTGCAACAGTTCGCGGACGGTGAGCGACTCGTCGGATCGGACGACGTACGCGACGAGCGCCTGACCGCGCGCCATCTCCGCGATCGGCACGACGATGCAGTCAGCGACCTTCTCGTTCTGGCAGATCGCCTCTTCGATCGGCTGCGGGTAGATGTTCTCGCCCGCCGAAATCATCATGTCGTCTTTGCGTCCGACGATCGTGATGAACTCCTCTTCGTCCCAGACGGCGAGGTCGCCCGTGTAGAGATACCCGTTGTGGAATTTCTTGGCGCTCTCTTCCGGCTTGTTGTAATACGCGCCCGGCGTCTTCGTCGAGCAGCGGACGATGACCTCGCCGAGCGTCTTCGAGTCTTTCGGCGTTATGTTCTTCGGGTCGCCCCAGCCGTCTTCGATCGGCTCGACGAGAATGACGTCGTCGTCGTAAGCGGCGCGCCCGGCGGTTCCCGCCTTTTCGGGGAGCGAATCGGAATCGAGGAACGTGCTGAGGAACGCTTCCGTCGTGCCGTAGCTGTTGATGAAACGGACGTCGGTGAAGACGGTCTGGAGATATTCGCACGTCGCCTTTTCGAGATCGCTCCCCATCATGACGAGCATATGGACGGTTGAAACGTTCGTTTTAGCGCGCTCCTGCTTCTGCGCGACCATGATCGCCGCGGAGGGCACGCCGAGCAGAATCGTCACGCCGCGCTTCTGGATGTTTTTCAGGCAGACCGTCGCGTTGAAACGGCGTAGGACGACGACTTCGCCCCCAAGGTAGAGCGTCGGCGTCATTCCTCCGTGGAACCCGCCGCGATGGAACCACGGCGTCGTGTTGATCGTCACGTCGTTCGCGAAAATCGGATAGCGCATCGCGACTTCGTGAACCGACATGACCTCGTTCATGCGGGTGAGCGGCACGCCCTTGGCGCGTCCGGTCGTTCCCGACGTGTAGAGGCGGACGATTTCGTCGTAGGTCGAAATTCCTTCGGGCGTCGGCGGCGGGGGCGACGGCGCGTCCTTAAAGAATTCGACGTAATCGACGACGTTCTCGAGGAGCGCCTTTTCCGGCGTTCCGACGCGCGCGACGACGGTCGGCGCGACGACGCCTTCATCCTTCGCGCGGTCGAAAGAACGCTTCATCAGCTCTTCAAGCTCGGCGTCGTAAATCAAGACGTCGGGACGGCTGTCGCCGAAGAAGTAAAGAACCTCGTTCGGGGAGTAGTTGTAATTGATCGGACAGAAAATTGCGCCGAGCTTTTCCGACGCGATATACGCGACGACAAACTCGATCGTGTTGAAGAGCGCGACTCCGAAAGCGTCGCCTTTCTTGAGTCCGGACGCGGCGAGCGCGTTGGCGAGCTTGTTCGCCTCCTCGTTGAGTTCGGAGTAGGTCAGGACGACGTCTTTCGTCGGATCGCTGACGGCGACCTTGTTGGCGAAATGACGCGCGTTGCGTTCAAACCCGCGAATGAAGTCAAATTCGCGTTCGAATTGTTCTTGAACGGTGGAACGTCGACTGGCGACGCCGCTATTGTCGTTTACGGTCATGATCGGCGCTTGTTGCTGAAATTTGCG
>JAEEGL013439032.1_pt1 | contig 10906 bp, 8 predicted proteins | sample 9134231 | NCBI WGS metagenome assembly JAEEGL01 (sample SAMN16246548, study PRJNA631951) | gut metagenome | biome: gut microbiome; feature: rumen; material: fiber-attached | host: Bos | place: Iran: Karaj | collected 2018-10
CATTCCTCTGCGCTTTCTTCCTCCGCTGCTGCGGGCGCTTCGGTTTCTTCCTCCGCCTCGGCGGAATTCAGTCCGATCTCCGAAGCCTTTCTGGTTTTGAGCTCCTTGGTCTGGGACTCGGCGCGGACGGCCTTCTTCACGTCGTCGGCTTCCATCTTGTAGCGCTCCGCCATGGCTTTGTACTCGTTCTCGACGTCCTCTTCCGTGACCTCCACCGCTTCCAGCTCGGCGATCTTCGCCAGCGCCAGCTCGATCTTCACGTCCTTCTCGGCGCGCTCCTTATAGGAGTCCTTCACGCCGTCCTCGGTCATGCCGAAGTAGGAGAGATAGGTCTCGTAGGGGATGCCCTGCGCCTCGATGTTGTAACGGAACTCCGCGATCATGTTGTTGACGGTCTTGTCGATCATGCAGGCGGGGATCTCCTCCGTGACCAGCGCGGCAAGCTTGTCGTACACGCCGTTCTCAAAGGCGGATTTCGCGCTCGCTTCTCTGGATTCCGTCAGCGTCTTGCGGATATCGGCCTTCAGCTCGTCCAGCGTGTCGAACTCGCTGACGTCCTTGGCAAATTCGTCGTCCAGCTCGGGGAGCTGCTTTTCCTTCAGGCCCTTCAGGGTCACCTTGAACACGGCGTCCTTGCCGGCCAGCTCCTCGGCGTACTCCTCGGGGAAGGTGACGTTCACGTCGAAGCTCTCGCCCACCTCGCGGCCTTCCACCTGCGCCTCAAAGCCGGGGATAAAGCTGCCGGAGCCCAGCTCCAGATCGTAGTCCTCGCCCTTGCCGCCGTCGAACGCCACGCCGTCCGTGAAGCCCTCAAAGTCGATGGTGGCGATATCGCCGTTTTTGGACTTCCTGTCTTCCACGGTGATCTCGCGGGCGTTGTCCTCCTGCTTTTTCTTCAGGTCGGCGTCCACGTCCGCGTCGGCGACCTCGGCGGAGGGGCGCACGGCGGACAGGCCCTTATAGCCCTCGATGGTGATCTCGGGCCTTACGGTGACCTTGCAGGTCAGCTCCACGCCTTCCTTGCCGATGGTCCCGATATCGAAATCTCTGGGATTGTCCACGGCGTCGAGCTTCGCCTCGGCAAGCGCCGCCTCGTACTCGTCGGGGAAGACGAGCTCCAGCGCGTCGTCGTAAAAGACGTTTTCGCCGTAGTACTTCTCGATCAGGTGCCGGGGCGCCTTGCCCTTCCGGAAGCCGGGCACGTTGATCCGGTTCTTGTTTTTGTTGTAGGCCTTGTTGACCGCCGCCTCAAACACGTCCGCCGCGATGGAGAGCGCCAGGGTGTATTCGTTTGCGCCGGTTTTTTCAGCTGATTTTAACATCTTGTTTCCTCCTGCTATCGTCCAGCAATTCCTGCTTGCATATTAACTGTTGCATTATATACCAAAAAAGAGAAAAAGTCAAACAAAATCTTTTCCGTCCGCCGTCGGCGTGATTTTCAGGGGGCAAAAGTCCAGATAATCGGCGGAGATCAGCGAAAAACGGATCCCGTCCACGGTAAAATCCCTGTATCTGTCGCTTTTCTCCCCGTGGATGTGGCCGAAGAAGCAGCGCTTCACGCCGAATTCCTTCAGCACCTCAAAGATCGGCTCGCAGATCCTGCCGTCCGCCGCGGCGGGATAGTGCAGGAAGACCAGCGGCAGGCCGCCGAGCGATACCCCCGCCGTCAGGGACGCGCGCAGCCGTCCGGCCTCCCGGCGGATGACCTTGTCGCCCGCCTCGTCGCCCTCCGCATCAAAAAACCAGCCGCGGGTGCCGCAGACCGAGATCCCGTCCGCGAGGTAGGCGTTGTTGAAGAGGAAGCGGATCGTATCCAGCCCCTCGGCCGCGGTCAGCTGCTCCAGCTTGCGCATGGTCGCCCACCAGTAGTCGTGGTTGCCCTTGCCGATGATCTTCGTGCCCGGCAGCCCGTGCAGGAACCGCAGGTCCGCCGCCGCCTCCGCCGGCGTCATCGCCCAGGAGATATCCCCCGGCAGCACCACGGCGTCCTCCGGCTTAACCAGCGCTTCCCAGTTGCGTTTCAGTTTTTCGGTGTAATTGTCCCACCCTTTGAAAATATCCATCGGCTTGTCGGCGCCGAAGGCCAGGTGCGGGTCCGCAATGGCGTAGAGCATGGTCCCGCGGGCTCAGACGCCCAGCAGCGCGAAGACCTTTTCTTCCATTTCGTCCTGCGTGCAGACGTCGGTAAAGCGGGGCGTTTTGCCCTTCAGGGTCTTCAGCTGCGCCGGGGCGGCGACGCCGGAGCGTTCCTCCAGCTCCGTCACCATATCGAATTCGTTGTCCGCGGCAAAGGCGCCGCCGGTCACCGCGCCCAGCACGGCGCGGGAGAATTTGTAGGGCGACGCGGTGCTGGCGATCACGGTCGGCGTTTCGTCGCCGGTGCGCGCGCGGTAGTCGTTATAGACCTTGACCGCCACGCCGGTGTGGGTATCGCAGAGGTAGCGGTTTTCGCTGAAGGTCTGCGCGATGGCGGCCGCGGTGCCGGTATCGTCGGTGGAGCCGGCGGCGAAGAGCTCGCCCAGCTTCCGGCGCAGGGCGTCGTCCACCGTGTATTCGCCCTTCCGCGCCAGCGCGTCAAAGAGCGCCTTCGTCTTTTCGCTGTCGTTCCCCGAAAGATGGAAGAGCAGCCGCTCCAGGTTGCTGGAGATCAGGATGTCCATGGAGGGGGAGTCGGTGGTGTGGAAGGGCCGCACGCGGTTATAGCGGCCGGTGGTCAGAAATTCCGTCAGCACGTCGTTTTCGTTGGAAGCGCAGAGGAGCCTGTTCACGGGCAGGCCCATCTCCTTCGCGTAGTAGGCGGCGAGGATGTTGCCGAAGTTCCCGGTCGGCACCACGATGTTGATCTTGTCTCCGTTTTCGATCGCGCCGGCCTTCAGCAGGTCCGCGTAAGCGGAGAAATAATAGACGATCTGCGGCGCAAGCCGGCCCCAGTTGATGGAATTTGCGGAGGAGAACTGCATATTGCGCGCGGCGAGCTTTTCCTTGACCGTCTCGTCGGTGAAGATCCTTTTCACGCCGGTCTGCGCGTCGTCAAAATTGCCGCGGATCGCGCAGACGCCCACGTTCGCGCCCTCCTGCGTGGTCATCTGCAGCTTCTGCATGGGGCTGACGCCGTCCGAGGGGAAGAAGACGAGGATGCGGGTGCCGTCCACGTCCTTAAAGCCCTCCAGCGCCGCCTTGCCGGTGTCGCCCGAGGTGGCGACGAGGATCACGGTCTCCCTGCCGCCGGAGACGCGCTTCGCCGCGCCGGTCAGCAGATAGGGCAGCAGCTGCAGCGCCATGTCCTTGAACGCGCAGGTGGGGCCGTGCCACAGCTCCAGGACGTTCACGTTGTCCCGCACGTTCACCACCGGCGCCACGGCGGGGCTTGCGAAGCCGCTGCCGTACGCGCCTTCGATATCCGCCGCCAGCTCCTCCGGCGTGTAATCCGTCAGGTAAAGGGAAAGGACGCTTTTCGCGCGGTCGATATAGGATTGCGCCGCCAGCGCCCCGATGAACGCCGGGCTGACCCGCGGGATCTGCGTGGGCACGAAAAGCCCGCCCTCCGCGGAGATGCCGTTGGCGATGGCAAAAGAAGCGCTGACGCGCAGCGCGTTGTTTCTTGTAGACGTGTATTCCATCGTGTATTCCCCCGTTATTGAAGAAAAAACTTTTCTCTTTATTATATCAAAGGAAAAAATAAATGTAAAGTTTTTTATGATCCGGAAGCGAAAAATCACGGAGATTGACGGAAGGGGCCCGAAGTGATAGAATAAAGCGGAGCAGTCAAAAGAACAAAGGAGATCGGAACGAATGAAAAAGCTTTTGGATCTGCTGAAAAACCGGACGCCTGCCCTCGTATGGGCGATCCTGTTTTCCGCGCTGTTTGCCTACGCGCTGTACAGCTTCCGGTATGAATTCCTGGATTGGTCGAACCTGCCGCTGGTGGCTTTTTACGCCGTATTGTCCGGCGTCTGCTTTGCCGGGGCGTTCTGCCTGACGTATACGCAGTACCGCGAAAAAAAAGGATGGGCGGCGTTCCTCGCCGCCTTCGCCGCGTATCAGGCGATCCTTTGGGTCACGCTGACGCTGGTGAACGCGGACGGGCTTTATAACCGCCGGGCGGTCGCCGCGGCGTACGCGATTCTGCTGCCGCTCTACGGGCTCTTCTGCTTTTTCGCGCTGTGGAAGGCGGCAAAAAAACAGCTGGGGATCATCCACCGGAGCCTCGCGGTCCTGCTGTGCCTCGGTTGCTGCGTCGGCGCGGCGGCCCCCGTGCTGCCCTCGGCGTCGGATCTCTATTTCGCGGCGCGGTATGAGGAGAACCCCTCCTTCGCGGATTTTGAGCCGCTGGCCGAGGGGGAGGCGACGCAGGCCGCGGACGCGCTGGCGCAGACGTGGCTGGAGCAGAACCTGCTGCAGAAAAAGACGGACGCGCTCTCCTTTACGCTGGACGGCGTGCCCTTTGCCGAGACGCTTCCGGACTGGGATTTCGCCTCGGAGCCCGGTCTGGCGCGGCGGGGCGGCAAGACCACGGTCCTCCGCGGCTGGCACCGGAAAAGCGGTCTGATCCTGCGGGTGGAGGCGACGCTGTACCCGGGGTACGGCACCTGCGAATGGACGGGATATCTGACAAACAAGGGCCAGGGGAAGTCCCCCGTGATCGCCGGACTCCGGGCGCTGGACGCGGATCTGCCCATGGGCGAACCCACGGTCTACGCCGCCCGGGGCAGCCACGACGACGCGAATGATTTTACGCTGCTCCGCCTCCGCCGTCCCGAAAAGCTCCATCGCTTTACGGGGACGGGCGGCAGACCCAGCGACGAATATATGCCCTTTTTCAATCTCTGCGGCGGGAGCTTCGGCGCCGTGCTCGCCGTGGGCTGGACCGGCCAGTGGGCGGCGGAGCTGCAGAAATCGGACGACGGCCTGCGCGTGTCCGCGGGACAGGAAAGCTTTGAGGCGTATCTGCTGCCCGGGGAGGAGATCCGCACGCCTCTGGTCTCCCTGACTTTTTACGGGAACGAAAAGAAGTCGCCCGTGCAGGGCTTCAACGTCTTCCGGCGCTGGATCCTGGACTGCGTGTATCCCAAAAATACGCCTTACGTGCTCAACGATCTGGACGTGCTCTTTGTCAGCCATACCCGGACGGCGGCGGAGATCGCCGCGGACGTGGAGGCCTATCGGAACGGCTGGCCGGAAAAAATGCAGACCGTGGACAACTTCTGGATGGACGCGGGCTGGTACGCCGGCTGCAGGGAAGGCTGGGGCGACGGCAACGGCAACTGGTACACCGACGACGCGCGTTTCCCCGGCGGTCTGAAGGCGATCTCCGGACTCGCGGCGGAGAACGGCAGCGGGCTGGTGGTCTGGTTTGAGCCGGAGCGGCTGGTGCACGGCAGCTATCTCTACGGGGTCGGGCTGGCGCACCCGCAGTGGACCGTGGACCTCGATCCCGGAAACGAAGAAAACGAGACCGTTATGTGGAACCTTGCGGAGCCGGACGCCGCGGCCTTCCTTGCCGACTATATCGGCAATACGATCCGGGACAACGGCATTACGGTCTACCGGCAGGATTTCAACTTCGAGCCGCTGAAATTCTGGGAATACGCCGACAAGGCCTATTACGGCGGCAGGACAGGGATCTGCGAAAACCGCTACGTCGCGGGGCTGTACGCCTATCTCGACAGGCTGTTTGAGCTCAACCCGGGACTGGTGATGGACAACTGCGCCTCCGGCGGACGGCGGCTGGATCTGGAGATGACCCGCCGCAGCATCCCGCTCTGGCGTTCGGACTATAACTGCGCGGTCCGCCCGGATTCTCTTGAGGCGAACCAGTCGCATACCTATAATCTCTCGCTCTGGCTGCCCGTCAGCGGCGTCAACGTCGATCTGAGCAGCCACTACGGGGCCGTGTCCAGCATTTTCGGCGGAAACCTGTTTACGATCGACAGCTGCGCCAGCGAGTTTTACGGCAAGTTTGACGACGCGCGCGCCGCCATGGTGAAAAACTATTATCCCGTGACCTGCGCGGGCGTGAAGCCCGACGGCTTCACCGTCATGCAGTTCGGCGACGCGCAGAGCGGCTATCTGCTGATCTATAAGCACGACAGGGCGCACGGAGACCTGACGGTCCGCCTCAGCGGGCTGGAGCCCAACGCGTCCTACCTGCTGACGCCCGGCTACGGGGAGACCTACGACGTGTCGGTCCACCGCCGCTCCGGCGCCCAGCTGACCGGGGAGGGACTCTCCTTCGGCTACGCCGCCGACCTCGGTCCCGTGGCGAACGTCGTGAAATATGAAAAGGAATAGGGGAGGGCGGAAAGATGTATGAGGTCGGCATGTCCACCTGCGGGTCGGACCTGACGGAAGCGCTGTTCCGCTCTTACGCGGCGGCGGGGATCGCCGCGGCGGAGATCTCCCCGCGGCAGGGGACGTACCGCCTTCTGGATTTTCCCGCGCTGCGCCGGTATGCCGAAGCGGCCGGCGTGCGTCTGTGGTCCTTCCATCTGCCGTTCATGCCCTTTGAGGAGATCGATATCTCCGCTTTGGACGCGGATAAAAGAAAAAACAGCGTTGAAACCAACGCCGAATTGATAAAAAAGGCCGCGGAGACCGGGATCGGGATCTGTGTGATCCATCCCAGCGGAGAGCCGATCCCGGAGGAAGAACGCGCTTCGCGCGCGGCGGCGGCGAAGGAAAGCCTTGCCGCGCTGTCCCGCACGGCGGCCGCCTGCGGCGTCGTGCTGGCGGTGGAGGATCTGCCGCGCACCTGCCTCGGCAGGGATTCCGCCGAGCTCCTCGGGCTGCTGTCCGCGGATTCGGCGCTGCGCGTCTGCTTCGACACCAACCATCTGCTCCGGGAGCCGATCGCGGATTTCATCCGGAAAACGGGGGAGAAGATCGCGACCGTCCACGTATCCGATTACGATTTTATTGACGAAAAGCACTGGCTGCCCGGCGAGGGAAAAATCGACTGGCCCGCGCTCTACGCCGGCCTGCGCACGGCGGGGTACCGCGGCGTCTGGATGTATGAGGTCGGCCCGAAGGCGCCGCGCTCCCTGCCGCGCAGCCGGGACCTGGCGCCCGCGGATTTCGCGCGCAGCGCGCGGGAGATCTTTGCGGGCCTGCCGCTGACGAGGGTCGTCTGAAGCGGAAAACGTTTTGTTTGAACCGCCGGTCGCCGGCATCGTCTGCCGGACTGCGCGGGTCTGATCTGACGACAGGCTTTGCCGCGCCGCGGCAAAGCCTATTTCTTCAACATCCGCATCGCGTTCAGGATCGCCAGCACGGCGACGCCCACGTCGGCGAAGACGCCGATCCACATATTCGTCAGGCCCAGCGCCGCCAGGATCAGCACGGCGAATTTTACGCCGAGCGCGAAAACGACGTTTTCGGTAACGATCCGGCGGGTTTTTTTTGCGATCCGCAGCGCTGTCGCCAGCTTCAGCGGGTCGTCGTCCATGATCACCGCGTCCGCAGCCTCGATGGCGGCGTCGCTGCCCAGGCCGCCCATGGCGAAGCCGATATCCGCGCGGGTGAGCACCGGGGCGTCGTTGACGCCGTCGCCCACAAAGAGCAGCTTCTCTTTTTTTGTCTGCGCGCGGCAGAGCGCGTCCACGTACGCCGCCTTGTCGCCCGGCAGCATCTGCCAGCGGACCTCGTCGATGCCCAGCGCCCCGGCGGTCTCTTTTGCCGCCGCTTCCCGGTCTCCGGTCAGCATCACGCATTTCTCAACGCCGAGCGCCCGCAGGGCGCGGATCGCTTCCGCCGCGTTTTTTTTCGGCAGGTCCCGCAGCAGGACGCAGCCGCAGTACCGGCCGTTTTTCGCCGTGTACACCGCCGTCCCGGCGTCGTCCGCCTCCGTGAATTCCACGCCGGCCTGCCGCAGCAGCGCGGCGTTGCCCGCAAGGACTTCGTCCTCGCCGAAGCGCGCGCGCAGCCCGAAGCCGGAAAACTCCGTGACCTCGTCCGGCGCCTGCAGCGCCGCCCCGGCGGCCGTCTTGACCGAGACTGCCAGCGGATGGGTGGAATAGTATTCCGCGGAGCCGGTCAGCGTCAGCAGCGCCTGCGGCGTCATACCGTCCGCGGGACGGACCTCCGCTACGCTGAAGCTTCCGTCGGTCAGCGTGCCGGTCTTATCGAAGACCGCGGTTTTTACGTCCGCCAGCGCTTCCAGATAGTTCGCTCCCTTCACAAGGACCCCCTTGGCGGAGGCGCCGCCGATGCCGCCGAAGAAGCTCAGCGGCACGCTGATCACCAGCGCGCAGGGGCAGGAGACCACCAGAAAGATCAGGGCGCGGTAGCACCAGTCGGCGGGGTTTTTGGTAATGATCGAGGGGATCAGCGCCAGCAGCGCCGCGCCGGCGACCACCGCGGGCGTATAATAGCGCGCGAATTTTGTGATGAAGTTTTCGCTTCTGGATTTGTTGAGGCTTGAATTCTCCACCAGCTCCAGGATCCTGGAAACGGCGGAATCCCCGAATTCGGCCGTGGCCCGCATCCGGACGGCGCCGGTCAGGTTGATGCAGCCGGAGGTCACGCGGTCCCCGGGACGGATCTCCAGAGGGAGCGCCTCGCCGGTCAGCGCCGCCGTGTCCAGCGCGCTCTCGCCGGAGAGCGCCACGCCGTCTACCGGGACCTTATCCCCGGGCCGCAGCAGCAGCGTGTCGCCTACGCACACCTCCTCCGGCAGGATCTCCTCCTCGCCGTCGTCGGTCAGACGGACCGCCGTCTCCGGACAGAGTTCCATCAGGCCGGAGATGGACCTGCGGCTCTTTTCCACCGCAAGGCTCTGGAACAGCTCCCCGATCTGGTAAAAGATCATCACGAAGACGCTCTCGGGGTATTCGCCGATCGCCAGCGCGCCGACGGTGGCGACCGCCATCAGGAAATTCTCGTCGAAGACCCGTCCGCGGCCGATATTCTTCGCCGATTTCAGCAGCACGTCGTATCCCGCCGTCAGGTAGGGGACAAGATACATCGGCAGATAGACGAAGGAATTGAAACGCGTCAGCTTCTGCGCCGCAAAAACGACGCCGAAGAGCGCCAGGGCAAGCAGGATCCGAAGCAGACGCTTTTTTTGTTTTTTGCTCATGTTTTTCATTTGATCAGCGTGCAGTCGGGCTCCACCTTTTTGATCGTTTTTTCCGCCAGCGCAAGGATCTCCTCAAAACGGGCGTCGTCCGCGTCCAGCACCATTTTCTGCGCCATAAAGCTGACGGTGACCTTGTTCACGCCAGGGATCGCCGCGATCGCGGCTTCCATTTTCGCCGCGCAGTTGGCGCAGTCCAGATCTTCCAGTTTGAACGCTTTTTTCATTGTCTTTTCCTCCTGTTTATGAAAAAGATGATTTTTGCTTACTCGACGATATGCTCCAGACCCAGCGCGAGGATCTTCCGCACGTGGTCGTCGTCCAGGGCGTAGATCACGCTTTTGCCGGCCTTGCGGTATTTCACCAGCTTCGCGTTTTTCAGGATCCGCAGCTGGTGGGAGATGGCGGAGACGGTCATCTTCAGCGCGTCGGCGATGTCGCAGACGCACATCTCCTCCTCAAAGAGCAGATACAGGATCTTGATCCGCGTGGAGTCGCCGAAGATCTTGTACAGCTCCGCCAGATCGAAAAGCAGATCCTCCGCCGGCAGCCGGGACAACGCGCGCGCGGTCACGTCCGCGTGGACGGCGGGCTGTTCGCAGGCGGGCAGGTCGCAGAGGGACAGTCCGTGGTTCGGATACATGGAAAAACCTCCCGAATAACATTTGAATAATTGTTCAAGTGTTATTATAAATGGGCTTCCGGAAAAAGTCAAGAGCGGAGGATGAAAAAATTACAATATTGACATTATTTCCTGCAGCCGATATAATGAAAATGAAATATTGTACGGTCAAAGGAGAGCGGCATCGTGGAATTCTGGTACAGACTTTTTGCGCAGGTCTGGAAAAACACCGAAAAAAGTGACGCGAAGGTCCATGCCCGGCAGACGCTTCCGCCCGGCATCGTCGAGGTAAACGACATCCCCTATACGGACAGCGGGAACCACTATCATCTGTTTGACGCCTATTATCCCGAAAAAAACGACGGGAAGCTGCCTGTGATCATCGACATCCACGGCGGCGGCTGGATGTACGCGGATAAGGATCTGAATAAATTTTACAACGAATACCTTGCCGCCCGCGGTTTTCTGGTTTTCAGCCTCAGCTACCGGCTGGTGCCCGACGTGACCGTGCGCGAGCAGCTCCGCGACGTCTCGCTTGCGCTGAAGGCGATCCGCGAAAAAATGGACGAGCTGCCCTGCGACCCCGGCAGGATCATGCTGACCGGGGATTCCGCCGGCGGGATGCTCGCCGCCTATGCCGCGGCGTTCTCCCGTTCGCCGTCGCTGCGGGCGTATTTTGAAACCGCGGACCACGGGATGGATTTCACCTGCGTTACGCTGACCTCTCCCGTGGCGTATATGAACGAGGATTCTCTCATCGGCGCCTATTGCCGGGTCATGTGGCGGGAAAAGCCCTTTGCGCACAGCAGCGCCGATTACATGAATTTCAACGAGCTGCTGTCGGAGACGGACGGTCTGCCGCCGATGCTGCTCATCACCAGCGCCGGCGATATCCTCGCGCTCAGGCAGACGCGGCGTATGTACCGGGAGCTGCTTCAAAAGGGCGTGGACGCGCAGCTGCTGGATTTCGGCAGTCCCGGCGGCCGGATGCTGCCGCACGTTTTTGCCGTGCTGGAGCCGGAAAGCGAGGACGGCAGAGCGTGTCTGGACCGGACCTGCGCGTTTTTCCGCGCGCAGATCCGGAAGCAATTGTAAGTCCCTCTTGATTTTTTAAGGAAAATATGTTATAAAATATATTGATTGTCATCATACGCGAAACATGAAAAAACGGAGTTTTCATTCAATTTTGTCGCGGGGAGCCGCAGGGAGGA
>JAEEGL013671819.1_pt1 | contig 10906 bp, 7 predicted proteins | sample 9134231 | NCBI WGS metagenome assembly JAEEGL01 (sample SAMN16246548, study PRJNA631951) | gut metagenome | biome: gut microbiome; feature: rumen; material: fiber-attached | host: Bos | place: Iran: Karaj | collected 2018-10
AATCAGATCACTGGTTGTGCCACTTATGGTGGACACGGTGAGCAGATGGCCGTCTTCGGCAGCCATGTGACTGTTGCTGGCCGCAAACTGACCGATATCATCGGTACCGACGAGTTCACCGCTGAGGAGTGGGAGCAGATGAAGGTTGCCGTAACCAAGGGTGGCGCCAAGATTATCGAGTTGCGCGGTCGCTCTTCGTTCCAGAGCCCTGCCTACCTGTCAGTGGAGATGATCCGTGCCGCTATGGGTGGCGAGGCCTTCCGTTTCCCCGTTGGCACCTATGTGAAGACTGAGAAATACGACCACATCATGATGGCCATGAACACCAAGTTCGACAAGAACGGTGTCACCTTCGAGGTTCCTCAGGGTACTGCCGAGGAGAACGCCAAACTGGATGCCAGTTATGAGCACCTGTGCAAGATGCGCGACGAACTGGTCACGCTGAACATCGTGCCGGAGATCAGCAAGTGGAGTGAGATCAACCCCAACCTGTAACTCTCCTACTACAAGAACCAACTACGAAGAGCCAGGAACGGGGGTGCAGACAAGCCTCCCGTCCTGACTCTTCTCTTTTTACCCACACCAGCCTAAAACAAATCAAAGCGTCCACCTATGGAAGAAGAATATGAGATCAAGCACACCGCCTTCGGTGACATCAAGGTTCGTAAGAGCAAACCCGCCAGTCATGATGACGACGAGCCTATCACCCTCGACCCCTGTCTCACGAATCAGGAGCCTGCCGCTGTGGAAGAGGAAGAAGAGGAACACGTGATGACGCCCGAGGAGATTGAGGACAATATCCGCCAGGCCTACGAACACTACGATGCTGGCGACTACGCTGAAGCCGCCAGTCTGCTTGAAGCCATCGTCTTCCAGGAATGCAGTGACACGCCCGCCGATGTGCTTAGTCTGCTGGCATTGATGTACTGGGAGGGCAACGGCTATGAGCAGAGTGCCTCCGATGCCTTCTACTTCGCCGCCCGTGCCCATCTGGGCGACAACAAATTGGGCACCTATGTGCTGGCCTGCATTTTCAGCGAAAGAAATAATTATAAAGACATGCACATCGCCCTCCAACTGTGTCGGCAACTCAACGAATACCGCAAGTCACAGCCGCTGCTGATGAAACTCGAAAGCATGGAACTGCCTGAGGACAAGAAGCCCCATGACGATCTGAGCACGAATGGTCACGACGGCATCTGGGATCTGGTGCTCTACGCCTATTCCTGTGCACAGACCGGCGATGCCGAATGGGCCCTCTGGTGTGCACGCCGCATGCGCCGCAAGCCATTCAGTCGCTTTGCCGACGAAGACAAACTGCTCAGTCTGTTCGAGATTGCCGCCAAAGAACTGGTAGACGGGAAACTGGAGTGTGCCCGCATCTATGCCGGACGCCACGACTGGGGAGAGGCCGTGGAGTGGTATGACAGCGCCTTCGAACAATGTCACAACAGGGAAAGTGCCGCTGCCCTGACCAAGGCATTCGATATTGGTCGCAGCTATCAGGCCAGTGAGAAGAACAAGCGCTACTACGCCTATGAATGGGCAAAACTCGATGCCAGGCATCAGGAATATATCTTCTCACGGTACTATCCCGAGGAACATCAACTATATCTGGAAGGTCTGGAGGCATATGAGGCCTATGACACCGACCGTTACAACAGCCTGATGGTCAAGGCCAGCAACGGTCACCACCTATTGGCACACGTCCATCACTCCATATCCCAAGTCTGGGATGCTATCCAGTGGGCCGATTATATAGACAAGGACTCCAAGGTCAACCCACAGGTTGGCGAGGAGATTGTCAACAACAAGCAGTTCATCCAGGGGCACGACCATCTGAAATGGCTCGATGAGATTAAAGGCATTGCCGACTGGAAGGGCTATATGATGCTGGGAGTCTGCGAGGTGATGACCTATGCCTTTCAGGAGCGTCACGACTTTAAATTAGCCCAGCATGCCTTCCAGATGGCCCACATGCCTATGTGTAGCCAGATTCTCGAGATAGCCTGTCTCATGCAGGAAGGAAGCAGTGATCTGTCAAGCCAGAAATTCAATTTATCGTTGTGCGTGAGATGGTTTCATACCTTCAGTGAGATCTGCTACTACCTGGCGACATCGAAGATAGCCGAAACGATTTTCGGCCTTGCGCTGCACCGGTTTGGCCAATACCTTGATGACGATTTGCGCCAGATTCCCTATGAAGACTATCTCATGAAGTATCATGAACCTACGCAGCAAAACTATAGCACACACGACTACTTCATTCAGAAGATTATCATGACTTCGCTGCTGGCTGACGACAACGTGATACGCGACTATCCGCCCTGCTGCGTCGAGGAAGAGCAGGGCAGGCTGCTGCGCGGCGGGAAGATGAAATCGTCAAAAGACAGCCAGCAAGATATAGCCTACTCCATCTACTTCTCCTTCCTGACCGACATCTTTAATAGCGACTTCGAGGAGGACTTTAAGGATGCGCCAGCCGAAATGGCCGACTGTCGACTGGCTGGCACCCTCCTGGGCCTCACCAATTTTTACGCATACGCAGCATCCGAATACCACCGACTACACCTGCATTCCAATACGGCTAGTCGTCTGGCCAGCCTCTCACACTATCTGATGGGATTCGACCCTGACCACCGCTATCACCACTACACCTTATTCTAAAAACACCCCACGCCTATGAATACCAATGTACGCTGGAAGCGCTTCAATGTCTTCATCAGTTCGACGTTCCGCGATATGGACTTCGAGCGCGATATCATCAAGAGTAAAGTGATCCCCGCCCTGAACAACCGATTCCGCAGTCAACGCGTGGAGATACAGGCCGTTGACCTGCGCATGGGTGTCAACACCGAGGAGATGGACGAGGCCGAGGCCGCCAGCAAGGTGCTGCGCGTCTGTGCCCAGAACATCGATGCCGCCCGTCCCTTCTTCATCGGACTGGTAGGCGCACGCTACGGCTGGATTCCGCCGAAGGACATCTGGCAGCAGTTCATCGACCGTCTGCCGGCTGACCAGCGCGAGGCGATGCGGCAGACCGAGGGCAAGAGTGTCACCGAGATGGAGATTATCTATGGTGCCCTGTCGCAATATAGTCTCGACACCTCGCATACGCTGTTTTACTTCCGCGACGATGCGTCGTACAAGGATGTCCCCGAAGACCGTCTGCCTGAGTTCTACGACAGCGACCCCATCCTGCAGCAGAAACTGAAAGCGCTCAAACAGACCATCCGTCAGCGCATCTACGAAAAGGGTGGCGAGGACGATCTCGTGACCCTCTACCACTTGGATTGGGACGATGAAATGGACAATTTCGACGAGGATAGCAGCAACTTCGAGGAACTGGTCACCGAGCAGATCACGCGTCAGATAGAACAGGAACTGCCGAAGAATGAGGAACTGGTATGGTGGCAGGAGGAAAAACTGATGGCCGAGAGCACGCTGGCCCGTCTCCTGCCTGGCATCTGCACCACGCTGCCCCACTTCGAAGAGCAACTGGAGAACCTTATCATCGTGGGCGACGAGGGCAACGGACGCTCCACCCTGCTGGCCTGGCAATGGAACCGCCGCCGTCAGGACACCGAGGACATCTGTCTGGTGGGCATCGTCGGACTGACACCTTTAAGCAGTCACATACTCCCCTTGCTCACCCGCTGGTGCTACGAAATTGCCGATTCCATCGGAGAGAGCGATAACGACTACACCGATTTTATTATGACTGCCGACAAACCGCTCAGCGTGGTGTGCGACGAGTTCTACCGACTGGTGGACCGTGCCTACGAGCAGGGGCGCGAGGTATGTCTGTTCATCGATGATGCCGACCGTTTCTACGCCACTGAGCCCGCCGCCGTCCGTCTGGCCTGGATCGACTACAGGGTGAAGGCATTGGTCACCTGCTCGCTGGACTACTCAAACGAAGTGACCCATATCGTCCGCGACTGGGGAGACACCATCCTGTTGAACGGCTTGCAGGGCGACGACATGATGCGACTGATCCATACCGTCGAACTGAACATGAAGACCGAACTGCCGCAGAATGTCAGAAAGCGCATCGCCTCGATGCCACACCCCGCCGCCTTCCCTGCCGCTCTCATCCGCATGTTCAACATCGGCATGAACTACGTGGCCTTCGACGAGGTGCGCAAAGACAGTGGCAAGAGTGCCATCGATGCGCTGAACAGTTATATTGAGGAGTGCTACGACAATGCTTTCCAGGATGACGAAGACGACATCCGCATCGCCCCCAGCACTATTGCCTATATGGTGTGTAAGTCACTCGACCTCGACGAAGAGTGGTGGCTGAATATGCTCAACTATATCTACTGCAGTCCCGTTGGCCTCCGTCTCAGCGACCTGCAGGCCTTGGGCGAAGATGACTGGGATGACATCGAATGGGCACAACTGACGTTCTACCTACAGGAGTACCTGCATGAGGATATCCACCACCTGTGGCACATCAACGAGTTTGTCTGTAATGAAGAGGACAAGACGCCCTATGCCGAATTGGCCGACTATGTGGCCACACTGCCGGCCGACGACTGGCTGCGCCAGAGCATGGAGGGCTATTTCGTGGTGATGGCCGAAGACAAGGAACTATTCGAAGAGAGTGAGTTCACTATGTCGCCGACATCAGCCTACCACCTGATGTTCAACTACTACTGGCGCGTGGAGAAAGACGACGGACCGCTAGAGGCCTTCTGCCAGCAACTGGAGAAAAGCGACCGGAAACGGCTGGTGGACATGCTCTGGTCCTGCATCTACGACAACCATCAAGAGACGTGGGAACTGAACCGTCAGGCTATGGATGCCCTGTGGGACAATTTGATCGTACCCGCAGAATTCAACGATTTGAACGAGATAAAAAGCATCATCGAGGAGTCAGAGGAAATCTTAGGCAACGCCATCACCTATAGATTTGCGAAGATGCTGGCGCACATCAGTCCCGTACCTCAGAAAGAGGAGAAGCCAAACCCTTATGCCAATTGGACGGCTGGAGCGGAGAAGCCGTCGAAGATCATCTCGCTCTTCAAAAGCAAGCCAAACTGCCTCGACGAACTGAAGAGTCTGCTCAAGCCCCTGTCCACCCTGTTGCTGCCCACCAGCATCGACGATCCGATGCTGCTCGAGAACCTCACCCTGCTGCTGATCAGCATCGACGGTGCCATCTACCGTCTGAAGCATAGTCCTAAGGAGTCGGCCCGCATCTCTGCCGATGTGCTGGACGATATGGCCAGTGCCGCCATCAGCGGCTATATGGCCACCTATCAACGGCTGTGCCAGATATCGCCTGACAACCGCCTCATTAACCAACTCAACGTCATGCTCTCGATGACGGCTTCCGACTACGAGTTCTATACCGACAGCGAGACCATCAGAGCGGCCATCGACGACCTCAAGAGCGCGAGGCTCTGATGATCATGCCCCAGACGCGCGGTTAAATATCCAGGTAATCAAGTCCGGACAGTACTTACAGAAAAAGCGCAGGAGTGTCAGTCCCAAGTCACTATAGAAGAAACGGGCCTCATACTCCTCTCTTTTCTTCTTCTTGAACACCTGGGCATTGACCAGCGCGAAGGGCCGTCTTGTGGCGATGGCCTGTGCAGCATGACTGGCCGTCAGGAAGGCGTAGTAGAGACCCTCGAAGGTCAGTCTGTTGGGGAATCCGCCGGCATCACCAATCAGGATGATGCGGTCGCGGATAGGATAATCGATGGAATTGGGGATATAGGCACCCAGCGTCTTCAAGTCAGGACAGCCCATTTCATCGAGCACGCGGCGGTAACTCTTCAGCGTGGTCACGTTGTCGCCGAAGCCCTGCACATCGTATGCCTCATTGGGAAAACTGTAATAATAGCCCTGCTGGTATTTCCGCGAGAGGTTGCCCACCACGGCATTGTCACCCGACTTCGGTCCGTACTGCTCCAGACAGAGGATACCGTGACTGCTCTTGGGATTCAGGTATTTCCTCACGCGGCTGTTGGCACCGTCGGCACCCACCAGATAGTCACACATAATCTGCCGGCCCGACTTCAGCGTGACGATGATGGCGCCGTCGCGCTCCTCAATGGCGGTCAGAGCCTCGTTGATGAACACGCCGCCCGCCTGTCGATAGGACTCCAACAACTGGGCATCGAACTGCCTGCGCTTCACGATGCGCAATTCCTGTCCCATCTGGAAGTCGAGCACCTGCTCGCCCTCGATCATGAGTTTCAGGCGGTGCACGCTATTATAGTCATATTTGAACTCTGGCAACAACTGTCCCAGCAACTTATAGGAACGGGGTGTGAGTCCGCCACCGCATATCTTGTCACGTGGGAACACGGCCCGATCGACCACGATACAGTCGATGCCTTTCTTTCTCAGCAGCAGTCCGCAAGTCGACCCCGCGGGTCCCGCACCTGCTATCAACACTTTCGTCTTTTCCATAATTGCCTGCAAAGATACTAAATATAAGTGAAAAGTGAATAGTGAAAAGTGAATAATTTGCTACCGCCGTACAAAAATTAACTAATGAATTTGCTACCGCTGCACATTAATTAACTAATATTTGTTTTGTATTCTCCTCAGTTATTTGTAACTTTGCAGTTGTATGGAGAAGAAAGAGACGACACCCTCATACAAAAGGCGACTGAACGACTGGGACTACAGCCAGCCACGCATCTATATGCTGACAATGGCAACGGAAGGTTAAGATATACAATATGGCATTAATAAAGAGTTACAAGGGTCTTACGCCCAAGTGGGGCAAGGACTGCTATTTTAGTGAGAACGCCACGATAGTGGGCGAAGTGACAATGGGCGACCAATGCTCAGTATGGTTCAATGCGGTGGTCAGGGGCGACGTGGCTCCTATCACCATTGGTGACAGGACGAATGTGCAGGACGGCTCCTGCATCCACGTTACGCACGAGACGGGGCCCACCCATATCGGCAGCGACGTGACCATCGGGCATAACGTGACGGTACATGCCTGCACCATCCACGACGGTGCCCTCATCGGTATGGGCTCTACGCTGCTCGACGGCTGTGAGGTGGGCGAAGGTGCCAGCGTGGCTGCTGGTGCGCTGGTGCTGCAAAACACGAAGATTCCTCCTCATGAGATATGGGGTGGCGTGCCTGCCAAATACCTCAAGCCCACCCGTCCGGGACAGACGGACAACGCCGCCCACTACGTGGAGTACGCGAAGGAATATATGAAGGATTAAGAGTTAAGAGTTATTGCCCTGTGGTCAATTAAGAATTAAGAATTTTGAATTAAGAAGTATGCTCGCTGCGCTGCGCGTAAGACGTAACAATTAAGAATTACTTCTTACGTCTTAATTCCTACTCGGCTGAAAGCCGATACATCTAAATTCTAAATTCTTAATTCTTAATTGTGAATACAAACCTCGCTCCTTGGGTGTAGGTGGTGTCGAGGATGACATCGCCGTTGAGGCGGCGAGCCAGACTTCGGGCGACGGCCAGACCGATGCCCGTTCCATCGTAATATTCGTCTAATTGCACGAATTCATCGAAAATATGCTCTGCCTCTGATGAGGGAATGCCGATGCCTGTATCCTCTACGACGAAGCGCACCTGGTCGCCAGTCTGCGTGATGGTCAACGTGACGCGCTCCTTCTTCTCCTGATCCTGTTTGGCATGTGGGAGATAGGCCTCGGCAGGTTGCGTGAACTTTTTCGCGTTGTCGAGCAGCAGTTCGACGACACGCACCGCCGACAGCAGATGGGTCTTGAAGGGCACGGCAGCACCTTCCTCCTCTTTGATCTCGAATGTCAGATGCGACGTCTCCGCCACGCCCGAGTCCTCCACAGCCTGAAGGGCTATCTGAAGGGGAGTCACCTCGTCGTTACGCTCCAGCACCACCTGGCTGCTGATTTCCGACAGTTCCAGCATCTTGTCCACCAGTCCTGTGATGCGGTCGGTGCTCTCCACCACCTTTTGCGATGCTTCGGCACGTTCTGCGTCAGTCATCGTGCCCGATGGTGTGGCCAGCAACTGCGTGAAGCCACTAATAATATTAAGAGGTGTACGAATCTCGTGTGATATCTGCTTGATGAAAGCACTCTTCATGCGTGTCGATTCCTCGGCCCTGGCATTGGCCACCTGCAGCGCGTCGTTCTTCTCGGCCATCTGATCGTAGGCCAGTTGCAGGCGCTTGCTCAGCATGTTACGGTTCAGACCGAAGATCAGCAGGAAGACGATGATCAGCACAGCCACCAGCACCCACACCCAGGTGGGAATCTTGATGATGTCGAACTGCGACACCACATCCTGACCATAGACCTCGTCGATGATGCCCTCTTCCTCCATCCGTTTCAGTTCGGCATTGATGGAGTCGATGAGTTGCACATTATGACTGGCATAGCAATATTCGCGCGGTTCCAACGATAATTCGTCGGTCTGCAGCACTTCCTCCAGCCCCAGTTGTCCGATGTTGTATTTCGCCTGGAAGCGGTAGCATATTAGTCCGTCGTACTCCCCGTTGGCCAGGTCAACGAAGGCCTGGTTCAGGTCGGTGATGGGCACATCGACGGCCTCGGCATCCTTCAGCATCAGTCCGATGGGGCGCGACTTCATGTAAGCGATGCGCTTGCCCTTCAGGTTACGGAAGTCGAAGTCGGCATAGTCTGCCTTGCGGTAGGCTATCTGATAGTAGAGGCGGAACACGGCATTCGAGTAGTTGGTGATATCCTTGCGATAGGCCGAATAGACCAGCATGCCCAGGTCGTACTTCCCCTCGATGATGCCTGGCGACATCTTGTCCCAGTGGTTGGGCGAGAAGGTGAAGGGGATGCCCATGCGCTGCATCAGCCTCTTGGTGAACTCCACGTCGTAGCCGCTGGGCACACCATTATCGTCAACATACTGCAACGGCGCATAACTGGTGTTCATGCCCATCACCAGCGGACGCTCCTTCGAGAAGCCGAACTCCTCAGCCAGCGCGCTCACCACCGGGGCATCATCCTGACGCTCCGGTCCGCACGCCACCAACAGCAGCACTAAAGAGACGACCCAAATGCCTACCCGTCTCATCGCCTTACTTGTTCTTCTCGTAATATTCGACGGCCAGTTTCACGTTCTCCTTGATGGCATTACAGGAGAAGGTAGCACCAGTACGTCCGTCAACCTCTGTCGTCTTGACCTTGGATACCTTCATGCCGTCCCACTTGTTCTGCATGTGCTTTTTGGCGGCATTCCAGTATTTGGGCGTCTCCTGATTGGGCAGGAACTCGATCTTCTCAATCTTGTTCTTGCGGATATAAACCTTCAGGGGCGTGGGTCCCACATAGCCGTCCACATTCTTGCCCAGTTGGGTGGTGTTGACCACATAGGCACCGTTATCCTTGACCATCACATCGTCACTCTGCTTGGCGCTTGTCAGCACCATCACCGCTGCCAGCGCAGCGCAAACAATCATCATCTTCTTCATATTATCTCTCAATTCTTATTTTTTTTCGACCACGAATTTTATTACTGTGCTCTATTTTTTAACCACGAATTACACGAATTACACGAATTATAGGCTACGCCCACCTATTATATTTTACGAATTACACGAATTGCCTGAGGTGTCCCCCATTCGATAAATTCGTTATTAATTCTTGCTTCTTCCTTCATAATTAATTCGTTCAATTCGTTAAATTCGTGGTTGTTATATTTCCTTTAATTCTTACTCGCCGCAGGCGATACATCTAAATTCTTAAATCTTAATTCTTAATCGGCGAAGCCGATAACTCTTCGCTCGAGCTCCGCTCGCTTTCACAAAGCGAAGCGACTGAAAGAACTCTTAACTCTTAATTCCACCACCACGTACTCCGACTGCGTGCCGATGCGGAACTTGCCGCCCCAGATGCCTATGCCCGACGACACATAGTAGCGGGTGTTACCCCGCTGATGCTCTCCCCAGGCACACTCATACATCCGGTCGGTAATCCACGAGATGGGCCACACCTGACCACGATGCGTATGTCCGCTCAACTGGAAGTCGATGCCTGCCCGCTCTGCCTGTTCGAGGAAGTAGGGCTGGTGGTCCATCACGATGGTGTACTTCTCTCCTAATCGACCATTGTTCAATAGAGAGTCGGCCTCCACCACCAGTTTGCCGAGCGACTTACGATGCGGGTTGGTACGGTCATCGCGCCCTATCAGACAGATGTCGCCCACCACCTCACAGGTGTCGCGCAGCAGATGGATGCCCGCCTCACGATAGAACTGCTGGGCCTGCGGCTCGCCAGTATAGTATTCGTGGTTGCCCAGACAGGCATAGACAGGCGCCTCGATGCGGCGGAACTCCTCCGCCATATTCTCCTCGATGAGCGGTCGCACGCTGATATCGATGATGTCACCGGCAATCAGCACCATATCGGGCTGCTCCTTGTTGATCAGGTCCACCCACCGTGCCAGTTCTGCCCTGGGGTTATGATAGCCCAGGTGCAGGTCGCTCAGCATCACCATCCGCAGGGGTTTGGCCAGCGGCTTGTCGGTGGTCAGCGTCAGGGTCTCGCGTACCTTATGATGATAGCGGATGTTCCCCAGCATGAACACGGTGAAGAGTCCTGTCAGCAGGATAACCGTCGTGTAGACATTCTGGTGCAGCCACTCGCGTGGCACCAGCCTCACCAGCCGCCCCAGGTCGAGCAGGAGGAAGATCATCACCAGATAGAGCAATATGAAGATGCTCGAGTTGCCGATGTCGTAGCACAGGCGGGCCAGGCTCAGCGGCATGCGGTCGATGGTGCGTCCCAGATTGAGGAACATCAGCATGAATGAGCCCACTCCCACTATGATGATGACCGCCCGCCACACCTTCGGCAGGGGCACCAACGTCCACACGTGCCAACCGGCGTATGCGAGGGCCAATAGTGGCAGCACCAGGAAGAGCATCATCCACATATTCTTCATT
>JAEEGL014295471.1_pt1 | contig 10906 bp, 9 predicted proteins | sample 9134231 | NCBI WGS metagenome assembly JAEEGL01 (sample SAMN16246548, study PRJNA631951) | gut metagenome | biome: gut microbiome; feature: rumen; material: fiber-attached | host: Bos | place: Iran: Karaj | collected 2018-10
CAGCGAAGAAGAAGCAGCGAAGAAGGGACAGCGAAGAAGGGACAGCGAAGAAGGGACAGCGAAGAAGGGACAGCGAAGAAGAAGCAGCGAAGAAGGGACAGCGAAGAAGGGACAGCGAAGAAGAGGCAGCTAATAAGTTACAGACCCCACCCCTGCCCCTCCCCTTGAAGGGAGGGGATGGCTGCGCATTGAGCTATGCGGCGGGCAAGGTGATAGCCTTAATCCCAAATTGTTTTTCTTGTTTTTATTTGTTTTCATTGGTTTTTTCTCAGGCCGCTTCGCGGTATCTCTTATTTTTATTGGTTTTTATTGGTTTTTTCTCAGGCCGCTTCGCGGTATCAACTCACATAGGTAGACCCTCCGCGACTCGTAGTCGTGCCCCACGTGCCGCCGGAGCATCGAAGGCAAAGAGAAACTTTACTGGTAGAGAGCGGCTATCTGCCGGGCGGCGTCGTTGTTCTCGAAGCGGCGAATGTACTGCCGGCAGCGGTCGATGCGCTGCTGACGGCCCGGCGCGCCGAAGAGCACCTGTGAAAGGGCGTTAGCCATGGCCTTGGGGTCGTCGGGACTGACGTAGAGGCTGTCGGGCCCGCCGGCCTCCTCAAGGCACGATCCGGTGCAGGCCACGACGGGCAGGCCCTGGCTGATGGCCTCGATGATGGGAATGCCGAAACCCTCGTAGCGCGAAGGATAGACAAAGCAGTCGGCCATGCGGTAGAGCGCCGGCAAGTCGTCGTCGGGCACGTTGTGCAGCATCTGCACACGGCTGTGCATCCTGTGCTCCAGGACATACTCGTGCACGCGGTCGCTGTAGGGCGTCTGCCGTCCCACGATGATCAGCGACACGTCGTCGGGCAGGTAGTGCAGCGCCTCGACGGCCAGCAGCACGTTCTTACGCTCCTCTATCGACCCCACGCACAGCACGTAGCGGTCGGGCAGCACATATTTGTCGCGCACCGCCCACATCTTTATTGTCGGGGGCTCCTCGGAGAAACGCGGTGAGCAGCTCTGATAGATGACATCCACGCGCTTAGGGTCCACATTGCCCAGCTCGCAGATGTCGCGCTTGGTGCACTCGCTGATGGCCACGATGCGGTCGGCCTCCTGCAGGGTGTTGAAAAACTTCTTGGTGTAGATCTTCACGTCGGTGCGGTTGTAATACTCCGGGTGACGCATGAAGATGAGGTCGTGGATGGTGACGACCGTGCGGATGCCCGCTTCGCTGATGCCCACAGGCAGCTCGCCTGACAGTCCGTGATAGACGTTGACGCCGTCTTTCAGCAGCTGTCGCACGATGCCGTGCGAGCGCCACAGCGCCTTGCCGATGGCTGTGTGGGCATGGCGCGGAAAACAGAATGTGACGTTGGGCCGCCCCACAATCTGTGAGCGCAGCTGCGTGATGCCGTTGTCGGGTGCATAGAGACGCAGGTCAAACTGGTCGAGCGCCGACAGGTCGTTGACCAGTGTGCGGCCGTAGTTGCCCAAGCCCGTGCCGTTGCGCATGATGCGTTTCGCATCGAAGCCGATAATCATCCTTTCTGTCATAATGGGCTGCAAAGTTACGAAGATGCGGTGAAAAAGCAAAGGAAAAAGCATAAAAAGGCAAAAAAAATGCTTTCAGTGGTAAAGAATATCCTCTAAAATCCTCAAAAAGTCCTCTCAAGTCCTCTGCAGTCCTCTAAAATCCTCTAAAATCCTCTCAAGTCCTCTCAAGTCCTCTAAAAAAAATCCTCTACAGTCCTCTATCATCATTTCAACCTCTCCGGTCGAAATAATTCATCATTCTTACGTCGTAATTCATAAATAATTAGTACCTTTGCACGAAAATTGCAAATAAAAACACTGAATGAAGACATTCGTCATACATCCTGACAGGCTGAAGGAGCGCGGCGAACACATCGACCGCATGATGAAAAGCCTCGGAATGGATTATGAGTTCGTTAACGAAGGCCACGACGACAACCACATTAAGGCCTTGATAGACCAGTACATGAAGGACGGACGGGAGCAGCTGCACCGCAGGATTCCGCGTGCATTGTGTACGCTGTCGCATTTTCTTGCCTACGAGCGTATCGTGGCCGACGGCCTCGAAGGCGCGTTGGTGTTGGAAGACGACATAGCACTCGACAACGACTTCGTGGCACGTTTCGAGCAGAGCCTGAAAGAGTATCGTGAGCACTATGCCGACAAAAGCATCTTTATCTCCTACGAAGACAGCGCCCTGCGCTTCGTGCCACGCAGCCAGCGCGTGAAGGGGCAGATGCTCTATCCGGCGAAGAAAGGGCGCATGGCCGGCTGCTACTTCATCAACGACAAAGCAGCGAAAGCCGTTGTGGAGCAGCTGAAAGCAGAACGCTGCGACCTCGCCATCGACTGGTATCACAACGACTTGATCAACAAGGGCCTGCTGCAGTGCCTCTGGTGCCAGCCCACCATTGCCACTCAGGGCACCTTCTCGGGAGCCTTCGCCTCGTCGCTGGTCAAAGACCCTCACTTCATGCGCCTGCGCTGGCTGTTTAAGAAGAATTACAAGAAATTACTTTATTGGTTCAGATAATACTATGAATAAAACCGTTTACTTGGGCATGATAGCCGACATCATGCACCCGGGACTGATCAATATTATCAACGAGGGGGCGAAATACGGCGACGTCATCATCGGACTCTTTACCGACAAGGCCATCGCCCAGCACAAGCGACTGCCCTATCTCACCTACGAGCAGCGCAAGAACGTGGTGGAGAACATCAGGAACGTCAGCCAGGTGGTGCCGCAGGACGACTGGAGCTATGCCCCCAACCTGCGCCGCCTGAAGCCCGACTACATCATCCACGGCGACGACTGGCAGACAGGGCCCGACCGCGAGCTGCGCGAGGAGGCCTTCGAGGTGATGAAGGAGCTGGGCGGCGAGGTGATAGAGATTCCCTACACCAAGGGCATCGAGTCGTCGTCGCTCGACAAGGAGATAAAAGGCATAGGCACCACGCCCGACATCCGCCTGAAGACCTTGCGGCGGCTCATCGACGCCAAGCCCGTGGTGCGCATACTCGAGGTGCACGACGGACTGTCGGGGCTTATCTGCGAGAACCTCGAGGTGAAGAACGGCCTCTACATGGACACCTTCGACGGCATGTGGAGCTCGTCGCTCACCGACTCGACGTCGAAGGGAAAGCCCGACATCGAGGCCGTCGACCTCACCACACGTATGCAGGACCTGACGAACATCCTGGAGTGCACCACAAAGCCCATCATCTACGATGGTGACACCGGCGGCAAGCTCGAGCATTTCGTCTTCACCGTCCGCACGCTCGAGCGCAACGGCATCTCGGCCGTCATCATCGAGGACAAGGTGGGACTGAAGAAGAACTCGCTCTTCGGCACCGACGCCATACAGACGCAGGACACCATAGAGAACTTCTGCCAGAAGATACGCGCCGGCAAGAACGCACAGGTGACGAAGGACTTTATGATCATCGCCCGCTGCGAGAGCCTCATCGCCGGCAAGAGCGTCGACGACGCCATCGAGCGCTGCTGCGCCTACGTGGAGCAGGGTGGGGCAGACGGCATCATGATTCACTCGAAGGAGAAGACGGGCGACGATATCCGGCTGTTCTGCCAGCGCTTCCACGAGCTGCATCCCTACGTGCCCATCGTCGCCGTGCCCACCACCTATAACCATCTGCGTGAGGAGGAGCTGGCCGAGTGGGGCATCAAGGTGGTCATCTATGCCAACCACATGCTGCGTGCCGCCTACCCGGCCATGGTGAAGGTGGCCACGTCGATACTGGAGAACCACCGCAGCTACGACGCCAACGACCTATGCATGCCCATCAAGCAGATACTGGAGCTGATTCCCGGAACCAAATGATTTGAAGACTATGATCGATGTAAGAGAAGCATACGATGCGCTGATAGAAAGCGGCGTGGACCTTTTCACCGGCGTGCCTGACTCGCTGCTGAAGAACTTCTGCGCCTATGTCACCGACACAGCACCGAGCCACAAGCACATCATCGCCGCCAACGAGGGCAACGCCGTGGGCATCGCCGCCGGCCACTATCTGGCTACGGGCCATCCCGCGCTGGTTTATATGCAGAACTCGGGCCTTGGCAATGCCGTCAACCCGCTGCTGTCCTTGGCCGACGAGAAGGTGTACAGCATCCCGATGGTGCTGATGATAGGCTGGCGCGGCGAGCCTGGCGTGCACGACGAGCCGCAGCATGTGAAGCAGGGTGAGGTGACGCTGGCCTTGCTCGACGCCATGCAGATACCATATACCATACTGGAGGAATCCACCACCGCCCCTCTTCAGGATTCTTCCACCACCGCCCCCTTCCCCCCCCAGGGGGGAGCAGGGGGGGCTTCCATTCAGCGGATGGTAGCCTTGGCCATGGAGCGCAAGGCTCCCACGGCGCTGGTCATCCGCAAGGGCACCTTCGGCGCCTACAAGCTGAAGAACGTCAGCCACAACGACAACCCGCTGAGCCGCGAGGAGGCACTGAAGTTGGTCGTCAGCCATCTACGCAACGACGACGTCATCGTCTCAACCACGGGCAAGCTGTCGCGCGAACTCTTCGAGCTGCGTGAGGAGCGCCACGAGGGCCACGGCCACGACTTCCTCACCGTCGGCTCCATGGGCCACAGCTCCAGCATCGCCTTGGGCATTGCCTTGGAGAAGCCGGAGCGCCGCGTGTTCTGTTTCGACGGCGACGGCGCCTTCATCATGCACACCGGCGCATTAGGCATCAACGCCTCCATGCAGCCGCGCAATCTCTTCCACATCCTGTTCAACAACGGTGCCCACGAGAGCGTTGGCGGACAGCCCACCATCGGCTTCCGTCTCGACGCCACCGCCATCGCCAAGGCCAGCGGCTACCGCCACGTCCTTACGGCAACGACGCAGGAAGAGATGCTCAGCGCCCTGCAGCAGCTGGAACACCTGGAAGGCCCCGTCCTCTTAGAGCTGCGCGTCGCCATCAACTCGCGCGACAACCTCGGCCGTCCCACCACGACGCCCATCGAGAACAAGGAAGCGTTTATGAAGGAGCTGGCCCCAAAAGCCCCAAAAGCCCCCCTGTCGTCCCCCGAGGGGGACACAAATGTGTGCATGCCCGGTAATGAAGCCCCAAAAGCCCCCAAGGCCCCCCTTTCGTCCCCCGAGGGGGACACGAATGTGGGCATGCCCGGTAATGAAGCCCCCTCGGGGGCAGTAGGGGGGGCTTCCGGGGCAGTAGGGGGGGCTTCCGGGGCTGTCATCATGGCTGCCGGCATGGGAACGCGCTTCGGCTCGATGACCGAGGAACGACCCAAAGGCTTCATCGAGGCCGGCGGCAAGGCCATGGTGGTGCGCTCAATAGAGACGCTGATAGACTGCGGCATCAGGCGCATCATCATCGGCACGGGCTATCTGCGAGAGGCCTACGAGGAGCTGGCCGCGAAATATCCGCAGATAGAGTGCTGCTTCAGCCCACGCTATGCCGAGACGAACAGCATGTACACGCTCTACAACTGTCGTGACATCATCGGCAGCGATGACTTCCTGCTCCTTGAGAGCGACCTCGTGTTCGAACGCCGCGCCATCACCGCACTGTTAGACTGTCCCCAGCCAGACGTGATGCTCATCACGCCCGTCACGAAGTTTCAGGACCAATACTACGTGGAGCGCAATGCCGACGGCATCCTCACCAACTGTTCCGTGAACAAGGAGGAGGTCCATGCTGCCGGCGAGCTCGTCGGCATCCACAAGCTCTCAAATGCTTTCTATCAGAAGATGTGCGCCGACTACGCCCGCAAAGTCGCCGACAAACCCAAGCTGGGCTACGAGTACGAGTTGCTGAGCATGTCGCGTGAGGTCTCGCCCGTCTACGTCCTCTGCGAGGAAGGGCTGAAGTGGTACGAGATTGATGACATCGACGACCTGAACTACGCCGAGGAGCACGTGGTGCCATTTCTTTAAGAAGAAAGAAGAAAAAAACGAAATAGCGTTATAACGAAATACCGTTATAACGTTATAACGAAAAAACCAAAAGCGTTATAACGTCATACCGTTATAACGTTATAACGAAAAAACCAAAAGCGTTATAACGTCATACCGTTATAACGTTATAACGAGAAAAAAAAACAAAAAGCGATGACAATAAAAAGAAACATCCTGCTGAATCCAGGGCCGGCCACAACGACCGATACAGTGAAAATGGCGCAGGTGGTGCCCGACATCTGCCCGCGTGAGAAAGAGTTTGCGGGCATGATGAAGAGCCTGCGCGCTGATCTGTTAAAGGTCGCCCACGCCCCGGAGGAGAAGTACACGTCGGTGCTGTTCTGCGGCTCTGGCACCATCAACATCGACATCTGCCTCAACTCGCTCCTGCCCGCCGACAAGCGCGTCTTAGTGGTGAACAACGGTGCCTACAGCACCCGAGCCGTGGAGATATGCCAGTATTACGGACTGCCGCACATCGACCTGCGCTCGTCGGTCTTCGAGCAGCCCGACCTCGACGCCGTGAAGAAGACGCTCGACGACAATCCTGACATCGCCCTCGTCTACACCACCCACCACGAGACGGGAACGGGCATACTCAATCCTATCCGTGAGATAGGCGCGATGGCTCATGATCACGGCGCCGTCTTCGTGGTCGACACCACCTCGTCCTTGGGCATGATTCCCTTCGACATGGAGCAGGACAACGTCGACTTCTGCATGGCATCGGCACAGAAGGGCCTGATGGCCATGACAGGACTCTCGTTCATCATCGGCAACGAGGAGGAGATACGCCGCAGCAAGGACTACCCCAAGCGCTCGTACTACTGCAACCTCTTCCTGCAGTACGACTTCTTCGAGAAGACGGGCGAGATGCACTTCACACCGCCTGTGCAGACCATCTACGCCACGCAGCAGGCGCTGAAGGAGTATTTCGAGGTGGGTGAAGAGGCCAAGTTTGCCCGCCACCGCCGCGTCATCGACGCCATCCACGAGGGACTGGCCGCCATGGGTCTGCGTGAGGTCATACGCCGCGACATACAGTCGGGGCTGGTGGCCAGCGTCCTCTATCCCGACGACCCGAACTGGGACTTCACGCGGGTGCACGACTACTGTTACGAGCGTGGCTTCACCATCTATCCCGGCAAGATTTCCACCACGAACACGTTCCGCCTCTGTGCGCTCGGCACCATCGACAAGCCCGACATCGAAGCCTTCTTCGTGGTTCTTCGCGAGGCCTTCGCCGCCCTCAGCATCCAGCTCCCCGCCCGCTACAATAACGGCTGACCATAGCTGCTATAAAGGGCGTCTCCGCCCATTGCCATTTTAGCTATTCGTAGGCAGGGGCACCGCCCCTGCAAAAGCCGCAAAAAAGCCCCACCTCCATGTACGACATAAGAACCTTGCAGCTGCGCATCCTCGGCAACCTTCTCGCTGTCGACACGGTCTGCCGTGAGCACTCCTTGCAGTATTATATCTATGACGGCACGATGCTGGGCGCCGTCCGTCACAAGGGCTTCATCCCCTGGGACGACGACCTCGACATCGCCATGCCGCGCGAGGACTACGAGACCTTCATCACCCATGCCAACGAATGGCTGCCCGAGCCTTACGAGTTTGTGAGCTACGAGCTGGACTCCGCCTATCCGCTGCCCTTCGGCAAGGTGCAGGACGCCAGCACCACGCTCATCGAGCGGCCCCATCTGCCGTATCTCGGAGGCCTCTACATCGACGTCTTCCCCATCGACGGCGTGCCCTCCAACGCCTTCTTGCGCCGCTGCCACCTTGTACGCTACGACGTGTTGAAGAAGCTGGTCTATATGGCCTACCGCGATCCTTACCGCCACGGCCACGGCCCCTCCAGCTGGCTGCCGCTGCTGTGTCGCAAGGTTATAGGACAGCAGCGGCTGCAGCGTGCCACGCGACGCCTGCTGCGCAAATATCCCTTCGCCAAGAGCGACAAGGTGTGTGTCTTCGACGACGGCTTCCATGGCGTCATCGACAAAGCCATCCTCGGCCAGCCCACGCCCGTCGGCTTCGAGGGCCACGAGGTGATGGGCGTGGAGCACCCTCACGAGTACCTCAGCCACATGTACGGCAACTACATGGTCATCCCGCCTCACGACGACCAGAAGCAGCACCGCTTCCACTACGTCGACTTCACCCATTCCTATCACTCCCACAAAGCTGAGGAGCACCCTTCCCCCTCTCAGGTAGAATAGCTGCTCGTAGGCAGGGGCACCGCCCCTGCCCCGCCGCCTCACCCTCATAAAACCCCCAAAAACCGTGGCAAACAACAACCCCTCCTCCAATATGAAGCAAGTCTGGGCCGTAGAGGTCGACCTGCTGCAGCAGCTGCTCGATGTCTGCCGCAAGCACCACCTCCGTGTCTGGGTAGCCGACGGCACGCTGCTCGGCGCCGTGCGACACAAGGGCTTTATTCCTTGGGACAACGACATCGACGTGGTGATGCTGCGCGAAGACTATGACCGCCTGCTGGCGCTCCCTGCCGACACCTTCAGGCCACCTTACTTCCTGCAGACACCCTACACTGACAAGCGCTACTACCACGCCCACGCACAGCTGCGCAACTGCGACACGGCCGCCATACGCCCCTCCGACTCACACCGGCCCTTCAACCAGGGCATCTTCATCGACATCTTCCCCTTGGATGCTGTGTCAGAAGACGAGGAGCAGCGCCGGCATGTCATGCGCCGTGTGAGGAAGGTGACACGCTTCCTCCATGCCTACGACACGCCCATCCTCCTCTCAGGACGCATCGGGCTCGTCTTCAGAAAGTGGAAATGCCGCTGGCAGGTGTGGCGCAAAGGCTGGCAGACCATCTACAGCGAGGTGGACGACATGCTGCGTGCCACCGACATCCGGCAGTGCCCATACGTGGCAGAGATTTGCTTCAGCGGCTACGACTTCCTTCTCGACAAGCACATCTTCGACGACACGGTGATGCTGCCCTTCGAGAACATCGAGGTGCCGGCGCCGAAGGACTACGACGCCTTCCTCCGCGCCGTCTATGGCGACAGTTACATGACACCGCTGCAGACAGGCACCGCCCACGACGACATGATCTTCGACACCACACGCAGTTACCGTGACCTTCTTCCCCAGGCACGTCGCCAATACAGGAAGCAGCAGCTGCGCAAACTCTTTGGAAAGCGATGAAGGTCGTTGTAGACAAGAGCTTTCAGCACCTGACTGATGAGATCAGCCGCTTGCCCCAGAGACTGAAGGACGGCGAGGGCGAGGTGGTCTACGACAGCCGCAACCGTGTGGTGCGCTTCATCATCGACGGGCAGCCGATGATGGTGAAGCGCTTCAAACGTGTCAACGCGGTGCAGCAGGTGGTCTACACTTTCTTCCGCAAGACGAAGGCCGAGCGGGCCTTCCTCTTCGCCCAGGAGTTTCTGCGCCGAGGCATCGCCACGCCGCAGCCCGTGGCCTATATGGAGGAGCGGCAGCACGGCCTCTTCACCACCGGCTATTTCGTCAGTCTCGAAGTATCCGGCACAGAGACCTCGCTATTGCTCCGCGAGGTGCAGCACTACCCCCGTGACCTGGCCGAGGCCGTAGCCCGCCACGTCCTCCTCATGCATAGCAGAGGCATCCTCCACGGTGACCTCAATCTCTCCAATTTCTTATTACTTACTACCTCTCCCTCCTCTTCATCCTCTCCGTCCTCTTCATCCTCCCCATCCTCTCCATCCTCTCCGTCCTCTTCATCCTCTCCGTCCTCTTTCTCCATGATCGACACCAACCGCTCGCACTTCACCGAAGGGATGCCCACCGATGCTCAGTGCCTGCAGAACATGGTGCGCCTCACCCACCGCCGTGACCTCTACGAGGACCTCGTCCGTCGCTACGCCCTCCTGCGTGGCTGGGATGCCGATGCCACCGTCCGTCAGGCTCTCGCTCTCCTCAACCGTTTCGAGAACCGCAAGTTCAAGCTCTGAGAAAAGCAGATACCGTAGTTCTTTGCCGTCTGGGGCTTTTATGCAATAAGTTTCCTGCCGAGAAACCATCGGTTTCCTGCCGAGAAACCGATGGTTTCTCGGCAGGAAACTTTTGAAACCCATGCTGCCTTGAAACTGCAGGGCTCTCACCAGGGAAAGACATAGTCGTCCTCGTAGCTGTCGAAGCGCACACTGTCGGCATAGCCGTAGTGTGTAAAGAGCTGCTTGATGCGCTCTTGCTGTTCGGGGTCGAGGCGTCGCTCGCCGCGCTTGTACTCGTAGTAGTAGCGCTTGCCCGAGAGCATGGTGGTGAGCTGCAAGCGCAGCGGTGTGAAGTCTGCCTTGAGCACCTTATCGTAGATAGTAGAGAAGCCTCGGGCATACCTCACCTTCTGTGTCGACGCGAACTGCGTGCACTGTCCGTCTTTGAGGGCGTGTGGCGTCACGCAGTTGCACACAGTCACCTCCTCTGGCGCTGCCTGTCCGGCGTGCCAGCGTAAGCAGCCCTCATGCAGCGGGCAGTCTTGGATAAAACACAGTGCCCATTTATCGGGCACATTCTTCCAGTTCAGATGAATAGTTTCCATAGTTGTGATGCTGTTAGAGAATAGTATGCAAATTTAAATACTTTTTCTGAAACATGCAAATATTTCAAGGCAAGAAACGCACATTTCAAAGCTTAAAGCATCATAACGGTATGTACGCTAAGGATTGCTGACGATGAGCAGGCCGTTGTCGGGCGAGTATCTGACGTTGCGGTATTGCGTCAGGGCGTGGCCTTGCTCGCCGTCCTTCACATAGCCGTAGTCACCGTCAATGTTGTAGACACGTCGGCATTTCGTGCATTGCAGGTCGCTGCTGCTCTGTGCGCTCCACTTCAGTTCCGGTGTGTTGTCGCAGTTGGGACAGGTGAGGTCGTAGCAGTGCAGCTGCCCGTAGACCGAGCGGCCGATGATGAGGCCCTG
>JAEEGL014969904.1_pt1 | contig 10906 bp, 7 predicted proteins | sample 9134231 | NCBI WGS metagenome assembly JAEEGL01 (sample SAMN16246548, study PRJNA631951) | gut metagenome | biome: gut microbiome; feature: rumen; material: fiber-attached | host: Bos | place: Iran: Karaj | collected 2018-10
CGCCGAGGCGGCCGCGGCGCGCTCGGCGAGCGCGCACTCCCACGGGGCGAATCAAGCGCGAGCAGTTCATTTCGCGCCACCGTCGCGCTGGTGGGGCCGCCTCGCCGAGGCGGCCACCGTGGGCGCGTCCCCTACCAGAGGGCGCTACCTCATGATAATCATCGTTTCGGCGCGGGCGGCGTTGAGGTGGCCGGCGGCAATCGGCTTGCCGGCGGGACGAGCCTGACCCCAGGCGTCGGGAATGGCGTCATTGGACAGGTCTAGACCAAGGTCGGCACCGGCGGAGAGGGTCAGGTCCGCGATGCTCGGCGCGCACCAGGGCTTGTCGTTCGAGCCCGTCAGCCACGGGCAGTAGACGAAGTAGTTGCCGTCCGCCGCGCGCTGGATGACGAGACCGCCCTTGCTCGCCGGTGAAGAACCCGGCATTGCGTGCCCCATGCGCCCGCCAGGGCCCGGCTTTGAGTTCTTCTGCAGGCACGGATCGGCGGCGGATGGCAGATAACCGTCGACAACGCGGATTGTGGCCGCGCCCATTGCGTTCGTCGCCTGCCCGCGCGTGAAGACGTTCCAGAGATCGAGGACGACATGTTCGACGGCCCGAATCGGGTAGTGGCCGTGCGCGGACTCGTCGAAGACGCAGTTGACAATCTTGTGCGAGCCTCTGTCATTGCCCTTGAGAATGCAGATGTCTGCGGCGCACGAAGGTTCGGCGGCCTCGACGACATTATCTGCGAAGGTGCAGTGCAGAAATGCGCTGTTCTTGTCGGAGCCATCGCTCATGATGAAGACGCCGGCGTCCCCAGTTGGGTGGCGGATGTCGTTCTTTTCGAAGAGGCAGTTGACGAACGTCGTCCTGTTCTTGGAGGCTGAGAAGATCACGCCGCCAACCGGGGTCTTATCTGACGCCGACAGGACGTTGCGCAAGAAATTGCAGTCGCGGAACTGGACGGAGGCCGTCTCGCTGGCCATGTAGAGGGCAACGCCGCGCGCGCCCCTGGACTCGTTGTCCGTGAAGTCGCAGCGCTCAAAAGCCAGGAAGGGGGTGTCGTAGTGGTTTTTCGAATCTCTGAGGGCCAGGGTATTGACACCGCTTGCCCCCTGGCTGGAGTAGACGATGTTCGAGGCGATGACGCAGTCCGTGACGTGCGCGGGGCCGAAGCGGTAATCGGAGCGGATGCGCAGGGCCGGCGCATGGTCGTTGCCGCTGTAGTTGCGGAGAAACTGGCAGGAGGCGATTTCAAAGGAGCCGTTCGTCACGGCGTAGCCGGCAAGGCCGCCGCCGACATTGTCGAGGAAACGGCACCGCTCGACGACATTGGTGAAGAGGTGGTTTGACATCGTGAAGCTCAGGGCCCGGAAATTGCCGATGAAGTCGCAGTCGCGGACGGAGAAGGAGGCATCCTCCACCTGGACTGCGGAGTAGGTTGTCAAATAATCCGTGCCGTTCGCGAGGAAGCGGCAATTGTCGACTGCAATGGCGTCTGCCGCGCCGGAGACCGAATAGAGCGCGGCGCGCGAGAAGCCGGTAAAGGTCAGTCCCCTGAAGAGCACGTTCGTTGCGCCGCCCCCGATGTCGTCCTCAAAGGCGTATCTGGCGTCTGCGGCGTGGTTTGGCGAGGCGGGCTGCCAGTAGTCGTCGGCCCTGCCTGGATTCGGCTCGTTGAATACGCCGTTCTCCCAGACGGACGTACGGTTGCCTTCGCCGGGGTCCGTGCCGTTCGGCTTCCAGAAGAGACCGCCGGAGACATTGCCGTTGAGAATCGTCGGGTGGACGGCGGGGTCAGCTGCGGCGGCCGAGGTCTCGCCGCCGGCGAAGCCGCCCAGAACGGCGACATTGGAGCGGAGCAGGATTGGAGACGAAATGTCGTAGACGCCCTCCTTCAGCCAAAGTTCGCCGCGATAGGAGGCGGCCTCGGCGTATGCTTCGGCGAGGCTTGCCGCGTTGGCCCAGCTGGAGCCGTCACCAATTCCGTCGGGGGCGACGTAGAAGCGGCGCACGTCCGTGGAGATAATCTTGGCCGTGTAGGTGGCGCCGCCGACTGGGACGACAGCCGGGATTTCCGGCGACCACGAGATGAAGAGGTGGTCGGCGAGGACGGTGAAGGCCGGAATCTCCGGGAAGGGTGTCTCGGCGCGGGCAATGACGGAAATGGTCGACTCGCCGTTGTCGTTGAATGTCCCCAGCTGGCCAAGGTCAAAGACAAGGTAGACGAGCGCCGTGTTGAAGGAGGCGGTGAGGACAAGGTTTGTCGACGGCGCCACAAGCGCAAGCGGGTTGGCCGACGAGTAGAGTTCTCCGTTTTCGTCCAGCCATCCGCCAAAGCCGCCACCCTGGACCGGCGTGGCCGTGACGGGCGCGTAGGCATCGCCCGGGGCTGCGACCTGGACGAAGGGGACGCTCAACGTGCCGGCCGCGAAGGGGTCGCGGCGAAGCGTCAGCGTCGAACCAGTCTCCGCAGCGGGCGTGAGCGACTGGACGGCGCCGGCGGTGTAGGATCCGAAAGTGCGCGCAGTGCCGAGTGCGTCGGCTGTAGGCGACTTCGCATTCGAGTCGGTTGAGGACGACTGCGGGACAAGTCGCTGCCATTCGCCGCCTGGCAGACGGAAGGAATAGGTGACGGGATGGAACGCCAATTCCGAGGAACTCGGCGGCCCGTTCGCCGCCACATCGCATGTCTCGCGCAGGCCGGGCGTCCATGCTGCGGGACGCAGAACGGCTCCCTCGCCCACGCCGGTCGGAACGGAGACGAGCGGAACGGGGTCGATCTTGAGGGCGGTGACGGTGCCAAGGTTCTGGGGGGCGAGCGACGGATACCAGTTCTGGACGGCGCAGCCGTAAAGGTTTATGGTGTCGGGATAGTCGGAATGGAAGGGGGCGGCCACTGCGTTTGGATTGTCCAGCGCGAAAATGCAGTTGACGAGATTGAGCGGGTCGCTGTGGGGACCGTACTGGACGATGTCGTAGAGCCCCTCCTCGACAGGGCCTGCAAAGGTGCAGTTGGCGAGGCCGTAGGCCGTCCGCGACGAGGACTCGTTGTACGAGAGGAGGCCGCGCGAGCGCAGGACAGACGCGCCTTCGGCGAGATTCGACACCTCGACGCGGTTGGAGACGAAGGTGCAGCCTTGAAGCGTCATCCAGGTGAAATACCTTTCGACCGAGCGGTTTCCGACGACGCCGAAGGCGCAGGCGGTCGAGGCGGCGATCGTGTTGGAGGGCGCGAGGAAGACGTTGTCGCGGAAGACCGTGTTGACGATGGCGGGTTCGCTGGCACGATCCTTGTTGTGGCCGTTCACGAAGAGGGAGATGCTCCCCGATGTCGGAATCGTGAGCGCCGTGTTGCCCGCGACCAGGCAGTCCTCCATTTGGCCGGGGCCGAAGATTTTCACGGCGCCGAGGTTGACAAGGGCCGTTGCGGAGGACTGGCGCGTCGCAAAGTAGTTGTTGGTGATGACAAGCCGCCGTAGGACGCCGCCGCTGGCGATCATCGCGTCGCCTGGCTGCGAGAAGCTTGTAAAGTTGCGGGTGAAGACGCAGTCCTCCGCAATGCGGTCCTGACTGTTGGGCTTAGTGTCGCCATCGCCGAAGGCGAGCAGGGTCATGGCGTTTTGGGCGGTCTGCACATTGCCGAGGAAGAGACAGTCGCGGACAATGGTCCCGCCATGGGATGTGACGCCGATGGTACCCCACGAGACGTTGTTGAAGAGGAACTTGCAATCGGTGACGCGGCGAAGGCCGGAGAGGCGTCCGCCGAAGTCGTAAATGCAGCCGTGCTGTGGATTCGAAGCCGCGAAGACGCAGTTCGTGATGTCGATGTCGCCTGCGCCGTCTTCAAGGCGTATGATTCCCAAGCGGCCTGTGACAGCGCCACGGCTGCAGCAGAGGAAGTAGAGGCCATCGATTACGCCGCCGGCGCCAGCCCCGATGAAGATGGGGGTATATCCGGAGAGGTGTGAAGAGACGAAGGTGTCGTGCTCTCCCGTGAACTCCGGATAGCGCAGGCGTCCCTCGGCGTCGAGAATCGTGAAGTTTGCGTTTCCGTCCTTGACGGCCGTCTCCGTGTAGCTGTAACTGCTTTCATCCGGCACAATGCGCTTCCAGTAGGCCGAAAGCATCTGTTCCCGGGTGGTTGTCGTGACGATGGTCTGGTAGGTTTCGGGATCGCGCTCCAGATCTCCGTCGTAGGCGGCGCGACAACCGCCGTAGATGGCGAACTGCGCGTTGGTGATGGCCGTCGGGAAGGCGGAGTCGGCGGGATAGATCGAAGGCGTCGGATAGACGCCCTTCGCGATGTGAAGCGCGACGGGCCGTTCGTTGCCGGTGGCGCGGACGGCGACAAGCGCGTTCGACATGGAAGTGAAGGCATCGGTCCAACTGGAGCCGTCGCCCGTGCCGGTCGCATCCTCCTTGAGGAAGTAGCGCCGTTCATTTGGCGCGGTCGTGAATGAGACCGTTTCCGATTCGATGAAAGGTCCTTCCGGTGAGGACAGAATGGCGCGGACATAGTAGGTGGTTTCCGGTGTGAGTCCGCTAAGGGTTGTCTGGAAAGTCCCTGGTTCGGAAAGCGCGGAGACAATTGCGTTCGTCGTCGTGAGCGAAGCAGGTGAAACGCCGTATGCGATTTTCAATGCAGGGGGCCCGCCATAGCCAAGGCTGTTTGCGGAAACCATGAAATCGGCACTCACCTTGTCGAACCTCAAGGCATCTGAAAGCTCGACATCCAGCGCCGTCCTCGCCTCCCAGAGCCAGGTAAACTCCGCGTATGGGATTTCGTGGACGTAAGTGAATGAAGTGATAGATGCGCCCTGATCGGATGAAGCATGGAGACGTGTGCGGACGCCCGTTTCGAGATCGACGGCGTCCAGCGTCCACCCGGCGAGGAAGTTGCTGACTGTCCCCTCCCCCGCCACGGCGGTCACCGGCATCGAGAACGTGATTGTCGAGACATCGGACTGCAACCCGTATGCGGGCGTTGGGGAACCGAAGTTCGCCGGTTCGCCGCGAATGTTTACCGCGCCTTCCACGACCAGCACCTTGACATCGCCGTAGGTCAGGAACGACGCGTTGTCGCCCTGGGCGAACTCCGCCTTGGCCCAGTCCGCCGAAGGGACGGCGTCGAGGAGGCGGCATTCGTCGATGTTGCCAACGATGCAGGAGGCCGCGGCTACACGGTAGCTGCCGATACCCATGGTCTGGCCATTGTCCGTCGCCGCCTCGATCGTCCCTGATGTGGTGAGAGCCTCGCCGTTGCGGTAAACGGTCGCGGAGGTACCGTTGTACACGAAAAGGAAATGGTTCCAGCCGGTTCCGGCTATATCAAGGCCGCTTGACGTGATGGTTTTGCTGTTCGTTTTGCCACGGACATTGATCTTCCTGTTGCTCAGGCTGCTCTGGCCTCCTTTGTGCATGATCTCCCACCCGCCGCTTTCCGTGTAGGTCTCCTTCCGCGAAAAGAAGCGGTTGTCGCTGCTGGAGTTGTCCGTGAGGTAGAACCAGCCGCCAACGGCGAAAGTGTTGCTGACGTTGAACGCGTCGTAGTTCGGGACGACGAGATTCCCGGGCTGGCTGGCGGAGGCGGCGTTCTGGCGGGCGTTGCCGATTTTTCCGGAAACGGCGATGGAGTTTGCAGTGTAGTCGCCGCCCGGCGTGGCGGTGAGACCGTGGGCGGTCGCGTCCGCGACGGTGCCGGACGCCTCGGACATGTGCCAGACACCGACATAGCCGGCGGCGGTCCAGACGCTGCCGTCCGTCTGGCAGGCGGGTTGCGCGGCGATTGCCGCATCGCCCCACGTCATCGAAAAGGATGCGTTGTTCGTGCAGACGGGTAGGCGGACCCAGACGAGCGACTCGCCAGATGTGTTCCACGTGTCGATTTCGCGGGGAAGTGCAACGCCCTCTGCATCGGCGAAGGCGACGTCGCGGCCATCCGCCGCGCAGTCGGCATAGGAAAAACCGTCGATTGTCGTCGGCGAGACGCGCACTAGGACTGGGAAGTTGGCAAGCGGGGTTGATCCGTCATAGCCAGACACGCGGATGTCCGCCTTCCGGGTTGGCGTGGCCGACACCTGCAAGGTCGCCGCACAAAGTGCTATGACGATAAATCTAATTGTGGCCGATTTACGAATGCTGATCATGAGTCGGTCTCCTTGTTGCTTTGGCTAACTTATACAATAATTATAGCATTTTTGGCTACCCAAGACAACACATGCGCCCCGAGGCCCGAGGGAAAGCCGAGGGCCATTCACTTCTGGCTCGAGCGAAGAATCACCACGCGGGTAGCGCCCTCGACCGAGTAGGCTGTGGCGACGGCGGCATGGCCGTCCTTGGCGAAGTAGGAGGATGTGTCGCCGGAGAGGATGGTCCCCCACCCCAACGCCGAAAGGCCGGCCTCTGCGGCGCGGACGGCGTCGGCGGGCATGCCGTCGTACTCATGCAGCGTAAGGACGCTTCCCGTGTCCTTCATCTCAATGCACCCCGTGAGTTTGCCGCCGGGAAGCGGATCGCCGCCCGGCGCCGAAAGCGGAGCGGATTCACCGTTATCCGCGACACGCTCGGAGAGCCATGCGCTGCACGTTTCAGAGTTGTTGCCGGGAAAGAGGAAGATATCCTGACGTGTGCCCGATTCGGTTCGCGTGAGCCAGGTTCCCGTAAAGAGAGGCGTGACCGGAGTCGCGGCAGGAGGAAGGTTCCACAGACGGCGGATGTTTGCCTCGGCCTCGTGCAGGGGGCAGTCGAAGCCGACGACAGAGATGCGGGCCTCTTTGCCGTTTACACGCGCCTCGGTTGTCCGCACAAGCCGTCCGCCCGCCGCCTTCAGCGCTTGCGCCGAGGGAAGCTTCAGACGCATGAAGAAGGCCGCGTTGGCCGTCAGCGCAAGCGCTGCGCAGATAGGAGATAGAAGATAGGAGATAGGAGATAGGAGATAAGGCTTATGGAGCCTCGACTTTTGCCCTTCGACTTTTGACCTTCGACTTGTCATTGGTCGAACTCCCCGAGCTTGAGGCGCGGCATCCAGAGCTCCGAACCGACAAGGACGTATTCCTTGCCGATGATCCAGTTGCGCATCGCGGGCATGAGGTAGATTTTCTCAGTCTCCTTCTCGTGCACGAGTCCTAGAGCGGCAGCTGAGAGACCGCCGCGAAGAGATGCAAAGTCGGAGTTGACCGCGTTGCCGAGATAGGTCCAGTCGCCAGAATCCGAAACGGAATGCTCGACGACGCCCGCCCCAAGTGTCACGGAAATGCTGCCGCCGACAGACTCGTCGTCGGCCGTGTGGCGGAATTCGTCTTCGCCTTCCTTCCACTCGCGGATATAGTCGGGCCTGTCGAGAAGAAGCCCGGGCGAAAGCGCCTTCTTGCCAGTTTCGCTTCGAATTGAGCGCAGAATGTCGCCGCGCGCGCCAACTATTTCCATGAGCTGGAAGAAACCGGCGACGACGATGACCACCGCGAGAATCGCGATGACGAACTCGACCATGGCCTGTCCGGCGCGACGCGAGGCACACTCTCGCCCCCGCGTTTGGCCGGCCGTGGCCGAGTTTGAGATAGGAGATAGGAGATAGGAGATAGAAGATAGGAGATATCGATAGCGATTGTGGGCTGTCGACTGACACCGACTGCCATCAGCCTTCGTACTTCTTACTTCGTACTTCTTACTTCCTACTTGGCCGACGAGCAAGCGAAAAGATGGCGAAAGGGATGCCATTAGTGCCCCCTCCTTGTGCCGCCGCCGTGACCGCCGCCGCCCTTGGGGGGGAGAACGCAGAGCTTGTAGTTTTCGCGAAGCCAAAGAACGCCCTCCATTCGGAAAGCCGGGTCCTCAAAACGCTTGATGAGCCTGCAATAGCGGCAACCTTCCTCAAGATGGCCGCTTTCGAGGTAAACGGGAAGATGTTCGTCGGTGTGACGGCGCCAGTCGATGTCAAAGGTTCCGTCACCACCGCTAGTCGCGGCATCAATTGGGATCAGACGGATGTCGCGGAAGGCGGGCAGGACGAGTCCGTAGGTGTGAGGCTGCAACTTTTCAGACGAGCCGGCGTCAGTGAGATATCCGAAAGGCTTCGCGGCGGCCGTCCAGACGAGTTCGTCTTCGGCGTTCTGCGCCGTCATGCGGTATGTGGTCACATAGAGGCGGGTGACGGCGTCTGCGCCCGTGTAGTTGTACTCGTCCTTGACGGGACCGGCCAATGGGAGTGATTCGGGGTCGTTCGGATCCATTCCCGGCCAAGGCGAGTCCCAGACGGCCGATGAGAAGAAGTACCAGTTTTCAAGGCGCGGCATGACGTTCGTCGCGACATAACCCGACATGTCAATCCCCTCGGCCTCCGCCGCTTCCAGCATGGACTCCTCGATTCCGCCGATGTGGCGAAGGGCAATGTGACGGGAAGTCAGGCCCAATCCGAAGATTTCGCTGTTCTCATAGCGTGGCGGATTCGGAGACGGAATCGGACCGAACGACTCGTACGAGGAAAAGTCGTCTAGCAACGTCCTCGGCGGGTTGTCGCTTGTCGCCGTATTGAGGTAGAACCAGCACCACTGTCGTCCCGCGACGGCCTCATAGAAATCTTTGTCGAGCAGAATGTGGCCGGAAGTGGCATCGCCGAAAAAGAGCGCGTTGTCCGGGGCGGTGGCGATTCCATCGGCCGCAATCGTCTCCAGCATGCCGGCGTATTCGTTCCAGGCCCCGGGAAACGGCTCGGGGAAGAGGAGCTTGCCTGCGACAGGCTCGTCGTATCGTCGAACCTCGCCGGCGTGTTCATTGATGAGGGCCGTGAAGTCGTCGTCGTTGTAGATGCGGTTGTTTTTTGCGGCGATCTGGGCCGCGACAAGGCCGGCGAGGGGGCCGGTGAAGCAGATGCGCGCCTGCATGGATGTTATGGCATCGACGGCCGCAGTGTCATTCGCGCTCAGCGCGAGTGCATGCATCAGGTTGAGCTCGCCGACAAGGTTCAACGACTCCCCCTGCCAGCGGGCTGCGGAGAGCGCGGCCGCGTCACCGGCGTTCTGCGCATGCGTCTTGCCGGCCACAAGACGATGCAGGTCGATGTTCCAGAGAAGGGCGAACATCAGAATCGTCAACGCCATCAACAGGAACACGATCGTCTGCCCGCTGCTTGCGCAGCGTCCAGACAACAGTTTGACGGTTTTGCAGTTTGACAGTTTGACAGTCACTGAATTGCCAGACCTCCAAACTTCCAAACTTCCAAACCCCTACCCTCAGTATCCCTTGTCGTCAAGGTAGAGGCTATAGTGGTTTTCGATTTCGCTCTTGCCGCCAAGAAGCATGTAGCCGCGGTCCATCGACGGGGAAAGGAGACCGACCCAGTCGCAAAGGGCTTTGACAGAGATACCGAGGGGGAACTTCTGTCGCACCTTGACCTCGAGCGTGTCGGAGCCGGATGGCGCGATGCCACCGAGTCCAGTCGCCCGGAGGTCATCCCACCCCTCGTAGTCCAAAATGTGGCTGGCGCGCTCATCGTGTTCGCTCGCCAAATAGTCGGGAATGCGCGCCGCTTCCGTCTCCGCCCTTTCGGAGCGTGGATTGGCGGTGAGGCTCCAGTCCCACAATTCTCCTGGGCGCTTGGAGGCGAGCGCGTTGCGCAATTCCTCGTCTGTGAAGGAGGCGTAATCCGGTTCCAGCATTTTGCCCGCGTTTGGGATGGCGGCGACGCGCATGACTTTTGTGCACATCCAGTCGTTGAATCCAACGGTGCGCGCACGTGCGGCGCGGGCGGCTGAATGACGCAATATCTCCCGCCCGGCGAAGCCCCGGGCGAGTTCAAGCAAACTGAACAGCAGGAAGCAGACGACGAGAATCACAATCAGCGATTCGATCATCGCCTGCCCGGATTGGCGCGACGCGCCAGAGGAGCGGCGCGCCAAGCCAGCCGATCTGGCCGTATCAGTTGAAATTGCCATCCGTGTCGAACTTCTTGATCTTGTCGGCGGGATCCTCTTCCGCGATTGAAGCGGCTTCGGAACCGACCTCCTCGTCAAGTGCCGACGTAGCGCCGGCGACCTTCTTGCCGGTGGCCTTGCTCAGCTTGCCGAAGAGGACAAGGAGCGATATCGCGATCAGCACCACGATGATGATGTACTCGACCATCGTCTGACCACTCTTGCGGCTGCTTTTCGACTTTGTCATGTTCATTCCTCCAGACCGTGCGGCGGAAGCCGCCGGCACTCATGGATATTCCGACGCGACCAGCTCGAGCGCGCGCCCGGACTGTCCGCGAAGGGCGTAGAGCAAAAGGCCGCAGACGGCGACGAGCGCCACAAGCATGACCATCACGATGGCGTACTCCACCATCGTCTGGCCCGACTTGCCTTTCTGTGCCCTCTTTTCCACGTTGCAAGCAATCATACCACTCTTCAGCAACGCGCGCAAGGAAAATTTATTGTTTGCCGACTTCGCGTGCTACCGTTTCCGCCATGCGGAAAGTGGGAGGCCTGCCTCGCGGCGGAAGAAGCGCGACAAGGCGGAGACCGAGCCGAAGCCGCAGTTGACGGCGATTTCCGTGGCCGAGGCGCGGGTTCCGGAAAGTCGGCGCCGGACTTCTTCAAGGCGCGCCGCGGCGATGGCCTTTCCAACGCTCTCCCCATGCAGTTGGCGGAAGCGCAGGTCGATAAGCGGCCGTGAGACGCGCAGATGAGCCGCCACGTCCGAGACGGAGAGGGACTTGTCCGCGTTTTCGCCGATGAACTTCAGCGCCTGTCGAACGAGATGCTCTGCCGGCGGCAGGAAGCGCGTGGATTCGCGCACGGCCACCGCGCGGATGGGAAGGCGTATGGTCATCGTGCGTCCGTGCCGTCCGTTCATGAGCCGCGCCAGTTCGTCGACGGCGCGCTCGCCGAGGACGAAGTGGTCGGGCTGGATGCTGGAGAGCGTTGGCTTCGCGTTGAGGCAGAC
>JAEEGL015164720.1_pt1 | contig 10906 bp, 7 predicted proteins | sample 9134231 | NCBI WGS metagenome assembly JAEEGL01 (sample SAMN16246548, study PRJNA631951) | gut metagenome | biome: gut microbiome; feature: rumen; material: fiber-attached | host: Bos | place: Iran: Karaj | collected 2018-10
TACAAAGGTACTATATATGAGGGATTGATAATTTCCATGGGAATTTGAAAATCAGGGTAAAGTGACCCACCACATGTAGAGCAAGGATTCGCACTTAAATGAACATTATAGAAGAATAGTACTGGATTTTTATAAATTGGATCATGGTGTAATGGTAACACGCAAGATTTTGGTCCTTGCGTTCTGGGTTCGAGCCCCGGTGATCCAACAAATTAATGTAGAAATTTTTTGAAATTTTTCTTATAAAAATTTGAATTATTGAAATTAAGTTCTATATTAATACTGTAATTAAAAAATTAAATATTATTTGATTTTTGAAATTACAAGTTGAGTTCTTTGACATATTGGTACAACAAAAATAAAAAAATAATTGTAGTCGTCTAGCACACTCATTAAGAGAACAAGAAGGACGCTCCAGTAATGGTTGAAACGCAATTAAGTGGTGAAAAGCCCGCCTACAATTAAACAAAACTGATTTGGAAGAGGAGTGGTGGAAAACCCCTTTCAATGGGATGCCAAGCAACCCAGCGAAATAGTTCAGTAAATATATGTAGTAATGCAAACAGAATTTCCTTATCAATCTGGTCTTATAGTTATAATGGTAGAACTCCGGTTTAGTAATCCGGTAGTATGAGTTCGAATCTCATTGGGACCTCAATATGGATGCCTTTGATGCAAGTTGAAAGACTATTTGATAAATTGGATAAACATCCATAACTTTGGCTGAGAAAATACCACAGGAGCAGATTGAAATAAGTATTAGCCGATGTGGAATAATATTTTTGATGAAGCTATTTTTAATTTGAGTCAAACTGATAAGCTGTGATTGGAGGTCTGGAGGCTACCAACCGTTTGTACAGAATATGGATCACAGGCAAAAGTACTCGGAAACAGGTGGTGCTGTCGACGAAATTGTTCACCTTTAGGGTTCGATTCCCTAATGACTTTCAAAAATATATTCCTCTGGTCTGGGAGGTTGGTTCAGACATGCTGCTAAATGTTGAAACATACAGGATTAAGCTCGGAGAAAATGCAATAAAAGGGTTCGATTCCCTTGGGAATATATTTCAATATATACTTATCTATCGTCTAATATGTATAGGACGCTCCCATCTAAACGTCTTTGAAACGCATTTGGTGTAGAAACCCTGGTTAACAATCCGGATGATAAGTAATTTGCTCTGTTAGCTTTAATTGGTAGAGCGCCGCACTTGTAATGCGGATGTTATCGGTTCGAGTCCGGTACGGAGCTCAATTTGGAAACTATGACAGATGATTCCCCGAAAGAACATGACTGCATAAACATCAAGTTTCCTTCCAATATTTTAAGATGTTATTTGGGGACATAGCTATAACGGTCAGAGCAGCGGCCTGTTAAGCCGACGGTTGTGGGTTCGAATCCCTCTGTCCCCGCATATTCTTGCAAGAATCGGAGTTTGGTGTAAATGGCTGAGCACGGGGTTGTATTTGCGCAACCAGGTGAAGTTCGAATCTTCGGCTCCAACGAAAATGGCTAATAACAAATAAGAGGAGTTAATAAAGTGAATTGGATAACGGCAAATGTCCATAGTAAGCTTATTGTTATTAACAAATCATTGCATTTGCCGATGCAATTTATTTATGGTGTAATGGGAGCACACTGCCCGACGATAGGGAGATAACTACCTGACAATAGGGCGGGAGTATTGGTTCGAATCCAGTTGAATAGCAAATTGGGCTGTTAGTGATAGTTGGTTAGCACGGGAGCTTTGCAAGCTCTTAGGAAGGGTTCGAGTCCCTTACGGTCCACAATTGGTTTGTATAACAAGAAATAAAAAACGCGGCACCGTTGTAATAAAATTGTTATATGGGCGAATCGTTGCTTATATGCCATAAGTATTCGTTAAGAGGTCGGCTCGGCATGTGCTACATTAATATAAGTCCTTAGAGCAGTTAATGTATATTCCGGTCAGCACGGAACGGTCCTCCAAATATAAAACTTCTATAAAGGAAATTTACTTAAGCTGCAGATTTTGTTTAAAGTATGTTATAGATGCGTCCGTTAGAAGTAATTTGATAGTTCATTTCCCTTTGAAGGTTAAGGAGTCGGTAGAAGTAGAATCCGGTGCGGACATTTTGCTCCTGTAGCTCAGTGGTAGAGCAGTAGACTGTTAATCTATTGGTCGTGGGTTCAATCCCCTCCGGGAGCGCGAACATGGCGAAACAGATCCAGTAACTATAGGTGAACAGAAAGGTGAACAGCAAATAACCGAGTATGACTGGTGAATTTCACAAATCATGAATGATGCTGCATTCATTTGTTTTTAGTTTAATCTGGATAAAACACCCGGATGAAACCGGGAGATGTAAAGAGCTGCTTAATTAGGCCTGATTGCAATGAGGAAACCGGTTAAGTTAGTTGGGTTCGAATCCCACAAAATAGCAAATTATAAATTAAATGTAATAAATTATGAAAGATGCGTTATTTTATTGCTATGATGAAGATTTGAGTAATTATAGCAAGCCATGGTAACCGTCGCGGTCTGTAAAACCGTCCTGCTCTATCAAATTATCGGTATTGGTCTCTAGCAGTAAGTAGGTTCGAATCCTTCCCATGGCACATATTCGTGGTTTAGAAGTAAGTTCCACGATGGGTTAATAAAATAACTTTGGCGTTCGAGTGAAACGGATATGTTTCCAATTTGATGTGTCGGCGGACCATTGTGTTAAGATTCATAATTACTGCAACCACTATCGACGGATAGATGAGATCGGGAAAGGGGTTTAACAACATCACAATAATGAATAAGGTTAGAAGCCAAGCAAGCCGCGGATAAAGTGAGGAGCTGAGTTACTTATTCAGGAAACGATCATACCCCTTGTATGAGGGGGAGATAATGGGTTCGACTCCCATGATACGCTACTTTTTGAGGATCACTTAGGTGACAGATATTTGGTCCACTGGTATAACGGTTAGAATATGTGACTGTCGATCACAAGATGAGGGTTCGACTCCCTCGTGGACCGCCAAATAATATAATAATGGTCTATTGGTCCAACGGTTACGATATCTGACTGTCTATCAGAGGATGAGGGTTCGACTCCCTCATAGACCGCTTATTAAGTAAACAAATTTAAAATATATAAATAAATTAAAAGTAAACATTATGAAACAACTTAAACGAAAACGTTAGTTGTGTATGTTTCCTGAGAGAAATTGGTATTATGTTTTAACCAAAAGAAGCATGCACGTAAAATCAAAATCAAAACAAATGAATTTAATTATGTGTATGCCCTCTTAGCTGAGTTGGTTAAAGCTGCGGCCTTTTAAGCCGAGGATCCAGGGTTCGAGTCCCTGAGGGGGTACCATTTGCTCTCATGGCGTTAATAGGTTAGCGTACAAGACTTTTAATCTTCGAGGTCTGGGTTCGAGTCCCAGTGGGAGCACAATTATTATAAATTATGCCTCTGTAGCTGAGTTGGTTAAAGCTGCGGCCTCTTAAACCGAAGATCGTGGGTTCGAGTCCCACCGGAGGCACATATTTAATGAATTTATTAATTAAGTATCAAGATATCCACCAGGTGTTCATCTTGTAAAATAATGTTCCTGGTTCCATGCCGGTTTATCACAGTATATTGGTAACTGTAGCCGCCCCGTACAGGCGGGTTCAACCAATCGAAAGTATATAGCTCGAGACAATATATATGAATAGAAGTTGAATATGTGAATAGGTTCGATTCCCACGAAGGCACAAATTAAATATTTATTGAACATATTATATAATTTACTATTATTATAATATAATGGTTCTTTGAAAATTTGATAACAATAAAAGATGGCACCATGGCGGAATTGGTAGACGCGACAGACTTAAAATCTGTTGGGCCGGAAGGCCCGTCCGGGTTCGAGTCCCGGTGGTGCTACAGATGAGGTGTTAGTTCGAATCTAACTTTGTATTGTAATCGCTTTATTGATAGGTACCTATTAATTTAGAAAGATGCTTTATAAATGGTCAAATGGTAAGGCGCATCTCCTGGGCCCGTAGCTCAGTTGGTTAGAGCAGCAGACTCATAATCTGAAGGTCGTCGGTTCAACCCCGGCCGGGCCCACAAATTTGGGGAGTTCATTCAGTGGTTTAGGATGGTTGCCTTACAAGCAATTCACTGCAGTTCGAATCTGCAACACCCCACACTTGCATGCCATGCAAAAATTTATGGAGAAATTTACAGCTACGGTTGTCAATGAAGTAGTTCGAAATACTTCGACTATCCATAAATCTTATATTATTTATATTGACGGTAGAAGTCCGTGGAAATACTTTTAGCTAATGACTAAGATGAAAGATTGACGATATGATATAAATAATGTAAGTTAAAACCGAAGCTTATGGGCTTTAGGTCAAACGGTTAAGATGTCTGCCTGTCACGCAGCACGGAGCGGGTTCAACTCCCGTAAGGCCCGCAATTTATTATTTAATCTTTTTATTAAGTAATAAATTATTGGGAAGAAATGGAGAAAGATGAAATTAGGAAAATGATTAAAAATCCTTGAAATATTATCTGTGAAGAACATATATTTCTAAAGTTAAATTTATCGGACAAAACTCATCCATAAGTAGTGAGAATTTATGTTTATAAATTCTATGGGTTGTATCTAAACTATTCCTGAATTATTAAATGATGTTTAGCAGTTCGTAGAAACACTGTAAGTTTCTACTTTTTATTTGGGTTCGTGACCGGAGATGGCATCGGGGCTGACTGTAAATCAGCTGCATCGCGCACGGGGGGTTCGAGTCCCTCAGGGCCCACAATAGGTTACAATAATTAATCAAATTTATCTTAGGGGTAAAATCCCGCTCCTTACGATGAAGCGTTTTTATTTCGGTAGAATTCCGATATGGGAGTCAATAGATAAAGGAGATTTGCGCCTATAGCTCAGTAGGTAGAGCACTAGATTTTTAATCTAGGTGTCCTGGGTTCGAGTCCCAGTGGGCGTACAAACAACTGGGGCACAGTAGTAGTTAAATGGGCTGGAAGCTAGCATTTTGTAAAGTTATAAATTTATAAAATGTACTCTGTGCGAAGGTTTTTACTTGCGATAGTATCAATAGGAGTTTACCTTTTAAGTTCGAATCCGAAGTGCTCCACATAATTATTTGCCTCTATGGCAGAAGGGTTCATGCACCGGACTCTTAATCCGGCTATTAGGGTTCGAGTCCCTATGGAGGTACCACAAAAAGTTCTAAGAATCGTTTGTAAGGCAGTAATCAAAGATCGGCTTAGAACAAAACCTTACATTTTTTAACATCGCGGAAGCAGTGTGGTGGTCGCATACAAGGCTCATAACCTTAGTGGTGGGGTTCAACTCCCACTTCCGCAACCAATTGTATTCTATCAGGTCGGAGTGCAGAGAAGTACTAATTAGTAAATTAGTAGGTATGACGAACATTAGGAAAATCCGGCACGAGGGTGGTACAGAGTTATGGGAAGTTGCAAATTCGCTATAATTTCCGAGGCCGTAGGATGCGTTTAGGCGGTCATACGTTGGAAGGCGCAGGTGGGTAGAATATATGGGGAGATCGTTTAATGGTGAGGACGCGAATCTTATACATTCGTTATCGGGGTTCAATTCCCTGTCTCCCTACGCCAGTTGGAATAACACGCCGACTAGTATTGGGCACAATACGAAGAGAAGTAGAATGGTATTTTACATGTGTCAATAAAGGATGAATAGGCATTGTATCGTGGATGGACGGGTGTCCTTTGAATTAAAAAGTTAGCGGCCCAAAAACACGAGCAGAACCCCACAAAATGCAAGGATCTGTGAGTTACCAGTCTCAAAATACTGGTTTATGCGGGCTTAGTATAATGGTTATTATGTTGGTCTCCAAAACCAAGGATGTGGGTTCGATTCCTTCAGCTCGTGCAAATATGGGTAGGTAACATAAAAAAAGATTTAAAACTTCGTTCGTTGTTCTCCAATAAGGTAGTGTAGAATCGTGAGTTACTTCAAAGGTTAATGTATTTGTCTGTTAAACAAAAGAGTGTTGGTTCGAGTCCAGCCCTACCCGCATCTTATAAGTGAACCGAGCCCGGTGATCTCGGGGATAGGGAAGTTGGGAGAACGTATGCCCGTAAATCAGTCTTTCAAACAACTCGCTTATGGAGCATTAGGCTAACGGTAAACTGCTCCCGCGTCGACTGGGAGTGTTCGAGGTTCAATTCCTTGGTGTTCCGCTTATATATTTGTTCTTTGAACAGGATAAGTTAAATAGTTCTTATTCTTAAGAAACTAATGGGTCAGTTAAAAAAACTATGTATTGGGGGAGTAGCTCGCCTGGCGTAGAGCGGCGGACTGTTAATCCGATGGTGGTGGGTTCGAATCCCTCCTCCCCCGCAGATTGCCATTTAGCTCAGATGGTAGAGCACGTAATGTACCACTTTTGTCGTTGGTTACGTAATTATATTACTGTTGAAGATAAGAGTTACTTCAGCCTTTTAAGCTCGGGGTCGTGGGTTCGAGCCCCACAGTGGCAACAATTTTGAAAAATATTTTGAATATTTTTTAATAGCTAAACTATTTTATTTTATTATTAAACAAATATCGCGGTGGTAGAGCAATGGTAGCTCGTAAGGCTCATAACCTTGAGACGCAGTTCGAATCTGACGGCCGCAACTCCGAGCCCGTAATTGGGACACGTACCTGACGTAAGTGGAAACGATAGGTAAAATGAATTAGGAGGATTAGTAAGCTTTGTGGTAATAATTAAACTAGCCTATCTACCTATGCTGAACGACTCGTAACTAATTCAATGAGAAATTTTCAGGTTGTTCTCATATTTTTATTAATTGCCGGAATGGGACAGTGGTCGACTCCGCTTGACTTGTAATCATGATCCGTAAGGACGCGTCAGTTCGAATCTGACTTCCGGCTCTCATAAATATATTATGTATATGAGATGAGAAAAAGTTTTTTGACATTTATTGTCATTTGTTTACTTTCTCTAATGATTGGTTTTAGTTCATGCTCATCATGTTCAAAACAATCTGATGAAAAGCAAACAACAGATACAACAGTGGTTGTAAAAGATTCAACAGTTACTTTGAATGTAGAAAACGCAATTTCAATGGATCGTCAAGCAATGTATATGAAACATGGTGGAGATTATCGTTGGTTTGAAACTGAAATTCTTCTTCCAGAATTCATGGATGCAGATAATGCAACAAGTGATCCTGTAATGATTGTTAATGTTTTTCAAACAGTTGTAGAAAGAGGCAATGGTTTTGATACATGGGTTCATAAGTATCAACATTTTAATGATGGAACAGTACTTAATGATTCTATTCAAGGATTCTGGGTTGAGAATTGCCCATTAGAAGATAAAGCTATTAAACTTAAGTATACTGAAGCTTGGGATAAAGTGATGGCAGTTAATTTCCCTAAACCACATTCAAAGCATGTTACATTAAGAAATCCAATTGGTCCTAAAGCTATTAATACTCAATGGATTTTTGGTAATATTAAAGAACAAATTTGGGTAGACGCTGTTGATGGTACTTGTAAAAATTCAAATCCAGCATTTGAAGGTGTACAAGGATTTAAGATGCCACTCGGTGAATGGCCTTAATAAGTATAAAGGTTTGTAAGTTCCTATAAAAACTTACATTTGGGGTCATCGTATAACGGCTATTATACCAGCTTTGCACGCTGGGGATCAGGTTTCGATTACCTGTGGCTCCACATAACAAACTCTGTTGAATAATAGAGATACTTCATATTTTTATTGTTTGTTTGATTTTTATTATTTTATTGATTTACATTGTAATTTGTTTCTTTATTAGAATGTTACGAGTTTGTTTATAATAATGGATTAATATATTGGGCTATCGTATAATGGTTATTACACAAGATTTTGGTCCTTGTAATGCAGGTTCGATTCCTGCTGGCCCAACTCAAACTTCTGAGTTTTGAATTAGTAATAAGCTAGATTGTTACTAAGGAGACTGGTTACCGTATTAGAGATAGCGTAAAAGAAGGCGCCAAGCTATTAGGTTATCGGAGAAGAATCAAGGAACCGATTTTGGAGTAATGTTCAAATGACTTAACCAGAAGAAGTTTTTAATATAATTTGATGAGTACAGGCCTCTGAGTAGGACCAGAGTAAGTGATAATAGAATGCTAGCTTATAATTATCATGTAGATTGGGCATTATCCGTCCCTCCGTCTGGTGAAAGGAGTTGAGTTTCGTGAGAGCTCATAAGGTGCAACGCAACAGAAGAGTAAAATCTCAAAGAGATAATGCAATCCACGTTTTGTAGCCGTGGTTTCTTTAGTCCGTAGCTCGCAAATTTACTCATCATATACGGACTTAGTATAACGGTTATTATGACGGTCTCCAAAACCGTGGATGTGGGTTCGATTCCTGCAGTCCGTGCATAATATAAATAATGGAAAATAAATTCATCACTTATGGGAAATTATTTATATTTAGTGGACGCTGTGTGATGAACAGTGTAAAGGCTATTAGTATATCGGTTAGTATGCTTGGTAGTGCAAGAGAGGCGGGTTCGACTCCCGTATAGCTTCAAATTTTGTTGTACCAATTTATTTGTCCCATTGGTATAGAGATTGTGCCGCTGCTTCTAAACCAGCTGAGGTGGGTTTGAGTCCTACATGGGGCACGCGAAAATAGAGGTGACATAGTTTTCATAAGGAAGAAGCACACGTACGGAGTTTTATATGTCACAATTTAAACAAGGAAGAGTTCAGGTTAGAATCCTGTTTGAAAACGGACTACACATCAAGGTTTGCCCGTTTGGTGTATAGAATTTGAAACAGCACGCCTTTATTTACTAACAAATTAATTAAATTAAAATTATGAAACAATTTTGGTAGATTTTTGAAGATGGTTTTCCGTAAATAGATTTTTGTTATAAATCTGTTCAATATTTTCTATGTGTTCAATAATATTTGAACAGAGCGTTTTTCTTGAACACAGAAACATTATAAACAAAAATATTTATTTACAATTATGGAAAACAAAGAATTTAGAAATGCATTAGTTAATGCTATGAAATCTGAGATAGCTCAACTCGGAAATGAACAAAGAGAGCAAAAGAAAACTCGTAAACTTACAAATCGTCCTAAAGAAAAGAGTTTACAAGATATAGTAGATGAAATTAATAACAGGGCGTATAAAATCTTTAATCTTTTATATTATTATCGTTGGATTAGACACGGTTTAAAATACTGGGCTAATAGGGATGTACAGTCTTTCAAGGATTATTATGCTTTAGATGATTCAGAATCTTGGTTTGCCAAAAATTGGAATACACCAATAGAATATGGTGACAATAAAGGTAAAACGCATGGTGAAGTAATCATTGAAAATACTAAAAATTTCTATAAAAGAAAATGTCAAGAATATAATATTGAATGTTCTGATGAAAACTTAAATTACATAATGACAAATATATAAATGATAATAATATGAATACACAAGATAATAATTTTAGAATTGACTTAGTTAAATCAAGTGATGAATTTAACAAAATATATGAGAAAGAAGATTTCTCAATAAATGCTACAACCAAAGAACAATATTTAGCATTTAAACAATATGTTAAACAAGCTGAATATGGACATCACCATCATGTATATGTAGCTTACTATATGTTCAAGCATCGTATTGGGTGTGATTTTGAAAATGGAGAATTAGTTAATAATTTAGCTTTACATTCTTGGTTAGATAGTGAAATTATATGTAAATGCTGGAATATGCTTTGGTATGCAAAAGATGCTTATACTTATGGTGGTGGAGAAGGATGTATGAAATATGAAGCAATACCAAGATTTAAAAGAAAAGTTATTGAAATATATAATAAGTTTGCAGAGAATAATTTTGAAATAGTTGATAACGAAGTAAAATTGAAATAATATGGAACTTTATAATAAAATATTAATTAAAAACGAAAAGGAAGCACAAAGGTTTATTGATAGTTGGAATAGACAAAAAGTAAGTCATTATCTTGAAGTTAAAGACTTTGAAAAATATCCTGCATTACTTTGTTATGAAGAAGATGAAAATGATTATTCAATGAGTTATGCATCACAAGGATATTGGTCAATTACTTATTTAGATGATTTTGAAGAATATTCTAATATTAAACAAAGTGTAGCTAATATTTATAATTATATTAAAAAAGAATTGGATAATCCATATTATAATGATAATGCATATCTTGAAAGAATAAATGGATATGAAAATGTATTGAAATTCATTAAAGAAAATAAATTATTAGAAAATGAAAAATAAGCTATATATTTTAATAGATAAAAATTTAGATCCTATTTATGGAGCAGTTCAAGGTGGTCATGCTGTTGCTGAATGGTTACTTGAAAATTGGTAGATACTAAAAAATGGAGACCCTGATTGGGAATGGAGAAATGATTATCTTATTTATTTGTCAACTGATGTAAATGAATGGTATGAAAGCCTTGCACCATTTGATCCGTCAAAATATAAATGGGCATATTTTACAGAACCAGATTTAGATAATAAATTAACAGCAATTGCAATTTATGAAAAGGATTTTCCAGGGATTATAAAGAGAAAATTGAAAAACGAAAAACTATTAGAGAGGAATTAATTCCTCTCTTTTAAATTTTAAATAAGATATTTACTATATATTTATATAATTATTTTATTTTTAATTAACAATAAGCGTTAGTGTTTTGGTACTGAGGTAGTAAAAACGCCTACCTTTAAGAGTTGTAACAGACTCAAGTTGTATTAGAACAAATTAAAAAATATAAAGCTTAAACATTATGGTACAAATTACAAATCCGTTAGCCAAGATTGCGGTTAACAAGTCACTTTTAAAAGAATATTCAAATTCAGAGTATTCAAGAGTTGTTTATATGAAA
>JAEEGL015252267.1_pt1 | contig 10906 bp, 6 predicted proteins | sample 9134231 | NCBI WGS metagenome assembly JAEEGL01 (sample SAMN16246548, study PRJNA631951) | gut metagenome | biome: gut microbiome; feature: rumen; material: fiber-attached | host: Bos | place: Iran: Karaj | collected 2018-10
AAAGAAAGACTGATAAACAGTGGCTTCTATGATTTAGCCACAGCCTATCAGTCTGTGCACGTCAACTATTGAAAGCGCCGTATACCGAACGGTACGTACGGTGCTGTGAGAGGACGGGAGCTAATCACTCCCTCCTACTCGCTTACTTTTATATAATTTGCAGATAATTATTTGTCGTGACATGGTAAAATATATAGTGAGTAATTGGGTATCTTAATTTTTCGGAGGTTTGACAAAAGCGTATGGATCCTGGTATGGAGCAGCTCTATACAAGGCAAATAATCATAAATCTGCTGACAATACTTATACCTGTTATGCTGATGCTGCAGGTTATTCACAGAAAGCATAAAACACCTGAGATTAAGATTTTTTCCGTATGTGCGTTTTTAATGTGATTCAGTGCATCTCCTACGCTGTTGCCTGTTTTCTGGTGCTTAATTATGATGCCTATAATGATGATCTGGTATTCTTTGTCGGGCTTATATGCAATGCCCTCATGGGGATCATACCCCTTGTACTGGCGGCTTTCTTGCTTTTGTTTGTGGAATACACACTGCATCAAAGCCTTGACACCATAAGGCGCAGATATCCCGTTGTTATGATCCCGTTCTATTTTGGAGTGTTGATCACCATCATTGGCATAATTGTACCTATTCCGGAATCAACTCCCAAGATGGTTATGAGGGCTGTCGGTGTTCTGAACAAGCTGAATTATTTAATATGGTGCTTTTATGTTCTGGCATCTTATATGCTTTTGTACAACGAGAGGAAACGAAAACGGATTCCTCAGTACATAAAGCTGACTCCTACGGTTCTTTCCATTGTGATTGGACTGATTGTATCAGCATTTAGCTACTATCTGCTGGATGCTTTGGGGTATGCCGTTGGCCTTGTGTTTGCGGATTACTATATGTTCAGGCGACTTGGCTATATTGATCCAAGGACCGATTTTTTTAACGAAAAGTATATTTCAGTTCTGGAAAAGGAGGCCAAAAAGAAGGATATCCACTATGCAATGGTAATCAGGTTCAAAACCTCCGGGGACAGAGAAAAATGGGAAAATATACTAAAAAGCTGGGAGCCTGAGCATTGCAAGGTGGTTTCCAGGAACAACGGAGAGTATCTTGTTATTTCAGAAATAAAAAAAAGATACATTGCGGAAAGATTCATAGCCCTGGTGAGCGAGCATTGTCAAAGAGAGGGGATAGATCTGGAATCATCCTATGAGACCATAAGCAGATAAACACCTTTAAGGGTTTTGACAGGAAGGCTCGCGGATTCGTATAAAGCTGTAGAGATATAGACTTGTATGCTTTCGCGGCTATTAGTGAAAGGTTACGAAGGAGATACTGAATGGACGAGATGAGGAAAAATGATTACAGTGGAAAGTTTCCGGATGATCCCAAAGAAGCAGTAAAGATCTTGAAGGAATCAGGTTTAGAACTTACCGAGGAGGAACAGGCACAGGTGACAGGTGGCTTTCTTTCGATTAAAGATCTGCAGGAATTGGCAACCGGAGGGTCTCATGTGGCAGAGGTTATTAAAAAACGATTCGATCCTTTTTCAAACAAAAATACAACCCAGGATTCAAAAGACTAATGAAACAGATCGTTTAATCTGATGAGGAAGCGAATATGAAATCAACCTATATTACAGATGAAAATGTGGAGTATTTCGAGGAACTGGCGCCGGAGGGCCTTTTAAGGGACGAGAATATGTTCTGCCTTGGAGGGATTGCCAATGATGGCACGGCTTGCGCTGTTCTTATCACCGGCATCTACGAAGATACTGCCTACATCGAATGGATCTACACGGCTCCCGATTATCGAAGGCAGAGAGGGGCAAGAACTCTTTTGGAGCTTTTGAAGGTGTTGCTAAAAAAGATCAGCATAAAGACCATTCTCATAAGCTTTTCGGATGACTGCGAAGACCTGGAGGAGTTCCTTGAAGCAGAGTATTTCTTTGCGGATGTGGACAGAGAAAACTACAGCATTCCCGTAATGGACCTTATCTACAGTCCCATGCTGGACAGATTGCAGGGAAGATACACAAGAGATGTGGGTGATACGGGAATAAGGGTGGAAAAGCTCTTTGAGCTGGAGGATCCGGGAAAATTCTATGATTACCTTAAGGAGAACAGGATAACCCTTTCGGATACAGAAGAGGAATCTTGTAGTCACAGCCTTGTCAGAATGGACAGGGAGGGAAAAATAAACGGATGCATGATCATCTGTAAGTACCCGGAGGCAGATATTGCAGTACCGTATCTGATAAGTGACGGTCTTACCGGCGGGACATTGGATCTTATTCTTGCCTTTAAAGAGCTGGTTATACAGAAAGAGTGGCAGGATGAGAGAATGGTTTTTTCCGACAGATCGGGAGATGCCATAAATGTCCTGGAAGAACTTCTGGGAGAAAATAAAGAAAACTATGTTATAACCGGGCAGAAACAGGCAGTGAAAATACTGGGCTAAAGACTCTGATCACAAGGAGGCACTTATGGGTAAATCAGGTTTTAACGGCGAACAACAGCAGGAAAAAAAGCAGGAGATTAAAAGAACCAATACATTTGAAACAACAAAGAGCGAAGCTTTGCAAAAGAACGGTCTTTCTTTGGACAATGTAGGAATGCCCCCTGTGAAGGAAGAGAAAAAGGGTGCGAAAAAGAAAGAAGAAAAGGATGTTAAAAAGAGTCAGATCAAACGATCCGGATCCTTTGCAGTCAGCAATGAAAAGCTCAAACAGCTGCGGGAAAACGCCATGGTCATGCCTAAACTTGTTCCAAAGAAGAAGGCGAAACCTGTTTCCAAAAAACAGCAGATAGCAGATGAGCTGAATAAGAAAAAAGAAGAGATTTCCGGGCAGATGGCTGCGCTGCATGCCGCTCTGGAAAGGGAAGAAAAGAGTATTTTCGGAAAGGATGAAATCCTTGAAATAGACAGAAAAAGGTACTCTGCTTTAAGTGCGTCCCAAAAGAACAAAAGAGTAAATAAGGCCATGGAGCGCCTTGAAAACGCTTCAAAGATATCTGAAGCGGAAGGACGCATTCAGGGGATTGACTGGGTGCAGGAACGCATAGATAAAGAGCGGTTTCTTAAGGAAATCAGAGGCTTTATGATGCTCACCGACAAAGGCTTCTGGATGGATACCGATAAGAATTTTGCACATAATCTGCAAAAAAACTATGAGCTGTGCGCTACGGCCTGGAAGATGAAAAAGTGGGTCGAAGATGCGGTGGAGAATAAATACTTTCCAAAAGATATCAGTCTTACTGAAGTTCAGACAAAGATACAGAATTTTATTGAACTGAAGGAGTATCTGGATGTCCAGAAGGAACTAATGAAAAATTCTTACTACCAGTACATGGCAAAGGAGGATGTTTCCTACAGTGATGATCAGATTAGTACACTTAAAAAAGGAACCAAAGACAGTACGCTTCGTTCCTATCTTGAAGGCGTAGAAAAGCTAAGGAAATTGTCTTTTGTCCGCAAGCAGGGCATGGATTCCGTCAGGAAAAAATCCACAACTAAAGCAAAGCGGGATACAAACATCTTAAGAGCCAGGACCTCCAAGAGGCAGCTGGTAATGGCCTTCAGGGAGCAGGCTCTGGATATTCAGGGAAATGAACGGTTCAGGGATAAAAACTACGACGACAGATTTACCCTGGAGGTTTTTGAACAGGCTAAAGAAAATTTCAGAAAGATCAATGTAAAGGACCTGCATTATAAGAGCCTTCAGGATATTGCAGAACACTTTAAGGAAAATATGCGTATTTTCAGCAAGGCCAGGGAGTTTGAGCATTTACTGTTTGTTGCTGTGCAAAGAGATCTTGCTCCATCAGATGATGAGATGATGATTTTTCGCTCAAAGCTCAAAGCCTTCAAGTATGCAGAATATATGATGACGGAAGTGCAAAAAATCATTCTGCATGATCCGGATGACTTTGTAAATAAAAAGACCGAAGAGGAGTTTCTGAAAAGCTGTCAGTCTTCCGTAAAGAAGGTGGTAGATCCGGATGAACCCTATGAGGTGCCGCTGCCGGGGGCGGATATGGAGGACTACTATAAAAGCGTTTTAAAGAGCGTAAAGAATGGGCACAAGAATCGGGGAAAGCTCATACGTACCGCTTACGGTCTGACACATCCTGAAAAAATAAAAGACGGAGATGATGTAGTCTACAGGCTTGGGGATATCCCCAGGCAGGAGCTGGATAAACGTAAAGCTGATTATGAAAAGCGGGTTTTCGAGAGCGAGTATATAGCCGATCTGGAGCATTATACCATGTTAGGGCATGGCTCCAGGATGTATAGTTTTGCGCTTGCCTACGGTAAGATCAAGGGGGAAAAGATCAATCTTGCTCAGGACAGAGTACTTACCAGGTATACCATCGGTATGTCATCACAGGAGTTAAAGACTTTCTTTGATGCAATGGTATTTGGAACAAAAGAGCAGAAAAAAGAGATCTGGATGGGTATATATAACGCTGCCAAGGATCAGGATATTATGTCCATGGATTCCGACGATTCCAAGGTTCTTATGAGCAATATGGCCTATAAGAGCAGGATGGCCGGAATGCTTGCCAATCTGGATGATGGCACGAAGTATGTGACGGACGAAAATGTGAAAAATGATCTCAAAGCCCTTCATGACACAGGATGTGCTCACGCTGCAAAATACGGCGGCTTATGTCAGTGCATGGTATTCCGGTGGCTTAAGTCGGTGCCCATAGAAGACTTTCTTACTCTGAATCCGCAGTCTACGGTAGAGTTTAGGGATGCTTTACAACAGCTGGCTTTACAAGAGTTTGATGCAACCAACAGAAACATCATCAGGACTGCGACTGAGGAAATAACAAAAACCGGCAGTGAGACATCAGCTCTTTTAAGAATATTACAACAACCTCAGTTCTTTAACGGCAGCAAGGGATCTACATTCAATAAAAGAAGAGTGAAAGGGGGATATCAGAATACAGCTTACATAACATTGTATGAGGAGAGGAAGCATTTTGGACTTATAAAGGATACCACCAAAGAGGAACTTAAGGAACTTAGGGCATTTTACGGGAAAAATTTCCCTCAGGTTCAAAAGGCCCGGGATATTCCCAATAACACTCCGCCTCAGGAGAAAATAGATACGATTGAAGCTGCTTTTAAGAAGATCATGAACTTTGATCTGTCTAAGTTTTACTATAAGTCCTACAAAGAGATTGAATCCCTTGCAGGGGATAAAAACATAAGGTTCAAGGAATGTGCTGAGATTGCCTCTCTGGCTGAGATGATCCCGGACTATATTGCCCAGTACAACGGCTTAAGGACTGCTCTTGTAATAGGCAGCAACTTAAGGATGCGCCTGGAAGAAGATTATATGAAGGAGATAAAGGCAAGAGCCGACCTGATAAAGCAGGGCGGGGCTCTGTTTAGTGAACCCTTTAAGCAGATTCTGGAATCACCGGCTTTGGAAAAAACAGGAATGCCTTTAGACGAGATCCTGCATCTTACCGAGGTGGAAATAGACGAATTTAAGAAGGCTGCATCAAAAGAAGATAAGGCAGCAGTGCAGCTTTGGGATAATGTCCTTGCAGTTATAAGACAGCTACAGGGCTTTGATATCTATGTGCCTCTTACGAACTTCATACCTCAAAGGCGTTTTGAGAACAAGTGCTTTGGTGAGCCTACGGAAAAAGAGATTACCAATATCCTGAATAATGAATCAGGTCTTTTGCAGGATGTCAAGATTGGCAATGCGGTATTTAACCATGAGTCGGAATCTGCCTTTAGTTCGAAGTTTGCAGACACTTCTGCTGAAGAGAAGATTTCTGTAACACAGAGAGAAACAAGAATGAATAATCCCGACTCCCGCCTGGGCAAAAAGAAGGCTAATGCAGAGACCCTTAAGGCTCACAGAGAGCAGGCTATAGACCTTAGGATCTCGGCCCGCCGAAACGTTTCCTACAGGCTCAGAATGGCAGTGGGAGAAGAAGCTTTTATACATCTTTCTGCCTTTATGACAGGGGAAAAGGGAGCTGATGAAAAGCTTCTTAGGGAATATGCAGATGAAAAAACAAGGGCTTCGGTTCTGGACCGACTGACCAGATCTGTTATGGAAACCAATGTAAATATAGATGTCCGAAACGACAAAGAACTTGCGGATAAAGCCGGGGATATTGAAAAATTAAGCGCCAAGGCCAGGGCTTATGACTTCCTCCTGAAGGCTAACCCTGCTTACAGGGACAGACTCCGGACTTATTCCGGCGATAATCAGGATACCGATCTTACTATTGTTATGTCCAGGCTTGATAAGTATCTGGCCATCTCGGATTATTATAGGGCCAGGTCACTTCTGATCACGGATTCATATTACATAAGTCACTACGATCATGAACTGTCCGCAAACCATGACAAAAAGTCATCTGAAGACGAGAGGTATGTCTCAGACCTTATCAGGCTTTCGGCAGATTGCCTTGAGCGCATTGATAAGAGTAACCTTCTTAGCCGCTACAATGCAGGGCTTGAGGATGTCCTTAAAACCCTTGAGGGAAAGAGCCACAGGAGAGCTTATCTGTTCGGAAAGGCTGATCTTAAGAATGCGGATATTAAAAAGACTATGAAGGCAGACCGTGAGATAAAGGCGTACTTTGACAGGGTGCTTGAAAGTAAGGCGGGAAGGGGTTTAGCTAGTGTAAATGATCTGATTGAAGAAATAAGAGACAGTAATAAGGAGAATCCGTTCCCTCAGGCGGAGGATTTAATGACCGATGCCGTGAGAAGGCATCTGGCAATGATCCGAAGGAATGCAAGGATCAAGAAAACCGGAAAAAGTATGTTACAAACAGTATTTGACGATAAGCAAAACAGGATTCTTGATCAGCTAAGGCCAATCTTTAATATGGATAGTTTTAAGTTTGAAGATCCCGCGACCAATGAGGTTTTGACCATAGATACAAGTCCTAAACGCGTTATAGGATTTATCGCCTTAAACTATGGAGCTGATCTTCCGGTGGAAGAGATCCTTGAGATGGCAGAAGGCTTTACTGTACTTCAGAGAGAAAAACCGGATGTCAATGACAGGGAGGCTTTTGCCTACGCAAAAAAGAGGTGGCTTGACAGTGCCAAGAAACTCTTTTATATAGAGTATAATGCCGTAAAACGGGTTGAGAGCACCTATGGACAGCTTCCTGATCAGCTTCCGCCCGGAAGCTTCCTCCACAGCCTTGGAGATTCAAAAGAGTTACTGGTTGGGAGAATGTGCTTTAATCAGGATGCAGGTCAGATTACCACAAATAAGACCTGCAGCGTTAATGGTCAGAACATGTCCCTGGGTCAGTACCTGGCAGACAATGGCCTTATCGGAGAGGACGAGCTTTCTGACTGCAGGCACCTTAATGATGGATTCTATAATACTCTGGCGGGACTATATGCAGGTTGCACTTATCGGGCTGTAAGTTCTTATACGGATAGGGATCATGATGTATTTAACGGCTTCTATTGCCATGCGGTAATGCAGCAAAAGACCCGTAGTACATACAGAATCCATGGCCCAAAGGTATCCTACGGAGAAGAGAGAAAAGTCTGGATGGATGCTCTGTATCAGGGAAAAGATTCCCTGTATGGTGGTCCGGGAAATGCAGTCTATAAGATGAAATGGATGGATCTGTATCCGGAGGAACAACACGATGAGATAAGGCAGCAAAGGAAAGGTGAGTACGAGTTCATAAAGCACCATGAGGATGCAAACAACACAAGGGAACAGGAACTGACAGACCTTGTAAAACAGCAGCTTAAAGATGTGGATGAGAACCTGATAAAGTCCCTTATTATATTCCATCCTGATATAACTACCGATACCAAACCCGACAAGATAAAGGAAAAGGACACAGCTGATTTTATCGCTCTTGTTAAGGACTTTGCCGGAATAGATGTTTCCAAGGACCAGAAGGCTAAAAGAAGAGCATCTGCCTATGACAGGATGACGAAGCGCATGAGTTCCCTTATGACTGCAGGGGTGCGTGTATTCTGTCCTGAAATAAAATGCGGCCTTTCGACTTTAATACAATATGAAGAGCCTGAATCTGAAGACGGCCAGGAACAGAAGAACGAAGCGAAAGTCATAGATGAGGACTCCGGGTACAGATTAATGCTGACAATCGTTATGGGAAAGATGTCAGATACGCTGCAGATGTTTATGAAGGACGAAAACGACAAGAGCCTTATCAAGGAAGACACCTATGTTTCTTTCCGTAAAGCCCAGGCTGAGATACTATCAAACCGGATTATAAAGGGCCTTAAGAAGAGCACACAGTACAGGATGTTAAAGGATATGGGAAACCGGGAGGATTCGGTGCCTGTATGCGATCTTGCCGAAGTAGAGCGGATGGTGTCTGAAATGGACGATCCAAAAGCTTCGCAGCTGGACGGTGGCGCCTGGATGACCGATCATCGTCGCAGGCTTATCAAAAGGCTCTATGGTATAGAGGTGCTTAAGACTTCGGAAATAATTGGAATTAAGGAAGAGGAAAAGAAACCTGAAAAGAAACCTGAAAAGAAGCCGGAAAAGAAAACGATAAAGAAGGAGGAAATCAAGGAAGAGAATATCATTGAGGATGAGATAAATACAATAGTTGAGGAAAAGAATATCATACGTATGGAAGATGAGTTTCCGGATCTGCAGCTTCCCGATCTTCCTTCCTATAAAGTAGCCCTTAACCTTGGCGTCGGAGATTATGAGAAGCAGGATACAAATAACTGCTATGCCTGTGCCGGAGCGCTTCTGTACAACAACTTTATGAAAGTACATAAGGGAGCCAAGGGATCCATAAACCAGTTTGATGTCCGAAACTACAATCCTTCAAGTAAAGAGATCAAGAGCTTTAATGAATCTGTAGCCATGGATAATACGGTGACCAAGGAGGACTATGACCTTCATCTGGCGGATATGAGAAAGTATATGGGAAAGGGAAAAACAGATGTGGGAAGTATCTACGAGATGGCAGATTTCTTTGTAAAGAAAAACAAAAATCTGGCTGTCAGAAGGATGACCATTGAAATACCTTCCATAATGAAGGAAATTGAGAATCATGTCCTGATAGAAAAAACAGTTGATGAAAAAAGAAGTGACATTCTTCTTTATCATGAACAGAAGAGAGTTTTCCTAAATCAGGTAAATGCAATACTTCAGACCGGAACCCCTGTGGCGATTCTTAATCGTTCCACAATGCATTACCTTACAATAACCGGTATAGACGGAGAAAACCTTACAGTTCTTAACTCTTCAGGACTGGTAAAGGAGCCGATACATATTGATGATCTTCTTAGCAGAAAGACTAAGGGAAATGTTGTGGAGATAACCTGGTTTACCGGATTCAGAACCCCGCAAGAGGAGATGAATGAACAGCCAAACTTAAGATACAGTGAAAAGGATGGTTACAGCCTCGCCAATAGCACCCTGGAAAATGCTGTAAATATCATGTGGAAAGAGGGCTTTGCGGCATCAAACAGGGATGCGAATACATGGATTACAAAATCCGTATATATTCCCAATGGCCTGAAATAAGATTAAGGAGCAGGATCATATCAGATTCTGCTCCTTTTTTTACTCCTGACGCTCGCCGTAGGAAGCGGGGGAACCTTTTTTGTCCGGGAAAAGTTTTGGGAGTGCTCTTTTTTGTGAGGTCATTTAATATGCTGTCAGGTGCCTGAGTGGGAATAAAGACTCTGATACTCCTTGGGAGACATGCCGTATTCCTTTCTGAAGGCTTTGAAAAAGCTTGAATAATCCCTGAAGCCGAATTTCTCATAGGTCTTACTTATGGAGCTTCCGTTTAGGATTTCAGCCCTGCACTCAGCAAGGCGCTTTTTTATTATGTACTGATGTAGCGATATTCCGAGGGTGTTCTTGAACAGGTGAGCGACATAGTACTTGCTGACAAAGAACTTGCCGGCGATGTCGTCAAGAGACAGTACATCTTCCAGATTGCTCTCCACGTAGGAGAGTATATTCTGGAAAAGAGATAACTCGTCAGTATCCGTATTCTTGTGTTCCTCGTCGTAAATGACCCTGTTGATGGTCAGAATGAGATCGCAAAGGCAGATATGCCGGGCTGCATCGCTACCGTACCTGTCAGATGCAATTTCCTCCAGAAGGCGAAGAAATCTGCTCTCAACGAGGTGGAATTCTGCAGGCGGCAGATGGTAGATATACTTGTGGAAGGCTTCTGCCTTCTGCATGAGGTACATATAGTCCACTGACTCCTGCATTAGAGCATTGCAGCAGTCCCTGCTGATCCAGAAAACGAATCTTCTGTAGTTGAGCTCAGGGTCATTCATGAGGGCGTGGTGAGAAATTCCCGGAGGCATTATCATCAGGTCTCCGGGACTCATTCTGTGCTGTGCTGAGCTGTCTTTTCCTGTATAGATCTCCATGGTGATATCGCCTTCGATGAAGAGATAGCACTCGTAGTAGTCGTGAGAATGCGGAGCTATAGTTCTGAAGCCTTTGTCTGAATAGTAGTAGACCTCAAAGTCGGAATTGACCATGTACTGTCTTGTATTAAAGGATGAGCGCAGTCTTTTATTCATCTCTTTTCCTCCGATCTAAGTGCATTTTAGCCCATGACAACTTTTTTTGCATGATGAGATCTTTACTACATTCTACAACAACTTTTGCAAAGATGGCAACAATTTATTCTATTCAAAAAGCGGAGGCAAAAAAGTAAAGTGAATATATCAACAAACACAAAGAATCTCATGGAGGTATTTATCTTATGGAAATGACACTTCGCTGGTACGGCACCGATTACGATACTGTAAAGCTCTGGCAGATCAGACAGATCCCCGGAGTACACGGAGTTATAACAACCCTTTACAACAAGCAGGCAGGAGAGCTCTGGGAGCAGAGTGAGATCCAGGCA
>JAEEGL015506900.1_pt1 | contig 10906 bp, 9 predicted proteins | sample 9134231 | NCBI WGS metagenome assembly JAEEGL01 (sample SAMN16246548, study PRJNA631951) | gut metagenome | biome: gut microbiome; feature: rumen; material: fiber-attached | host: Bos | place: Iran: Karaj | collected 2018-10
GACCATCTGGTTGCAGAGGGTGGAGAGGTGCTTGGCGGGGGAGGAGGAGATCTTGCCGGGAACGCCGGAGAGACCCTCTTCAATGAGCTGGCGGAGCGACCAGCCCGCGCAGTAGCCGGTCAGCATCGAAAGGTCGTGCAGATGGAACTCGCAGGTGCGGTGCGCGTTGGCGATCTCGTCGTCATAGACTTCGCTGAGCCAATAGTTCGCGGTGATCGCGCCGCTGTTGGAGAGGATCAGGCCGCCGACCGAATAGGTGACGGTGGAGTTCTCCTTGACGCGCCAGTCGGTGACGTTGAGGTATTTGTTGACCGTGTCGCGATAGTCGAGGTAGGTGTTCCTCATGTTGCGCAGCTTCTCGCGCTGGCGGCGGTAGAGGATGTAGGCCTTCGCCACGTCCGCATAACCGGCCTGGATCAGCACGGATTCGACGCTGTCCTGAATGTCCTCAACGGCGATCTGCTCGTCCTTCACCTTGGGCGCAAAGTCCGCGGTGACCTTGAGCGCCAAAAGGTCGAGGATGTCGGGATGGCAGGGCTTGTCCTGCGCGTCGAACGCGAGCTGCATGGCGTTCCTGATCTTGGAAAGGTCGAAATCGACGACCTTGTTGTCTCTCTTGACTACACGATACACTTTGTTTTTCCTCCCTGATGCGATTTCGGTCGATCGTCCCCCATGGGGGAACGGAGCTGTTATAAAAGGCTTTTTTTCAGCGGTTTTCTCGGTTTTCGGGCCTCGAGGGACCGCCGTTTCCCGCTGCAAAACGGCAGATAAACCCAAATATCATATTCATTATAACACAAGATATGGCCGTTTTCAAGAGGTTTGACCACAATATTTAGTTGTTCTTTGAATATATTCACGACCGGCCCGGGCGAGCAGCGCGCTTCCCTCCAAAAAGAGAATACCCGTCTCGCATTTTGCTTATAAGAAGCGTAATAACTTGCTTTATAGCCCGAAATATGGTATAATAAAGATAGGGGGGCAGGGACCGAAAGCCCTTTTTGACGGCCCCCCGAAGCACAGTTCCATCGCATTCTTCACATCCGCGCCAAGGGATCGGCCGACAGCCCGCAGGCGCGAAAAGGGATCCCCGGATCATCCCTTAAAGTCCAAAGAAAGAACAAAAAATATGGAAACGAAACCGAAAGCGCGCGAATTCGTGCGCTGGGCGCTTTCCCACGTTAAAAGGGAGAGCATTCCCGAGGACGCGGAGCTCGTCCTCCCGCGGGAGCGCTGCGGCTTGGAGCCGTGGAACTACCTCTTCGGCAGCACGCGGGTGCGCACGAACGAGGCCAATCTCGATCTATACTACAGGAACCATTATTCTTCCCGGATGACCAGGGAGCGCTACGATGCGCTCACCGCGGATTGGGACCGCGAGGGCTTTGCGACCGACTGTCAGGGCCTGCTGGACGCATTCCTTACCTATGAAAAAGGCGAGCCGACCGATATCAACGCCGATATGAACTGGCGCCTCTGGTGCCCTCGGGGGGAGGAGCTCGCCGGAAGCGAGCGGCCCTTCGTGCCCGGCGAGGCGGTGTTCCGCAGGAGCGGCGGCCGGATGACGCACGTGGGCTGGATCTGCGGCTTCCTCGGCGGCGAGCCGCTGGTCGTGGAGGCTCGCGGCATCGCCTACGGCGTGGTCGTCACGAAGCTCGGCGAAAGGGACTTCACCCACAGGGGGCTTATGGACGCCCGCTTTGATTACACCGAAGAAAACGAGGATACCGAAATGGAAAGCATAATATTCGAAAGGACCAGCCCGATGGCGCGGGGCGAAAGCTATCTTGCGATGCAGAGGGCGCTGAACCTGGCGGGCTACCGCGACGAACAGGGCCGCCCGCTCGAGGAGGACGGCATATGGGGCGACCGCTCGCAGGAGGCCTTCCTCAAACTCATACGCGCACATTCCCCGGCGGATAACGCCGAGAATACCGAGACCGACGCCGGGGCGGGAGAGACCCCCGACGGCGCCTGCCTCCCCGCCGTGCTGATCGCCGGCGGCGTCCGCGTGACCGTGGAAAGGGCGTAGGCGCCTGCCCGCAAGCTAAAGAAACCCACAGGGGCGGATACAATCCGCCCGAAAGCGGCGGCAACGTAAACCCCGGAGTTGGTACGTACCGCGGGCGGCAGGTTGCCGCCCCTACGCGCGAAAGCGGCGGGAAAACCTGTAGGGGCGGATATCATCCGCCCGAAAGCGGCGGGAACGCAAACCCCGGAGTCGATAATATCTGATGAGGGGTAAAGCGGGGGTAAAACATAGCTTCGTGCACCAACGGGGACGGTTCTCTTTGGTGCAGTCCGACCGGCTCCGTATCAAACATTCGCAATGTAGCACGTTGTAGCGCCAAAAAACATAATTTCTCAGAAATCGCTTTTCCGAAAAGTACATAAAAAACCTGCTACAACCTGCTACATGCCTCCGGAGAGCATAATAGATCTTTCTCCGACTGAAACCGCTCAAAATCCGGCGGTTTATTCCGTGCACCCCGCCGAAACAGGAAAACCCGTAGGGGCGGATACCATCCGCCCGAAAGCGGAGGGAACGCAAAGCCCCGGAGTTGATACGTACCGCTGGCGGCAGGTTGCCGCCCCTACGCGCGAAAGCGGCGGGAAAACCTGTAGGGGCGGATATCATCCGCCCGAAAGCGGCGGGAACGCAAACCCCGGAGTCGATAATATCCCGCGGGCTGACGAATACTATCCCATAATACAGAAATGAGCAAAGGTAGCAGAAGTAGCAGGAAAAAACATAGTTTTTCAGAAAATGCTTTTCCGGAAAGTACATAAAAAACCTGCTACTTCTGCTACCTGCCTCCGTAGAGCACAACAGATCTCCCTCCGATCGAAACCGCTCAAAATCCGGCGGTTTATTCCGTGCACCCCGCCGAAACGGGAAAACCCGTAGGGGTGGATACCATCCGCCCGAAAGCGGAGGGAACGCAAAGCCCCGGAGTTGATACGTACCGCTGGCGGCAGGTTGCCGCCCCTACGACCGAAAATGCCGGGAAAACCCGCCTGTTACAGGCGGAACGATCCCGAAGGAGCAAACCGCCCCCCGTCGCATGGCTTCCCCTATGAGGGGAAGCTGGCATCGCCGAGCTGAGAAGCGAGGCGAGGACTGATGAGGTGGAAGAGCGACTGATAATTGCAGTTGGGAGGAAAGCGCAGTTTTTCCACCTCATCCGTCTTCGTTCGGCTCTGCGCCTCACTCAGCCACCGAGCGAGCATGCTCGCTGCCACTCAATAGGGGAAGGCTTTCCGGCCTGCTCGCCGCACCTTTACTCCTTCTCCTCGGTATGCTATAATATGTAAAATCATTCCGAAAGGGATTCCATGCAGGCGGTAAAGAACGGGCTAAAAAGCATACTGCGCACCCCGGGGCGGACGGTGCTGTTCACGCTCATCTCGATCGTGATCGCGGCGCTGCTCGCCGTTTCTTTCTGCGTCTTTGCGGCGGTCAGGGGGTATCTTGCCGACTGCGAGCGCTTCTACCACACGATCGTCACGGTCGAGTACACCGGCAGGGATTACCCCAACGAAACGGTCTATGACGAGGCCTTCGTTCGGGCCGTAAGCGAGCATCGGGACGAGATCGAGGCGCTCAAGGCGGCAAAGGAGGTCATCTCCTTCGAGAGCGCCGACGGCGCGCTCGCTTTGATCGAGGACTTTACCCGCCGGGACCTCGTCTGCTACGACCCCGAGGCCGCGGTGCTCAAGCTCCACGTGACCTCCAAGCTGGAGGAGAACACCTTCGTCAGCACCGTGACGGAGGAGCTCTATTCAAGGAAGGCGGTGCTCTCCAAGCTGGTGCTCTTCATCGTCGACTGGGAACAGCTCGGCATCCCCGAGCCCGAGCGCGGCGATAATTTCTACGTCTCGGGGCATTACTGCGACGGCAAGAGCAGCTATATCTGGCTCTCGGCCGAGCGGCTCGAGGATACGGAGCTCGCTCCGATAACGCTCGTCAAGGGGGCTCCCGAGGGGACCGAGGAGGCCTACCGCGCGCTTGCGGTGAGAACGGCTGTCCGCAACAACGCCGTGCGCGCCACCCGGACCGCGGACCTTTCCGACTGCCTGCCCTTCCACCAGCAGCAGCTTTCGCTTAAGGAGGGAAGGCTCTTTACCGAGGAGGAATATGCTTCAAGCGCCAAAAGCGTGCTGATCTCCGACCTGCTGGCCGACCTGCTCAACGTCGGTGAGGGCTCGACCCTGCGGCTTTCGCTCCTTGCGGGCGTGGGCGACCCCTATGCGGGCGTGGACGGGAACGTTCCCGAGGCGGAGGAGTACCGGATAGCGGGTGTCTATAACTGGAACGAATACCACCGCTACGACGTGTTCCTGCCCGACGCCTCCGCCCCCGAAAGGCCCGCGCAGCCCACGGCGGGGTACCTGCTGGGCACCTTCCGCATAGAGAACGGCGGCGCCGAGCGCTTCATCGAAAGGACGGAGCCGCTCACCGACGACAACTTCGTCTTCACGCTCTACGACCAGGGCTATTCCGTCTCGGCGGAGCCGATGAAGGAGCTGCTCTTCATCTCCACGGTCTTCCTCACGATCTGCGCGCTGCTCGCGCTCGCCGCGCTGCTGCTCGAATGCCATCTCTTCGTTTCAAAGCAAAGGGAGACCGCCGCGGCCATGCTCGCGCTCGGCAGCGGAAAGAAGCACGTCTATTTATACTTCATCGCCGCGCTGCTGTTCATCGCGATCCCCGCGGCGGCGGCCGGCTGCGTCACAGCCAGGTTCCTTGAGGGCAGGGTCATGCGGCTGCTCGCGGATTTCGCCGGCAAGCTCGCCTCGGAGGATCTGCGCTTCTCGTCCAGCCGCGTCTCGCTCATCAAGGAGCTCGCGTTCGAGCCCTCGATCGGCGCGGGGGTCTACCTCGCGGCGGCGGGCACGCTCGTTTTAGTGACGGCGATCATCACCGCGCTCTTTGCTCACGGCACGGTCAGGGCGGGGGAGAGGGCCGCTGCGCCGGTCAAAAAGCTCCGAAAGGCCGCCAAGAGCCCGAAAAGGGAGCGCGGCAGCTCCTCAAAGCTCTCGGGCAGGCTCAAGTACGCCCTGCTCTCCTCGGCAAGGTCCCCGGCGCGCACCGCCGCGATCATTGCCTTCGCGCTGGTCGCCGCGCTGTTCTTTACGATGCTGGCGAGCTCGCTCGCGGGCTATAAAGAGGAGCTTGCCGATTACAGGCGCAGCGCCGTCATCAAAGGCCGTGCGACCGACCGCATGGGCAGGCTCGTGGGCGGCATTTCGGTGCTCAAGGCCGCCGCCTCGTCTATCGCTGAGAGCGGCCTCGTCAGGGATTATAACGCAACGCTGAGGGAATACCATCTGCGCGTCGTCGGCGTTTCGGTCGGCGCGGACGGCGAACCGCGCGAGCTGCCCGAGATCAGGATCCCCGAGAGCTCCTTCGCGCAGGAGACGCTGTATGACCAGATCCAGAACGAGCCCGCCGCGATCGGCACGCTGAACATCGCGTTCAGCCCCGAGTTCTACTACACCGCGCCGATGGAGCTGACCTGGGCCGAGGGCGAGGGTGAGGAAAGCTTCATCCTCGGCGAGGGGCGCATCCCCTGCGCGATGAGCGCCGCCGAAATGGCGGAGCACGGCATTGAGCTCGGCGACACGGTCGACTTCCTCTACGCCGAGATGTGGTACGGCAGCTATTCCTTCTATACCGTGGATATGACCGTCGTCGCGAGCTACGTCTCCGCGAACGACAGCCGCACCGTCTACTTCCCGATGGGGGAAAAACTGGAGAGCAGCGACAGCGTATATGACCGCACGATGCTTTCGAGCTTTACCTTCACCGTCAGCGACAATTCGGAGCTTACCAAGCTGCGCGACGCGCTCGAGGAGGCGGAGTTCGCGCCCGTCGGCTCGGCCAAGCGCCTCAAGGGCTACGCCGTCATCGACGACGCTGCGTTCCTCTCCGTCACCCGCTCGATGGAGCGGCAGATAGAATACGTTACGGCGCTCTATTACAGCCTTTACGCGATCGCGGGCGTCATCGGCGCCGTGCTCGCATACCTCATCATCCGCCAGCGCCGGAGCGAGATCGCCCTTATGCGCGCGCTCGGCACGCAGTCGGGCAGGCTGTTCTTCGGCTTCCTGTTCGAGGCGGCGCTGCTCATGGCCCTCGGCCTCGGGCTCGGAATGGGCCTGCGCGTGCTGACGGGCAGCCCGCCCCAAAGGACAGCGCTGCTGCTGATCGCCGCGTTCTTCGCCGTATGGTGCGTCTCGGCCTCCGCGGCGCTGATCGCCTCCCTCAGAAAACAGACCATGGCGTCCCTCAGGGAGCCCGAATGATACCCCTTGAAAGGAGCAGATCATGCCCGAAAACACACCGATTCTTGAGATAAAGGACGTTTCGTACCGGTATGAGAACAAATACCGCTCCGTCAACGTGCTCGATAAGGTCAACTGCAGCTTCGAGAAGGGGCGGCTCTACGCGCTGATCGGAAAATCCGGCTCCGGCAAATCGACGCTGCTTTCGCTGATGGCGGGGCTGATGCTGCCCGTCGGCGGCGAGGTGCTCTACGAGGGCAAGCCGACCTCCTCGCTGGATCTCGTCCGCTACCGCCGCGAGAACGCCGCGGTCATCTACCAGAGCTTCCGCCTGCTGCCGCTTCTGACCGTCACCGAGAACGTGACCTACCCGATGGAGCTGCGCGGCGTGAAGGGCAGGCAGGCGCGCAAAAGGGCCGAGGAGCTGATAAAGAAGGTGGACCTGCCGGAGAACGTGCTGCACCGCTTTCCCTCGATGCTTTCGGGCGGCGAACAGCAGCGGGTGGCGATCGCCAGGGCGCTGGGCATGGAGGGGAAGCTCCTGCTCGCCGACGAGCCGACCGGCAACCTCGACAGCGACAACGGCGCAAGGATCATCGAGCTGCTGCTCTCCCTCGCGCATGAGGACGGCTACTGCGTGGTCGTAGTCACCCACGATATGGATATCGCCGCCAGAGCGGATAAAGTGTTCAGGATGCGGGATGGGAGGATAGAAGAGCAGAGCGAGCCGGTGAAAAACCCATAGGGGCGGCAATTTACCTTCGGGCGGCAAAACAGAACGGGGTAGGGGCGGCAACCTGCCGCCAGCTTACTGCAGGCGGAACAAAACCGGAGAAAAAAACGAAGCCCGTCGCATGGCTTCCCCGTTGGTGCAGTCCGACAACCTCCGCCGCAGATATTTCCCACCGCAAAGCGGGCGGCAGGTTGCCGCCCCTACGGTATGCTGCGGGCGGTCCCTTCGGCGCGGGAGCGCTTTTTTTGTTTCGCTCACGCCAAAACGGTTGTTTTCTCCGTTATATGGTGTTATAATGAAGGGTGTATAACAGCCGATAGTATTTGTTCGGGCAAGGGTCGGGAGGAAGTCAATGTTTGAGCTCGATCCCGCCGTCAGGCGGGAAACGCTTAGGATAGCGCTCGGCACGCTCATACTGAGCGCGGTCATGGAGGCGGTCTTCCTGATCCTGAAAAAATGGGATCCCACCGTCCTCTTCGGCAATCTGCTCGGCGCGTTCACGGCCGTGCTCAATTTCTTCCTGATGTCCGTGACCGTCACCAAATGCATCGGGCTGACTGAGGACAAGGCCGCCCTGCGCATCCGGACCTCCCAGATGGGCAGGCTGTTCATGCAGGGGGCGTTCGCCGCCGTCGGCGCGCTGCTGCCGTGCTTCAACACGGTGGCCGTGCTCATCCCGCTGCTCTTCCCGAGCATCGTCATAGTCTTTATCCGCCTTTTGGAAGGGAAGAAGAAGCCCCTCCCCGGCGCCGCGGACGGCGGGACGGAGCCTGAGACGGAAAAGATACAGGAAGAAACACAGTCCGAAGAAACACAGGAATAAGGGAGCCCCGAAGACCGAAGCTGAGGTTTTAGTAAATTGAAAAAAACTTTGCGATTCAAAATAGTCGATGCGGTCCTCATCATAATGATGATCCTTCCGCTTGCCGTCGGCGCTGCGCTCAGGGTCCTGACGCAGCCCGCGAGCGAGGGCATCTCCATCACCGGCGCGATGGTCTTTAAGGAGATCCCCTTCCCGCTGCAGCCCCTGCTCATCAGCGAAGCCTCGGTCAACAGCTGGCTGATACTGATCCTGCTCTTCTTCCTCTGCCTCTATATGACCCACGGCATCAAGAGCGGAGTCAAGTGCCGCCGCCATCTGATAGCCGAGTGGATCGTCGAAAAGACCGATTCGCTCGTCGCCCAGAACATGGGCCCGTTCTTCAAGGAGTTCTCTCCCTTCATCTGCGCCATCCTCGGCCTCTCCGCGTTCTCAAGCCTTTCCTCGCTCGTGGGCATGTTCCCGGCAACGAGCGATTTCTCCACCATCTTCGGGTGGGGCCTTCTCGTTTTCATCCTCATAACCCATTACAAGCTCAAGGGCGGCGCCTGGAACTACGTCAAGGGCTATTTCGAGCCCATCCCGTTCTTCGCGCCCCTCAACGTGATCGGCGAGATAGCGACGCCGATCAGCATGAGCTTCCGTCATTACGGCAACATCCTCTCCGGCTCCGTCATCTCCGCGCTCGTCGCGAGCGCGCTGGGCGGCCTCACCAAAACGGTGCTCGGCTGGATCCCCGGGCTGCTCGGAAGGATCCCGTTCCTGCAGATCGGCATACCCGCGGTGCTCTCGGTCTATTTCGACGTGTTCAGCGGCTGTCTGCAGGCCTTCATCTTCTCCATGCTGACAATGCTCAATATCTCGGGAGGCTTCCCGGAGGAGCTCTATAATAACCGTCAGGCCAAAAAAGCAAGCCGCAAAGCCGCGAAGAACGGCGGCGGCGAAGCGAACGAAGCAAACCAAGTCAAAACCGCCGCTTAAAACGGCAACAGGAGGTAACAACAATGGAACTTGCAATCGGAATCATCCTCGGCTGCTGCGCCCTCGGCGCGGGCATTGCAATGATCGCGGGCCTCGGCCCCGGCATCGGCGAAGGCCAGGCCGCCGCAAAGGCGTGTGAGGCCGTCGGCCGTCAGCCCGAAGCGAAGAGCGACGTCACTTCGACCCTGATCCTCGGCTGCGCGCTTGCAGAGACCACCGGTATCTACGCGCTCGTTATCGCGATACTGCTGATCTTCGTCGCGCCCAATATCTTCGTCAACGTTCTCAAAGCCGCCATCGGCCGCTGAGCGCCGGGGGAGCGGGGAGGGTCCCCGCGTTTTCGCCGCGTGCCTTCAGGGCTTGCGGATGGGGCGTGCGCCCCGCAGTAAATCTTTAGTTTGGAGAACAGAACGATGCAACCATTGGAAGTAATTTCCGTCAATATCTGGCAGGTCGTCATCTCCCTGTGCAATCTGCTGCTCCTGTTCCTGCTGCTCAGGAAGTTCCTCTATAAGCCCGTCCGAAAGATGATGGCTGCGAGGCAGGAGGCGGTGGACGAGGTCTACCGCAAGGCGGACGAAGCGCTTGAGACCGCCGAGCAGGAGCGCGCGGAATACGAGCAGAAGCTCGCCGGCGCCGACGCGGAGGCAAGGGAGCTTATCTCCGTCGCCCAGTCGAACGCGAGGCAGCGCAGCGATTCCATCATAAAGGAGGCCGAGGACCGCGCTTCGGGCATGCTCCGCCGTGCGGAGAACGAGATAGAGCTCGAGCGCAGCAAGGCGACCTCCGGCATGAAGAAGGAGATCGCCGGCCTTGCCGTGGAGCTTGCCGAGAAGCTGCTCGAGCGCGAGATCAATGAGGACGATCACCGCAGCATGATCGATTCCTTCATAAACAGCATCGAAGAAGACGGTGGTTCGGATGTCGGCAATTGGCAGTGAGTACGGAAACGCGATCTTCCTTCTGGCGAAGGAGGAGGGAATACTCGACGAGGCCGCGGCGGCGCTTATCGAGGTAAAGCGGCTCTTCAGCGAGAACCCGCTCTACTGCGATTTTCTCGAAACGCCGAGCATACCGATATCGGAGCGGCTCGGCGCCGTGCGCGCGTCGCTGGACGGGAACGTGCCCGACTGCGTGACGGATTTTATCTGCATCCTCACCGAGCGGGGCTATATCCGCGCGTATGACGACTGCGAGAAGGAGTTCGAGGACCGCTATAACGAGGAGTTCGGCATAGCGGTCGCCGAGGTGACCTCGGCAAAAGCCCTCTCCGTCGCGGAGCGGCAGGAGCTGCGAGACCGGCTGCAGGAGCAGACCTGCAAGCGCATCAAGCTCGTTTGCTCGGTCGATCCCACGCTCGTCGGCGGCCTGACCGTCAAGATAGAGGGCAGGCTCTTCGACGGCAGCCTGCGCGCAAGGATCAACGACCTTATCGGCGCCATGTCCTGACGGCCCGAATAAGCCTTTGAATACAGACTGAAAGGATAAAGAAAATGAACCTTCGTCCCGAAGAGATCAGTTCGATAATCAAAGAACAGATAAAAAGCTATCGGAACCGGATCGAGCTATACGAGACCGGCACCGTCATCCTGGTCGGCGACGGCATAGCGAAGGCCCACGGCCTGAGGAACTGCGTCGCGAACGAGATGCTCGAATTCGCCGACGGCAGCGTCGGCATCGCGCAGAACCTTGAGGACGAGGTCGTTTCGATCGCCGTGCTTTCGGATACCGCGGATATCCACGAGGGTACCGAGGTCCATCGCACCGGCAAGGTCGTTTCCGTGCCCGTCGGCGAATGCATGCTCGGCCGCATAGTCAACGCCCTCGGCGTCCCGATCGACGGCAAGGGCCCGGTCAACGCCGAACGCACCCGCCCGATCGAGTCCGAGGCGCCCGGCATCATCCGCAGGAAGAGCGTTTCGGTGCCCCTCCAGACCGGCATCAAGGCCATCGACAGCATGATCCCGATCGGCCGCGGCCAGCGCGAGCTGATCATCGGCGACCGCCAGACCGGCAAGACCGCGATCGCCGTGGATACGATAATCAACCAGCGCGGCAAGGACGTCATCTGCATCTACGTC
>JAEEGL016987087.1_pt1 | contig 10906 bp, 8 predicted proteins | sample 9134231 | NCBI WGS metagenome assembly JAEEGL01 (sample SAMN16246548, study PRJNA631951) | gut metagenome | biome: gut microbiome; feature: rumen; material: fiber-attached | host: Bos | place: Iran: Karaj | collected 2018-10
CACGTCATAGCCGAGCTTCGCCAGATCGCCGGCGCAGGTGAGGCCGGACGGGCCGGATCCGATGATCGCGACCTTCTTGCCGTTCTTAACTTCCGCGCCTTGTGGGCGGATGCCCATCGCGCGCGCCGTGTCGGCGACGTACCGCTCCAGCTTGCCGATCGAGATCGCTTCGCCCTTGATGCCCCTGACGCACTGGCCTTCGCACTGGCTCTCCTGCGGGCAGACTCTGCCGCAGACCGCCGGAAGCGCGCTGGATTCGCTGATGACTTCATAAGCGCCCTGCACGTTGCCGTTTTTTACCTGCTCGATGAACGCGGGAATATTGATGTTGACGGGGCAGCCCTGCACGCACCTGGGCACTTTGCAGTTCAGGCATCTCGTCGCCTCCGCTTCCGCTTCTTCCTTATTGTAACCGAGGCAGACCTCGTCGAAATTCTTCGCCCGTACCAGCGGCTCCTGCTCGCGGACCGGTACCTTCTTCATCATATCTGTCACTACCATGGGATATCCTTTCTCATCGGAGCACATGCCGGATATTTGTTCCGCCATGCTCCCGGAAAAGCGCTTTTCGCGCCGAACATCGCTGTCTGTCGCCGGAGGTCAGCCGCAGTTGCCGCAGCCGCCGTGGTGCGTGTCGCCCTCCTGCTCTTTCAGGAGCAGCCTCGTCTCCTCGTTCTTGTAGAGTCTGGAGCGCTGCATGGCCTGATCGAAGTCGACCAGGTGTCCGTCGAACTCCGGACCGTCGACGCAGGCGAATTTCACCTTGCCGTCGACAAGGAGGCGGCAGGCGCCGCACATGCCCGTGCCGTCGACCATGATCGTGTTCATGCTGACGACGGTCGGGATCCCGAGCTTCTTCGTCAGAAGGCACGCGAACTTCATCATGATCATGGGACCGATGACGACGCAGTGGTCATAGCGCTTGCCCTCGTCCCAGAGCTGCTGCAGCGCGACCGTGACGTTGCCGTGGATGCCCAGCGTGCCGTCGTCCGTCGCGATGTAAAGGTTCGAGACCTTGCTCATCTCATCGATCAGGATCAGGATATCTTTGCTTCTTGCGCCCTGGATGCAGTCGGCGGTCACGCCCTGCTCGTGCAGCCATTTCAGCTGTGCGTAGACGGGAGCCGTACCGACGCCGCCTGCGATGAAGAGGATCTTTTTCTTTTTCAGCTCTTCGACCGGGACGTCCACGAGGTCGGAAGGATTGCCGAGAGGACCCACGATGTCCGCGAAGCTTTCACCTTCCTCCAGCTTCGACATGCGCTCCGTCTCCGCGCCGACGCTCTGAAGGACCAGAGTGATGGTGCCCTTTTCCTTGTCGTAATCACAGATGGTGAGCGGCACACGCTCGCCTTCGCTGTCCACGCGCACGATCAGAAACTGACCGGGGAGCGCGCTTTTCGCGATCATCGGCGCCTCGACGTCAAACAGATAGATCTTCGGCGCCAGATTCTCTTTTCTGACAATCTTAAACATAGTTCCTCCCATTTTGCCCTAACCAACTGTTTCCGCTATCAACTCAAGCTGTGCTGCGCGTCGTCCGGAAACCACCCGGCTGCAGCGCCTGTCCGGTCATAAGCACCCGAAGTGGCCGGATTTTCAATAAACAATAATATATCATTAAAAAGGCTCAATGCAAACACACAAAGCCCCTGAAATCTCGGAAAAACGGCAAAAGCCGCCGTATGACGGTCACGAAAACGAGTCTGGGATGCCGGATGCCGGCCTCAAATAACGGCAAAAGCAGCTGCATGCGGCCTTCAGGAGACCGGCAGAAGCAGCTGCCCTCCGTTTTCATCAAATTCCAGGTGATAGACCGTGCCGGATGCCGCATTGACGGCAAATCGCCTTCCGGTGAGAGCCGAGTTGCCGGAGAGGTCCGTCAGCATCTCGGAATAAATAAAGAAGGAACCTCTTCCCTCGATCTGGTGCTGCCCTTCGAGCCAGTAGCTGAACCGCGCGCTTCCGTCGCGGATCGTGCCGTTCACGTCCACGATCTCCCCGGCGCCGATCAGGGCGACGATGATGTAATTCTGTCCGTCCGCTGAAGTGACAGCCGTCTCAGCCTTGCGGTTGTAATGCGCCTCCACGATCTCGCCGGAGACGCCCTCCGGGGAAATGACGGCGAACTTGAACGTCGATACACCGTCCGGCATGGAGATCGGCCCGGTGTAGAGCTCTGATTCTTCCGTCGGATCCGAGCCGTCCGTCGTGTAGCGGATCTCGCCCCGCTCGGGGATCTCAAGCTCGATCTTTTCGGGTTTCTTATAGGTGCCGGATGGGGTCTTCAGGACCGGAAGTCCCGGCTTTGACGGGACGATCGTATAGGTGCACCGCGTGATGTCGCTGGTGACGCCGAATTTGTTCGTGGCATTGACCCAGACGGTATAGACGCCGTCGGTCAACGTGACCGGTTCGCTGTATATTTCGGAATTCTCATCCGGGACGGTCCCGTCCAGCGTGTAGCGGATGACACAGCCGGCCAGCGGCTCTATGCGCAGATAGAGGGAGTCCTCATAGGTTCCGGACGGGGCTTCCACGACCGGCTTGTCGATGAGGTAATCGCGATAGAGGGCGAGAATATTCTCGTCGCTGCAGTCCTTCAGGAGTTCGCTGATCTCGTCATACCGTCCTTCCGAGGACAGCGCCGAGACGATCCGCCCGTAGGCGTCCAGAATGTTTTCACTGCTGCTCTCCGGAGAATCCAGAATATTGCCGGCGACGGAGACCGCGCGGTCCACGTCTCCGGAGCGCTGAAGGTATTCCGCGAGAAGAAGGCTGTAATCAGGCTGGAAGGAATCCGACGCGCTGACGGCGCGCTGCGCATAGGAAGCCGCCTCCGCGTAGTCCGCGTCCGCAGCTGCCCGGTATGCCTGGCTGATCAGATAGGAGGGCGTCCTCCGGATCCGGCTCCTATAGATCGCGAAGCACGTGATCGCAATGGCAGCGCCGATCAGGATCCCGGCGAGAACGAGCAGAATGCGGCGGATCAGCGTTTTCCTGCGCTCGGCGCGAAGCTGCTCTGCCTCTTCCTGCGCAGCCTGCCGGTCGATGTCGTCAGTGATGTGCTCCATCGTCTCCTGGATGCGCTGCTCCACCTGCGACTCGTACTCCGGCACGATCGTGACTTCGGTGCCGCAGACTTCGCAGAGAAGATTCCCCTCTTTCAGTTCATTTCCGCATTTGGGACACTTCAAACCGTTTCCTCGTGATGCAATGAGATGGAATCAAGACAGTTTTTCAGCAGCATCGTGACCGTCATGGGCCCGACGCCGCCGGGGACAGGGGTGATGAAGGAAGCCTTCCCCATGCAGTCCGCCGTGTCGACGTCGCCGCAGAGCTTCCCCTCTTCGTCCCGGTTCATGCCGCAGTCGATGACCACGGCGCCTTCTTTGATGTCGTCAGCGTGAAAAAGTTTCGCCCTGCCGACCGCAGTGATCAGAATATCCGCACGGGAAGTAACTTCGCGGAGGTTCTTTGTCCTTGAATGAGCGATCGTCACGGTGGCGTTTTCGCGCAGCATCAAGATGCCCACCGGCTTGCCGACGATATTGCTCCTTCCGACGATGACGCACTCTTTTCCATCGGCGTCGATGCCGCTGCGGTGCAGCAGCTCGATGATGCCGGCCGGCGTGCACGACACGAAACCGGGGAGACCGATGCTCAGCGCGCCGACGCTCTGCGGATGAAATCCGTCCACGTCCTTATCCGGTGTGATCGCACGGATCACGGCATCTGAATCAAGACCCTTGGGAAGAGGAAGCTGCACCAGGATCCCGTTCACCGAAGGATCTTCGTTCAGCTGCTTCACTGTATCCAGCAGGGCTTCCTGTGTGGTGTCTTCCGGAAGGAGGATCTCCCTGGAGATGATGCCGGCAAACTCGCAGGCTTTCTTCTTGTTGCGGACATAGACTTTGCTTGCCGGATCCTCGCCGACGAGGACGACGGCGAGCGTGATCTGAGTCCCATTTTCCCTCAGCGCGGCGACTTCATCCCGGATCTCTTCCCGGATCTGCTGGGCGATCGCCTTGCCGTCGATGATCTTGGTCTCCATGATGAATCTCCTTACATGGACTGCAGAAAAGCTTCGAACTCAGGCATCGTCATCAGGATCTCACGGGCCTTGGTGCCCCGCTCCTCGCTGACGACCTCGCACTCCGCGAGCTGGTCCATGATCCTCGCGGCGCGGTTGAAGCCGATCTTGAATTTCCGCTGCAGAAGGCCGATCGAGGCCTTGCCGCTCTCGATGATAAACCGTCCGGCTGCCTCGAACAGCTCGTCGCCGTCGGAGTCTCCGGAGGAACCGCCCGGCGCGGAGGCCGCGCCGCCCTGGCCGTTCGCGATGCTGTCGATCCGGCGCTCCAGCTCCTTTGCCTCCTCGTCCGTCGAAGGATTGTTCTCCTTCAGGAAGTTCACGACGTCCGAGACTTCCCGGTCCGAGACGAAGGCGCCCTGCACACGGGCCGGCTTCGTGTAACCCTGGGGATAGAAAAGCATGTCGCCCTTGCCGAGCAGCTTTTCCGCGCCGACCATATCGAGGATCGTGCGCGAATCCGTTCCGCTCGAGACCGCGAATGCGACACGGCTCGGCATGTTGGCCTTGATGAGGCCGGTGATGACGTCGACGGAAGGCCTCTGCGTCGCGATGATCAGATGGATCCCGGCTGCTCTCGCGAGCTGTGCCAGACGGCAGATCGACTCTTCCACTTCTTTTGCCGAGACCATCATCAGGTCGGCCAGCTCGTCGACGATGATGACGAGCTGCGGCATCGGTTTTTCGTCCACTTCTTCGCCGCTCTCGATCTGCTCGCGGATCTTTTCGTTGTATCCCTTCAGATCCCTGACGCGCGCGTCTGCGAATTTCTTGTAGCGCTCCGTCATCTCCGCGACAGCCCAGTTCAGGGCCGCGGAAGCCTTCTTGGGATCCGTGACGACCGGGGTCATCAGGTGCGGGATGCCGTTGTAGACACTCAGCTCGACGATCTTGGGGTCGACCATGATGAGCTTGACCTCCTCCGGCTTTGCCTTGAAGAGGATGCCCATGATGATCGTATTGATGCAGACGGATTTGCCCGACCCGGTGGAACCGGCGATCAGGACATGCGGCATCTTGGCGATATCGAAGACGATCGGTTTGCCCGCAATGTCCTTGCCGACGGGGAAAGCAAGCTTGCTCTTGAAATTCCTGTATTCGTCCGTCTCGAGAATATCCCGGAGGCCGACCACAGTGTTGATCTTGTTCGGCACTTCGATACCGATCGCGGATTTGCCCGGGATCGGAGCCTCGATGCGGATGTCGGTCGCCGCCAGGTGCATTTTGATGTCGTCCTGGAGCGAGACGATGCGGCTGACTTTGACGCCCTGGTCGGGAAGCAGTTCATATCTCGTGACGCTCGGGCCCTGGCTGATATCCGTGATCGTGACGTTGACGCCGAAGGTGCGGAGCGTCTCCTGAAGCTCCGCCGCAGTCTCCCTGAGCTCCCGCTCGGATTCGCCTTCCGGCGGCTTTTCACCGCGCTTGAGCAGTGTGACGGGCGGGTAGAGATACTTTTTCGGCTGGTTCCGGATCACATCCGCCGCCCTCTGGAACAGAGACTGCCCGGCGGGCTTTACGGCAGGGATCTCACCCCGCTGTGTCTGGTCGCCGTAGCTGTCCTTACTGCGGTCCGTCTCCGGAATGACCTGGTTGTCTTCACGGTTGACCTGGATGTTCTGCGCCTCCGCAGAGAGCACGGGTCTCGGCGTGCTGACGGGTGCGGGCTGTACCGGAGTGGGCTGTACCGGAGCAGGCTGCACAGGCACAGACTGGATCTGCGCTTCTGTTTCAGCCTGAACGGGCTCCTGCTGCGTCGGATTTTCCTGTATGAACGGGACGTACTGCACCTGCGGAACAGCTGTGGCCTGCATCTCATGTACGGGTTCCTGCTGCGCCGCATGCTCCGGGACGACCGGCGCAGGCTGCACCTGCGGTGCGGGCTCATACACAGCCGGCTCATCCTGCCGGAAAGGCGCGGGTTCTCTCGTGTTCCGGTACCAGCCGGATGCCTCATATTTCGGCAGATTCTGCGGAACGGAGGCATAAGGAACAGATCCCTGCTCTTCTGTCTCCTGCGCCGGGATATCCTCGAACGGCTTTTCTGCCTCGATCGGTCCGGTGAAATAGTTGATCGAATGCGCACCTTTGGCGTCGGGGTCGTGATAGACCGGAACCGGCACTTCTTCGACGTCCGGCTCGATCTCTTCGTGCGCGATGACCTCATGGAGGTCATCGTAGTAAGCAGCCTGCTGCTCGTCAAAACTGCCGGAGCCGGGCTGGACTTCTGCGCCTTCTCCCGTGAACGGGGTTCCGTCTTCGGCGTACATCTGCCTGTCTTCGTCGGGATCCGGAAGTTTTGTATCCAGCGTCACGCCGCTGTAATACTGCTGGTTGCGCCGCAGGATCTGCTGGTTTTCCAATTCCTGGGCACGGATCGCTTCCTTCTCCTGCTTCTTCTGGCGGCGCTGCCGGCTCTCTTCCTGCAGGCGGCGGAAACGCTCCTTCGCCGTTTCCTTCCGCGCCAGTTCCGAGGCATCTCTGCCCACCGGCCGCCTCTGAGGATACGGCTCTTCATATGCCGCTGCGTCATAGGAATCACCGTCTTTTCCGGCGTCCGCGGCATATCCGTCCGCGTAGCCGCCGCCGTAATCATCTTCGTAATAAGCCCCGGCATCCTCTCCCTGCTCCGGATAATCGTCATAGCCGTAGTCGTCGTACTCATCCTCATACAGCTCGCGCTCCTCCCGGCGGATCCTGCGCTGCTCCGCCATATCGCGGAGATGTTCGCGCTGCGCCGCAGCCTGGGATTCGAGAAAAGCGCCGATGGACCGCCTCGAGATCAGCGTCACGCCGACGAGGATCAGGACGATGATGACAAGGATCGTTCCCGTGGACCTGAGGGCGGAGTACAGCCCGAAAGTGATGATGCCCGCGATGATGCCGCCGCCGTTCTTCTGTTCGGAACAGCGGGTGTAGATTTCCTTGATGCTGAGCGAAGCCCCTTCCCTGAGGTCCGCGGAGGACATTTCGCAGATCAGGCCGACCGCCAGGATCAGTAAAATGGCGCCAATGATCTTGGAGATGCCGTCATCCTGTTCCAGGATGCGCTCCGCAAACATGAAGAACGCGAAAAGAAGGAACGGAAACACATATGCAGGCAGGCCGAGCAGCCCGAAGAGCGCCCCGCCGACGAAATTGCCGGCTTTGCCCATCAGGCCGATGCACGAAAGGAACATGAACAGGCACAGCGCAAAGAGAAGGATCCCCTGGAGATCCCTCGCGATGCGGTCCGAGGTGTCTTCCCTGTAAGAACTTCTGCGCCGCTGTGAAGTGCGCGCGGATGTTCCGGGTCTTGCCGGGGAACGTCTCCCGGCTGACGTGCCGGAGCGTCTCGTCCCGGAAGGCCCTGTGCCGCGCGCTCCGGATGATCTCGTTCCGGATGCGCGGGATCCCGCGGACGAACGGGTGCCGGAGGAACCGGACCGCGATCCGCTGCCGGAGGACCGGGTGCTGCCGCTGCGCGAAGAAGAGCTGCCGGACGATCTCGTCCCGGATGCCCTTGAACCGGATTTATTGCCTGTTGCAGAACGGGAACCGGCAGCGCTGGAGCGCGTACCGGTTCTGCCAGTATTAGATGCCATGTTTCTCCTGTCAGATATCAAAATCGTCGTCTTCCGGGACGGAAAGGTCGAAATCGTCGCCCTCCCTGTCCGGCAGATCAAAGCCGATCACTTCGTGCTTCCGCTTCTTCGGAAGGGGAAGCGGATTGCGGATCTCCCCGGGAACCTGGTTTTCCATTCCCGGATCACTCAACTTCATCCCAGTTGTGATAGACTGCCTGGACGTCGTCGTCATCGTCGAGAATGTCGAGAATGCGGCGGATCTCCTTCAGCGCCTTCTCATCCGTCAGGGATACGTAGTTCTGGGGGATCTTCGTGACTTCCGCGGAGACGGTCTCGATTCCCGCTTCCTTCAGGCCGTCGCAGACTGCCTGGAAATCATCCGGCGCCGTCAGGATCTCGAAGGAATCCTCTTCTTCCTGGATGTCGTCCGCGCCGGCTTCCAGCGCGACCATCATGAGATCGTCCAGAGTCATGTCGCAGTCTTCTTTGTCGATGATGATCTGGCCCTTTTCATCAAACATATAAGAGACGCAGCCGGGCGTTCCGATATTGCCGTTGCCCTTTGCGAATGCCGCGCGCACGTTCGAAGCGGTGCGGTTCGTGTTGTCCGTGAGCGTTTCGACAATGATCGCGATGCCGCTCGGGCCGTAGCCCTCGTAAGTGTTCTGCTGATAGTTGATATTGCCGACGTCACCGGCCGCCTTCTTGATACCGCGCTCGATGGTGTCGTTCGGCATATTGTTCGCCTTTGCCTTCTGGATGACCTGGGCGAGCTTGAAATTGTTCGCGGGATCCGGTCCGCCTTCCTTGACGGCGACGGCGATCTCGCGGCCGATCACGGTAAAGATCTTGCCCTTTGCCGCGTCGTTCTTTTCTTTTTTGTGTTTGATGTTCGCAAATTTGGAATGTCCTGACATAACAGCTCCTTTGAAATAAAGATCTTTAACTCTACTATTTTATCACAAAGTGGTGCCGGTGGGCACCGGGCGTCACAGCCGCGTGAGAAGGAGGCGCTTCACCTGTCCGCGTGAGGCGGTCAGGATGTGGAAGCGGAATCCCTGATACTCACAGGTAAAGTGATCCGTGTCCTCCGGGATCCGGTCCATCTGCGAGATCATGAACCCGTTCAGCGTCTCGTAGCGCCCGTCCTCGAACGTCAGACCGAAACGTTTTTCCATCTCTTCCAGCCGCGTCCTTCCGTCGAGAATGAATTCGTTCTTGTTGGAAGTAGAGGAAATATGGCTCTCGTCGACGTCATATTCGTCCAGGATGTTGCCGACGATCTCCTCGAGAATGTCTTCCATCGCGATCAGGCCTTCCGTCTGGCCATACTCGTCGATGACGATGACCATCTGCTGCTTGTCCTTCTGCATCTGGGAGAACAGATCGTCGATGTTCTTCGTCTCCGGGACAAAGACCGGCGTGCGCAGGATCTCCTCGATCGCCTGGACCGGCTCCTCTTTCGCTTCCGGATGGTCCTCGCGGTACTTTACAGCGTCCCGCAGGTGCACGATCCCGATGATGTGGTCGATGTTTTCTTCAAATACCGGGAACCGGCTGTTGCGCTTGGAGAGCATGAAATGCACCGCTTCTTCCAGCGTCATCGAGGCGTCGATCGTGATCATGTCGCCGCGATGCGTCATGATATCGCGCGCTTCCTTCTCCGAGAACTCGAAGATGTTCGAGATCATGTCGGCTTCCGCCTGATCCAGAACGCCCTGCTCCTGGCCTTCGCTGACCATGTTCCGGAGCTCTTCCTCCGTCACGTCCTCTTCGTTGTTTCTGCCGAATCTGAACAGTTTCATGGTTTTTTATCCTTCGATATAACGGCGCGGAACACGCTCGGAGATATCGCACGCAAGTTCATAGTTAAAGCGTCCGCACAGGCCGCCGAGTTCTTCCATCGTGATCGTCTCGCCGCCGTCCCTGCCGATCAGGGTCACTTCATCGCCCGGCCGGACTTCGGGAAGGTCCGTGACGTCAGCCATGAACTGATCCATGCAGATCCTCCCGATGACGGGAACTCTTCTGCCGCGGATCAGAACGCTCACCTTGCCGGTGAGGAGCCTGGGATAACCGTCTGCGTAGCCGACGGGCACCGTGGCGACGCGCGTATCCCTTCCGGCGGTAAAGATCCCGCCGTAGCTGACCGGCGTGCCCGCCGGGATCGTCTTGACAAAAGTCACATGGGACTTCAGGGACATGACCGGCTTCAGGTCCGAGCACAGCGATGCTGTTTCCGCAGACGGATGCAGGCCGTAGATGACGATGCCTGCGCGGACCATGTCGAGACCCACCTCTTTGGAGACGAGAATGCCGGCACTGTTGGAACAGTGGCGGATCGGTATCCGGTATCCGGCCTCTTCTTCCACTTTTCTAAGGAAACCGGTAAACGCGTCGAACTGTGCGGACGCCGGGGCAAAATCCTCTTCATCGGCGCGGGCAAAATGGGTGAACGCGCCTTCCACCTCGATGTGCGGGAACGAGAGCGCCTTCTTTACGAATGCCACGCCTGTTCCATCCGGCGTCACGCCGATGCGGCTCATGCCGGTATCGACCGCGATGTGGATGCGGATCTTCTTCCCGGCGGCGCCTGCGGCATCTTCCAGTTCCTGCAGGGTATCCTCACGGAACACCGCCGGCCGGATCTCCAGAGCGGCCATCTCCGCGTAGCTGTACGGGAACGTGTAGCCCAGGATGAGGATCGGCTTCCGGATCCCGGCGTCGCGGAGATCCTTCGCCTCTTCATACGTCGCGACGGCATGTCCCCAAAGATAAGGCAGGTCCTCCGTCAGCTGCGCGATCCGCACAGCGCCGTGGCCATATCCGTTTGCCTTGATGACGTCGGTCATGAGCACGCCCTCTGCCGTCATCGCATGCAGCGTATCCATATTGTGACGCAGCGCGGCGAGATCAATGTCCGCCCGCACGCGCAGGTGTTTCCCTTCCATATCGCTCATCTGTTCTCTCTCCTTCCAACAGTTCAAGTGCTTCTGTATGGTTCGTCTTTATGATATCTCTGAAAACAGTTCCGGAAGCGCCTCAGCGATGTCTCCGGCCATCAGGGAGCGGGATCCGGTGCGGGCAGCAGCCAGGTCCCCGGCCGCTCCGTGCAGACAGACCGCGGCGCAGGCAGCGTCGAAAGCTCCGGATGCCTTCCGGTCACCGGTGCTTTGCAGCGCGAGAAAAGCCGCCGCCATACCGGCCAGGACGTCGCCGGATCCGGCAGTGGCCATGCCGTGATTGC
>JAEEGL017160394.1_pt1 | contig 10906 bp, 7 predicted proteins | sample 9134231 | NCBI WGS metagenome assembly JAEEGL01 (sample SAMN16246548, study PRJNA631951) | gut metagenome | biome: gut microbiome; feature: rumen; material: fiber-attached | host: Bos | place: Iran: Karaj | collected 2018-10
CCAGGTCTTCGATCTTTAAGACATAGGCCATGCGCACCTGGTTCTTTCCCAGTTCCGGATTGCTGTAGAAACCGGCGGCAGGGGCCATCATCACCGTTTCGCCGTTCAGGCGGAAGTCCGTTAAGCACCAGCGGCAGAAGTCTTCTGCATCGGCCACGGGCAGTTTCACCACCGTGTAAAAGGCCCCTTCCGGTTTGGGCGAATACACCCCCGGAATCTCGTTTAACCCCTTGATAAAGAAGTCTCTGCGGGCCTTGTATTCGTCGAAGCACTCCTTGGCGTACGCTTCCGTGCCTTCGATGGAGGCTTCGGCCACAATCTGGCCCAGGAGCGGCGGGCTCAGGCGGGCCTGGCAATATTTCATCACGGTGTCGTGCACCAGCTTGTTGTGGGTGACCAGCATGCCGATCCGGATGCCGCACTCCGAGTAACGCTTACTCACGGAGTCCACCAGAATCACGTTGTCGGGGATGCCCAGGGTCATCGCACTCTGGTACGGCTGGCCGCTGTACACGAATTCCCGGTACACTTCATCGGCAATGAGGAAGAGATTATACTTGATTACCAGTTCCTTAAGCGTTTGCAACTCTGCGGGGCTGTATACGTAGCCGGTGGGGTTGTTGGGGTTGCACAGCAGGATGGCCTTGGTGCGCGGCGTAATGGCTTTCTCGAAGGCCTCCATAGACGGAAGGGCAAAGCCGTCTTCGATGCGGGAGGTGACGGTTTTCACCTTGATGCCGGCCGTGCGCGCGAAAGAAATGTAATTGGCATAGCCGGGCTCTACCATGATCATTTCGTCGCCGGGATCCATACAGGCCATAAAGGAGAACAGCAGGGCCTCCGAGCCGCCGGTGGTGACAATGATCTCTGCCGGCGTGATGTCAATGCCGAACTTGGCATAGTACTTCACCAGTTTGTCCCGGAGGAAGGGATAGCCTTCGGACGGGCTGTATTCCAGGGTTTTACGGTCTATACGGCCCAACGCATCCAGCGCCTGCTGCGGGGTGGGCAGGTCTGGTTGGCCGATATTCAGGTGATAGACTTTTACTCCTTGTTTTTTGGCCTCATTGGCCAGCGGTGCAAGTTTCCGGATAGGGGAGGACGGCATTTCACTGCCGCGTTGGGAAATCTGAGGCATAAAGGGTTATAAAATTCCAAGCATACGGCTTCTGACCAGCAGGGCGGCGCCCATAGGCGCGGCTTTCTGTTTGAGCTGCGTCAGTTTGATGGTGGTATCCTGATTGGCGATATTCAGTACGTGACGTTTGATGGCGGTGCGGATGGGCAGCATCAGGTAATCTCCGGCTGCCACGGCCACCTTGCCGCCGATGACCACCAGCTCCGGGTTGAAGATATTGATGAGACCGGCCAGGCCCTTGCCCAGGTTGGTACCCACTTTCTCCACCATTTCGATGGCCAGGATGTCTTCGTGCTGGATGGCCGTAAACACCTCTGAGATATTGATTTTTCCATTGGCCTTGAACGGGCGGGCCAGGGAAGAGGCGCGGCCGGCGACCAGTTTTTCGGTGATCATCCGCACCAGCGCGCTTCCGGAGGCGCCGGTTTCCAGGCAGCCGATCTTGCCGCAGCGGCACATCTGGCCGTTGTCCAGCAGCGGGAAATGGCCGAACTCGCCGCTGTAGCCGGAGGTTCCGTAATACAGGCGGCCATTCATAATCATCCCCATACCCAAGCCCCAGCTCACGTTCACGAAGAGCATATTCTTCTCCTTGAGGCCGCCGCCCAGGTATTCGCCGTAGGTCATGGCGCGGGAGTCGTTCTCCAGCACCACGTGCACGTTCAGGTCTTCTTCCAGGATGCGGCTGATGGGCCGATTGATGTCAAAGGTGTAGTTGTTGCTGTAGCCGGTGACCGGATTCACGCGACCGGGCAGGCTCACGCCCAGGCCCATGATCTTGTTCCAGTCCAGGCCCTGGCGGTTGATGAGTTCCCGGATGTTGGCGGCAATGGTGTGGACGGATTCCTCATTGGCCGACATGGTGAAGAGGATGTCGTCGTGGAAGGAGATGAGACCGCCCTTGAAGTCCGTGACGGCTACGCTCACGTGCCGGTTCCGGACGTGGACGCCCACGAAGTATCCTGCATCCGGGTTGAGACCGTAGATGGAAGGCCTTCGGCCGCCGGAGGTGCCGGACTTGCCCAGGTCGATCATAAAGCCCTCGTCCATCAGTTCTCCGATGAGCTTGGTGGCGGTGGGGACGGAGGCGCCGATGGCTTCGCTGATGGATGCGATGCTGTGTTCGCCCCGTTCGATGCACAGATACAGAATATTCTTTTTTAGGAGGGAGTTCTTGTTGTCTTTTTTCTCCAGGAAGGTCTCTCTCATAATACTTTTTACTTTTCCGCGCAAAAATACAAAAAAATTCTTTGATTTACAAGCGCTTGTTTGTAAAAAATATTATTTAGAAAAGCATTCTTCCCGAAAATTTATCAGATAGACTTTCTCGATAGCCCGCGTGAGGGCCGTGTACAGCCATTTCAGGTCTTCTTCCACCAGGACGTCCTGCCAGAAAGGGTTGTCAATGAAGATGCATTTCCACTGGCCGCCCTGCGCCTTGTGGCAGGTGATGGCGTGGGCGTACTTGATTTGCAGGGCATTAAAGAAAGGGTCTTCCCGCACGGCTTCATAGCGCTTCCGCTTGTTGGTGATGTGGTCGTAATCGGCCTGCACGCCCTGGTACAGCGCCTGGGACTGTTCGTAGGGAAGGGAGGGGGAATCGGCCTCCAGGGTGTCCAGGAGCACTTTCATTTCCACTTCCTGCTGGTTGTAGTCCGGGAAGCAGAGGCAGGCGTCGGCGAACTGCAGGCCGTAGCGCTCCTCGAAATGGCGGATCCACACCAGCTTGGCCATATCGCCGTTGGCGATGTAGTCCGTGCCTTCCAGGCCTTCCAAGTAATGATTTTTCACAATCATCAGGCGTTCGCCCTTCACCAGGCGCTCTTCGTGGAAGAGGACGGAGGCGCGGATGCCGGCGTTGTATCGGCCTGCCCTTTTGTTGGAGCGGCACAGGACCATCACTTCGTCCTCGCCGTAGCGGCCGTAGGCGTCCGAGAGGGTTTCCAGCAGTTCGGCGCCGGTGATGCGTTCCACGTCCGGAGCGGCCCGAAGGCCCAGCGCCTGGCCCTGGTAAGGCAGCAGCTCTCGCAGGTGGGTGGCATTTTGCAGGATGCCGGAATGGGCCGCCTGGCGCACCACCGTGGTAAGGCGGGCAAACTGTACGCCGCCGAAGTTCTCCATACAGGCCGGGGACAGGGCCGGGGACGCGTCCAGGCCCACCGGCGGCAACTGGGCGTCGTCGCCCAGGAGCAGCAGCCGGCAGTCGGTGCCGCTGCGCACGAAGCTGATCAGGTCTTCCAGCAGGTTCCCGGAGCCGAAATTGCTCTCGGTTCCCACGCCGATGAGCGACACCTCGTCCACCACGAAGAGGGCATTACGCTCCTTGTTGAAGGACAGGGTGAACTGGCCGAAGCCGTCGTTCCCCAGCGATTTTTGCCGATAGATATGCTTGTGGATGGTGGAGGCCTTGTGCCCGGCGTACTGCGACAGCACCTTGGCCGATCGGCCGGTAGGAGCTAAAAGTATTGACTTGATTCCCAGCTCCTTAAGGGCGGCCACCATGGCGGCCACGGCCGTTGTTTTGCCCGTTCCGGCATAGCCGTTCACCACCAGGATGTCGCCGTCGTCGCTGCTCAGGAACTCGGCCGTTTGGCGCAGCAGGGTATCCTGGCAGGGCGTGGGCTCATAGGGGAACCGGCGCAGAAAGGCATTGTATAGGAAGGCGTCGCGGGCGGGCATATGTTAGTACTTCCGGTTGAAAATGCTGGACAGTACGGCAAAGACCGGATAGATTTCCACGCGGCCCAGGAACATATTGCAGGAATAGACGAATTTGATGAAGTGCGGCTCCATATTGAAATTGCCCATAGAGCCGATGGTGCCGATGGAAGGACCCACATTGCCCAGCGTGGCCACGGCACCCGTGAGGGCGTGTCCGTTGGGGTCTCCGGCAAGCATACATACGATGGCCGACAAGCCCAGCAGCAGGAAGTACATGGAGATGTACAGCACCTGCGGGTAGATGTCTTCGTCGTGCAGGATGCGCCGTCCCACGCGGATTTCGAAGAGGGACGACGGGTACAGCGACTTCATAATCTGCATATGGATGGCCTTGAAGAGCACCATCACGCGGTCCACTTTCAGACCGCCGGTGGTGGAACCCGCGCAGCCGCAGACCAGGCTCACCAGCACCAGCATAAAGCAGGGAAGGACCGGCCAGGTGGAGTTGTCGCTGATGGCGAAGCCCGTGGTGGAAGCGTAGCTCATCACGTGGAAAGTGCCGTCCAGGAAGGCCTGGCCCCAGCTTTCGTCCACGCCCTGGAGTTTAAGCGACGAGGAAGTGATGATGGCCACCGTGACCAGCGCCAGGGTATAGAAGCGCAGGATGGGATTGTGCAGGGGCCGCAGGCTCCGGTTCACCAGCGTCATAAAGATGATGCCGAAGTGAATGGAGGCCAGGAACATAAACACGATGGTGAGGATGCTGATGAGCGGCGAGTTGAAGGAGCCGATGCTGAGGTTGCGCGAAGAGAAGCCGCCGGTGGCGCAGACGCTGAAGGCGTGGCAGATGGCGTCGAAGACCGGCATTCCCGCCAGGAGGTAGCTGATGAAGGCCAGGGCGCAGATGCCCAGGTATACGTAGGCGAAGATATAGACGGTCTTGTTGGCGCGGGTGCGGTAATCGTCGCGGGAGAGGGTGCTCAGTTCCATATTGGTGAGCCGCAGGCGCACCGGGGAGGAGTTGGGGATGATGAGCAGCAGGAACACCACAACGCCCAAGCCGCCGATGAAGTGGGTGGAAGCCCGCCAGAAGAGCAGGCTCTTGGGCAGGGCTTCAATGTCTTCCAGGATGGTGGCGCCGGTGGTGGTGAAGCCGGAAACGCTTTCAAACCAGGCGTTTATCAGATTGAAGGGACCGCCCCACATCGCATAGGGCAGCATACCGAAGACGAAGGACAGGAACCATGACAGGATGATGATCATATAGCCGTCCTTCAGGGAGATCTGCGCCGTCTTCCGCACGAAGAAGAAGGGGAAGATGCCGAAGATGAAGGTGATGGTGAAGCTGATGAGGAGGGGGGCCAGCGCGGTGTCGCCGCCATCGGCCAGGGAAACGAAGACCGACAGCAGCATGAACAGGGCGCTCACCAGGAGGGCGAAGCCCACGTTCCGCGATATGACCTTCAGGTTCATTGCTGCTTACCCTTGAGGTCGGAGATGCGGCGGCGCAGCTGGCGGTTCTCTTCCGTGAGGTCCGTGACCGAGTTGTTGAGGTCCGAGAGCTGGTCGTTGCCGTCGAAGGTGTAGGTGTACCGTTTGCGGTAGGTCAGGTAATCGCTCAGTTCGTCCCGCATGTGGTAGATGGGCTTCACGTAGTACACCAGGATGTAGAACAGCAGCAGGAATACCAGGAGGATGCCAACGGAGACGGCCACGATGCCCGGAATGATGCTGCGGGAGAAGCCGCTGTCGAAGTCTCGGGAGTTCTGCTGCAGCTGGTCATACTGGGCGCCGCTCAGGCGGTCCAGGTAGCCGCGCATACGGCCGAAGAGCGGCTGGAGGCGGTTGAAGTACCAGTCCCGCGTATTGATGAAGCTGGATTCCAGCACGTCTTCCAGTTCCATGGAGGCCAGCATATAGGCCGAATAGGCGTAGAGGACGGAATCGGCCAGGGGGACGGTGCGGCTTGCGCCGAAGGAAATGCGCAGGGAGTCGCAGTGGTTCAGAAAGGCCTGACGGTCGAAGTCCGGTAGCGACGATAGGTTGTCATCGCCAATCACGGCCAGCAGCTGCAGGTTGTACGTATCCACCGCGTTCACCAGCTCCTGGGTCACGTGGATGTTGTGTACGTTGTCGGCCATCATGTCCGACACGTAGGTGGACATACGCCGGAATTCCAGCACGGAAATGATGCTGGACATAAGCAGGACCACCGCGATGGCACAGAGTGCCAGCGTCAGTTTCATCTTGAGCGAAAGACGAAACTCCTGCAACCAGTTTCTCACTGTTACAAACATAGCAACCACAAAGATAATAATTTCTTTGTAAATTGAACACCAGAGCGCCAAGCAAGGGCGTAGCAAGGGTGTAGCAAGGGGCAAGAGAAGCCGCTACCGCCGTGCTGCTCTGCTGCCTGGGGCTCCTGCCGCCGTGCTTTAAGTTTTTAAAGCACGCTTTTCGCTCTGTGCGGCTGCTTTCGTGCTTCACCCACCCCCTCGACCCCCGGCTGAAGCGCATTATCGGCCCTCCACGCCCCAAACCGTGCTTCAACTTTTGAAAAACCGCCTTACCGCACGCAGAAACAGACCGGCAAGTCACCGGAAACGGGCCGAAGAGAGACCGGAAAACTTTTCGCAACCGCCAATCTTTGAAAACGAAGGATTTTCACTACCTTTATAGTCATGAAAAAGATGCATTATTGGATGATGGCGCTGTTGCTGGCCCTGATGGCCGGCCAGGCGCACGCGCAGGACTTTCCCCGCGCGTATAAATGGCTCAGTAACAAGGAAGTAGCTTTCACTCAGGACGGATCGTACACGGATCAGGCCGGCTTCATCCTGCAGGTGGGTCGCAAGATTACCCGGCAGGAGGGCGTGAACGCTCCGGAGAAATTCGCCGACTTCCCCCTGAAACCGGAAGGCGCGGTAAACCTCACCTACAGCCCGGATTCCACCAAGCTGGCCTTCACGCGCGCGAACGATTTATGGGTGGTGGACATCGCCTCCGGTCAGGAGACGCGGCTCACCTGGGACGGCACCAATACCATCATGAACGGGTACGCCAGCTGGGTGTACTACGAGGAGATTTTCGGTCGGCCTTCCCGGTATCGCGCGTTCTGGTGGAGCCCTGATAGTCAAAGACTTGCCTTCTATCGCTTCGACGACACCCAGGTGCCCATGTTCCCCATTTACTCGCCCTTCGGCCAGGACGGCAAACTGCGCGAAACGCACTATCCCAAGGCCGGGGAACGCAATCCGGAGGTGCGGATCGGCTTCACTAACTTGGAGGGGCAGATCGTCTGGGCCGATTTTGATCCCACGCAGGACCAGTACTTCGGCATCCCCTTCTGGAGCGCCGACAGCCAGACCTTCTACGTGGCCCGCGAGCCCCGCATCCAGAATACGCTGGACCTGTACGCCGTGAATCCGGCCGATGGCAGCAAGTGCGCCATCTACCACGAGGAAGTGCCCACCTGGCTGGACTGGATTGACGGTATGCTGTTCAGTGACAAGGGTTTATATATGGTCCGCAGCTTCGAGACCGGCTGGCAGCAGATCTATTTCCTGAGCTACGACGGCACCACCCTCAAGCGCCTCACCGACGGCCCTAACTGGCGTGTGAGCTTGGAGCGGGTGGACAAAGACGGAACGGTCTATTTCGTGGCCGAGAGGGATTCCCACGTGCGGAAAGCCCTGTACAAGGTATCGCCCAAGGGCGTGATCACCGCCCTTACCGACCCGGCGCTGGATGTGTCCGGCGTGAAGTTCTCGCCTGACGGGAAGCATTTCGTGTGCCAGCTTTCCAATCTGCAAACCTCGCCGGAAATCCGGCTGTATGGCGCTGGTAAACAGCCGTTTACGGTGGCTTCCTATACTTCGCCGGAAGGGGCTCAGGGACAGTTGGTAAGCATCACGGTTGACGGCCTGGAGTTGCCCGGTATCATTTACTATCCGGAGAACTTTGACCCTTCGCGGCAGTACCCCGTACACGTGGACATCTACGGCGGCCCCGACACCCCGCTAGTGAACGACCGCTGGGTTTCCCCCCTCCGCTACGACTGGTACTACCGCAACGGCATCATTGAGCTGATTGCCGATTGCCGTGCCGCCGGCCACAACGGCCGCGCCGGCACCGATGCCATCTACAAGCACCTGGGCACCGTGGAAGTTTCCGACTTCGTCCAGTGGGCCAAGTGGCTGCAGAGCCTGCCTTACGTAAAGCCGGAAAAGATTGGTGTAGAGGGATTTAGCTTCGGCGGTACCATGACAACCCTGCTGGTGGCCGAAGCCCCGGACTCCTTCCATTATGGCATCGCCGGCGGCGGCGTGTACGACTGGATGCTCTACGACAGCCACTACACGGAACGCTTCATGTCCACCCCGGCCGACAACCCGGACGGCTACGCCTCCACCGCCGTAGTGAAACGCGTAGGTGGCTATCCCGTAATAATCGGCGAAGCCGATGGCTCCGTGATGCTGAAACTCACCCACGGCACCGGCGACGACAACGTCCACTTCCAGAACACCCTGCAACTGATCGATGTCCTGCACCGCCAGGGCGCCGTCTTCGACTTTATGATTTACCCCGACGGCATGCACGGCTACCGCGGCTACCAGGGCATCCACTTCGCAGAAGAGAACCACGCCTTCTGGAAGCGCTACCTGCTGGATCAGTAATTCGCTCCGCGCTATTTCCAGGAATCTCCAAATGCGGGAACTATGGCTGTGCTTTAAATAGTTAAAGCACGGTTTTGGGCGTGGATGGCCGATAATGCGCTTCAACCGCTGGCCGAGAGGGTGGCTGAGGCACGAAAACAGCCGTACAGAATGGAAAGTGTGCTTTAAAAACTTAAAGCACAGCGGCAGGAGGCCCCCGGCGGAATGGTAGCACACTGGCAGAGGCGGGGCGACCAGCGGCAGCTACCGGGGGCCGAACTGTTGCAGCGGAGAGTTGGTTAGTCGGTATTCAAAAGTTGAAGCACGGTATTCGTTATGGATGGCATATAGTGTGCTTTAGGCAGGGTGTTGGGTGGTGTCTGAAGAACAAAAACGGCCTTGGATAGCGCAGAGCGTGCTTTAAAAACTTAAAGCACAGCGGAGGGAGGCCCCCGGCAATGGCGGCGGAGCAGTTAGCGACGGGACAGTACTGTGGTAAAATAGTTAAAGCACAGCGGAGGGAGGCCCCCGGCAATGGCGGCGGAGCAGTTAGCGACGGGACAGTACTGTGGTAAAATAGTTAAAGCACAGCGGGAGAAGGGGAAGCGATATGTAGGATGTTCCTCAGAAGGCCGGCGTCCAGTTTGGTCAGACGGGCTAACTGCTTGACGGAGAAGGTTTTCCTATCGGCCCACATCCTTGTTGCTATCGCAACTTTTTCCGATTCCGGCAGCTGGTTCACCGGAAGGCCGTACTTCTTCTTGCTGTATTGTCCGATCTCTTTTCGGAGAGCATCCTCATCTTTTCGCTCCAGGAAAGGGCGGGCATCATCGGCCTCCATTTGGGCCAAATCGCGTTTTTTGACATTGAGGAAAGCGAAATACAAGTGCGGGGAAGGAAACAATTTCTGGAAATAGTTTAAATCCAGGTAGCTGGCAGGGATCAGTAACCCGCGATAATCAAACTCCCAGTACCCCGGGAGTTTGACCCGCGTTCGGAACATACGGCATTGCTCCCTGTAAGACAACGAGGAAACACGCTTATATTTAGCGGTCTTTTTGTGGAAATAAGCGTGGCCGGGGCCCCAGGAGTAGTCTTCGGGCATCAGCTGGAAACCTGCCTCGGTACAGTTGCGGAAAACGTAGATGATTTTTGCCCGGAGTTCGTCTGCGGATGCAATCGATTCGGCCTCAATGCAGATTTCGGTTTGGGTAATCTCTGCACGTCCGGTTTGGCGGAAGTACTTGGTTAATCGGCGTTTAACTTCCCCTTTAAACTTCTGGATGCTGGCCGGATCACCTCTCAGTATAATATGGAAATGCGTTTTCATAATTTCCAGGCAGAGAATGGTGAGGCCACACTGAAAAGCGACCACCGCCAGCAAGTTCATTCCAAACACGCAGTCTTCTTCCGTTTCAAACAAGACTTCGTGGCGGGTTCCATCCGAGTAAACATGGAAGCAATCGAATATCTTTTGATAGTTCGTATCCATGCTGCAAAGTTCGAGATCGTTGTCCGTTTAAAAAAGTTTTACACGGTTAATTGAAAAAATGGCATTTGACGGCGTTCTGCGGGCGTTTTCGCGAAAAGGACCCCTGCATTTTTATGCCGAAAACGCGAAACTGTGGTTTGCCGTTTTGCCTCTTGCATGTCGAAATAACGCCGGAATGTTCGATTTTCCGGTCCCTCTTCGGCCAGTTTCTGGCGACTGGCTTGGGGCTTCGGCTTGTTTTCGGGGGCTTTCCGGCCATTTTCCTGTGTGTCTCTTGTTTGTTTCCGCGGAGGAAGGGGCGGTTTTTCAAAAGTTGAAGCACGGTTTGGGGCGTGGGGGGCCGATAATGTGCTTCAGCCGGTGGCCGAGGGGGTGGCTGAAGCACGAAAAGAGCCACACAGAACAAGAAGTGCGCTTTAAAAACTTAAAGCACACCGACAACGGCAGGAGACAGGGAGGAGGACACGGGCAAAAGTGTTGCGGGAATGGGGTAGGGCACAGCGGCGGGAGGCTCCGGCGGAACGGTAGCACACCGGCAGAGACGGGGCGACCAGCGACAGCGACCGGGGGCCGAACTGTTGCAACGGAAAGTTGGTTAGTCGGTATTCAAAAGTTGAAGCACGGTTTGGGGTGTGGAGGGCCGATAATGTGCTTCAGCCGGTGGCCGAGGGGGTGGCTGAAGCACGAAAAGAGCCACACAGAACGAAAAGTGTGCTTTAAAAACTTAAAGCACACCGACAACGGCAGGAGACAGGGAGGAGGACACGGGCAAAAGTGTTGCGGGAATGGGGTAGGGCACGGCGGCGGGAGGCGGAACGGCAGCACATCGGTGGCGGGTGCGCGACTGCACACCGACAACGACAGGAGACAGGGCGGCGCGGAGTAGGTAGGGATGGCTGGTGGAGGAATGAACGGCAGGGCTGGCGATCAGGGTCAGGAGATTGCGGACCAGGGGCGGAG